>OGMF01003908.1_pt1 | contig 10725 bp, 9 predicted proteins | sample 1572921 | NCBI WGS metagenome assembly OGMF01 (sample SAMEA2581919, study PRJEB24529) | metagenome | biome: Human gut stool | place: China | collected 2011
TGTGAGCTTTCAAAATTGGTTTTATTATACTGAATTTTCCATAAAAATGCAAGAGCTTCTATAAAAGTCCATGCAAATCAACATCCGTCACACCCCGTTCTATAATTTTTTAACGATTCTGCGTTCCTCTGCCAGAGTCTCCTTCTTCTGCAGTTCCGGGCCATGTACGGTGCCTGCCAAATTTTTTCCTGCATTTTTGTTGATTTCGTTTATCTCTGCCGCATTTTATTTTAAAGAAAGATATGTTACACTATATTTATATTATATTTGCAGAGTTTTTCCGGCTGGCTCAGCCGGATGCTTTGTTTTCTCAGGCGGCAGCCCCGGCTGCACGGCGCAGGACGTCTGCTGTTTTCCGGTCTGCTTCTGCCGATCATGTAAAAAATTTTCACAGGATAGCCCGTTCCAACGCTCTGCGACCGGCTGTCCCGCAAATTGTAAGAAGAAGGTTCTGCTAAATTGAAAGATTTGTTCATTTCGTTCCGCACTGCAAATCAGACCTATTCTGTCCTGCGGCGCTCTGTCTTTTCCCTGATGCACCGCGCCGAAGCTGCACTTTTCTCCATTCTCATCCTCTGCAAGCTTGCCACGAACCTGTTGTTCGTTTCCCTGATGCAGCAGGTCTGGTCCCTGACGCTGCGGTTCGCTCCCATGCACTATTTGAGCAACAGCAATGCTTCGGATATTTTTACCTCCCCTGCCATTATCGGCTGCATCGTTCTCATCGCCGTTCTGACGGCCTTCTGGTCGCTGTTTGAATGTTCCGTCCTGCTGCATGGACTGGACCTTGCCCGCAAGGGCGAGAGCATCCGCCTGCCTGCACTGCTGCGCACCTCCCTGCTGGACGCCTGTCATGCCTTTCTGCCGCAGAACTGGCTCATTCTGGTCTACAGCGCCACGCTGATCCCTTTCACCAATTTTTTCCTTGCCGTAAATTATATCACTCAGCTTGCAGTGCCGGAATATATCATGGGCGTCATTCGTGCCAACAGCCGGTATCACCTGCTTTATCTGACTTCCTGCGCCGCACTTCTGGTTCTCCTGATCAGCTGGGTCCTGGTGCTGCCGCTGTTCCTTCTGGAGCACAAAAGCCTGTGGCAATCGGTTCGTGAAAGCGTCGGCTATGTCCGCACGCGCATTCTCCGCACATTTCTCCTGCTGTTGCGGTGGAATGTTTCGGCCTTGCTGCGTTCTCTGCTGCTGACTGCCGCCATCGCGCTGCCGCTGTACGGCATTATCATCGGCATCGGGATGCAGAGCACGCAGGCCATGTTTGCACTGTCCCGTGCCGCGCTGACCATTGAGCTTCCCTTCTTCCAGTTTCTCATCGATTGCACCATCACCCTTGCACAGTGCACCGTTATTGCCGCGCTCTATGACCGCCTGCGGGGCAGCTTATCGTTTGAAGCGGACGCAGACCCGGACCGCAGACCCTGCCGCTCCAATGGCAGATTGCTTCTGACCGCCGCCATTGCCGGTGCCACTTTGCTCACCTTCGTGCTTGCCGCCTGCTACTTTGTTCTGCCGGAGGACGATGCGCTGCGCTCCGTGCTGGGCGGCACTGTGCCGATCGTTACGGCACACCGCGGCTATTCCGCCGCCGCACCGGAAAACACCCTGCCCGCCTTCCAGCTTGCCATTGACCACGGCTGTGAGCGCGCTGAGCTGGACGTTCAGATGACGAAGGACGGTATTGTGATGGTGACGCACGACGCCAACCTGCGCCGCTGTGCCGGCCGGAACGAAAACATTTATGACCTGACTTATGATGAAGTGCGGAGACTGGACGCCGGGCGCTGGTTCGGCCAGAAGTACACCGGCACCCGGATCCCCACGCTGGAAGAAGTTCTGGATCAGTGCAAAGGCGGGATCCAGCTGAACATCGAGATAAAGCCCAATGCTGCCACACCTGAGCTGGAGGCAGAGACCATCCGGATCATCTATGAAAAGGGCTTTGAGCATGATTGCGTGATCACCTCGCAAAGCTACGATACCCTTTGCAAGGTCAAGGAGCTTGCCCCGGAGATCCAGACCGGCTATATCCTTGCTTTGGGCGTGGGCAGCTATTATGACCTGCCCGCCGCAGACTTTTTCAGCGTGGAGTCCACCTTCATCACTCCCGGCATGGTCCAGCAGATCCACCTGCGCGGCAAAACCATCTCTGCATGGACGGTCAACCGTCAGGAAGACGCCAGCGATCTGCTGAGCCTTGGCGTAGACGACATTATCACGGACAAACCCGAAATGGTCCAGCAGCTGATGAATGCCGATGCCGATCTGGACAACGATCTGCTCTTTATCCGCGACACGATCCGCAGCCTGATCGGATGGTTCGATGCGGAGGACGAGCCCACGCCGGAGGAAGAGGTGATCGAGGAAGCGATCGAAGACCCCGAAGAGCTGCTGGATGCGGCATGATCCGTCAAAGAAAAACAGCATGCAGCTTTTCTGCAGTTATGTTATACTTGATGCAGTGAATCACAGATCCTCCGGATGGTGAGAAGGAGCAAAAACGATGCGGAAAACGGACTTGAACGCGATCTACATTTCGGAGCGGGTGCAGGAGACCCTGCGCCCTGTTTCGGTCAGCGCACTGACGGCAGTGGTGGCTCCTATGGGCTACGGCAAGACCACGGCGGTCAACTGGTTTTTGAACCAGCGCAGGCAGACGGAAGCGGCCGTCATCCTGCGGGTGAATATCTATTCCGACAATCGCTTCATCTTCTGGAAAAGTGTTCAGAACGCCTTTGCGGCAGCAGGGCTGACAACACTGGCGGGCTGCGAATACCCCGAAGATGCCAGCAGCGCCGCCCAGTTGATGGATGACCTGTGCGCTGTGCTGGCAGGAGACACGCCCTGCTACCTGTTTCTGGATGATTTTCACCTGTTAAAGGACGAAAAAGCGGCAAAGTTCCTGTGCGGGCTGGCAAACCGCCTGCCGGCGAACATCCACCTGATCGTGGCAAGCCGGAACAACTTCCTTCCCAAGGAAGAGATCCTCCGGCTGGGGCACCGTCTGCACCGCATTGGCAGGGAGCAGCTGCGGCTCAACCATACCGAGCTTGCCCACTACGCCCACCGCTGCGGCATGGATCTGACCGAGGCACAGGTGGAAAGCCTTCTGCGCTCCTGTGAGGGGTGGTTTTCTGCCATATACCTGAATCTGCACTCCTTAGCCGAGCGGGGCATCCTGCTGAGCGAGGATGCCGATATCTACTCCATGTTCACGGCGGCGATGCTGGAAAACCTGCCGCCCCAAAAGCGGGAGTTTCTTGCCGTGATGGGCCTTGCGGATGAGTTCACGGCGGAAATGGCACGGGTCGTGACCGAAATGCCGGACGCAGAGGAGATCCTGCTGACCCTGACCGAGCAGAACGCCTTTGTGACCCGACTGCCGGACGGAAAGACCTTCCGGTTCCATCACATGCTCAAGGAGTGTGCCGTGCGGCTGTTTGCCCGCCTGGCTCCGGAAAAGCAGGATGCCTGCCGGGAACGGTACGGGGCGTGGTATGAGGCAAAGCAGCAGTATCTCCATGCCCTGACCGCCTACGAAGCGTGCAAGGACTACGATGCAGCGCTGCAGGTCATCGAACGGGATGCCGGGATCCTGCTGTCCTCCCTTGACCCGGCAGAGCTGCTGGAACGGCTGGGGCGCTGTCCGGTGGAAACGCTCAAGCGGCACCCCTTTGCCATTCTGGTGCTGATGCGCTGTATGTTCAACTGGCGGCAGATCCCCAAAATGATGGAACTGAAGCAGTTTTTGCTGACCACGGTGGCAGAGCATCCGGAGTGGTCTCAGGAAGAAAAAGGCAGCCTTCTGGGAGAGTGCGACTTGATCCTGAGCTTTCTCATGTACAATGATATCTCTGCCATGAGCCGCCTGCACCGCAGCGCCAGTGCGCAGATGTCCCACCCGGCTATCAGCATCCAGAACAGCGGTGGGTGGACCTTCGGTTCTCCCTCGGTGCTGATGATGTTCCACCGTCAGCCCGGTCAGCTGGACCGGGAGCTGGCGGAGATGGATGAATGTATGCCCCACTATTATAAGATCACCAATGGGCACGGCATGGGGCGGAGACCATCATGCGGGCAGAAGCAGATCTGCAGCAGGGGCGGTTCGACGACGCGCAGATCCTGTTGGAGCGTGCCTATGCACAGATCGAGGGCAACGGTCAGACCAACATGACCCTCTGCTGTGATTTTCTGGCGTGGCGGCTGTCCCTCTGCGGGCCCTACACGCCCCGGGTCCCGCTGGAAGTACGGCGGGAAGAGATGCTCCGGCAGCACAATATGTCATGGCGCAATCTGTTCAACGCCATCTGCGCCTATTACTACGCCCTGCGGGGGCAGACAGACAGCATCCCGGAGGTGTACGCCGCCCACCGCATGAATACCGTAAACACCCTCGCTCCCGGCAAGCCCATGATCGGGCTGATCGAAAATCAGGTGTATCTGGCACAGGGAGAATGGGCCCGGGTGCTGGGCCGCAGCCCGGGGCTGCTGGCCCTGTGCGAAGCCCTTCACTATGACCTTGTGGCCCTGCATCTGCGGATCCAGATGGCGGCAGCCTATGCCCGGCTGGGCCGACAGGACGAAGGCCTCAGCCTGCTCCAGCAGGCTCTGGCGCAGGCCGCCCCGGACGGCTTTATCATGCCCTTTGCGGAAAATTTCCGGGATCTGAAACCTCTGCTGGAAGCAGCGCAGGAAGGGCCCCATTCCGATGCTGTCCGGCGCATCCTTGCTCTGGGCGCAGCGCAGGAGGAACGCTGCCGGGTATTGAACCACAGCGAGGCCCTGCCCGAAGCTGCCGCCCGGCTGACAGAGCGGGAGCTTACACTGGCAAGGCTCATTGCAGACCGCTGCACCAACAAAGAGATCGCCGCCAAGATGTTCCTTTCGGAAGGAACGGTGAAGCAGTACACAAACCAGCTTTATTCCAAGCTGGGCATTGGCGGAGCTGGCAGAATTGTTCGCCAAAAAATACTAACCTCAGGTTAATAGCTTTTTTCACCGGCCCGTTGTACTCTTTTATTAGAGGAATAACAGGCCGGTTTTTCTGCGCCCGGATGCAGACTGAAAAAAGCAGCGCACAGGGCAGCGGAACGGCGGAAGGAGGATGTTTTTATGACAAATGAACTCCGGCACACCCCAAAGCTGCGGCTGCTCAGCGCTTTTCTGGCAGCGGCCATGACTCTGACCACGCTGCCTGCGGCTGCATTCGCGGCGGACGGGATAACCAGTGATCTGAGCGTTGCCGGAACGTCGGTGACTGCAGACAATGCGGCAAACATTCTGGGAGACGGAACCGCGAAGTATGAAGGGTCTGTGCTGACCCTGAGCGGAGAGATCACGGTGCCGCAAAACGAAACTGGTATTGAGCCTGTTTTCTCGATCACCATTGACGGAACGGGAAAACTAACCGGCACCCCGTCCGGCACAGATAAGACCGGGTATGGTATTTTGCCTCAAGCGGACAAGGCAAAGATCGCCGCCGGGGCGGATATCACACTGGAAAATTTCAAACATGGCTCGACCGCTTACGGCGTGGATGTTTCGGGTACCCTGACCATTCGTGATGTGAACTATGGCGTCAGCGGACAGGGTGCCACGGTCGAGAGCGGCGGCAAGCTGATCATTCAGAACGCTGAAAATGCAGTTTCCGGCGGCGGTGCAAACGTTTATGGCACGCTGGAAATTGACGAGGCCGGCACAGCGATCAGCGACAGCGGTGTCACGGTCTATGAGGGCGGTGTGGTGACCGTTACCGGGGCGGACAGCGGCCTGAACGGTGGGTCCAACGTGGACGGCGGCAGCCTTTCGGTGAGCGCCACAACCTGCATTGACAACGGCGAAGTGATCTTCACCAGCGGCACCCTGAAGCTGGATTCCACCAATAACGAGACGATTGCCCTGAACAAGCTGACGGTAACTGCAGCTGATTTCTGGTACCGCACGGCGAAAGACGGCGCATGGACGAGCGTGACGGGCGGCAGCTGGACACGGCCTGACGGTGCGGCTTATTTTGAGATCACCACCGACGACCCCGCTGCCATGCACTACACCGTTACCTTCGACCTCAACGGCGGCACAAACTGGGGCAAAAATGACGAGTGGATTACCGGCGGCAAGTGGAATAATGACCACGATCAGGTGAGTTTTACCACACAGACTGGAGACAAGGGCGAATGTCTGAACGTCCCGCTGATGGAGGGTATGGGCCCTGAGCGGAAAGATTACGAATTTGTTGGCTGGTATACTGCTGCTGCCGGCGGTAAGCCGGTGGAAAAACAGACCTATTATGCAAGTAATCAGCATCTGGAGCCGATCACCGACAACATCACCCTCTATGCCCACTGGCAGTGGAACGGCGAGGGTCCTGAGCCTGACCCTGTCCCTGTCCCGGACGAAACGGTGGTCGACGGCGGAGACGGCTCCGGGTTCGGCGCAGTGCTGGCCGTGGCAGGCGGCGCTGCTGTGGTGGGTGCTGCAGGCTTCGGCATCTACGAACTGGCCACCCGCGCCATCCTGAAAGACCTGCTGCCTGAGGGCACAGCGATCCCCGCGACCCGCGGCGAGCTGGCCCTGCTGCTGTGGCAGAACGCCGGAAGGCCGGAACCCGCTGCACTGCCCGCCTTTGCGGACACGGCAGATACTGAAACTGCAAAGGCCGCCCAGTGGTGCACCGAACAGGGTCTGCTGACGGCTGAGGACGGCGCGTTCCACCCGGAACAGAAGGTCACGAAGTACCGCGTGATCCGGATCTGGAAACAGGCTGCGGCACCGCAGCAGTGATGGGGCAGCCACCGGAAAACTCAGGACGGATGTGAAGAGAACCTGCTGATAGATCCCGGCAAAGAGGACCCGCTCCCCGCAGAGCAGAAGGAAGGTTCTCTTTGCCGCAGCGGAAACGGCTTGGGTCAAATGCTTTTCCGTTTTTTTAAACAGCGAGGCCCATGTCCGGCACCCCTGCGATGCGGACATGGGCCTTTTTTCTCAGCTGCCTCACTGCTGGGAAAACACTTTGCAGATCAAAACAGGAAAGGAGAAAAACAAGATGAAATGGAGAAAAACAGCGGCTGTTCTGAGCCTTCTGCTGGCGCTGAGCATCAGCCTTTCTGCCTGTGGAGGAGGCGCGGCAGAGCCCTCCCCTAGCTCGGAAGCGGAGGAAACCCCGTATTCTGAGGAGATCTCGGACACGGCCTCTGCGGCCGAGCTGAGCGATGAGCAGTGGGAAGCGCTGGACGACTGGATCTGGTATGAGCGGGGGGACTATACCTCAGAAAACTGGTATCACATTGCGTCCGACGGCACGGTGGAGATGCATGGCGAATACGGTTCCACCGAGGACACCTACACCGCCTACCCCATGAAAGGGACGGTCTACAGCATGGAGGGCTTTGATATCGGCCCGGACGATGTGCCTTTCCTGAGCCTTCAGATGGAGGAGAATGTCTTCAACAGCGTGGAGATCATCGAAGACGGCAGAGCGTTCCTTACCGGAAATGCAAGCTCCTTTGAAAGCTACTACATCCGCTCTGACTACACCGATGACGAGGACCTGCACAACGCCTGTGTACTGATGTACCGGCAGTGGCGGATGGACGAAGAGCACCTGTACCTCAACTTCTACCCCAACCACGGCTTCATCCTGTATGCCCAGAAGGATCTGGGTGACGGCGTCTACGGCTTTGATGCCGACAGTGTGTATACCGGACAGTGGATGGTGGACGGCGACACCGTAAGCCTTTTCTGGGACGACGGAACCGAGGACACCGCCGTGCTGATCCCGAATGAGCACCCGGCCGATGTGGGAGAAGACGTAAGTACCCTGAGCCTGAACGGCACCGACCTGCTCTTCAGCAACAGGTGGTGAGCGATGAAAAAACAAATCGGCGTTCTGCTGGCGGCATTTCTGATCCTGCTGCTGGGGCGGGCCATCCTCCCGGCTCCGGCAATGCCGTCGGATGATCCACCGGAGGAAGGCATTGCCGGAAGCGACTGGCGCACATGGGGCATCATCGATGACTCCGGCACGTTGGTGCAGGACGGGGAGACCATCCCCTTCTGCGCCTGCGTCCACACCGGGGACACGACCCTCTACCATGACACCGAAAGTCAGGTGCTGCTGGCAGAGCTAGACTACCCTGTACCTGTGGAGAATGCGGAACAGCGCTACCTCGGCATGGAGACCGCAGACCGGAACGGCGACGGCAGCAGCGATGTCCTGCTCCGCTTTTCGCAGGAAGATGGAACGCTGGAACTGTTATTCTGCTGGGACCCGGAGACTGGGGACTTTCGATCCGTTCCGGCATGACCGGAGCAAAAACCACTTATTAAAAAAGGAGGCAATTCTATGAAAAACACGATGAAACGCACGCTGGGGCTGTTTGCCGCTGCACTGCTGACCATGTCGCTGGCACTCAGCGTCTATGCATCCGGCCACGACCTGACCTTTACCGACAAAGGCAACCGGATGCATGTCAAGGACAAGACCGTTCATGTGCAGACCTACTACCCCTATGAGTATTATGTGCTGGATGTTCTGGAGGATGCCCTTGTGGTGGCAAACCCCGAATGGGACGACTGCGGTTTTGCGGTCTGCCGCAGGATCACCAATGAATATCTGGACTATACCGGCTCTGATGACGACTTTGTTCTGGACTATGCAGAGGAATATCTGGAGTATGATTTCCAGCAGCTGTACGGTGGTCAGTGGCCCGATACCTCGTGGGAGGTAGTGGACGAGAGCAACGCTTCCAACCGCATCGCCACCATGCGGGGCTACATCTGGAACGATGAGATGGATGCCTACATGTGGACCGTGATCTACTGGGACACCAGTTACAATAACGCCATGGCAAAGACCTTCTTTGTCCCGGAGTACAACGGCTACGATAAGGCCGACAAGATGGGCAAGAAGGTGAGCAGCACCGTCGGGTGCTGATGGGAGTGATGCAGTATGAGGACACGGAACCGTGCACCGCAGGAAAAGATGCCGGATGAAGAGCTTTCCCGCCGCATCCTGTTTTACGGGCATCTGGCAAACCTCTGCGCCTACGGCTGCATTGTAGGTGCCGTGCTGGGCTCCTGGCCGGCATCCTGCTTCAAAGCTTCACGGCGGGCTGCACCATCGTGATGCTTGTGATCGTAGCAGCGGTCTTTTTGATCCAGCTGATCCACGCCATGCAAAGTTCCCTGATCCTCGGGCAGCTGGGGGATGGTTTTATGGCCGCACTGCACAAGGCCTTTGGCCCGCAGCCGGAGCACAAGCAGTGGCCCATGAGCGATGAACTGGCGCGGCGTTCCGGGCTTTTCCCGGAGGAATGGGAATCGGCCAGTGCCCACGGCAGCTACGAGGGCAGCTATCAGGGCATTCCCTTTGCCATGCACAATGCTTCCCTCATCCACGTCTGGGAGGTGCGCGACCCCATGCCCGACGACCCGCACAACACCCGCACCTGCTCCAAAACGATCTTCAAGGGGTTGTTTCTGGTGTGCCGGATGCGCAGGCCGATGGCTCCGGAGCCCTTTGCCCTGCCCGGCGAGTTTGATCTGGCACCGGAAAGCTGGAAGCAGCAGCTGCAGAGGGCTGTGGACGCCCGGGCGCTGCGGATAAGTTTCCGGGGAGATCTGATGTTTGCCGCCTTTGACACCGACCGGAAGATCATGGCAGTTTCCAAGGACATCGACCCGAAGATCATTGATGAATATCGCCGCAGTTTTCAGGACTCGGTTGACATGATGAAGGATCTGATGGAAGCCGTGGCGCAGAATACGGAGCTTTTCTGAAACAGGAGGAACCAAAATGAAACGTATCGCACTTTTACTTGCCGCCTTGCTGATATTTTCCCTGACCGGATGCGGCAGTTCCGAGGCCGCGGGCGAGGCTTCGGACTCCGACAAGGCCGGGGCTTACGAGGTCATCCCGCCGGAGGATGGCCGGGGCGACCTGATCCCCGCCTCTTCGGACGTGGTGAGCATCCCGGTGCTGGTGGGCGGCGGTCTCCCCTTCACCAGCATGGAAAATCTGATGAACGAGAACTACGAGGATGGTACCTACACCTATGAGGACATGACGCAGGACGGCTCTGTGCTGGTGGTGGATATGGCGTTCCAGTCGCTGCGTACCAACGAGACGGCGGAGGAATACGCAGAATATGCCGCCCGGTTTGCCGCTCTGGATACCGGCGAGGGGGAACCCCGCGATGTCACCTGCTTTCAGGATGAGGACTACACCCAGAACCTTTCCTACCCGGTTTACATCGTCTGGTACACCACCGGCTCGGGGGAGGACCAGCGGGAGTGGATGGTCTACACGGTGGACACCGACGACTACACCTACCTTTATGCCTTCGGCACCATTGCCGATGAAGCGGACGACATGCAGGATGTGTTCTATAACATCTGCGATCATCTTGAACTGGTGGATTGAGGTTTAAAGATATGACGCTGGAACAATCGGTTCTGCTGCTTGCACTGGCTCTGGCCGGGGCTCATGCGCTGCCCCGACTTTTGCCGCAGAAGCCCCGGCTGCGCCGGGAACTACAGGCCCTGTGCATCGTGATGGCAGTGCTCAGCGCGGCGTATGCTCTGCTGACGCTGCTGTTCGTCTGGGCGGCAGGACAGAAACTTTGAAGATCGGGAGAAAACGGCCATGAAAAACAAAACCCATCTGCTGCCCCTTGCCAGCCTTCTGCTGGCAGGCGGCATCCTCTGTACCGGCTG
>OGMF01003911.1_pt1 | contig 10717 bp, 8 predicted proteins | sample 1572921 | NCBI WGS metagenome assembly OGMF01 (sample SAMEA2581919, study PRJEB24529) | metagenome | biome: Human gut stool | place: China | collected 2011
TAAGCAGGAGAAAATCGTCTTGATTTTCTCCTGCTTCTTAATAATATATGCAAGAAAACAACTTACTCGTCTTTCTTGTCCTCTACGATTTTAATATGAACATCTGCCAGCTGCTTCTCGCTTACTGTAGCCGGTGCGCCCATCATAACATCCTGTGCATTCTTGTTCATTGGGAATGGAATGATTTCACGGATGCTGTCCTCACCTGCAATCAGCATGATCATACGGTCAACACCTGGTGCAATTCCTGCATGCGGCGGAGCGCCATAGCAAAATGCGTTATACATAGCCGGGAATTTTGCCTTTACATCTTCCTCGCCGAGACCAACTAACTGGAATGCCTTAACCATGATCTCTGGATCGTGGTTACGAACAGCGCCTGATGAAAGCTCTACACCGTTGCAAACGATATCGTACTGATAAGCAAGAACCTCTTCGGGATCCTTGTTAAGAAGGCTGTCAAGACCGCCCTGTGGCATTGAGAAAGGATTGTGTGTGAAGATAATTTGATTTGTTTCTTCATCTCTCTCAAACATCGGGAAATCAACGATAAAGCACATTTCAAAACGGCTTGTGTCGATAAGGTCAAGACGCTTTGCAACCTCTGTTCTGATCTGACCCGCAAGCTTTGGAGCTTCCTGAGCAGTATCGGCGATAAAGTAGATTACATCGCCTGCTTTTGAACCGTTACGGCTGATAAGTTCTTCACGGTCGCCCTCTTTAAGGAACTTGTCAATCGGACCGTCAAATGTGAGGTCATCTCTAACCTTAACATAGCCAAGGCCCTTCATACCGATTGAAAGAGCGAACTCCTCCATCTTCTTGAACCATTTTTTTGACTGACCTGCGGCGTTCGGAACATTGATTGAACGAACTGTCTTTTTGCGGAACGGAGCAAAGTCTGTTTCCTCAAACATATCGCTGATTTCAACAATTACGAGCGGATTACGAAGGTCAGGCTTGTCTGTACCGTACTTGAGCATACTCTCGGCATACGGAATACGGGCAAACGGAGGCTTTGAAACCTCTTTATTTGAAAACTTCTTGAATGTTTCGTAAAGAACCTCTTCAGCAACAGCAAATACATCTTCCTGTGTTGCAAAAGCCATTTCAAAATCAAGCTGATAGAACTCACCCGGTGAACGGTCTGCACGGGCATCCTCATCACGGAAGCAAGGTGCAATCTGGAAATATCTGTCAAAACCTGACACCATAAGGAGCTGTTTAAAAATCTGAGGAGCCTGTGGGAGAGCATAGAATCTGCCCTTGTGCTTTCTGCTCGGGATAAGGTAGTCACGAGCGCCCTCCGGAGATGAAGTTGAAAGGATAGGAGTCTGAATCTCCATAAAGCCCATTTCGTTCATCTTGTTGCGCAGAAATGTGATAATCTGCGAACGAATCATAATATTATTGTGAACCTTCGGGTTACGGAGGTCAAGAAAACGATATTTAAGTCTTACTTCTTCGTTGGTATTTGTAGAGGTTGCAACCTCAAACGGAAGAACATTCTTACACTTGCCGAGAACCTTGATGTCCTCCGTGTGAACTTCAACGAAACCTGTTGCAATCTTCTTGTTGATTGTTTCTTCGTCACGCTTAACAACAGTACCGCTGAGAGTTACTGTACATTCCTTGTTGATATCTTTAAGGAGTTCATCGTTGTGAACAACAACCTGAAGCACACCGTACTGATCACGGATATCGAGGAACATTACACCGCCGTGGTCACGGATATTTTCAACCCAGCCCGCAACTCTGACCTGCTGTCCGATATTTTCTTCTCTTAACTCACCGCAGGTGACTGTGCGGTATTCATTAGCTTTTATCATTACTGTAACTATCCTTTCACAGATATTTTGCCTGTCAGCCTATTTATTTAGCCTATTCTTCTGTATTATAACACAATTGCTGTATTCAATCAATATTTTACAAAAGATTTTTTAAGCATACGGCAAAATATTCCGTTATTCAACGCTTTTAAGGCTTTCAACCATATTAACGGCTTTAATCTTAAAGCTCATAACCGCATTTACAAGAATTGAAAACAGGAATGTCAGCCCTGCCGCATAGAGGAATGAAGTGAAATAAATATCTCTTCCAAACATAACGTTGTCAACCTCAACCGTCTGAATGATAAAGCCCGTCAAAAGGTTTCCGAGGAACAGACCTGCGATAATTCCGAGGATAGTCAAAATTATGTTCTCTTTGTAAATGAATGATGAGGTTTCGCGGTTGTAGAATCCGAGAACCTTAAAGGTTGCAATTTCACGGACACGCTCGGCAATGTTGATATTAGTCAGGTTGTAGAGTACAACAAAGGCAAGTGCCGCTGCGCAGATTATCATAACCGTAACAACCATATCAAGCGAGTTGAGCATATTTCTAAATTCGTTCAAGCTTGATGCAATATAGCTTACCGCCGCAATTTTATCATCGGATAAAACCTGTGAGCCAAACTCGTCACAGGCGGAATCCGAGGTATCTTTGAGTGCAACATCAGCCATATTATAGGTACAGTCCTTACCGAACAAGCTCTTATAGGCATCGGGCGTCATGTAGACAAAATTGTAAAGGTACTGTTCAAAAATTCCGCTGACCTTGACCTCTGCCTTTTTGCTGTCAACATTCAGTGTGATTTTGTCGCCCGTTTTTATTCCAAGCTCACTGCACATTTTTTCGCTGAGCATTACTCCGCTGTCCGAAAGCTTGAGTTCTTCTTTGCCCTTTCTTGTATGCAGAGAAACAATTTCGTCAAACTTTTCGGGATTCTGCGGTACAACAAGATTTGTGTCGCTGTCCTTAACCTTACTGCCGTGTGTTACCGTACATTCCTGCTGTGAAACAAGCATTGAGTGTTTGACATTGCTGTTTTTATCAAGTGTATCAGTCAGAAATGAAAGATTGTCGGCACTTCCGCCGTCTTTCGGAACAACAACAGCGTCGTATTTATAGATTGTTTCAAACTGATCGTGTGTCATCGGTTCAAAGCTGTTGAGCAAACCGAATGCGGCAACAATCAGAGCCGTACAGCCTGCCACACCGATAACAGTCATACAAAGTCTTACCTTGTATCTAAACAGATTTCTTGCGGTCAGCTTTGAATTAAAGCTCATATGTGACCACAAGGGTTTTATGCGTTCAAGCAAAATTCTCTTGCCCGCCTTTGGTGCTTTCGGCCGCATAACAGCCGCAGGCTTTTCGTGCAGAGATTTTGCACACACTACAACAGACACGACAACCGTACAGACAACTGCGGCAACAATTCCGAAAATTATGCTTGTATAGTCGGGTATCAGCGTTATATCGCCGATGTAGTACATAATTTTGTAAGCATCATAAATTACAAACGGCAAGGTGAAAATGCCGATTAAAATACCGATTACACTTCCGATAACAGCCGCAAGCAACGAGTAGATTACAAACTTCATTACAATGCTTATGTTGCTGTAGCCGAGTGCTTTCAGCGTTCCGATTTCGGTACGCTTTTCCTCAATAAGTCTTGTCATTGTGGTTACGCAGACAAGCACCGCTACGAGCAGGAAGAATACTGGAAATACCGTTGCAACAGCGCCGAGTCTGTCTGCATTTGACGAAAATGTTGAGTAACCCGGGTTGTCGCTTCTGTCGAAGACATACCACTTTGGTTCTGTAAGAGAATTAATTTCTTCCTCTGCGTCTTTGATTTTATCCTCTGCCTTTTTGAATTCTTCATCGGCTTTTTTAACACCGTCATCGTATTCCGTCTGTGCATCGGAGAGTTTTTTCTCGCCGTTTTTCTTTTCCTCGGCAAGCTTTGCAACACCGCTGTCATACTCGCTCTGTGCGTCATTCAGCTTGCTTTCTGCCGAATCAAGCTGTGCCTGACCGTCTGCCGACTGTTGTGCAAGTTCTGCTTTTGCGGCATCAAGCTGTGTTCTTCCGCTTGAAATCTGTGAATATGCGTAGTCAAGCTGAGCCTGTCCCTCACTCTTTTTCTGTTCAAAAAGTGCCTTGCTTTCGGAAAGTCGGCTTTCGCTTTCTTCAAGCTGTGCCTTTGCGGAATCATATGTTGCGTTGAGTTCGTCAAGCTTCTGCTGAGCCTGTTCAAGCTGTGCGTTCAAAACAGCAAGCGTTTCTTCATCGGTTGTCTGACTGATTTGATACTGCAAAGCCGAAACAGCGTCCTCAGCCTGACTTATTCCTGCCAAAAGCTGTGGTTCCTGTTCGGTTTGAAATGTATCCTTTGCCGACTGCAGCTGATATTCCGCATTTTCTATTTCAGCCTGTGATTTTGAAATTTCTTTATCAAATTCTGCTTTTGAAGAATTGTATTGTTCTTCGGCAGAATTAAGCTGACTTTCCTTTTCGGCAATCTGAGCCTGTGCATCGGCAATTTTTGTGTTATATTCATTGCGTGAATTTTCAAGCTGTGTTCTGCCGTCCTCAATCTGCTGTTTTGCTGAATCAAGTTTTTTCTGTGCGTCATCGGTCTTGGTTTTCAGCTCTTTTTTGCCGTCCTCAATCGCCGTCTTTGCATCGGCAAGCTTCTTTTCGGTTTTTTCTTTATTGTCCGAATACTCCTGTTTTGCATCTGCAAGGTCGCTCTTAGCCTTGTCGATAACCTCAACCGTAAAGCTGTTGCTTCTGTCCTCTCCCACCTTTTCAAAATCGGCAGCTTTATTCTCTATGGCATTATCATAATCGTCCGTGTATGCCAAGAATTTATCCGAAATATCGGTTTTTACATAAAGCTCCGTGTAGCGTTCAAAGGCGAAATCTTCGGGGCAAATGTAGAAATAATCCGAGATTTTTCCGTTGCCGACCGTCGTAGTTCCTCGCTGATATGCTATGTAAAGAGGTGACTGCACAAGACCGACCACCGTGTATTCAAGGGTTTTAAGTTCGGTTGAAGTATCTGTATCGCCCGTCTGTTTTGCAAATCTGATTTTGTCACCGATTTTATAACCCTCTGCCGTGAACGAGCTTGAATCGGCTGCAATTTCACCCGACTTTTCGGGAAGTCTTCCTTCCGTCAAAACAAGCTTGTTCTGAACGGAATTATCACCGTATTTTTCGGGAAGCGCAATGACTCTCATAGTCCTGCCGCCGCTGTCGGCATCGGTCTGAACATCGCAGAAATATGACGGCATAACAGAGGTTACTCCGTCCGTATTTTTTACCGCCTTTATGTCATCCTCATCAAATCCGACCGTTGACACAAGTCGGTAATCCATAAGCTCCTGCTTGTCCGTGTAGGTTCTTGCAAGATTGTACATTGACGGAACCGTTGCCTTTATTCCGGCAAAAAATCCCACTCCGAGGGCGATAATCGCCATAATTGAGATGAATCTTGCTTTTGTATTTTTAATTTCTCTGAATGTGTTTTTTATCAAGGATTTAGTCATTGTGACACCTCCTTTTTGTTTTTTTACCACTCAATTTCTTCAACATTTTTCGGATTTTCATTGTAAATATCTTCAACAATTTTTCCGCTTTTCATTCTTATAATGTGATCCGCCATCGGCGTTATTGCTCCGTTGTGAGTGATGAGAACAACGGTCATTTTGTCTTTACGGCAGGTTTCCTGCAACAATTTCAGAATCTGTCTGCCCGTGTTGTAGTCAAGCGCACCTGTCGGTTCGTCACAAAGCAAAAGCTTCGGTCTTTTGGCAAGTGCTCTTGCGATTGAAACTCTCTGCTGTTCACCGCCCGAAAGCTGTGCAGGGAAGTTGTTTGCCCTTTCAAGCAAGCCCACGCTGTCAAGAGCAGTTTCGCTGTCAAGAGGATTATTGCAAATCTGAGCGGCAAGCTCAACATTTTCCTTTGCCGTTAGGTTATGAACAAGGTTGTAGAACTGGAACACAAAGCCTATGTCGTGCCGTCTGTACTCAATGAGCTGTTTGTCTTTAAATTTGCTTATATCCTTTCCGCCGACAATGATTTCGCCCTCGGAACAGCTGTCCATTCCGCCGAGAATATTCAGAACGGTTGTTTTGCCTGCACCGGACGCACCGACTACAATTGCAAACTCGCCCTCCTCAACCTTGAACGAAATGCCGTCAACCGCATTGATGACAATCTCACCCGTTTTGTATCTTTTGTAAACATTATTAAATTCTACAAGGCTCATAAAATCACCCTTTTCATATGTTTCTTACAGAAAAAATCACTGTGCTTTGCATACTAATTATACCAAATTAACACCGCAATATCAACAGAAATCTTACCGTATTCGTCATCTGTATGTACAATATTTAAAATTATACATATAAAAACAGCAGAGGTCACACTAAACCCCCGCTGCGAAAAATTATTCATATGTATGATTACAGACCTCGTTGATTTTATCACGGAGCTTTAAGAAATCGTCAAAAGCGTCGGGCTTTCTGCGTGGATCACGCAAAATTGCCGCAGGATGAAGCATTGCCATCATAAGCACACCGTTTTTCTCAATCCACTGACCGTGTTCCTTTGTGATTTTGATATCCGATTTAATAAGCCTTGCCGCCGCAATTCTGCCGAGACAGACAATAATTTGTGTTCTGAGCCACTCAATGCACATTTCCTGTTCTTCGGGCTTTGGATCACGGTTCTTCGGCGGACGGCACTTTACCATATTGGCAATGTAAATATTCTTGTTTCTGTCAAGGTCAACAGCCACAAGCATTTTGTCAAGCAGCTTGCCTGCTCTGCCGACAAACGGTTCGCCTTGAAGATCCTCGTTTTCACCCGGACCTTCACCGATGAACATAACCTCTGCATTTTCGTTGCCGACGCCCACAACAACATTTGTGCGAGTTTCGCAGAGTTCACACCTGTGACAGTTTTCACAAGCCGATTTTAATTCTTCCCAGGTATTATACATAATTTTCTCTCCCAAAATAAAGATTTAAATTTATCAAAAATGTTGAAATTCCAAGAATAAAGTAGTAAAATAAACACGAAGCCGTACGGCGAATTCTAATTGAATGGTGGTACACAAAATGAAAGTAATGGTTGAAACATCAGCGCATCATGTTCATGTTACCAAAGAAACTCTTGAGGCTCTCTTTGGCAAGGGCGCAACTCTTACAAACAAAAAGAATCTTTCACAGCCCGGACAGTTTGCCTGTGTTGAAAAGGTAACTGTTGTAGGTCCGAAAAGTGAAATGAAAATGTCAATTCTCGGTCCCGAAAGAAGTGCAGATCAGGTTGAAATCTCTCTTACGGACGCTCGTAAGCTCGGCATTGCCGCTCCTGTCAGAGAATCAGGCGATATTGCAGGCACACCCGGTTGCAAGCTTGTCGGTCCCGAGGGCGAAGTTGAAATCGAATGCGGTGTAATTGCCGCTAAAAGACACATTCACCTTGACCCGAAAACTGCCGAGGAGTTTGGTCTTAAAGACAAACAGCTCGTTTCGGTTAAGGTTGGCGAAAATACAGGCAGAGCAACAACATTCGGTGATGTTGTAATCAGAGTAAACGCAAACTACGCTCCTGCAATGCACATCGATACAGACGAATCAAATGCCGCAGGTCTCGGCGGTACGGTTGACGGCGAAATCATCGCATAATTTCGATTTAAACCAAATCATATTTTTGGGACAGCCTTTAAAGGCTGTCCTTTTTGTTTTGCCAAAATAAGGTCAGTTGGGACAAAAGCTGAGATGTCTGTTCAGAAGATTTGTCAAATCATTTATTTCATTCACGGAAAGCTTCCTGAGATCAACCAACAATAAATGGTTTGAGCGATGGAGAATGTAGATATAATTTTTATAATTGCCCCAAAGATAAAACATATTCCATTGGTTCATTCCTTTTACCCACGGTGAAATTATCTGAATACCATCTTCAAAAAACATATATTCTCTAACCCCCTGTTTTTCAGAAGGATTTGCTTTACTTGACCTTATATAGAAAATCAATTCATGTATTTTTCTTGCAAATATTGCTAACAAAATATCCAGAGCTACAAAAATAAATGTCATGAAATCAATTGAACCACCATTCATTGGGGGGTCAAAAATCGTTTGAAGTACAGTAATTACTGCGATAAGTAAAAGAGATATTCTAATAATTAATCTTTTCTTTTTATTTCCCAGACAATCTAATGCAATTTCTTTTATTACTTTATTTTCCTCTTCACCAACATCAATTTTACATTTAATCATTTTGATTTTACCCTTTCATTTCTTTTTTTAAATCGGAAAATGTTTCGGAAAAAGTTGTTCTGCAAAGATATTGCAGGTCCGACAGCATATCCACGGTGCATATTTTTATATCAATTTTGCTGTTCATATTATCAAAGTCTGCTCAAAAATGTGTGGAGAAAATCGGGGAAAATTTCTCGCCAAGATTTTTCGTTGTGTGCGTTTTCAAAAAGAATGACCTCGTTCATTCTGTCATACGGATAAAAGCTTTCTTCCAAAAGTTCGTAGAGCATTTCGGTGCTTTCAAAAATCATCTCTTCAAGCTCGTCACCGTTACCCGTATAGATGTAGAGGTACGGCATATTTTCAACAATTTTTGTCGAAAGATATTTTGCCCAATCCTCTCTTGTGTAACAGAGAAATGCAGGAGAAAGCACACCTGCATAGCCGAATTTTTCAGGGTGTTCAAAAGCCGAAAAGAATGACATAAGTCCGCCCGATGAGCTTCCGCAGACGGCAACATTCTGTCTGTCGGTGCATACGGGGAAATTATTTTCAACATACGGAATAACGGTATTCATAAGAAAATTGTCAAAGATTTCGCCCTCGGGTTTGAAATCCTCGCAGAGCATTTCAGGGTGCTGAACCTCACCGATTGATTTCGGTGTAAGCTCGCTGTCACGCCAAGCATTACCGTTGTCAACACCTACGATTACAGCGTTGCCGACACCGCTTTTCTGCTCATTTTCAACAGCTTTTACAACCTCCCATGAACCGTGCGGAGTTGAATTATCGTCAAAAAGATTCTGTCCGTCTGTCATATAAACAACGGGTATTTTTTCACCGTCGGAATGTGACGGAACATAAACCCAAACATTTCTGTCACCCTTGTCGGGATACGGAAGTTTTATTGTATGTAACTTTGCGTCAGCCATAAAATCACCTGTTTTTTATTATCTAATAGATATTAAACCATAAAAAAGGCTGTGTTGCAACCTAATTTTTTGCGGTTGCATAAATACAAAAATTCCCGTAAATAATATCTACAGAGGTGATTTGTTATGACTAACGATATTGAAATGCTCAACTGCGTTTTGCAGAATGCCGAAATGGGCTGTCAGGGAATTACGAGCGTGAGGAAAAGTTTGAAGGACAGCAAGGTTGACGGTGTTTTGTGCGAACATCTTATTAAATACGGAAAGCTGTATCATTGTGCAAATAAAATGTTGCAAAATCGTGGTGCAGAGCCACACAGAGTGAGTAATATGACAAAAGCAATGACACGCTATGCCGCACAAAGGGATTTGAAGCGTGACTCGTCATCTTCGCACATTGCCGAAATGATGATAAAAGGCAACACAATGGGAGTGAATAAAATGTCACGCAAAATCCGAGAATATAACGGCAATGACCCCCATGTCAGCCTCCTCGCCAAAAGAATGTTAGAAACCGAAGAAGAAAACATAAAAGAAATGTCCGCATTTTTGTAAGTATAATCTCAATAAAAAACACCCGAAAGGAATTTTTTCAAAAACCTTTCGGGTGAAATTTTTATTTAGATAAAGGTTGCACCAATTATGATGCGTTAAGCACAGTCGTGCAAATTAAGCCTTAGGACCTGCTTCAACGAGAGCCTTACCAGCTTCATTGCCTTCGTACTTAGCAAAGTTCTTAACAAAACGGCTTGCAAGATCCTTAGCCTTCTCTTCCCAATCAGCAACATTTGCATATGTGTCACGAGGATCGAGGATGCCTGAATCAACGCCGGGGAGCTCTGTAGGAACTTCAAAGTTGAAGTGTGGAATTGTCTTTGTAGGAGCCTTTGTGATAGAACCGTCAAGGATAGCATCGATGATACCACGAGTATCCTTAATAGAGATACGCTTGCCTGTGCCGTTCCAACCTGTGTTTACGAGGTATGCCTTAGCACCGCTCATTTCCATCTTCTTAACGAGCTCTTCAGCATACTTTGTAGGATGAAGCTCGAGGAATGCCTGACCGAAGCAAGCTGAGAATGTTGGAGTTGGCTCTGTGATGCCACGCTCTGTGCCTGCAAGCTTAGCTGTGAAGCCTGAGAGGAAGTAGTACTTTGTCTGCTCAGGTGTGAGGATTGAAACAGGCGGAAGTACGCCGAAAGCATCAGCTGAAAGGAAGATTACATTCTTTGCAGCAGGAGCTGAAGAAACAGGGCGAACAATGTTGTCGATGTGATCAATCGGATATGATACACGAGTGTTCTCTGTTACAGTCTTGTCGTTAAAGTCAATCTTGCCGTCCTTGTCAACAGTAACATTTTCAAGAAGAGCGTCTCTTCTGATAGCGTTGTAGATGTCAGGCTCTGACTCTTTGTCAAGGTTGATAACCTTAGCATAGCAGCCGCCTTCAAAGTTGAATACGCCGTTGTCATCCCAGCCGTGCTCGTCATCACCGATGAGGAGTCTCTTAGGATCTGTTGAAAGTGTAGTCTTACCTGTACCTGAAAGACCGAAGAAGATAGCTGTGTTCTCGCCGTTCTTATCTGTGTTGGCTGAGCAGTGCATTGATGCGATGCCCTTGAGCGGGAGGTAGTAGTTCATCATAGAGAACATACCCTTCTTCATCTCACCGCC
>OGMF01003919.1_pt1 | contig 10701 bp, 8 predicted proteins | sample 1572921 | NCBI WGS metagenome assembly OGMF01 (sample SAMEA2581919, study PRJEB24529) | metagenome | biome: Human gut stool | place: China | collected 2011
CCGGGGCTATTTGATTAATTGTTTAACTCGTCCCATTTTAACGGGACACTAATGTACTAGTATCTTTTTTAATTTTAGTTATTTTCCAGCGTTCGCATAGATAATCAAAGAAATCTTTTAATGTTCCATTAGAATATTTTTCATAATCATCAAGTGCTTCTTTGACAGAAGTGTAAGCAGCAATATCCATAACTCCAATGTTTTCGAGCATTTTAAAAGCTGCTCCGAATTGCTTGTTTCTTGCATGTTCAATGGCTTTTATCCATATAGTTACAAACTCTTTTCTATTTGCATTACTATCTTTGATTTGATTTAATAAGTTACTGTTTTGAACGTGGGCATCCACACATTGTTTCAAGATGTTCGCCTCTATATTTCTATATGATAATGCATGTACTTCATTAGCCGCTATTCTCTTTGCTTCTTCATAGCAAGCCAACAACTCACCAACAAGCAGCAAGGGCTTCATGCCATGCTCGTTTCTTATGGGGTGTTGTTGGAACTCTGTCCTAATTACATTAAGTAAATCAATGATTTCATTACTACTTCTTCTATTATCCAGAATGGTATAGTCCAGTAAACCATCTAAGGTAAACGAGGCAAATTGATTTGGGTCCGCCCCCAAAAATCCATAGATAGACTGAGCATAGTCACCAATAACGCCTACAATAGCTCCATTCTCGCCTAACGATTTGATAATTTTTGCCTGAATTGGGTTGGTGTCCTGGAATTCATCAATGAAAACATAAGGGAACTGTATTGCCAAAGTTCTGCTGATAAATGGGTATTTCTGTATGAGCTTGTAGCTGAAATAGAGAACATCGTCATAGTGCATATATCCTTTTTTCCATGCCAATTTTTTATAAACGACATATGCATTTTCATTCAAAGCATAACCCTTCTTACAGCATTTCTTAGGTGGATTCGCATAACATTTTAGACTGCCATCTTCTTGCAGCTTCCACTTTGCTGCCCTAATTGCTGTGAAAGTAGCATCTTGTTCAGCATAGTACTGCTTAACGGCCTTCCTTATTTCTTCAAAAGTATTATAGTCAGATAATATTCTGTCATCTTCGCCATTTAATAGTTCTATATTAAATCCTTCGTCTGTTGCGATAAAATGCAGATAAGGCTTAACTATATAGGCATAAAGGAAACTGTGGATTGTACAAGAAAGAACACGGCTTCTATCCTCATACATTCTGCCCATCAACGTGTCTGCTCCTACATTGGTATAGGAAAGGCAGGCGACCTTACCCATCTTCCCAAGACTTTCTGAGTCTTTCAGTACATGGGACACATGCAAGGAAAGCCAGTGAGTTTTACCAGCTCCTGGACCTGCTGAAACTCTAAAGTGGTGATTGATATCAATCCGTGAATCAGAACTTATCTCAATAACCATTCTAATGCATTGTGAATATAAGGTGGAACATTGAAAATCTTCTTATGTTCATTGCCTGCTTCTAGTTCAAAGTTTTCTTCTAAAGCGAGACAAAGTTCTAAAGCGTTTTCGCCTTTATCCAATGATGAAAGGTAGCGAGCAGCTATAAGATGACGTCTCTTTTCATCCTCTTCCCAATCAGTATTGTCAATAGAGGTCTTGACATCATCCCATTTCTTATTATTTTTCACTTTGACCTTTGCTTGTGCATAATCGCCACCCATCATGTTTTTTATCTCGGATTGATTCGACATAGATTCCGTAATCAGCAATTCAAGATCTGGATTACACAGAGCGAGTTCGTATTCAAATGTTTTACCTTTATTTGCATCTTGTGAAAAATACCTGATAGATGAATGATCCCTAAATGCATTTTCCTCCTCTTCTGCGTTCACAGAATATTCGTAATGCTCATTATCTTTATACAAATCAAATGGGTAACAAACTGTAAATTTACAATTTGCCTCTTTCTTCTTTCTTACAGGGTCTCTGTCTGTAATACATGCCACCTTTTTAGGTATTGCGTTTGGTGAAGACTCTATATTGAACAACTTTACAAAATGATTAAAATATCGACCATTAATATTTACTACTGCCACATGCTGATCTTCCAGTGATTTACCGTCATAGCGAGCAAGTGTGCTCATCAATAAATTTTCTGCAATACCTTCTACCAAAATAACTTTACGAGCAAAAAGCATGTCCGACTTTGTTGCATCCAAGAATCTTTGTACATAGTTCTTTGATTTTTTGTCTTCATCAGAATCTGTAAATACCTTACCTGGGTAGCAAACATTTGTGACACCATCCTCTCCCTTATGCAAACATATTATATTATCCAATTTTACTGCGGCAGTAATCTGCGAGGAGTGAGTTGTGATGAAAATCTGGCGCACTTTATGATCTACTTTTAGATTCTTGTCAAGAAATTTAAGAAACTTGTATTGCATGGCTGGATGCAAGTGTGCTTCAGGCTCTTCAATAGCAAGTATCGGATATACTTTGGCATTATCTCCCATATAGTTGCCATCAGCATCAGCCTGCATTTTGGCAAGCAAGAGAGACATATATATTAGGTTGTTATATCCCAAGCCATTATGTGTGGCTGAAATTTCAATGTCTTCGCCATACTTGATAATAAGTTTCAGTGCTGAGAATAAATCCTGCTCTGTCAATGTACTCTTAAAATCAGGCAATGCATTATTGAAAGATGCTCCTGTTTCATGTGCATAATCAAGCATGACATCTTTCCCTTCCGACAATCTTTCCAATAATGAAGTCATAAGAGCAGTCGCTTCATTACCGAAGTCATTCCTTACATCCTTTAATTCTGATTCCTTCTCTTCTTTCGTCTTGTCCCCTTTGGTCTTTATTCCATAATCTATAAAGAAATTTAGCACATCCTTCAGCATGGTACTTCGCCCATAAAACATATCATCTTCTACGTTTCTCATAGCACCTAAAAATTGGAAGTCAAATCGTTCCAACTTGTCCATTTCAGGTTGAATAGGTGCATCCAATGGGCCCGCAAGCAATTTATATACATAATAGCGGAGAAAATCATTCTCAAGAATACTCCACCCATTCTTGATATCCTCCACATCTGCCATAGCTGCTTTATAATCATCTTCTTTTTCTGCTGGCAAATAAAACCGATAAGTCAACATCGCAGCATAGCCATTCTCCATATCAGTAAACCAGTTAGCAACCACTCTCAAATCCTCTTCTTGCTCATTATACTCAATGTTACTGTTTTTGAATGTTACTGATATTGTAACTGATGGTGACTGGCTTTTCAGATTTTCAAGAGAAATATCCCTATTGAAATCATTAGCATTTAGTCTCCTGTATCTATAATGTGGCTCTATTACCAATTGTAATGCCTTCAGTAAGTTTGTTTTTCCAGCATTGTTATGACCTATTAGGACATTGAGGCCATCATTAAATTCGATGTCCGAATCTTTAAAATTGCGGAATCCTTTTACTTTTATATGGGAAATGTACATATTTTTATTTATTGTAAATTTTATTTTCTTAACAGATTCTTAAAGTTAAATTTTCATAGCTCTAACTCTTTCATGCAACTCTGCCATTTTCTGCATAAGCACATCAAACTCTAAAGATTTGCCATAAATGAAGAAACGCCTCATATCGGCATAATCATCTCGCCATGCTTCCATAGCCGATTCCGGTATCATAAAGTTGATGGTTGATGGGGCATGTAAATCATAGTTTACATACTTCAAAGCATAATAAGCCTTACGATGCTCAACAATGGCATCATAAAGTTTGCGATTCGACAAAGCTTCTATGCCATATTCTGTATCCATCAGTTTTTCCAAATCATAAAGATGGCGTGACATTCGGACACTCCGTGGTTTTTCTTTTTGAAATTCTTCAGCCAAAAGGAATAGCTTCTCAAGGAATGTACGAGTAGGGACTACGGTTCTGACCAAACTATCTGCATCGGTATCTTCGCCATCAAAACTTTCACCTATTAGAGAATGGATTTGTCGTAATTCCGTAGGTTCATCCATTGAAAGACAACTAATCTCAATCTTTACACGTGGAGGAATATAATTTATCGTATCCTCAAGAATTGACGGATAGTGTAATAGAATTACCGTAGGATCTTTATCTGAATCTATCGGTCGCCATTCTCCTTCTTTATCTTGTACCTGAGATACATTCTCTATAGTGTAACCAGAAACTCCTATTTCTTTCAAGTTGACATCTAATTGAGCAGAAAGAGTCTCATGGATATACGCTCGTGACATTTTGCGTAATTTCTCACGCTGACTTTTACTAGTCTTCTCAATATCAAAGAATGAATGATTGATTGCCAAATCAATGTCTTCAGAGAAACGCTCTATGATATTAAAACCTTTTGACAACGATGTTCCGCCTTTGAAGATTAAAGAATCACGGCAATCTGTTTGGAATAATGCTTTCAGCGTAACTGTTACCCACCAGTCCTTTTCTATAGCTACCTGATTAACGCCAGGATGTCCAACCTCCGTCTGCTGTAACATTGCTAGACGGTCCACTATTTCATTGTTTAACCACAGTTTTCCCATAATTTAAGTTCCTTTTAAGCGGTTAGCATTGGTTTTATAATTCGTTTCATCCATGCAGGCATCATATCTACATCTTTGATTAAAGTCTCCCTATCTATTTCTTTTGATACCAGTTCTCGAATTATATTCAATTCACCTTCTCCTACATTCTCTTTTTTCAGAGCCTTAAGTGCTTGAACAAGTAGTGAAATAAGACGAGTTCTATAACAGAAGTTTTTGGGGACACCTCGTTTTAATACTACTTTCCTATTTGATAAAATTACTGTTCTTTCACTACCAGTAGTCAGGAATGTGTAATTCATCGGCACTTGAGTCGATAGCCCTAATGAATTCAATGCAGTCATACCTGATGGTAACACTTTTGCGTTATCTCGGGTTGCAATTGCTTGTACGATCTTATCGACAGAAGGAAGTACAATACCGAATCGACTTTTTCTTGGCTTAGTATATATTCCATGTGCAATTTTAACAAGAGTACCTTCATTTGTCAATTCAGTCAAAATACTACCAACAAATTCAGTGTGATATTCAGGGAAGTCTGAACGAAACAGGATACAATCTTCAGGCATCGCTTCTATACGTTGCTTGAGAGTAGTACTATCTATAGAATATTCATTTGTCATATCACCTTTGAAATTTTGACGATTTTTCAAATGCAAAGATACGAAAAGAATTCAAATTAATGATAAATTACCAAGTAATTTGTTCGTTAGCCTTGGAAATATATTTTGCTATGGCAATAAGAATGCTGTTTCTTTATATAAAACTACTTTTCTTATTGGTGTTCCAATTCTTTTTCGATTTACCGAAAAAGAATCGTACTTCTTTACACTATTTTGCCTCTTAAAAAATAAAACAATGGGAACTTTACGGTATCAATATATAACGTATCCATTATAGTATCATTGATTATCAGAATGGTAAATTTTAGACTTCGGTTCAAGTGTGGAGTCGTTTGTTTATTGAATGGAGGCTCTGGCAAGCCTTGTACCGATAAACAATACCCCACACCGTTATAGCAATTTTGATAATACTATATACGGTGATGAATGTTATTGCTTATTCTCGGTACAATTGAAATTTCTCAGATTTATATAACATAGATTGAAGGAGAAAACAAAAACCAATCAAATGAAAATAAATATGCTGTATAATAAGTAATTACGCCGTGCGTGTATCTTCTCTTGTTTTACTTGATTATTGTTGCTTGGTTCTTTTTCGGTACATTTTTGTTTCTTATTTGTTCCTTAATTCGGATTATTCTTTCTACCTTTGTGGCAGGAATAACGAGTAAAAGAGGAGGAATTATGCCACGAGTAAAGAAGCCCGCAAAAGTCAAAGAACCTATCCGTCTTCGGATGAAAGAGTTGGCCAATGGAAACAAAAGTCTGTATTTGGATATCTATCGGGACGGTAAACGGACGTATGAGTATCTGAAGATGTATCTTATCCCCGAAACGGATAACAATGCCCGTGTGCGGAATCAAACGACTATGACCGCAGCCAATGCCATCAAATCGAAACGGATCATTCAACTTACCAACGGCGAAGCGGGTATCGAAACCCGTGAAAAGGTTTTTCTTCTGGACTGGATGGAGACTTACAAAGAGAATCAGGCGAAGCGAGGAAAGAAAGATGGGAACCAAATCCAAGTTACTATCCGCATCTTGGAAGATTATGCCGGAGAACGGGTAACGATGGATCAAATCGACAAGGCGTTCTGCCAAGAGTATATCGACTATCTATTGACTGAATATCGACCTAAGGGCAAACAAGTGTCTAATTTTACGCTACACACCTATTATCGCATTCTGAACGGAGCCTTGAACGCAGCCGTGCGAGCGGAAATTATAAAAGTCAATCCTTTTACGAAGATCAACAATTCGGATAAAATCCGTCTGCCGGAGAGTAAACGGTCGTATATGACCATTGAAGAGGTGCGGGCATTGATTGCTACTCCGATGAAAAACGAGGCCGTAAAACAGGCTTATTTGTTCTCCTGCTTCTGCGGACTGCGGATAAGCGATATCATCAGTTTGAAGTGGAAAGATGTCTTCGTCGATAGAGGACAATACCGTTTGTCTGTATCCATGCAGAAGACCAAAGAGCCGATTTATCTGCCTCTTTCTCCCGAAGCGTTGAAATGGATGCCGGAACGTGGTGAGAAGACATCGGAAGATCATGTATTCGATTTGCCGAGCCCAACGATGATAAACACGCTTCTCAAACCTTGGGCGAAAGCGGCTGGAATAGATAAGCGGTTTTCATTTCACACGAGTAGGCATTGTATCTTTTCTTATTCATTGAAAATAAGAAACTTACAAGTTTTATTTTTTAGACAGGTAACGATTTAGAAACGAGTTGACTTCTTCAAGTTGCCAGATTTTGCATAAATGAAAGAACGTTTACTTTAGATTTCAAAGATAACAAATTTCTCAATCATAAAAAATAGTATGAAGAGAAAAGTTTCATGAAGGAATGAGCTTTATTCTATTGTTATAAAAATATTAGAAATATATATTTACACTCAAATTTCGTAATTTCACTACGAAAATACATATTATAATTTCATATATTGATTTTTATTCTTATCTTTGTATCATATGACAGATAAATTCAACGAATATGATAGCAGAATTCACCATTGAAAATTTTTTCTCAATAAAGTCTCCACAAAAGATAAGCTTTGAACCTTCATCAGATAATTTTATGTCTGACGAATATTCATATGAAGTTAAGGATGGGGTAAGATTGTTGAAATTGGGCATCATCTATGGTGCAAATGCTTCCGGCAAAACCAATATCTTGAATGCTGTGGAATTTTTCAGAATGCTCGTTCTTAGGATGCCCAAAGACCGAAATGAGAAAACCGGGGTCGTTCCTTTTATGCTGGATGACACATCAAGGAATGAAAGAACGAAGATGTCTATGGTATTCTATATTAATAAGTCGAAGTATATCCTTACTTTTGAATTAGACGCAAAATATATCTATTCTGAGACATTGGTTGTTTACGATTCCATTCGTCCTACCAAATTGTATAGTCGTAATTATAATGCAACTACAGATTCCACAACAATAGATTTCGGTACAAACCTGAAAATGCCACGGAAGAGTCAGGATGTGATTTCCGGAAACACTATCAATAATTGCAGTGTGCTTGCCGCATTTGGTAAAAGTAATGTGGAACGTACCAAGTTGAATGATGTGTACGATTACTTTGCCAAACAAGTAAAAGATATATTGGCTCCTGGTATGCTACTTTCAGGATATGTAAAATCACAATTGGATAAAGATGAAACAGGCGATTTGAAGAAGTTCATTTTGAACTTTCTGAAAGCATCCGATTTCAACATTGAAGATGTCGTATTGCATGAAGAGGAAGAATTGATTACCCCTGAATTGGAGCAACTGATTCAAAATGCCCCTATTGACAATGAGGCAAAAGCTGAAATGCTTAGAAAAGGAAAAATCACCAATGCAGAATTGACATTCAAGCATAAGGTTGGCGACAAACTATACGATTTGTCTGAAGAATATGAATCCAATGGTACGATGAGATTTTTGGGGATGGCAGTAATTCTGAATTTCTTGTTGAAGACCAACCGATTTGTGCTTATTGACGAAGTCGAGACAAGCATCCACTATGAACTGCTGGCTTATTTTATAAAAGTCTTTTTAGCGAACAGTGAAGGAACATCCCAAATGTTGTTGACAACACACGACATCAATCTTCTTAATGAAGATTTCATTCGACGTGATACGATATGGTTTACCGACAAAGACGAATATGGCGAGACTAAAATAGTACGTCTTTCATCTTTAGGTCTGCACAAGAATCTTTCCCCGTATAATGCTTACAAACAGGGTAAGTTAGTTAAGCTTCCGTTTCTTGGTAGTCAATACATTAACCTAAACGACTAATGATATGAGGCGGACAGTAACAAAAAGTATCGCCATCATAGGCGAGGGAGAAACGGAATGGTTCTATTTTGATTCATTGAGGGTGGCGTGTCGTTATCCTTTCAAGGTTGCGCCTGATTTTCCACAGCATAGCGATATCAATCATATTCTAAAACTGGTAGAATCTTATTTGAACAAGCAATATGACTTTATCATATGCCTTTTTGATATGGACAGGCTGTATCAATATCCTTCCGAAATGCAACTATACCAACGAGCAAAGAAAGAGTATAACAAGAAGAAATATGCCGGAAAGGTTATGTTCGTAGAAACGAATCCATGTACGGAATTTTGGTTCTTGCTCCACTTTCTACCCAATGTAGTTTGTCGGCGATATGAAAGTTACGATCAATTGCTTCCTGAGTTACAGAAATATATGCCGGGATATGAAAAGACAAAGCGATATTTCATACGTACCAACCTCTATAAATACCTGATAGAGAATGGAGATTTGGAACGGGCGATGTCAAATTCAGAAAAGTTGTGCCAACTCTGTAAAGAGTCTCCTGAGGATTTGATGGCGTATTCGGAGATTCATAAGGTTATAAAATTATTTGATAGTATGTAAGCAAAAGTGTATCCCACTATTTTCTATGATATAATTCGTCTTTTCAATAGTATTGAGATAATAAAATTAATGTTATGGAACTATTATATATTTATATTTGGGACGACAAACGTAATATTAAAGAATGTGAGTACAATTTTTCTCCCAATTACAAATTTTCATATCGCCCCCAATTAAAGACCTTTGATATGGAAAAATGTGATTCTCTATATAGTGGTTGGTTTGGACAAAATATAGTCAATATTACAGCTGTAGTTGGAAAAAACGGTTCGGGAAAGACTAATCTACTGGACTGTATAATAAAGGCGTTATGTGGTCAAGGTGGAGGTTTTATATTTTACAAGCATAATGATCGTATATATTCAAACATTCCAAAACAACTTTCGGATTACAAATTCACATTTGAAGTAATTCAATTCGAAAGATTCGGTTCTCCATTGAATTCCTATTTTAAAGAACATATTAATGATGCATTTGTCATTTTTTATTCACCATCAATAGACAGGAACCTATCAAATAGAAATTCTCATTACTCTAAGTTTGAGGACATTTCAAATTCTCATGTTCTTCGACAGCCATTAAGTCGATTAACGCAAGAGCCAGAATATGCCCGTATGTCAGAAGTTGACATAATGCAAACTAACGATTTATTTAGACTGTTATTATTGTTTATTTACTCACATGAGCAAAAACAACATACCGTTTTTGAGACAATCAAATTGCCCGACAATTTTGAGCTAAAGCTACTTTATTTCTCAGACATTGAGCCGCAGCATCCAACATATAAATCATTGGTACAGAATCTATCTAAAAAAGGATTCAAAAACAGATTAAAAAAGTTTATACTAACCCAAATATTTTTATCAAACCAACATTTTCCCGAAGAATGGGATGATAAGACAACATTTGAAGATGTACTATTACATCTTAATAATGGAGAAGATTATAGGCCAAATATTTTCGATGCACTTTGCTCGCTTTATGATTCTGGAGATATTAAATATACAGAAGAAAGACAAAGCGGACTGAAAAAAGGGTATTATGAATTTAGCTGTAGCATTCGAATCAAATCTATTACTCAGGCATTTATAACAGCTCTATATTGCTATTACAATTATATTCCTATGGCTCCTTATGCTTCGTTTGGGACAATGGAACAGAATGTTTCAAATGCTCAAATAGTTATCAATTTAGGAATGTCATCTGGCGAAAGAGCTATATATACATTAGTATCACGCTTAATGGGTGTGATTTTTAATAAGCAAGGTGAAATTCACCATGCAGTCATAAATAAGATTATTTGCGACAATAAATTTGATGGTAAAACAATTATTATATTGCTTGATGAGCCTGATTTGCAACTACATCCTGAATGGCAACAAAAATTTATTAGCTTACTATTGGATTTACTATATGCATATTTCCCAAAAGTTAAATTTCAAATAATATTAACGACACACTCTCCGATATTATTATCAGATATACCGCGTAAGAATGTGATTTTTATCAATAAAAATCCGGATGGAACAAGCACGGTTTGCTCAGAGTTAAATCTTAAGGAAACATTTGCTGCAAATATACATACTTTATATAATAATACACTACTGTCCAAAGAAATTACCCCATAGGTTCAGTTGATCTGAATCGGAATC
>OGMF01003925.1_pt1 | contig 10680 bp, 18 predicted proteins | sample 1572921 | NCBI WGS metagenome assembly OGMF01 (sample SAMEA2581919, study PRJEB24529) | metagenome | biome: Human gut stool | place: China | collected 2011
TTGATATGGACGCACAAAGCAATCTATCCTTTACAGCTGGGGTTGATTTAAACAACCTACAAACAAGCCTGTATGATGTATTCAAGGGCAAAGCAGACATAAAGGCAGCAATACAGCCTTTAAAAGTGAATGGGCTTGATATTGTAACCAGCGGTATTGAAATGGCTGGGGCTGATATGGAGTTTATAGGAATAGGGCGAGAAAGCCTGTTATCAGAACAGCTTGAAAAAGTTAAAAATAATTATGATTACTGTATCATTGACACACCGCCAACGCTGGGAGTACTGACAATGAACGCACTAACAGCCAGCAATAAGGCAATTATACCTTTATATGCAGACGCTTATAGCATACAGGGAGTTACACAGCTTAATAAGTTCATTACCAGCATACAGAAGCACTACAACAGCAATTTAAAAGTTGCTGGGCTATTGCTGACAAAGTACAACAACAGAACTGTAATAACTCAAATGCTACAGGATAATATAAAGACTGCTGCCGAAATGTTGAAAACAAAGGTATATGATACAAAAATCAGAAGCACTGTATCAGTAACAGAAAGCCAGCTTGCAAGGGAAGATATTTACACCAACGCACCGACAGCCACAGCAACAGAGGATTACAAAGCGTTTGTAAATGAATTTTTGAACGATTAAAACCACACCACCACCACAAAAAAGTATGAAAGCGAGGTTATTTATTATGTCAAAAACGGAAGTACAGGAAGCCTATACAGGAGAACTACAGGAAAAGAAGCAAATTATTATTGAAGCTATTGAAAAGAGTAACAATTTGCACTGGATAAGATGTATTTACGCTTATGTCACTAAGTTACTGGGAAAATAATACAGCAAAGGAGATTGAACACAATGAAAGCAATAAAAAATATGAATACAGCCGAAATTAAGGCGACACTGGATAAGTACACAGCAAAGCACCCTGTAACAGATAAATTTGATTTACAGGGCTTGCAATTATGCGAGTATGCCGAAAATATAAGGGCAGCAGTACAGACAGGAAACAATGAAGCAGTAAGCCAAATAATAGCAGATATATACAACTATGGCTTTATGAATGGAGCAAAGCAGACCGCAGACAAGTATAACAAGGTATTCAACAGGAGCAACGAACAGCACCACAAAGACCTTGCGGAGCTTGTTTATAATTTGCCTTTTGGAATAGGTGCAGATTACTTTTATACATTTATGGTACTAATGCTTAATAGCAAATATGAGGGCGTGGCGGATATGCTACCAGCTAAACAAAGAAAAGCATTTTGTGAAACTGTAAAGCAGAGCAAGGAACGCAAAGAAAGCGAGGTACAATAATGAATACAGTAAATGATATGGAAAAGGACTTGAAAGCAAAGATTATTGACATAGTTAATAATATCAATGGTAATTTATGGCTACTCAATCAGATATACCGCTTTATGGTAAATATGACAAAAGGAACAGAAAGCGAGGTAAAATAATATGAATGGTTACGAACTACACGCAAACGCCTACAGGGAAACTTTAAAGCAACAGGGCGATTCATTACCACAGGAAGTTAAAGCCAGCGTTGAGCGTGAAATTAAGATACTTGATATTATGGCAAAGCTGGACGAAAAAGAAAGACGAATGATATTTGATACAGGAGCTTATAACGATATAGTAAAGACATATTGCAAAAAGGCTATGGAAATGCACGAAATGAGCGGTGAAGATATACAAGCGGTACTGGGAAACATTGGCTATTTATTTGATACTATAAGAGCTACAGAACTATAAAGAGAGGTAACACAATGGCAAGAAAGACAATAAAGACCACTGGACTTGATGAATTACAAGCCAACAATGAAGAAATAGCAAAGAAAGTTGACGAATTAGTAACAGCAAAGCCAGCCGAAACGATAAAGCCAACCAGGAAACCTTTTAAGAAGCCGAACAGCGACTATTACAGGCTTGATTTAATTGTAAGGGAGCTGGAAAGCGGAAAGATGACCGAAGCCATTAAGACAGATTACAAAGAGTATTTAACCAAAATGGCAGCAGTTGAGGGAGTAAGTATAACAAAGTATATTCATAGCTTGCTTGATGATGATATGAAGAAAAGAAACAAGGAATATGAAGCAGCGAAGAAAGTTATTAAAGGCTAGTAATTGCTGATAAATAAGGGCGTACCGCTTTTGTGGTATGCCTTTATTATTATATAACTTGTATAAGATATATAACATATATAATTTATATAAGCTATATAAGCAAAATAAGCCTATAAAATCCATAAGCAAAGAAATACACACCGAAGCAAATACAAGCTCTGTATGGGGCAAATACAAAGCCACAAGGCATAATTAAAAGGGGGCTGGGGGTCTATTTGAAAAAAGACACATACCACCCTACTAAGTGCCACAAGTAACCGCACAATTTTATAAAAAGCCCCTTTTAAATGACTGCTGCCAAAGGTAAAAAATCTATTGATAATATAACGCCTGTATGTATAGTACACAAGTATTGAAAAATAGAAAAAAAATCATTGATAATATAACGCCTATATAGTAGTATATGGCAGTAGGTATTTACTGCTACACCACCACAATATAAGTATGTAAAGGAATGATGTTTTATGAGTGATAACAAGGTTATTATGGACTATATGAACCGCAATTATACAGAGATACAGCCAAAAGCATTTTATAGGGCTATATTTCCACAAGGGGAGCTGGAAAGCAAAGGAAAGCACGAAAAGGGCAAGTATAACGCTGTAGCGGTTGAACTATTACCCAAAGGTAAAAAAGGAAATGCAAAGCGGTACTTGATTACTGATGAGCTGGAATATATAGATAAATTGCTTGAAAAGGATAATTTTATAATAATAAGCCCTGTAAGCTATGCTGGGCGTACAAGGGAAAGCAAAAACGCAAGGTATATATACGCTATTGCGATTGATTTAGACGGAACGGAAACAAGGCAGCAGATAACAGACTTATTTTATCAAATGGAAAATGATATATTACCATCGCCAACTTATACAGTAGCCAGCGGAACAGGGCTACATTTGTATTATCAGCTTGAAAGTCCTGTCCCCTGTTTTGACAATATAACAAAGCAGCTGCATACATTGAAACAGGAACTAACAAAGAGAATATGGAACAGATACACAACAAGCCTGTATAACAAGCCACAGTTGCAAAGCCTATTTCAAGGCTTTAGATTAGTGGGCGGAATAACTAAAGCTGGAAGCAGAACAAAGGCATATATCACAGGAAAGCCAGTAAGTATTGAATATCTTAATAATTTTGTTGAGAAAAAATATCAAGTAAAGGAATTTGCATATAAAAGTGAGCTACCATTGGCACAGGCAAAAGAAAAATATCCCGAATGGTACGAAAAAAGAGTTATTAAAAAGCAGCCTAAAGGCGTATGGACTTGTAAGCACGATTTATATAATTGGTGGTTAGAAAGATTAAAAACAGGGGCGACAGTCGGGCATAGATATTATTGTATTATGTGCCTTGCTATATATGCCAAAAAAAGCGGAGTAAGCAAGGAAGAGCTGGAAAAGGACGCTTTTAATTTAGTTGATGATATGGAAATGCTGACAACAGACGAAAATAACCATTTTACAAGGGTTGATGTATTGGCAGCTTTAGAAATGTATAACGACAATTATTTTACGTTCCCTATAGATTCCATTACAGAGCTGACAGCAATACCTATTGAAAAGAATAAGCGAAACGGACGAACAAGGAACGCACACATACAGCGTGTTAATACATTGCGTAAATTTTCAAGGGACGAGCTGGGCGAGGATTCATATAAAAACAATGGGCGACCGACAAAAGAAATTGAGGTACAACAATGGCGGTATGAACACCCAACAGGAAGCAAGGCGGATTGTATAAGAGATACAGGACTAAGCAGACCAACAGTAAAAAAATACTGGGAAAGTGCGGCAGAATACACCCAACGCATAAAATAATTGTTACATATATTGTTACAAAAAGCCGACAAAATGAAACAGTGAACCTAAAAAAAGAGGGGCAAGCCTAAAATGGCAAGCCCCTTTTTGTCGGGGAAAATGTTTACTTAATCATTTAAAGTTTCTTTAACAAAACGCTTGCCAGCTTCACAAAGGGCAGCAGTTAAACAGCTACTTAAAACATCTGTAAAATCATAACCAACATAATCAAATGTGGCTGATTCTAAAGCCTTAATCTCATTACAAAGTGCCAAATCAATACTATCCTGTATAGTTTCCTTATAATCGTTTACGTTCATAATATAACACCTACACTTTCTTTATATATTTATTAAAAAAGGGTACACTTTCCCCCGACAAAAAATATTTTTCATATTCACTAAGTACTTGATATGGAAACATATAAAAGCAAGGCAGAAAGCCACAGAACAAAGCAGAACGGATTAAAACAAAACATGATAGGATAAATCAAACCAGCTTGAATATAAGCAAATAAGGCAAAATAAAAGCACTACAGAATAGATAATATTCATAGTGCTTTTGAGCTTTTTATACAGCCTGTAAGGGCTTTTTTATTTGCAAGTGTAGAAATATATATATTATGCCTGTTTTAAGCCTAAAATACAGGGCTTTTTATATTAAGTGATTGGAAAATGGCAAAAATCAATCAGTTTTTTCAATCACTTTTTGCAAACGCTTATTGGCGATATAGTACGCTTGACGAGTGCAAGGAGCTTGACAAAATTGCTGCCGACTTTGAGCAGTAACAAATAACCGCCCACACTTTTTACACTTGCGAATATAACCAAATGAAAAAACCTTTTGTTGATACATAATGCAAATATAATAAGCTGCTAAGTGCATTATGTTTTCACAATTTAATGCCAGGCATTTATTACTATCATTCCAGTAAGTTACAAATGGGTTGAGGCTAGGAGTGTAAAAGCCGGTGTTTATTTTAAGCAGTGATGATATGCGGCTTTTGTTTCCTTTTAACAGTGGCGAAATATTTACATCATCTTGCCAGTGATTAAGACCAACCAAGAGCAAAAAATCTGTATAGAAAAAATTTAAGCCAACAACAAATGAAGCGACAGGAAAAAGATTTTCACTTGCAAATGGAATTACTGAATGTAAAAAAGTATCTTTTGCAATATCGCCGCCCCTAAAATCATAATTAACATTAATATTTGCGGTTGTACAATCAGACCAAAAAGGCAAACCATAAGACCGACAAAAACTTAATATCAAATCAATATCTTTGCTGGATAGATTCTTTTCAATATCCGCTTGCATAACTGTATATTCAACAGATAGTTTGTTATGTAATTCTATAAGGGCTATAAAAAAATCAATGCTATTTATTTCTTGATAGCTGTACAATTCTGTATCTTGAGTGGTAGTAGCATGACCACGAATAAAAGTAAAATCATATGCGTTGTTATTTTTATCATACAATTTCCTTTTTACACTTTCGTATTTATCCCACTTACTGACTTTTGTTAATACCTTGAGTTTTGGCAATAAAAAATTGCTTTTTTCTGATTCATCGCTAATTATTTCCATTTTTTAAAAATTCCTTTATGTTTACACTATAGTTTACCTTTGAACCTTTTCTAAGCTGTATTATACAGCTACAATTAAAACATAGCAATAACAAGTTATCATCACAGCGAAGAAAGCGAGGTAAAAGGCTATGGATAACACAGAATACAAGCAGTATTTACAAAGCAATAAATGGAAAGCAATAGCAGATAAAAGACTACAGATAGATAACTTTCAATGCGTATGTTGTGGAAGCAGAGGAACACCAGCAAACCCACTGGAAATACACCATTTAAGTTATAAGTATCTGTATCACGAAGAAAGCCGAATATATCAAGATTTAGTTACTTTATGCCACTGCTGCCACAAGAGCCTACACAATATTATGAATAGACAGACGGACGCACAAGGGCGTAGGGGCTGGAAAGATAATAGGACAATACCAGCAATTCACACTTTTAATGTGACAGGCACACAGGCGGAATATATAGAAACGAAAGCGAGGTATTAAGAAATGGCAAATACAGATATACGCTATGAGATTATGAAAAGAGGATTAAAAAATTATCAAGTCGCCACAATGCTTGGCGTTACCGAAACAACATTTTCAAGGTGGTTAAGGACAGAATTACCAGCAGAGAAGAAAAAAGAAATATTGGAAGCCTTGAAAGCTAGTAAGTAGGTGCAATTATGGCTTTTGAACGCTGGAATAGATTTTTACAGGACTACTTGAAGCAACGAGAGGACAAGCAACCGCCACCACAAAAAAATAATGGCAGCAGTAAGGAAGTGAACAGGATTGAGCAAAAGCAAATACAAAAAGTATCAAGGAAAGAAATTTGAATGTATAGGGCTGGGAAAGTGTACCGACAGCAGTGGAGTAGTAAGAGCTGATACAAGTACAAGGATATATGAAAGTATGCTTATATCACAGGCATTTACTACACTTACACCAAAGCAACAAATACTTTATGTATATTGCAAAGCCCAATATTACGGAAAGACAAAGCCGGCTAATGAGTACAAAGAGCTGGGATTGTATCAAGACGATTCCTATTTTTATTTAAGTTTGAAAATGGTTAAGACATACGGACTATATAGCGACAGCACACACAGCAATTTTTATAAAGATATGAAAGCACTTGAAGAACATGGACTAATTAAAAAAGTATGTGGCGGAAAGTACAAGAAAAAAAGTATTTACCAGTATAGCAGCGAGTGGCAAAGCTGGGGAACAAAATAAAAATGTGTGTAGCATACAGACCACATATAACGCCCTGTATATGTAGCTTTAAAACCACATATGGCATAAACAGACATATTTATATGTGGCGTACAGACCACACTACTTTATGAATTTAAGCCCTTTATATGTGGTTCATATACCACACTATATATATTATTTATACCATTCTATATACAGCTTTCTATAGCTTATTTATACCACTAATACTCCGACTATTACGCAGTATTTAATAATAACCACCACAAAAGCCTACAAAACAGGCGGAAAGAATGAGGATATAACACAATGAAAACATTTAACTATGAAATTACAGACACTATAAGCACCATAACCAGCAAGGAAACAGGCAAAACCATAACCAGCACAGAACTAAATACAATAAGCTGGAATGGCAGCAGTGAAAAATACGATTTACGAAACTGGAGTACAGACAAGGAAACAGGGGAAAGAACACCATACAAGGGAATAACACTTGATGCGGAACAGCTACAGGCACTATACACAGCTTTAAAGGGCATATTTGAGTAATAGGGGGCGTTTATATGATTGTTGATGTTGAAAGCCGAATACAAGCATATATGAATGTGTGTAAGGCTGATAATATCAAGCCTACTATATACGGACTTGCGGACAGACTGGGAGTAAATAAGGAAACATTAAGACATATAAGGCTAGGAACATACAAACAGGGTAAACCATACACGAAAACGCCACACATTAAACGCTGCATTGATAACAGCGACTTTGAAACAGTAAGACAGGCTATAGAACAGTGTAAAAGCTAAGTCCAACGAGTATCTATATTGACACGAAAAAAGCCTATATAATTTATATAACTTATACAACTTACATAATTGCAGAAAGCGAGGTAAAACAATGGCTGATATAGTTAAAACAAAGAATAAAGGACAATGTGAGCTTGCCACAGGTTCAGATATTGAAGCAATAAGCGACATTGTACGAACAGCATTAAAGAACACAGGGGGCAGACCAGCAGTATTTCCAAACACTAAAGAGGGCATACAGGACTTTAGAACACAATCAATATCATACTTTGATTATGTGGCACAAGTAAACGCTGGGCGAGAAGCTGAAAAGGCAGTAATACCCGATGTTGAAAACTGGGCGACTTATTTAGGACTTACAAGACAGAGCATATTTAGATATGAGCAAAGAAGCGAGGAATGGAAAGATACAATACAGCTATTTAAAAATGCAATAGCAGCCTACAAAAAAGAAATGGCATTGCATTACAAAATACCGCCTATGGTTTTCGCTTTTGATATGGCAAACAACCATAATTATATCAATACAAGCGAATTTAAAATGACAGTTGAAGCAGTACCTACAAAGGACCAGGAGCAGAAAGCAGCACTTGAAACAGAAATAAGGGAAAATGGCTTGATATGGGACGAAACCACACAAACCTATATTGAAGATAAGGGGGCGTATTAAATGCCAACAGTTGAGGATATGCAGAAAGCACTAAACAAAAAGCGACTTGAAGATATAAAAAAGCAACTTGAATATATGAAATATAAAACATATGTGGAAATTGCGGAGTGTGTAAGGATTCCATACAGGATTGTAAGGGATAACTGGGAAGCTGACAGCGAAGAAATAAATATAAACACCTATTACCCTAAAAATGCAAAGACAATAAAAGACTTTTGGCAATGGCTAGGAGAGGAACACAAGGAACTGCTGCCAATGCTGGAAAACAAAGATAAAACAGAACTGATTAAATTTATGTGGGTAACGCCATTTAGTGAGCCAACAGAACAGAGAAAAGCGTTACTTGCTGAATATGAAGCCAGCCAGCAAGCATTTAAAAACGAACAGGAACGCCAGTATTATTTTACAAGATTCCTACAGGGTTACGATATAGCCAGCTTTTCAATGTTTGATTGCTACGGAAGCACAAACAGGCACACACAAGCAGAGTATGAGCAATTCAAGGCGGATTGTATAAGATTGCAGGAAGATTTTAACCAGCACAAAGAAAAGTATTTTACCGGCTCTGTGGCAGCAGATACAGAACAGGGGGCGGAAGTATGACATTGATTGACGCTGTAAATAATTTATATGCTACATATGGCAAGTATGGGCTGGATAAGGGCAAGCTGGGCATGCTAATATGTGACGGAATGGAAAACTACGGATTGAGCCTTGAAACTTGTTACAATGGGTTAAGAATGACACTAGGCAACGAATACAACGAACAGGAACTATTTAGCACTAATGAAGTGGCGGAAATGCTGGATATGAGCAACGAGGAAGTAATACAAGAGGTTGAGAAGTGCAAGGCAGAGCTGGAAGCAAAGGGAGAAGATACCAGCAATTATTTTATGCCAGCACAAAAAAGTATTAGATTCCTGTATATGCCCGACAAGGGAGAAAGGGGAAAGCATAAGCGTAAATAATATATAGTATCAAAATAAACCTTAAAATAAAAAGTATCAAAAGTATTGCAATTATGGCGGTAAAGTGATAATATAAATGTATCAAAAATAACGGTCGTTTAAATAGATACGAACCACACCACCAAAGCAATATGAAAGGAATATGATACTATGAAAAATATTATTTATGGTTATTGCAGAATATCAACAGTGAAACAGAAAATACAAAGACAGATAGACAATATCAAGCGTGAATATCCCGAAGCTGTAATAATTACAGAAGAATATACAGGAACAACAACGAACCGCCCGAACTGGAATAAATTATATAAACAGGCTACAGATAAAGCCAGCAAAGGCGAAAAAGTAATGATTGTATTTGATGAAGTATCAAGAATGAGCCGAAACGCAGTAGAGGGCATAAAGCTATATGAGGAACTTTACAACAGGGGAATAGAGCTTGTATTTATTAAAGAGCCACACATAAACACAAGCGTTTACAGAGAAGCTACAAAGAACAGTATCGAAATGACAGGGAATGAAATAGCAGACGAATATATAAAGGCTACTAATAAAGTTATGATGATACTAGCAAAGAAGCAAATACAAATAGCTTTTGAACAGGCACAAAAAGAAGTAGACTATTTACACCAGCGTACAAGCGAGGGAGTAAGACAGGCACAACTACAGGGGAAGCAAGTAGGAAGAATACAAGGGGCAAAGGTTGAAACCAAAAAAGCAAAGGCAAGAAAACAGGATATATTGAAGCTGTCAAAAGACTTTGAGGGAACAAACAGCGATATTGAAGTAATGAAAATTACAGGACTTGCAAGGAATACATACTATAAATACAAGCGAGAATTGAAAGCAGAGCTTGACGGAAACCAAATTACAGGGCAGACAAATATATATGATTACACTAAATAATATCAAGGGCAAAGGCTGGAAAGCTGGAAGCCCTTTTTATTTTGCTAACTGCTGCCGATTCCACAAGGGCTGGGGGTTATATATGCGAACCGATACCGCCCTACTAAGTCACATAAGCAACTTTAAAAATTCTTAAAAAGCCCCTTTTATTGCAATCAAAAAGGCGTATATGGCAACCAGTACCATTACACGCCTGTTTATGTCAATCAACCACACCACCACAGTATGAAAGGATTGAACACAATAATTATAATAACATAAAAATATCTACTTGTCTTGTAACAAAACCTATGGTATATTATAGACATACTTATATAAGTTATATAAGTATCATAATTATATAAATTATATAACTACACCACCACAAAAGCCCTGTAAATGCGTACTTTTTGCGTGGTTATGGGGCTTTTAGTATTTATGAAAGCGAGGTAAGACAATGGAAATTGTAACACTTACAAACCAAAAGGGCGGAGTTGCAAAGACCACAACAAGCTACGCTTTAGGCGTTGGATTATATAACGCTGGAAAGCGTGTATTGCTTGTTGATATGGACGCACAAAGCAATCTATCCTTTACAGCTGGGGTTGATTTAAACAA
>OGMF01003949.1_pt1 | contig 10632 bp, 10 predicted proteins | sample 1572921 | NCBI WGS metagenome assembly OGMF01 (sample SAMEA2581919, study PRJEB24529) | metagenome | biome: Human gut stool | place: China | collected 2011
CGCCGCAAGGCGGCTCTTAGCGCGGAGATAACCCAAGAAGGGATACACCGTCGGCCCTTTGCTGATCGGTTACGGGGTCATCTGGCGCAGGCGGACGATGTGCGCTTGCGCTCCAGCAGCACCATGATCCGCTGGCGGTTATACCGCTGCATCATCACAAACAGCAGGTCATATCCGGCGGACAAAACGGAGGTCACGATGAATACCGGGTATGCGCCAAACCGGAGCCCCGCCGCAATGGGCAGAAAGCTGAGCAGCGCGATCGTTTCATGGACCAGCTCCGCCTGGCACATGGCCTGGGCGACCTCGTCCCATGTATGCAGACGCGGATCAAACAGCGCGTTGTCATAGGTGGGCATTCTGCGCTTCCACCGTTTTACCTTCAGCGCTTCATAGACCGCCATTTCCCGCCTGCCGACCCGGTACCACCGCTTGTAGAGATCCGCACGATTCTGCATCACTGCCTGAAATGCGCCTCCAACCAGCAGCCGCATGACGAGGTGGTAGGAAACCGTTCCGAAGGTAATGGCGAGCGAAAGCACCGGCCCGTAAGCGGTCTTTTCGTAGAAAGCGGTCAAAATGACCGTCCCGATCATGAAAAACAGCGCGGCCCGCGTCATTTTCTTTGCCATATCCGGTCACCTCATTCAGAGAACGTGCATTGTGTTTTCACCGCTGCCGAGACACACGGTGGCCTTTCAAAAAACGCAGACAGCTTGTTTTTGCTGGAGCTGCTCAGACTCGCATGTGAAATAGATGCTGTTTTTCTTGTCTGCGCCTCTCGGCTTTCTATGAGAAATGATACCACAGGGCTGTGCAAAAAGCCAGTGCTTCCAATGCTTCTCTGCATGTCCTACAGCCGAAGCCGCAGTGCGAAGAGCATATATTTGATCTTCCGTCCCGAAAGTCTGGCCGTCCCGGTTTTGTCCCGGTTTGCAAAATGGTCTTGCAATCCACCTGCCGCCGTGCTATACTTCCACCGTAATTGAATAGAAAATCTTCAGGGCAGGGTGTGATTCCCTACCGGTGGTACAGCCCACGAGCCGCAAGGCATGATTCGGTGAAACTCCGAAGCCGACAGTACAGTCTGGATGAAAGAAGATAGGAAAGCATAGAGAAACCACAAGATCTCTGTGCTCATGGAAGTTGCTCTGAGATGCGTTTGCATTTCAGAGCTTTCTTTTTGCGCAGGAGATACTGCGCCTGTTTGCCTTGCCCTGAACAATCTGGTTCGGGGCTTTTTTATTTGGAGGCAGAGAGATGACCGATACAGAGTATATGCGTCTTGCCTTAGAACTGGCGAAAAAAGGATGCGGATGGACATCCCCAAATCCGATGGTGGGTGCTGTCATTGTAAAAGATGGTCAGATCATCGGGCAGGGATGGCATGAACGGTATGGCCAGCCCCATGCGGAGCGAAATGCGTTAGCATCCTGCGCTGTTGACCCCGAAGGGGCAACGATGTATGTGACGCTGGAGCCCTGCTGTCATTTTGGAAAACAGCCGCCGTGTGTGAATGCGATTCTGGAAGCGGGCATCAGCCGGGTCGTAGTGGGGTCGGCAGACCCAAACCCGCTGGTGTCGGGAAAAGGAATTGCTGCTTTGCGAGTGCAGGGGGTAGCGGTGACGGAAGGCGTTTTGCGGGAAGAATGCGACGCACTCAATCGGATATTCTTCCATTTTATAACGACAAAACGCCCGTTTGTTTCTATGAAGTATGCCATGACAATGGACGGAAAAATTGCCACAGTTACGGGCGCATCCAAATGGATTACAAGTGAAGCTGCCCGAGCGTATGTTCAACAACAGCGGCATCGTTTCAGCGGAATCATGGTCGGTGTCGGAACCATTCTTGCCGATGATCCCTTATTGACCTGCCACATGGAGAACGGAAAAAATCCAGTTCGCATCGTCTGCGATACTCAGCTGCGGACACCATTGCAAGCACAGGTGGTCGCAACAGCAAAACAGATCCCGACCATCCTTGCGACCTGCTGCGCCGACCCGAAACGGCAGGCGATATATCGACAGGCTGGGTGCCGGGTGATTTGTCTGGACAAAAGGAACGGTCACATTGACCTTGTACAACTTATGGAAAAACTTGGTCAGGAACAACTCGACAGCATTCTTCTGGAAGGCGGAGGGACACTGAACTGGGCAGCACTGGAAAGCGGCGTTGTTCAACAGGTGCAGGCGTACATTGCCCCAAAGCTGTTCGGCGGACAGGAAGCAAAAACACCGGTGGAAGGTGCAGGAGTTCATGTGCCGAGTGCAGCATTCCGGCTGAAAAACAGCAGCCTGACCCATCTTGGCGAAGATATTCTGATTGAAAGCGAGGTCGAGTATCCATGTTCACCGGAATTATAGAAGAAGTCGGAACCGTAAAGCAGATCACGCATGGGCAGCATTCGGAAGTGCTGAACATTCAGGCACGGACCGTTCTGGAAAACACAAAAATCGGTGACAGCATCGCAGTGAATGGCATCTGCCTGACCGTTACCCGGCTTTTTGCAGACAGCTTTTCTGCCGATGTTATGCATGAAACCCTGAACCGCTCCTCTCTTGCAGGTCTTATGGTCGGGAGCAGGGTCAATCTGGAACGGGCAATGGCTGCGGATGGACGGTTCGGCGGGCATATTGTGGCGGGTCATGTGGATGGCACCGGGTGCATCCTGCGAATCGAAAAAGACGACAATGCGGTCTGGTTTACCATCCATGCGGAACCGAATCTTTTGCGCTATGTCGTGGAAAAAGGCTCCATCGCGGTCGATGGTATAAGCCTGACGGTGGCAGAAGTCAGTTCGGATGCGTTTTCAGTGTCCACCATCCCTCACACCGTCAGCTGTACAAATCTGTGTCAAAGGCACAAAAACGATGTAGTAAATCTGGAGACCGACATCCTTGGCAAGTATGTCGAAAAGCTGTTTCAGCCGATACCGCAGGAACACCGGAAAAGCTCTGTCACGAAAGAAATGCTGATACGCTACGGATTTGAATAAGGAGAAACGACGATGAGATTCAATACCATTCCTGAAGCTCTGGAAGATTTGAGACAAGGCAAGATCATTTTGGTGACGGATGACCCGGAACGCGAAAACGAGGGCGATTTTATCTGTGCCGCTGAGTTTGCGACAACAGAAAATGTCAATTTCATGGCGACCCACGGCAAAGGTCTGATCTGTATGCCGATGTCGGAAGCCTTTGTACAGAAGCTGAAGTTTCCGCAGATGGTTCAGCATAACACGGACAACCATGAAACCGCCTTTACCGTGTCCATCGACCATATTTCAACCACGACCGGCATTTCGGCTGCGGAACGCTCTATTACTGCGCTGGCCTGTGTAGCAGAAGACGCAAAAGCAGAAGATTTCCGGCGACCGGGTCATATGTTCCCGCTTTTAGCAAGGAAAAATGGTGTTCTGGAACGGAACGGCCACACAGAAGCCACCGTAGACCTGTGCCGTCTGGCAGGGCTGAAAGAGTGCGGGCTTTGCTGCGAGATCATGAGGGACGATGGCACTATGATGCGCACGAAGGAACTTGCACAGCTGGCAGAACGATTCCAAATCAAATTCATCACCATCCAAGCCTTGCAAGAGTACCGTAAGTGTCACGAAAAGCTGGTCGATCAGGTGGCTGCCGTAAATCTGCCGACAAAATACGGCGACTTCCGCGCATACGGTTTTGTGAGCCGCCTGAACGGAGAGCATCACATCGCATTGGTAAAAGGTGAAATCGGTGATGGCCGGGATGTCCTGTGTCGGGTGCATTCGGAATGTCTGACGGGTGATACGTTCGGTTCGCTGCGCTGCGATTGTGGACAGCAGTTGGCTGCGGCGATGACGCAAATTGAAAAGGAGGGGCGTGGCATCCTGCTCTATATGCGGCAGGAAGGGCGCGGTATCGGTCTCATAAATAAGCTGCGTGCCTACGAGTTGCAGGAACAGGGCATGGATACCCTGGAAGCCAACCTCGCCCTTGGTTTCCATGGGGATGAACGGGAGTATTATATGGGAGCACAGATTTTGCGGGAGCTGGGAGCACATAGTTTGCGCCTGTTGACCAATAATCCGGATAAGGTATACCAACTTTCCGAGTTCGGTCTGGAGATTACAGAACGTGTCCCAATTCAGATGACTGCGACCGCGCACGACCTGTTCTATCTGAAAACCAAGCAGGCAAGAATGGGACATATCCTGAGTTATTAAGGAAAAGAGGGATTTTACAATGAAATCATTTGAAGGAAAACTGATTGCACAAAACATCCGGGTCGGTATCGTTGCTGCACGATTCAACGAGTTCATCACCTCAAGGCTCCTTGGCGGGGCAATGGATGCACTCCTTCGGCACGATGTGAGCGAGGACGATGTTCATGTCGCATGGGTGCCGGGAGCGTTTGAAATTCCGCTGGTTGCTTCCAAAATGGCAAAAAGCGGAAAGTACGATGCTGTGATTTGCCTTGGCGCAGTGATTCGCGGCTCTACCAGCCATTACGACTACGTCTGCAACGAAGTCTCAAAAGGCATCGCAGCAGTTTCGCTGGAAAGCGGTATTCCTGTTTTATTTGGCGTTCTGACGACTGAAAATATCGAGCAGGCAATCGAGCGGGCAGGTACGAAAGCCGGAAACAAGGGCTATGACTGCGCGGTCAGCGCCATCGAAATGGTCAATCTGATCCGCGAAATGGATGCAGAGTAACGGCGACACAGGAGCCTTCCATGATTGTGATACGAGTGAACACCCCGGACCCGGCACTGGAGCAAACGATTCTGAGCCTTTTGCAACAGGCGCAGATTGATGCGGAGCAGATCACATTCTGCGCAAAGAAAAAACTGGAACTGCCGGGATTGGTGATTGACAACACCCGACATGAAATTTCAGCCAACGGCAGAAATATTTCGTTGACACGTCTTGAATCCGACCTGTTGTGGGTGCTGGCAGTCTGCGAAGGAACGGCGCTTTCTAAAAAAGAGCTTTTTGATGCTGTATGGGGAAAGGATTGCGCTGATACCTTAAAAGTGGTTGGCAATACCGTTTCCAATCTCCGAAAGAAGCTGGCATTCTGCGGGCTGGACGGATGTCTTTGCACAGTTGGTGGAGGGTATGCTTTTCGTTACGTTCTGGCAGAGCAGGGAAAAGCCCATTCCAATACTGTCCCGACAATGGTATACTGTTGCCCAAAGGAGCTGAGAGAAAATGACCCGAATCTTGTTCATCTGTCTGGGGAATATCTGCCGTAGTCCCATGGCGGAATTTGTTATGAAAGACCTTGTGGAAAAAGCCGGTATTGCAGAAAAATTTGAAATCGCCTCCGCTGCGACCAGTGCGGAAGAAGTGGGCAACCCGGTCTATCCACCCGCTCGGCAAAAATTGGCAGACCATGCCATTTCCTGTGTAGGCAAAACGGCGCGTCAGATGACACGGCAGGATTATGATACCTATGATTATCTGGTTGCAATGGATCGAAGCAACCTGCGGGATATGGCTCGTTTTGTAGGGAACGACCCGTTGCACAAGGTCTCCCTCCTGATGTCGTATACCAGTACGCCGCACGATGTGGCCGACCCGTGGTTTACTGGAAATTTCGAGGACACATGGCGGGATGTACTGGCAGGTTGCACGGCGTTGTTAGAGAGGCTGTGCCAATAAAAGAAACAACTGGGTGTATCATCGTTCAGATGAAGCATGGATGCCTTCTGGAAGTCAGAGGGGGCATCCATGCTGTTTTGCTGCACTGCGGATGCCCTTCCGGTTCGAAATGATTTTTTGTAAGATGTGTAGAATATCTTCCTTGAAATTGGACACAATCTCCAATAAAATTCGTCCAAACGTGTTGATAATGCGAAAAAAGTTCCTCAATCGTTTACAAAACGGTTACAAGCTGGTATACTTAATGTATATGAACGATTTGAACCTGCTGGAAACCGAAAGGAGAACCGTCCCGTGAATACCGTTGCATCGTCCCGCAAAAAACTGCTTGGCTTCGTGCTTACTCTGGTGTTTCTCATCACCTGCCTGCCCGCCGCCTTTGCAGTGGACCTGAATGTGGACGCCGGTTTCTATTTCAAACAGAGCCGCGGCGGGACCTGCACTTTGGCGTCGGCAGCGATGATGCTCCGGCGGCGGGCCTATTTTGACGGCCTGACCGACTGGTCCACTGTCACCGAGAACAGTGTGCGCCCTACGGCGTGGGCCAACGGGCTTTCCCACAGCTTTACATATAAGGAGATGCAGGTGGGCTACGCCACCCTTCCTTCCCGCAAGCAGGAAAAGGTCCAGACCCTGATCACACTGCTGTCTCAGCATCCGGAAGGAATCGTTCTGTACGACCGCAACCAGCCCCATGCTGTTCTGCTGACGGATTATACCAACGGTGGTTTTTATTGTTCTGACCCTGCCGGGAATATTTCTTCCGGCCGCATCCCGCTGACAAGTTCCAGCGTGTCGGTGAATGGAGCTTCCTGCTACTGGTATGTAAGCTCCGACCACAATTCTGTGGCGGCTTCGGCCGACAGCCTGCGGCTGGATGGAATGAGCTACCCGGTCAATGTGCAGGTCGGCAAGGGCATGGCTCTGACCGGTACCGCAAACAGCCCGCTGGGTAAGACGCTGACGGGTGTGCAGGCCGTGATCCTGAATGAGAATGATCAGGTGGTGCAGAGCGCAGAAGCAGTGCCCAATGCGGCAAGCTTCTCGTTCAAGACGCTGGACAGCCAGATCCGCTTCGGTACGCTGCCAGCCGGTACATACACCTACATGGTGGTCCTGACGGACTCCGGAGACGAGACGCTCTGCTTTACCAGCGATTTCACAGTCTCGGATGGCTCCAACAGCAACGCGACCTACTGGTCGGTGCAGGATGTTGAGGGCGCAAAACTTCTGGACAACGTTCAGGAAGCACAGACTGTCTTTACCGATGCAGCGGAGACGACGCTGGATTGGCTGAGCAGCCTGTTCAACTGAATAAAAACAAACGAAAAGGACGGAAACTGATAGAAGTCAGCTTCCGTCCTTTTGGCGTATTCAGTTATCTGAAAAACAGTCGCTGTCGATTCGTTCTTTACTTCAGTGTTCCATCCAGTACCTGATTATAATACCAGGGCTTCGGGGCGCGGAAGGTCTTGCCGCTGAGGAAGGCAAAATCCGGCTGGGTGAAGCGGGGCATGGTCAGCTCATAAGCGCACAGGGCCTGATACTTGAGCTTCAGCTCCCGGTTGGCGCTGTTGTTGCCATACTTGCTGTCGCCCAGGATGGGGCAGCCGATGCTGGCCATGTGGGCACGGATCTGGTGGGTGCGGCCGGTGATCAGCTTTACTTTGAGCAGGGCCAGACGACCGGAAACGGCAATGGTCTCGTACTGGGTCTCCACTTCCTTGGCACCGGGCTGCTTGTCCTCCACGATCTTCACGATGCCGCGGTCGGCGTCCTTGAGCAGGTAGCCGCCCAGGGTGGCGTCCGGCGGCACAGGGCGGCCGAAGGTGACGCAGAGGTAGGTCTTTTGCACGTCACGGTTCTTGATGGCGGCCAGAAACAGCTCCTCGGCCTCCGGGGTCTTGGCGATGATCACCAGACCACTGGTGCCGGTGTCCAGCCGGTGGCACAGGGCCGGGGTGTACAGGTCGTTCTCCTTGTACTCCCCCTGCTGGTTCAGGTAGAGCAGAGCGCGGTTCAGCAGGGTGTCATCGTCCGGGCCGTCCACGGAAAGGCCGGCGGGCTTGTTCACGATGAGGATCTGCGGGCAGTCGTACACCACCTGCGCCGGGCCGCGGGCGTTCTTCCACGCCGGGCCGTCCACACGCTTGTCGGCGTCCAGAACATCGTCAAGGATGAACAGCTTGATCTCATCGCCTGCCATCACGCGGGTGGAGAGCGGCTGCTTTTTGCCGTTCAGTTTGATTTTATTTTCGCGCAGGGCCTTGTTCAGACGGCCCGGGTTCAGCGCGGGGAATTGCTGCATCAGATAGTTGTCCAGCCGGGTGGGGGCGAGACATTTGACTTTCAATATTTTCACGGAAATTTCCTCTCTAAATTAAGAATAGGTTAAGATTTGCTTTTATTGTAGCGAATCTGCCTTCTTACGTCAAGTTGGTTGTTTACTTTTTCAAAAAACAAGAGTATACTGTGCCGGTGCAAAAGAATTCATCGGAATTTAACGATGGCTTCATCATCGGATCTCCATTTATGGTATAATGAGAGCCTTACATGATTGAAGAGGGAAGAAGGTATTGATATGACGAACGACAAGAAACTGATGCTCCTTGCAGGCGTTCTGGCTCTGGGGATGCTGGCCGGATGCAGCTCTGCCAGCGCTGCCAGTGCCGCCAGCGGCATGGCCGGTTCGATGCCCGCCGCCAGTGAAGTGGAAGAGGTGAGCAGCGAAGTGCGCGTCCTACCCGGCGAAGAGGGAGTCGTGATGCCCATCAATCAGGGCAGCCTCGAGGAGATGAAGACCGGCTCCTACAAGTTCGCCGCGAACATCTCGAGCGTGGACGCCAAGAAGCGCCAGATGACCCTGACGGTCTACGGCTACGACGCTTACCGCGCCGAGGACGTGGACGCGCTGGATGTGGGCAGCGTTTTTAGCACCCATCTGGACGGCGCTGTGGAAGCACAGAACGTGACAGTGGAGAAAATCGAAAAGAATGAGGACAACGGCACCGTCTCCATCAATGGCGGCATCGAAGAGGGCGGCGTAGACCTCTGGCGCAGCGGCGACATCTACCGCACCGTCACCTACGACGACTACCCGGTCTACTACATGATGGGAGAACTCGTGCTGCCCGTGGACGACAGTGTGACCCTCAGCGACAGCTCCGCCAGCGTGGACGCTGTGCCGGTGGAAACGAACGGCGCCATCGAGGTGGGCAAGGCCGTCTCGGAGGACAAGGACAACTGGACGCCTTACAACACCACTGTCTTCACGAAGGACGGCGTCGTCAGCAATATCCTCCGCATCTGGGTGCCGTGACGCGCGATTTTTGGGAAAACCCGTTGACAAATGGCCTGACTATGCTATAATCTGAAATGAACGCAAAGGAGCAGTATGCCCTTTGCGCGTGAATGGTAATTATGGCAAATGGCAAGGATGGGGCCAGAAGGATGTGTGCCGCCGCCCAGAGAGAACGCCCTTGGCTGAAAGGCGTTCCGGCAGAGCATTTTTTACGCCACCCCGGAGCTTCCGGCGAAACAAACCGGACGCTGCGCAGCGTTACAGCGCACAAAGCGGCAGGAGCGCCCCGGCGGCATTTCTGCAATTTGGGTGGTACCACGGAGCTTTTCAGACAGCCTTCGTCCCTTTTCGGGATGAGGGCTGTTTTTTGTTTTTTGCCCGACTGCCATAAAAACTGCGTCCGGAGGAGGACGCCGATACACGAGGAGAGATTAAAACTATGCAATGGACCGGTTTGAATGAACTGCGTGACAAGTACCTTACCTTCTTTGAGGGCAAGGGCCACCTGCGTCTGGACAGCTTCCCGCTCGTCCCGAAGAACGACCCCAGCCTGCTGCTCATCAACAGCGGCATGGCACCCATGAAGAAGTGGTTCCTCGCTCAGGAGGAGCCGCCCCGTCATCGCGTGACCACCTGCCAGAAGTGCATCCGCACCCCTGACATCGAGCGCGTGGGCATCACCGCCCGCCACGGCACCTTCTTCGAGATGCTGGGCAACTTCTCCTTCCAGGATTACTTCAAGGAAGAGGTCATTCCCTGGGCATGGGAGTTCCTGACTTCCGACGAGTGGATGGCTATCCCGAAGGATAAGCTGCACATCTCCGTCTACAAAGAGGACGATGAGGCTTACGACATCTGGACCAAGAAGGTGGGCGTTGCCCCCGACCACATGGTCCGTCTGGGCAAGGAAGACAACTTCTGGGAGCACGGCTCCGGCCCGTGCGGCCCCTGCTCCGAGATCTACTTTGACCGCGGCCCCGAGTACGGCTGCGGCAAGCCGACCTGCGGCGTGGGCTGCGACTGCGACCGCTATATGGAGATCTGGAACCTGGTGTTCAGCCAGTTCGATGCCGACGGCAAGGGCCACTACGAGCGTCTGGCACGGCCCAACATCGATACCGGCATGGGCCTGGAGCGTCTGGCCTGCGTGATGCAGGGCGTGGGCAACCTGTTTGAGGTGGATACCGTTCAGAGCGTGCTGCACCATGTGGAGCACATTGCCGGTAAGACCTACGGTGAGAACGCCAAGGATGACATCTCCATCCGTGTCATCACCGACCACATTCGCAGCTGCACCTTCATGGTGTCTGACGGCATCCTGCCCTCCAACGAGGGCCGCGGCTACGTTCTGCGCCGTCTGCTCCGCCGCGCTGCCCGCCATGGCCGGATGCTGGGCATCTCCCGCCCCTTCCTGGTGGAGCTGGTGGAGACGGTCATCCAGTCCAGCGAGAGCGCTTACCCCGAGCTGCGTGAGCACGATGCCTATATCAAGAAGGTCATCGGCACCGAGGAAGCAAACTTTGCCCGCACCATCGATGCCGGCATGAACATCCTGAACAACATGATCGACCGTCTGGAGAAGGCACACCAGAAGCTGCTGAGCGGCATGGACGTGTTCAAGCTGAACGATACCTTCGGCTTCCCGCTGGATCTGACCAAGGAGATCGCTGCAGAGCAGGGCA
>OGMF01003951.1_pt1 | contig 10625 bp, 11 predicted proteins | sample 1572921 | NCBI WGS metagenome assembly OGMF01 (sample SAMEA2581919, study PRJEB24529) | metagenome | biome: Human gut stool | place: China | collected 2011
ACTTGGCTGTGTCATAGAAAATGATTGATGCTTTTTCCTTGAAGTTCCAAAAGAATAACCAAGAAAATACCTATTACCAAGACATATAAATTATAACTATTCAAAATATTTACAAAGATGTTCGCAGACATATGAATAACAATAGGTATTAAAATATCTTTCTTTTTTAAATATAAATATGCATTAACCATACCAATAATAAAAGCATATATACAAGTAGTAATTCCTGTATGACAGATAGCAAATACTAAAGAGGAAATAAAAATTACCATTTTTTGACTATTAAATTTTTTCAAACTATTAACAAAACTATACCTAAACAAAATCTCTTCAAATATAGGCCCCACAATTCCAGAGGCTAAAATGTTAAGAAAAATATTCATATCCACCATAACATTATTACCTAGTCCCATTGCAAATAAAAGCATATTGTAACTAGTAGTAATGCCAATACCCATTAATGCATAAGGAAAAAGATTATGTTTTCCAATAGCAGGTTTACCATTTCTAAGTTTAAAAATTACATACAAAATTTCAACAGCACAAACAAGTATAGTACCAATTACAATAGACCTATCTTTGCCTAAGCAAACAATACAAGCAATAAGTACAGCATATTGCAAAATAAACATTATAAATATCTCTTTAAAAGCAAAAATAAGCGATTTTAAATATTTCATAAACACCTCATAATAAAAAAATAAGATAGCTATTAAGTACTTCTAAGCTGTCTTATATAATAATTTAAGCTCTTACATTAGTAACTGTTAGAACATTAATTGCTTGTAATCCTTTAGCAGTTTCGATAAGATCAAATTCAACTATTTGTCCTTCAGATAATGTTTTGTAACCATCTTGTTTAATTGCAGAATAATGAACGAAAATATCTTCACTATTTGGATTGTCAATAAATCCATAGCCTTTGTCATTATTGAACCACTTAACTCTTCCTTGCATCCTTGCCACCTCACTTTTCTGTTCCTTCTTACAAGAATATTATAATATACTGCCTGGTGATTTTGCAAACAAATTAGTAAGACAAAAATCGATAAAAAATTCTCCTAAGTTGAACTTTACTGCAAGCAAGATAATCATAACACTAATTAATATTATAAAAATTTAAAAATTGAATTTTAATAGAAAAATACTCCTACCAACTATATAGTTAACTACAAGTAAATACCTAAAATAAAAATAAAAAAGTAGATTTCTCTACTTAATTTCAATATTCATAATTTCTAGTATTCTATTTAAATCATTAACATTTTCAAAATATATATTTATTTTTTTATTATCCACTTTAACTTTAGTACCAAGTATGTCTTTAAGTTCATTTTCTATGTTGGTATAATCAGTATTTCTTTCTCTTCTGGTTATAGGAACTCTCTTTTTAATTTCTTCATCCTTACTTATTTCTTCAATTTCATGGACACTAAGACCCTCGTTGATAATTTTTTTAGCTAAACCAGTAATTTTACTCTCATCTTCCATTTTAGATAAAACCCTAGCATGCCCCATAGAAAGTTCACCATTTAAAATCATTTTTTGAACTTCTTCCGGTAGATTTAGTAGCCCTAAAGTATTGGTAATATGACTTCTACTCTTTCCTATTCTAAGTGCAAGATCCTCTTGCCTAATATCCAAGTTATCAATAATTCCCTTATAGGCCCAAGCAAGTTCAATAGCGGTAAGATTCTCCCTTTGAATATTTTCTAGTAGTGCGATTTCTCTCATTTCATCATCAGAAAAATCTTTTACAATAGCGGGTATTTTATCTAATCCTGCCATTTTACTGGCTCTAAGCCTTCTTTCGCCTGCTATTAAATCATAACCACGAATTCCCTTTTTAACAATAATGGGCTGAAATACGCCATGGTTTTTAATTGATTCAGATAGCTCTCTTAAAGCCTCTTCATTAAAACTCTTTCTGGGCTGATAAGGATTTGGTCTAATTTCATTAATAGGAATATCTTGAATTTCATTAGTAGTAGCATTTTCCATTATATTACTTTCAAAAGTATCAAAATCAAGAACCTCTGTTGAAAATAGTTCTTCAAGTCCCCTACCCAACGCTTTCTTCTTTTGTTCCATTTCTATCTATAACCTCCTTAGCTAAATTTAGATATGCTATAGTACCTTTATTTCTAGGTTCATATTCAAGTATTGGTTTGCCATGACTAGGAGCCTCTGCAAGCCTTACTAGTCTTGGAATGATTGTATCATACACTCTCTCTTTAAAAAATCCTTTTATACTTTCAATAACTTCAATTCCTAAATTAGTATTAGAAAACATCGTAAGAAGAACTCCTTCAATATCTAAATTAGGATTAACTTTTCTTTGCGCTAGCATTATTGTATTAATAAGCTGCATAATACCTTCAAGAGCAAAGTATTCACACTGAACAGGAATTAACACAGAGTCAGCAGCGGCTAATGCATTAGTGGTAAGAATACCAAGAGATGGTGGACAGTCAATAAATATAAAGTCATAGTTTTCTTTTACCTTGGATAGCTCATCCTTTAACCTTGTTACCCTATTGAACTTAGCTCCAGTTTCTTTAGCCCTTCTTTCTAATTCAATAAGTTCCATATCTACTCCTGCTAAATTAAGATAAGCAGGAAGTAAAGATAAATTCTTACTTTTAGTTTTGATTATTGAATCAGAAATAGATTTCTTCATAGTAAGTACTTCATATATACTACTAGATATATCGCCTTTATTTATTCCAACTCCAGTAGTCGCATTTCCCTGTGGATCTAAATCTACAAGTAATACTTTTTTATTTAAAACACCAAGTGAAGCAGCTAAATTAATACTAGTAGTAGTTTTACCTACTCCACCTTTTTGGTTTACGATTGCTATAATTTTTCCCATATAATGTCACCTTATTTTCCTCAAATATAATTGTATCAAAAAATATCGAAAAAAGGAAGTGGTTTTTTGTATTTATTTCACTTCGTACTTCGTTACTCAGTGTTTTCTGAAGCCTAAGGTCTTCAGAAAAATAATTTTTAGTTTTAAATTTAACAAATATTACAGCATATTATATAAAAACACCATTATTTATTAGTAAGTCATAATGATTATTTGACAAGAAATAATAATTATGTTAGAATACATAGCCGAAATGAGGGGGAAATATTTATGATAAAAGATATAAAAAACAAAAGTGAATTTGAAAATCTAGTGGAAAAAATAAAAACTTGTTTAGATTGGTACAGAAAAAGGAATTTTGACGATAAAGTATATAAGTTATATCTTGCCAATGGAGAAAGGATTAATGTTATTTTTCCAAAACAAACAATAGCCCATTTATTGGGTATTAAAACAGAGTATTTAAAATCAACAAAATTATTAAAGGGTAAAAGCAGTTATGAAATACTTGAAGAAATATGTGCGGACCCATATAAAATATGTAAGTTAGTTAGCGATGGACATTTAACATATAGTTCATTTATTTCACCTTATGCAGATGATAAGGCAGATAATTTTATGAATAATTGTGGAATAAATGATATAAATAGTATTGAATTTATATGTTCTTACATTAAAGAATATAGTTTTATAACTGGCAAACAACAGCTTGAAGGAGATTACTATATATGCTATGGGAAGACAGATGGACTATTAATCTTAGGGCTTAAAAAAGAAGGCATATATTACCAACCAATGACTAATAGAATTATTGATTTAAATGACAAAGAATCTAAAGAATTTTTAGGTCAATTACTCACTAATCAGCACATAACTACATTATCGACAATAATGTTAGGAAATGAATATGGAGAAAGCAAAAAAATATTCTACAATAATGAAGAAAAAATAAAAAAAGTAAAAACACTTAATGCTTATAGTGAAGAATATGATGCCACAGTAGAAGTTGGTAAAGATTATATGTTCATACTAGAAAAATTTAGTAAATTATATAACTTCAGTAAAGAGTTAGATGATATTTTGACATTTATATCAAATACAATGCAAAATAAATGCCCAGTAAATTTATCAAAATTACAAGAAAAGAATGTAACATTATCTGAAAGTATGATTAGTATGATAAATGCATATAATTTATCATTAGAAAAAGAATTAACATCAGAGGGAGCAAATATATATGCAAAAAAAACTAAAGAAGAACGCGATAAACTACGTGAAGAATTTATAAAAATTCAAACTGAACTTGCCGCAGCAATTAGTGTTAATGAAAAACTAGTACAGGAAAATAAAAAATTACAAGAAGATAATCAAAGATTACAAGAGGAAAACAAAGCTTATGGTGATAGAGAAACAAGAATAATAAAAATATTAACTAGAGAAAATGATGTTAATGATGAACAAAATCATTAAAATTTCTTGACATAAACAAAATAAAACTATATAATAAAATAGCATTTGACTTGGAGGTGTATTATATAATGAAAAGAACTTATCAACCTAATAACAGAAAAAAAGCTAAAAAGCATGGTTTCTTTGCTAGAATTAAAGGTAATGTTTTAAAAAGTAGAAGAAATAAAAAAAGAAAAAAATTATGTGCATAATTTTGTTTTCTTTTTTATTTTTTTATATCTAATTTAATATGAAGAAGATAGAAATAATCAAATCATCAAGGGAATATACTGAAATAATTAATACTAATATTTACAGAAGAAGCAAATATTTTAGTATATATTATCGTAAAACCGGTGATGAAAATAAATATGGTATTACTATTCCAAAAAAGACAGGAACAGCGGTAATACGTAATAAAATAAAGAGAAGGGTAAAAAACATTATTGATAATAATAAAAATATAGTGCAAAAAGGCTATGACTATGTTATAATTGTTAAGAAAGGCATAGTAGATTTAACATACCAAGACATGGAAAAAGAATTGTTAAAACTACTAAGTATGGGTGATTAATTTGAAACAAGGAAAAAAAACATTTAAAATAGTACTAATTATCCTAAGTTTAGTTATGTTAACAGGATGTACTAAAACATTAACAGGAGAAGATAAAAAGGCTGTAAAATATGAAGAAACTGGTAAAGCATTAACTGAAAATATTCTTTGTAAACCTACAAATAAAGATGTAATAGAACTATACAAAGAAAATAAAGTTGATGTTGATAAACTACCAAGTTGTGAAAACTTTAAACCTTTTTCTGAGTATGAAGGACTATGGACAACAGTATTTGTAAAACCGCTTGCTTGGGTAATCATAAATATTGGCGTACTTTTGGGTAAAACAGGTCTAAGTAAAGGGTTAGCAAATGGATTTGCAATTATTTTATCTTGCTTAGTAATAAGATTAATACTATATCCATTTACTAGAAAAACTGCAATGCAGTCAGAAAAAATGAAAGAAGTTCAGCCACAATTAGAAAAATTAGAAAAGAAATATAAAGATAAAACAAGTGAAGAAGATCAAAAGATGAAAGCACAAGAAATGATGGTAATTTATCAAAAAAATAAAATAAATCCATTATCAAGTTGTTTACTATCATTCATTCAAATACCATTATTATTTGCATTTCTTGAAGCAATAAATAGAACTCCGGTAATATTTGAAAATAAATTCTTCAAGTTAGATATGGGAACTACAATATCACACGGAATAATGTCAAAGACATGGTATCTATATGTACTACTATTTGTTATTATTCTTGCAACATCATATCTATCATTTAGAAAGACATTAAAAGATCAAACTGGAATGGCCAAAAAAATGAAAAGTACAATATATATTATGCTTGCCATGATAGTTGTGGCTTCATTTAGCTTACCTGTAGCCCTTGGTTTATATTGGATAGCATCATCATTATTTACAGTGGCTCAAAACTTGATTGTTGAAAGAAAGAAGGCAAAGAAGTAATGAATAAGTATTATTTTGAAGGAAAAACACAGGAGCAGGCAATTAACCTTGCATTATATGAACTAAATATATCTGAAGATGATTTAATAGTAAATAATGTTGAAGATAAAAGTAGTTTACTAAAGAAGAATGTTAAAATAGAAGTATTAAATATAAAAGAAATAATTTCATTTATCAAAGATACATTAAATAAAATAACTGAGTTAATGGGGGCTAAATCAAATCTTGAAGTAAAAAGAAGAGAAAAAAGTATTTCAGTTACAATATTCTCTGAAAATAATGCCATACTTATTGGTAAGAATGGTAAAAATGTCGCAGCTCTTCAATTACTAATAAGACAAATGATAAATTCAAAATTAAAAGAGCCATTATCAATTATTATTGATGTTGGAAATTATAAAGAAAAAAGAGCAAGAAGTATTGAGTACTTAGCTAAAAAACTAGCAAGAGAAGCATACAAAACAAAAACAGAAGTAACTATGGATAGTATGAATTCTTATGAAAGAAGAATAGTACACGAGGTCCTAGCGAATGACAAGTATGTTTATACAGAATCAATTGGTGAAGAGCCAAATAGAAAAGTAGTAATTAAATTAAAAGAAAGTAAATAAGTGTAAAATGCTTTCTTTTTTTATTTATATTGTAAAAATCAAATGACAATTAAGACAGAATGTGATAAAATACTACCAGAGAAAGAAGGCGTATTATGGAAGATACAATCGCAGCCATATCAACAACTGCAGGAGTAGGAGCAATATCAATAATAAGGTTAAGTGGTGAAGAAGCACTAAAAATAACAAATAAAGTGTTTACGAAAGATTTGACAACTGCGGCATCACATACTATTCATTATGGATATATTAGCCGGTGCAAACCCAAGGAAAGCGTATCTCTTTCGCCTACTTCTTATGGATATATTAAAGATGGTAATGAAAAAATAGATGAAGTTCTAGTAAGTGTAATGCTAGCACCAAAAACATTTACAAGAGAAGATGTAGTAGAAATAAATTGTCATGGTGGAATAGCTACTACTAATAAAGTATTAGAATTATTACTAAATAATGGTGCTAGACTAGCAGAGCCAGGAGAATTTACAAAAAGAGCCTTCTTAAATGGAAGAATAGATCTTCTTGAGGCAGAGGCTACAATGGATTTAATATCATCAAAATCAGAAACGGCCAGAAAAATATCAATAAACACACTAACTGGTGAGACATCTAATCTAATCAAAAGTCTTCGCAGTGATTTAGTTCAAATTATCAGTAATATTGAAGTAAATATTGACTATCCAGAATATGAAGATGTTGAAGATATGACTAATGATAAAGTACTTCCAAATATCAAAAAATTTAGAGAAAGACTAGAAAATATTATCAAAAAATCTGAAGACAGTAAAGTAATTAAAGAAGGTATAAAAGTAGGAATAATAGGTAAGCCAAATGTTGGTAAAAGTAGTCTCCTAAATGCACTTATTGAAGAAGAAAAAGCAATAGTTACAAATATTCCTGGGACTACAAGAGACATAGTAGAAGGAACTATTGTCCTTGGTGGAATAACCTTAAATATAACAGATACTGCTGGTATTAGAGAAAGTGATGACCTAGTGGAGATGCTAGGAGTCACCAAAAGCCTAAAGATAATAGATTCGTCAGACTTAGTAATATTTATACTAAATAATAATGAAGAATTATCAGATGAAGAAAAAGAATTATTAAACAAGTTAAAAGACAAAAAGAAAATAATTGTGGTAAATAAAATCGACCTAGAAGGTAAATTAGATAAATCATTATTAGGAGATTATATAGAAATATCAGTAAAAGAAAATATTGGAATAGATAAAATAAAAGACAGAATAAGAAAACTATTCAATATAGGAGAGCTTTCATCTAATGACTTAACATATTTATCAAATGCTAGAACTATATCATTATTAAAAAAATCACTAACTATAATAGATAGCACTATTAAAGAAATAAATGATAATAGCCCAATAGATATAGTAGAACTAGGACTAAGAGATGCATGGAATACTCTTGGTGAGGTAATTGGAGCAACATATAAAGATGAATTGTTAGATGAATTATTTTCTAGATTTTGCTTAGGAAAGTAGAGTGATAACATGAATTATGAAGTAATAGTAGTAGGCGGAGGACACGCCGGATGTGAAGCTGCCCTTGCTTCCTCTAGAAAAGGACATAAAACCCTTTTAGTAACGGGAAATATAAATAACATAGCTACAATGCCATGTAATCCATCAATTGGCGGATCTGCAAAAGGAATAATTGTAAGAGAAATAGATGCACTAGGAGGCTCTATGGGTGAGGTGGCGGATGCAACTCTTATTCAGATGAAGATGTTAAATTATGCCAAAGGCCCCGCAGTAAAATCATTAAGAGCCCAAGCAGATAAAATAACATATCCTAGAGAAATGTTAAAAGTATTAAGAAGTGAAAATAATCTTTCTATCAAAGAAGGTATGGTCGAAGACCTAATTGTCAAAGATAATACAGTCCACGGTGTAGTACTAGACACAGGAGAAAACATAATATCAAACATTGTTATCTTAACAACAGGAACATACTTAAAATCTGATATTCTAGTAGGAGACACCCGTACCAGAAGTGGTCCCCATAACGAAAGACCATCTATGCATTTATCTGACAACTTAAAAAAATATGGTTTTAACATCCTAAGATTAAAAACAGGAACACCACCAAGAATTGACAGGAGTACTATTGACTTTACTAAAACACAAAGGGAAGATGGAGACAAAGAAGCATATACCTTTTCACATACCAATCCTCCAGTTTATGATGTAAATAACCAGGAGCCATGTCATTTAATATACACAACAGAAGAAACTAAAAAAATAATTCTAGATAATCTAAATAAATCAAGTATGTATGGTGGATTGAATGACATAACAGGAGTAGGCCCAAGATACTGTCCTTCAATTGAAGATAAAATAGTAAGATTTAGTGATAAAGAAAGACATCAGTTATTCCTAGAGCCAGAAAGTAAGTATTATGATGATATCTATCTTCAAGGATTTTCAACAAGTATGCCAAGAAATATCCAAGAAGAAATGGTACATAGTCTTCCCGGCTTAGAAAAGGCTAAGATATTAAGATATGCCTATGCTATAGAGTATGATGCTATCTATCCAACCCAAATAAAGCCAAGTCTAGAGACCAAAGTATTAAATAATCTCTTTACTGCAGGTCAAATAAATGGCACTAGTGGTTATGAAGAGGCTGCTTGTCAAGGTTTAATCGCTGGTATTAATGCCGGCCTAAAACTAGAAGGAAAAGAACCATTAATACTAAAGAGAAATGAAGCCTATATAGGAGTATTAATAGATGATTTAGTAACTAAAGGAACCAAAGAACCATATCGTATGTTAACTTCACGAGCAGAATATCGTCTTTTACTAAGACATGACAATAGCGACTTAAGATTAACTGAGTATGGCCATAATGTTGGATTAGTAACAGGAGCAAAATACCAAAAGTTTAAAGAAAAGAAACAAAATATTTTAGAATTAATAGAAAAATTAAAAGAAATAAAAATAACTGTGGATAATGAAAAGAGAAGGGTAACAACTACTGTATATGATTACCTAAAGAATCCAACAGCCAAGTTAGAAGAACTAAACAAAGTATTTAATCTAAATCTAAATTATTCCAAAGAAGCACTTGAAGAAGCAGAAATACAAATAAAATATGAAGGATATATCAAAAAAGTAGAACGTGAAGCCGAGAAGATGCTTAAAAATGAAGAAAAACAAATACCATTAGATATAGATTATGATAAAGTACCTAATCTAGCTAGTGAAGCAAGACAAAAATTAAAAGAAGTAAGACCATTAAACATAGCTCAGGCTATACGTATTAGTGGTGTTAATCCGGCAGATATATCAATATTATTAGTATATTTAAGGAAGTTTTATAATGTCTAAAGAAGAATTTATAATTAAAGTAAAAGAGCTTGGATTAGTTCTTACTGATAAAGAATTACATAGTTTAGATAGATACTATCAAATACTAAAAGAAGAAAATAGTAAGTATAATTTAACTAGAATAATTGAAGAAGAAGAAGTATATTTAAAACATTTTTATGATAGCCTAACAATAACAAAAGTTGTAAATATAGATAATCAGAGTATTTGTGATTTAGGCTCAGGAGCAGGCTTTCCTGGTTTAGTATTAGCAATATGTTTTCCTAATGCTCAATTAACTTTAATAGAAGCAAATGGTAAGAAATGTCATTTTTTGAATATAGTAAAAGAATCTTTGAATCTAAATAATGCAACAATAATAAATACTAGAGTAGAAGATTACTCTAAGAAAAATAGAGAGGAATTTGATATAGTGACAGCACGAGCAGTAGCTCCATTAAAACATTTGTTAGAATATGGAATTCCTTTAGTAAAGGTAAATGGTTATTTTATAGCAATGAAGGCTAATACTGAAAATGAAGAAATAAATATAGTTAACTACTATAATAAGTTAGATATTAAAGAAGAATCTAGAGTTATATTTAATTTACCTAAAGAAAATAGTATTAGAACTATAATTAAATACTTAAAACTAAAAGAGACTAACTCAAAATACCCAAGAAGATATTCAGAAATTATTAAGAAAGATATATAGTGCAGTATTATATATCTTTTTCTATCTCCGCTTGAGCCTAAGGTCTCAAGTGGCTTGATAGAGCCTAGGTCTCTATCAAGAACATCTTTAGTAAAAACACTTGAAAAATATGTATTTTTATGA
>OGMF01003959.1_pt1 | contig 10603 bp, 9 predicted proteins | sample 1572921 | NCBI WGS metagenome assembly OGMF01 (sample SAMEA2581919, study PRJEB24529) | metagenome | biome: Human gut stool | place: China | collected 2011
AGTTCAGATTATTGTTGCGATTAATAAGATTGATAAAGAGGGTGCAAACCCCGACCGTGTAAAGCAAGCTTTAGTGGAATATGAGCTTGTACCGGAGGAATGGGGCGGTGACACCATTTGCGTTGAAGTCAGCGCGAAGAAAAAGATCAACATTGATGGACTTCTGGAGATGGTTCTGTTGGTTGCCGATATGCAGGAATTAAAGGCAAATCCGAACCGTATGGCGAGAGGCATTGTGCTGGAGGCTCAGCTGGATAAGGGACGCGGCCCTGTTGCAACCGTACTGGTACAGGCGGGTACTCTGCACAAGGGCGACGTTATCATAGCGGGCACGGCTGTCGGCAGAGTAAGAACTATGATAAACGATAAGGGACGCTCTATCGACAAGGCGGGCCCCTCGACCCCTGTTGAGATAACGGGTCTGGCGGAAGTGCCGGGCGCAGGCGACCAGTTCAACGCCGTAGAGGACGAAAAGCTGGCGCGCGAGCTGGTAGAGCAGAGAAAGCAGCAGGCTAAGGAAGAGCAGTTCAGCCACTACACTAAGGTAACGCTCGACAACCTCTTCAGCCAGATCTCTGAGGGCGAGATGAAGGAGCTGCCGATAATCGTAAAGGCAGACGTACAGGGCTCGGTAGAGGCTGTAAAGCAGTCGCTCGAAAAGCTCTCTAACGAAGAAGTTCGCGTAAAGGTCATCCACGGCGCGGTAGGCGCGGTAAGCGAGTCGGACGTAATGCTGGCTAACGCTTCAAACGCTATAATCGTAGGCTTTAACGTTCGCCCCGACCCCGTAGCTAAGGAATCGGCAGAGCGCGACGGAGTAGATATACGCCTTTACAGAATAATCTACGACGCTATCGAAGAGATAGAAACAGCTATGAAGGGTATGCTCGCGCCCAAGTACCGCGAGGTAGACACCGCACGCGTAGAAGTGCGCCAGGTATACAAGATCTCGGGCGTAGGCGCGGTAGCAGGCGCGTATGTACAGAGCGGTAAGATAGGCAGAAACGACCTTATCCGCGTAGTGCGCGACGGCATAATCATCGCAGACGACAAGATGAGCAGCCTGAAGCGCTTTAAGGACGACGCTAAGGAAGTAGCAGAGGGATTTGAGTGCGGTATAACGCTCGAAAAATTCGCAGACTTCCGCGAGGGCGACGTATTTGAAGCTTATATAATGGAAGAGTACAGAGATTAAGATTTTTTGGTATGCGCCTGCACGGCTGCGGCTGTGCAGCGGGCATATTTATAGATGAAAGGGATAAGAAATGCCAAGTTATAAAGCCGGACGAATGAGCGAGGATATTCGCAGGATCGTCTTTGCAAAAATGAGAGAGCTGAAAGACCCCAGAGTAGGCGGCGGCGAATCGCTCACCGTTACCCGCTGCGAGGTATCTCACGACGGCTCTTACTGCAAGGTCTATATATCTTCGATAGACGGCGCGCAGCGCGCTGAAACGGCGGTAAAGGGCCTTACCAGCGCCACGGGTATATTCAAGCGCGAAATATCTAACGTGCTGGGACTGAGAAAGTGCCCCGACCTGAAATTCATAGCGGATAACTCGGGCGAAAGCTCTATGAGGATATTCGACAAGCTCAAGACCATAAAGCGCGAGCTGGACGAAAAGGACGCCGCCGAGGCTGAAAACGCCGAAGCTGACAACGAGTAAAACGGCTTTGCACAAAGAGGGGAGCTGGCTTCAACCACAATGGAATTTAAAGAACTGAAGAAATTTTTTGAAGAGCACGATAATTACCTTATCCTCACCCACAAAAGCCCCGACGGCGATACGCTGGGCAGCGGCTTTGCGCTCTGCGGAGTACTGAGGGATATGGGCAAAAAGGCGAACGTAGTAAATAACGAGAACCTGCCCGTAAGGTATAATTTTCTCTACGACGGTTACTATGTGCAGGAGTTTGAGATAGAAACGGTGGTAGCGGTGGACATAGCCGACGAAAAGCTGCTCGGCTCGCGCCTTGCGAAGTACGAGGGCAAGATAGACCTCTGTATAGACCACCATATCTCAAACACCCACTACGCCAAAGAGCTTGTGCTAGACGCTAAGGCTTCGGCGGCGGCGCTGGTGCTGTTTGAATTTTTCAAATCGCAGGGCATCGCTATAAGCGACCAGCAGGCACGCTGCCTTTACACCGGCATAGCGACCGATACCGGCTGCTTTAAGTACGAAAACACTACGCCGAAAGCGCACATGGCGGCGGCGGAGCTTATGCAGTACAACATAAACTTTTCGCAGATAAACCGCAAAATGTTCGATATAAAGAGCAAGCAGCGGCTGAAAGTGGAAGAGATGATGATCTCGGAAATGGAGTATTATTTCGACGACCGCTGCTCTATGATATGCCTTACCTCGCAGATGATGCAGGAAAGCGGCGCTGAGCCTGCCGAATTTGACGGACTGGCTTCAATACCGCTGACGGTAGAGGGCGTAGTTATCGGCATAACGATAAAGCAGCGCCACGAAAACGTGTTCAAACTCTCGGTGCGCACTACTGAGGAGATGGACGCTTCGACATTCTGCTGCAAATTCGGCGGCGGCGGACATATCCGCGCGGCGGGCTGCGAGATAGAGGGCACGCTGGAGGAAGTAAAGCAAAAGGTGATAGCCGCAGTAAGCGAAGCGCTTGAGGAAAGCGCACGGTGAGCGGCGTGAACGGTGCTTGCGAACTCAGCGGAGTTATACCCGTGTACAAACCGCAGGGCTGGACGTCTTTCGACGTGATAGCGAAGTTGCGGGGAGTGCTGCATATAAAGCGGCTGGGCCACGCGGGAACGCTCGACCCTATGGCGGTAGGCGTGCTGCCTGTGTTTGTGGGCAAGGCGGCGCGCTGCTGCGATATACTGCCCGATAAGCGGAAAAGCTACCGCGCGGGCTTTAAGCTGGGTATATCTACCGATACGCAGGATACTACGGGCAAGGTGCTCGAAAGCAGCGATATGCCCGTTAGCGGCGATGAGCTGAAAGCGGCTGCGGAAAAATTCGTGGGCGATATAATGCAGCTTCCGCCAATGTATTCGGCTGTAAAAATAAACGGCAAAAAGCTTTACGAGCTTGCCCGCGAGGGTAAAAGCGCAGAGCGAAAGCCCCGCCCCGCGCAGGTGGCGCGCATAGAGGTCACCGACTACTCGCCTGAAAAACGTGAGGGCGTTATGGAGATCGACTGCGGGCAGGGCACTTATGTACGCACGATAATAAACGATATAGGCGAAGCGCTCGGCTGCGGCGGGGCTATGACCTCGCTGATACGCACGCGCTCCGGCGCATACACGCTTGAGGACTGCCTGACGATAGAGCAGATAGCCGAAAGCTGCGCCGAGGGGCGTTTGGCGGATATACTGCTGCCTACCGACGGCGTTTTTGCCTGCTGGCCGCAGGTGAAGCTGGGCGTGCGCGAAACGGCGCTTTACCGCAACGGTGTGAAGCTGCGCCCCGAGCAGGTGCAGGCTGAGCAGACCGCCGACACCTACCGTGTGTACGCCGCCGACGAAGCTTTTATAGGGCTTGGCGGCTTTAAGGACGGCGCATTTGCCGTGATAAAAAATTTCTGATCTGAGCACGGAGTTGAAATTTTGATCTGTATTGATAAAAACAAAGTTTTAGATAAAGGTACGGCTGCGGCGCTGGGCGTTTTCGACGGGCTGCATCTGGGGCACCAAAAGGTGCTCGGCGGCGCGCTGGCGGCGGCTGAGGAGCTTGGCTGCGTGCCTGCGGTGTTTACTTTTCGCAGCGGCAGCGTTACCTCAAAAGATATAGCGGGCACGCTGACTACCGAGGCGGATAAGCTGAAAATGCTCGGCGGCATGGGCTTTGGATACGCGCTGACTGCGGATTTCGCCGAGCTGAAAGACATGAGCGCGGAGGATTTTGTAAAGCAGGTGCTTAAAGGCAGGCTGAATACGCGCTGCGTGGTCTGCGGCGAAGATTTTCGCTTCGGCAGGGGCGGCGCGGGCGATGTGAACGCTCTGCGCGAGATCTGCGGCGGACTGGGTATAGAGGTGCGCGCGGTGAAAAATCTATCGCTCGGCGGGGCGGAGGTAAGCTCTACCCGCATACGCGTGCTGATAGAGCGCGGCGAGATAGCGGCGGCGAACGAGCTGCTCGGCAGGCGCTACGGCTACACCATAAAAGTAGAGCACGGCGCGCAGCTTGGCAGAACGTGGGATTTCCCGACTATAAATCAACCGCTGCCCGAGGGGCTGGTGCTCCCGCGGTTCGGCGTTTACGCGGCTAAGGTGCTGGTAGACGGCGAGTGGCTGGCGGGCGTGACTAACATCGGTGTAAAGCCCACCGGCAAAGCCCTGCCGATAGAGCTGTACGAGTTTGTGCGACCCGAAAGGGTTTTCGCAAACTTCGGCGAGCTGCGTGACGAGATAGCGCGCAACACCGAACAGGTGAAGGAGTATTTTAAACATAACTAAGGCGGCACGGCTCGTGCTGTCGGCAAAAAATACAGCGTATCCATCACCGAAAGGATAAGACTTATATTTGAAAGGAATGTATATAAATGAACAAAGTCAGAACCAGATTTGCACCCTCACCTACGGGATATATGCACATCGGAAACCTAAGAACTGCACTTTTCACTTACCTTATAGCGAAACAGCGCGGCGGAGATTTTATCCTCAGAATAGAGGACACCGACCGTGAGCGCCTTGTAGAGGGCGCTACGCAGGTAATATACGACACCCTGCGCGACGTAGGTCTTAACTGGGACGAAGGTCCTGATATCGGCGGCCCCGTAGGCCCTTACATCCAGTCGGAAAGAATGGGTATGTTCAAGCAGTACGCCGAGCAGCTCGTAGAAAAGGGCGAGGCTTACTACTGCTTCTGCGATAAGGAGCGCCTTGAGGAAGTACGCGCTATACAGGAAGCCAGCGGAATAATGCCGATGTATGACCGCCACTGCCGCGACCTGCCTAAGGAAGAGGTAGAGGCAAAGCTCGCTGCGGGCGTGCCCTACGTTATCCGCCAGAAAGTTCCTACCGAGGGCGAGGTAACTTTCCACGACGAGCTTTACGGCGATATTACCACCCCCTGCGAAGTTCTCGACGACCAGATACTTATAAAGACCGACGGTATGCCTACCTACAATTTTGCGAACGTAGTAGACGACCACCTTATGGGCATCACCCACGTTGTAAGAGGAAACGAGTACCTCTCCTCCGCACCGAAATATTCGCTGCTTTACAAAGCTTTCGGCTGGGAAGAGCCGGTGTATATCCACGTTGAGCACATCATGAAGGACAAGCAGCACAAGCTTGCGAAGCGCGACGGCGACGCTTCTTATCAGGACCTCATCAAAAAGGGCTATCTGAAAGAGGCTGTAATAAACTACATCGCTCTGCTGGGCTGGGCGCCTAAGGGCGAGGAAGAGATATTCTCGCTGCAGGAGCTGATAAAGGAATTTGACATCCACGGAATTTCCAAGTCGCCCGCGATATTCGACCCGATGAAGCTCAAGGCTATAAACGCTAAGTACATCAAGATGCTCACTCCCGAAGCTTTTTACGAGCACGCTCTGCCTTACCTCAAAGAGGGCATAAAGCGCGAGGATATCGACCTCAGCTACGTTGCAAGCCTGCTTCAGGCGCGCACCGAGGTGTTCACCGAGATACCAGAGATGGTAGACTTCATCGACGAGCTGCCCGATTACGATAAGGCGCTTTACGTTCACAAGAAGTCAAAGACCAATGAGGAGATAGCTCTCGATACATTAAAGAGCGTGCTTCCCGTGCTCGAGGGTCTGGAGAACTGGAGCGCAGACGCTATCCACGACGCGCTCTTTACGCTGATAGCCGAAAAGGGCTGCAAGAACGCGATAGTACTTTACCCCCTGCGCGTGGCAGTATCAGGCAAGGCTTTCACCCCCGGCGGCGGTATCGAGATCTGCTATATGCTAGGCAAAGACGACGCGCTGGCAAGGATCCGCAAAGGTATTGAAAAGCTTTCGTGATAACGTCACAATACTATCACATCAATGCGTTAAAATAAACGTTGGAGTTTCTTAGGACAAGTAGGCAATATCGCACAACTACCGCCTAGCGGCTTTGTGCACGTCTTGCTTGCGTTTTTGCGAAGCCAAAACAATTTTCCGTCATATCACCCAAAACCTCCTAGCTTAACGCGAGTTAAGCGTCGTCGGCTTTAGGCAATCTGACGAAAAATCTGACTGCGCAATCCGTACACAATAGTTGTACGATATTGCCTACGGGACAGACTCTCTCTGCCCCGCTTTGTCCTGCAATTTGGATTTGCGGAAAGGCGTGAATTTTCAAAATGATAGAGGTGCAGAACCTTTCAAAGCATTACGGCGACAAAGCCGCTGTAAATAACATATCGTTCACGGCGAACGATGGCGAGATACTGGGTTTCTTAGGCCCTAACGGCGCGGGAAAATCTACCACCATGAATATGCTCACGGGGTACATTTCTTCCACATCCGGCAAGGCGCTGATAAACGGTATCGACATACTGGAAGACCCCATAAAGGCGAAGAAGAACATAGGCTACCTGCCCGAACTTCCTCCGCTGTATATGGATATGACGGTAAAAGAATACTTAAATTTCATCTACGATATGAAAAAGTGCAAGCTGCCAAGAGTTTCGCACTTGAAAGACATATGCGGGCTGGTAAAGATAGACCACGTTTACAACCGCGTTATACGAAATCTTTCAAAAGGTTATCGGCAGAGAGTAGGCGTGGCGCAGGCGCTGGTGGGAAATCCCCCCGTGCTGATACTCGACGAGCCTACCGTAGGCCTTGACCCGAAGCAGATAATAGAGATACGCACGCTGATAAAAAAGCTGGGCAAAAACCACACTGTTATACTCTCCTCCCACATACTTTCCGAAGTGCAGGCGGTATGCGATAAGATAATAGTTATCAACGAGGGCAGGATAGTAGCCGACGATACCGAAACGAACCTTTCAGACAAGCTCACCGGCTCGCACATACTCACCGCTAAGATAGAGGGCGAGTACGAGAGCGTAGCGAAAAAGGTGCTCGCGATAGAGGGCGTAGAGGTATGCCGACAGGTAAACGAAAACGAAGGCGTGATAGAGTACCGCATAGAAACGGAAGAGGGCAGAGATATTCGCCGTGAGCTTTTCAACGCTATGGCGGAAAACGGCACGCCTATACTCGAGCTGCGCTCGGCTGAGCTTTCGCTGGAAGATATATTCCTGCGGCTAACCATCGGCGAAGCACCCGCAGCAATAAACGGAGGCGAAGAATAATATGGGAGCAATTTTCAGACGCGAGGTACAGTCATACTTCATCTCGCCTATCGGTTACATATTCTTAGCGGCGTTTTACGCTTTTTCGGCGTTTTTCTTCGCTACCTCTTCGCTGGCGCAGGGCAGCACCAAGATGAACACTATGTTCTCTCAGCTTATGATAATACTCGTGGTGCTTATCCCTATCCTTACCATGCGTACCATGTCGGAGGATAAAAAATCAAAGACAGATCAGTGTCTGCTGACCGCGCCCGTAAGTCTGGGCGGCATAGTAGCGGGCAAATTCTTAGCCGCGCTGCTGGTATACACCTGCGCGGTAGCCATCACCGTAGTATACGCAGTTATCCTTTCGGCATACGCCGAGATGGACTGGCTCGTTATCATCGGCAATATAGTGGGCTTAGAGCTTTTCGGAGCTTCGTTCATAGCGGTAGGAATCTTTTGCAGCTCGCTCACCGAAAATCAGGTGGTAGCGGCGGTAATAAGCTTTATAAGCATACTGGCGCTGAATATGCTCTCGCTCATAGGCAATCTTGTACCTTGGAACTGGCTGGAAACGGTATGCACAAAGCTTTCCTTCTACGAGAGGTACAGCGGCTTTACCTACGGACTTTTTGACCTTTCAAACGTGCTTTTCTTCATCAGCGCGATAGTGGTATTTTTGTTCCTCACCGTGCGCGTGCTTGAAAAGCGCCGCTGGTCGTGACGCAAAGGGGGCTTGAGATAATATGAGCAATAAGAATAACGAAAATTTAGAGCCTCAGAAAGAGGGCGCGGGCGAGGAGTACGTTACCTCTACCGACTCTGCTAAGCTGCTTTCAGACGTGCTGGCAGACGAGAAAAAAGAGGCTGAAGACACCCCCGCCGCCGAGCAGGAAGCCGCCGATAAAGCCGAAGCGGAAGATACCGAAGAGGAAAGCGGCAAGAGCGCTAAGGGCAAAAAGAAGAGCAAGCACGAGATGAAAAAGCTGAAACACGGTATGCTTTCGGGCGTTTACATCGTGGTATTCATAGCCGTAATCGTGCTGGTGAACGTTATCTGCGGAATACTTTTTGATAAGTACCCGATAACTTTCGACCTTACCAAAAACAGCATCTACTCTATCTCGAAAGAGTCGGAGGAGTATGTGAAGAGCGTAGATACCGAAGTTACCTTCAAGGTGTTCGCTACCGAGGACAGCTTTTCGGCTATCAACGATTACAGCAAGCAGGCTGACGAAGTGCTTCAAAATTACAGAAAATACAATAACAAGATAAGCGTAGAGTACATCGACCTCGACTCCAACCCCGACGTTGTGAGCGATTATTCCGACCAGAACCTCGCCGCTTACGACATCATCGCCGAGTCTACATCTAAGGATAAGAACGGCAATATAATCAAGGATGATAACGGCGACCCGCTGAAACGCATACGCAAGATATCGCTGCTCGAGCTTGTAAATTTCACCGATGATTTTGAAACTCAGGCGCAGCAGACCTACGGCTTATCCGCAAGCGACTATCTGCTTCAGTATTTCGGTACTGAGGCTACGGCTTTCGCAAACGTCGGCAGCGCGGGCGTGGTAGAGTCCTCAAACGCAGATCAGGCGTTCGTTTCCGCTCTTATGGCGGTAACCGACCCCGACCCAGTTACCGTTACTTTCCTCACCGGCAGAAATGAGAGCGACGACCTTTCGTACTTCCAGACCCTGCTTGAGGCTAACGGCTACACTGTAAACAGCGTCGACATCAGAACCGAGGATATACCCGAGGACACCGACCTCTGCGTGCTCGCAGCGCCGCAGACCGACTACCTCGATACCGAGATACAGAAGATCTCCGACTTCCTTGATAATGACGGCAAGCTCAAGAAAAACATGATCTACATGGCTTCCGCGCAGCAGGCAAGCACCCCGAATCTCGATGAATTCCTAGCTGAATATTACATCGAGATCGGCGACGGAATAATTTTCGACAACGATCAGCAGCACACCTATCAGAACAGCATGACGGGCGAGATACTCTCTATGGCGGACGATATAAACGACGGCTTTACGCAGGATATATCCTCCGACACTATACAGATAGCTTCCAGCTACTCGCGCCCGATAAAGATACTGGCTGAGGAAAAGGGCAAGCATTCGGCTACTGCCTATGTAAGCTCTACCGACAGCGCAAGCGTTATGGATACCTCTACGGGCAAGGCTGCCGAAAACGGCAAGCAGATATACGCAGCCCTCGCTTCAAAGGCAGTATTTAATGACGACGGCACTACTGATTACTCAAACATCTTCGTATGCGGCTCATACACTATGTTCTCAGATACCTACTTGATGTATGAGCAGTTCCAGAACAGAGAGTATCTGCTCAGCGTAGTAAACGGCATGACCGGCAAGACGACCAGCGGCATCACCATAGAGCCTAAGGTGATAACCGGCAATATCTTCGACGTAGACGCCGCGGCTGTAAAGCGCCTGAAGATAATCTTCATCGGCGTTATACCCGTTGCCACACTGGTGATAGGTCTGACCATCTGGCTGAGAAGAAAGAATAGATGATAAATCTGTCATGTTGGCGATAAAGGAGAACGATACCCAATGAATTCAAAGGCAAAAGGCATAATCGTGTGCGCCGTAGTAGTGGTCTGCTTAGGCGGCACATTGGGAATACTGGAGCTTACAGGTGCCGATACGGGCGACAGCTCCTCGGCAGTTACCACATCGGCAAGCACCTCTTCCGAAAAAGACGAATCGGTGAAGCTGGTGGATAAGCAGGCGGCGGACGTGGCAGAGCTAACCGCGGTGAACGAAAACGGCAGCTTTACCTACTACCGCGATACCGAAACGGGCAAGGAAACTACGGGTATCCGCGAGCTGGATGGCATAGAGCTTAACTCATCTATGGTGAGCGACCTTGCCGAGGACGCTTCGCAGCTTAAAGCTTACAAGCTGGTAGAGAGCGACTCGCAAGACCTTGCGAAATACGGCTTTGAAACGCCTTACGCCACATTTACGGTGAAGTTTACCGATGGCACCGAGCGTACTTTCGTAGTCGGCGACAGCGCTCCTCAGAACCGTTACAGATACCTGCATGAAGACGGCTCGAACGACGTTTACATGATACTGGAATCTACTGTAAAATATTACGCTGAGCGCAAAGAGGCTTTCGCGGCTGCTACGCTGCTCACAAAGCCCTCTGACGAAGATATGCCCGCGTTCGGCACGCTGACGATAGAGCGCAGCGACATCGACTACAAGATGGTTTTCCGGCAGGACAGCGAAGAAGTAAACGAGAAAATGAGCGAAAACATGGCTTCGCAGCAGGTAATGACCGAGCCAGATCGGAAGAGCGTCGTGTAGGGAAAGAGTGTA
>OGMF01003960.1_pt1 | contig 10601 bp, 6 predicted proteins | sample 1572921 | NCBI WGS metagenome assembly OGMF01 (sample SAMEA2581919, study PRJEB24529) | metagenome | biome: Human gut stool | place: China | collected 2011
TATTTGTGCTTTTTCAGCAGCCTCTTGACCAAGCGCCGCATTCCAGCTCTTGCACTTTCTTTCTTTTGCCAGTCTATTGTGCGGTTTTTACGAAGCAAATCCGTCAGTTCCTTCGTGATTGCAATAAGCTCATCATGCTCATAGAAATCTTTGATGGCTTGTGGTTTTGTGAGAGCATCGTAGAAGGCAAGCTCGTCTGCTGTCAATCCGAGTTTTTCACCCTCGGCGGCAGCAGCGGCAATGTCTTTCGCCAGCTTGAGTAATTCTTGAATGACTTCCTCGTTGGTCAGCATTCCGTTCAAATAGCGGTTCATTGCGCTCTGAATGATTTCGGAGAACTTTTCAGACTTGACAATATTTGTTCGACGGTAAACAGAGACCTGTTCGGAAATCAGTTTTTTCAGGAGTTCGACTGCAAGATTCTTCTCCTTCATGTTTGCCACTTCTTCAAGAAACTTCGGATCGAACAACGAAAACTCAGTCTGGACATCGGAGAAGAGGTTGATAACACCTTCGCTCTTGATGCTGTGCTTCAAAAGCTCGTTAATGCGCTCATTTACTTCCGGAAGCGTAAACTTCTTTCCGGTACCGCCTGAAACCAAGCGCACGGTCATTGTTCTTACGGACTCGAAGAAAGCTGCCTCCATGCGAGTTTGCTCGTCTACCAAGCTGCTGCACAGCGAAAGTGCCTGCTTGAGAAGCAGGGCTTCTTTGATAAACACATTCTGTGTCTTCTCATGGTCGGGAAGCTCGTACTCTGCAACACTCTTGCCGAGTATGAAGTTCACTCCGCCGCTGATGAGCTTCGCCCTGTCAAGGTCGCTTCCGGTCATGAATTTCTCATAACTGAATCCGTGGAACAAATCTCTGCAAATAGAGAGCTTTTCAAGGAACTTCGGATATGCAGCCTTGCTTACATCTGTATCACCATAGTTCTTCTTGTCTCTGGCAGTATAGTCGTTCATTGCCTGTTTCAGTGCAGCCGCAATACCGACGTAATCGACAACCAAACCGCCTTCTTTATCTTTGAAGACACGATTGACGCGGGCGATAGCTTGCATCAGGTTGTGTCCAGCCATCGGCTTATAGACATACATCGTAGCAAGGGAGGGAACATCAAAGCCGGTCAGCCACATATCCACGACGATGGCGATTTTCAGCGGAGAGTTGTTGTCTTTGAATTTCCGCGCCATATCGTCCTTATGAGCTTTGTTGCCGATAATCTCACGCCATTCTTCGGGATCGTTATTGCCTTGCGTCATGACCACTGCAATCTTTTCCGTCCACGCTGGGCGTAGCTCAAGAATGCGCTTATAAATCTTCATTGCTATGGGACGCGAATAAGCAACGATCATCGCCTTGCCGGTTAGGATATTCTCACGGTAATTCTCGTAATGATCAAGAATGTCATTTACCAAGGAATTGATCGTCTGGTCGGCACCGAGGATTGCTTCCATCTGACCAAGTTCTTTTTTGCTCTTTTCAATGACATACGGATCGGCGTTGTCAGCCATAATGTCATATTCATTGTCGATCAGATGGAGGGTGTTCTCGTCGAGTTTCAGGTGAATCACACGGCTCTCGTAGTAGACGGGTCTGGTCGCGCCATCTTCAACTGCCTGTGTCATATCATAGATGTCGATGTAATCACCGAAGACCTCTCGTGTACTGCGGTCTTTTGTGGAGATCGGTGTTCCGGTGAATCCAATGTAGGTCGCATTAGGAAGCGTGTCTCTTATAATGCGGGCAGTGCCGATAACGGTTTTCGCCTCGACTTCGCCGTTGTCCTTCTGCTTGATCACAACCTTCTCATTGAGACCATATTGCCCACGATGCGCTTCATCAGCCATCACGATAATGTTCCGACGCTCCGAAAGAGCTTCGTTGCTTTCTTCAAACTTCTGCATGGTCGTGAAGATTATGCCGTTTGCCTGTCTGTTTGCAAGCAGTTCTTTCAGATTCTTGCGGCTCTCAGCGTGCTGCGGCGTTTGCCGGAGGAAGTCCTTGCAGCGGGCGAATTGTCCGTAAAGCTGGTCGTCCAGATCGTTACGGTCGGTAATGACAACGATAGTGGGGCTTTCTAACGCTTCTTGCAGATAATGAGCATAGAAGACCATAGACAACGATTTTCCGCTGCCCTGTGTATGCCAGAAGACGCCACCCTTACCGTCCGTCACGGTTGCGTGTTTTGTAGACTCAATCGCCTTTTTGACTGCGAAATACTGATGATACCCGGCGAGTATCTTGAAAGTATTCTGTCCATCCACATTAAAGCAGATGAAGTTTTTCACGATGTCAAGGAAGCGGGTCTTCTCAAACAGTCCTACAAAGAATGTGTCAAATGATGCGTGTTGCGTATTCTCATAGCTGCCGTCTGTTGTTTTCCACTCCATAAAGCGGTCTTCGCCGGACGTGATTGTACCAGCCTTTGAAGTGGTCAAGTCGCTCATGACACATACCGCATTATAAATGAACATAGAGGGGATCTCATACATATAGTTCCGGAGCTGGCGGTATGCTGCGGAAGCATCGGTTTCTTCGCGGGACGGAGACTTCAACTCCACAATGACGAGTGGGAGACCATTGACAAAGAGAATCACATCCGGTCTTTTTTCGGAGTTCTCAATGAAAGTCCATTGATTCGCAACTGTGAACTCGTTACTGGCAGGATTTTTGAAGTCTACAAGGTAAACAAGGGTAGAGCGTTCTTCACCCTTGTCATAGTATTTTACCGGGACTCCGTTTTGGAGGTAGTCCATAAAGACCATGTTTTTCTGCAAGAGCGTTCCGGTTTCAAAGTTCTTGAGCTTATAGATTGCCTCCGTCAGAGCGTCCATAGGCAGGCTCTTGTTGATCCGCTGCAAGGAAGGTAGCAGAACATCCTCATAAAGCGGCGAGTGATAATCGCGCTCCACGTCCGGTCCATAGATATAGTTATAGCCCAGTTCTTCATTGAGAAGCTGCAAGACAGCGTTCTCGTAATTTGATTCTGTAAAATATCCTGCCATAGTTTTGTCACTCCCTTTTACGCCAGACTCGCCCCAAACTGATCCAGCGTATTTTCTGCATCTCTGTCAGTGACAGGCTTATTCATTGCCTTTTCAATCAGATTGAGAAGACTCTTTGCTCTGTCAATGAAGTAGCCATTGAAGTTATCTGCCTTCAATTCCGAATAGTCGATAAAGTGCGATTCTACCCGTGCTTGAAGTTCATCCTCGTTCAGTCCATCAACCTTCTTTAGAATTGCCCCCAGATACTCACTCGGCGCATTTCCGCCAATCGAGCGGTTGGTGGCTGGGAGAATCGGGGTCTTGTTAATGATGGAATTATACCGTTCGCGCTTGATGCCCATTTTCTCGCAATATGCTTCCGGGAAGATATGGTGAATGTCCGGAGACTCAAGCATACTGTTCACAATGTCAATCGTCGTGTTATTCATAAAATCACGGCATTTCTCCTTATAGAGAAGAGCCATAATCCCCTTATAAGCAGCACTCAAGCGAGTTTGAAGGGTCAGCAGCCGCGTAGAAGAAAAGACTGCGCTGTTGATCGTGTGCATTGCATTCGGACGCCCGTTAACCTCTTCAACCATGTCCTCGATGTCGTAGGCATATCGGGTTTCGTTAGCGCCACCGTACATCTCACCCAAAATTCCACACCAATACCAACGAGAAAGCGTTTTGATTGTGTTAGGCTCGTTGCATTTGGATTTTCCGAGAACAGCACAGATCGCTGCAAGGGGAATCAACTGCGTTGTATAAGGCAAGTCTCTCTGCCGGAAGACGCACTGATCCCGAAGAAGGAACTCCTTTGCGATTTTGAACCCGACTAACACTGCATCGCGGTTCGCTATATATGATTCATAAGGCAGACCCAGAACATCTTTCTTTTTGCAGGAGATAGTGTTCGTTTTTCCAGACTGCTTGTTCAAATAGCTTGTATAGAGGCAAACCGTTGTCAGGAATGTGGTTTCATCAATTCCATCGAACAGGTCTGTTCTCAGCGTGTCTCCAAAGCCGCAAATGGTATTTCGGCACTGCACCCAGTCTTTTCTTAGGTCAAAGTCTCTTGTGGCATAAGTTGCGGTAACAAGCTCAAACACCGTGAGAGGAACACCGCCAGTATTGACGTTCTCAAACACCTTGCATACCGCCTCTCGCGGCGTGGACTTGTCCAGCGTAATCACAGGCAGCTTATACCCGGAAATTGTATTCAGCACATCCGCTTGGAAACGCTTGAACTCGTCCATTGCTTCCGGCTTCATTCCGTAGTGCGTCATGTAGCCCATGAACCAGTCCATAACTGCGTTGCTGTCGAATACGATATTGACCGGAAACAGCTTGTTCTCGTATTCATATTCTCTGGTTGAGAGATCGAGCTTCACATCCCGGTCAAAGTTCTCTTTAATCTTTCGGTCTTCGGGGATGGAGAGGACAGCATCAAAACGATCCTCATCATCGTCGAGGCACTTCTCCATTGAGAGATAGTAATAACGCTTAATAGCCTTGCCTTTTTCTGTTTTGGTCGAGACCGGCTCTTTAGAGGATGTTGCCTGATAAATTGAAGTAAGCCGCTGCTGACCATCGAGAATCAAATGCTCCGGCTTCACAGAAACGCCTTTTACGCCCGTAATTGTACGGTATTTGAATTGGATGTCCGGATTGCCGTATTGCAGCCGCATGATGGCACCCATAGGATAACCCTGTGATAAGCTGGCGATGATGCCTCTAATCCGGTTATCATCCCATGTCCAGTCACGCTGAAACTCCGGCAACTGCATTGAGCCGGACTTAACCTCCGCTAAAAGCTGACTGAGGTTTGTATCAAGAGATTGCGGGGAAATAATCACGTCTGCGCCTCCTTCATTGGCTTTTATTGATCGGACGAACTCATTCTGCTCTCCAAATCCGAAATATCGCTGCGGATGGAAGAGATGTCTGACTCAATATCGTCAATTCGCTCGGATAAAGACTCCTGCTGACTCTGAATGTACTCTATCTGCGAGTATAAGCCGCGCACTGCCAGAATCAGTTCTACCATCAGCCCTTTGTCATCAAGGGAGAGAAGGCGATCTTTTTCAGCCTGTATCTTTTCCGCCTCCTGTTGAAGCCGCTCTTCCTCACGAGTTGCTTCTGCTGCGGCTTCCTCAAGAAGAAGCCGTTCCTTTTCAAGCCGCTTTTTCTGACGCTCATCTTTACTTCTTTTCAAGCTCTCCTGAACTTTATCAAACATGGTATAACCTCCAAATCAGGTAAACGATAATTTAGAGCAGCAAGCGCAAGCAATATATCATGAGCGTTTTGAGACTGTTTCGCCTAATGATTTGCCTTCCGACTGGCGTATTGTAACTCTTGGAGAGGTTGCGACGATCTCAAATAAGAGTTTCAACCCACTGAAAGAGCCTGAGATACTGCTTGAGCATTATAGCATTCCAGCTTTTGATGAGGTGAGGTTTCCGGTCTTTGAGCTATCCACATCCATCAAGAGCAATAAATTCATCATTGATGCCTCGTGCTTCATGATCTCAAAACTCAACCCAACAACGAAGCGTGTTTGGAAGCCGTATTGTCTGACCGGGAATGCAGTATGCTCTACGGAGTTCATCGTCTATAAAGCAAAGGATCAATCTATTACGGATTTCCTGTACTCAGTCATAGACAGCGGCTCCTTTTCCGACTTTATGTGTAGTCATGTTACTGGCTCAACGGGCAGTAGACAAAGAACAACACCGTCGGACACGCTCTCTTATGAGTTAATTCTTCCTTCGGAGGACGAGCTGGCAGAGTTTCAATCTCTCGTTTCACCGATGTACGCTCAAATGCGGATTAACGCCATTGAAAACGACAAGCTCAAACGACTTCGGGATAGTCTTTTACCCAAGCTGATGTCCGGCGAGATTGATGTCTCTGCCGTCCAGCTCTAAGCTGCTAAATTATCGTTTACCGTCTGAATAACTCTCACCAGTGGCGAGAGTTTTACAAAAGGGACTGCCACTGAATGTCGTTCTCTTACCTCGAAAGGAGACACGACAATGACAGAACAACTCATCACGGAGATACAGCGAAAAATGCTGCCGTATCTTAACAACGAACAGATCATGCACCTTCGGGATGCAATGGCTGAGACATTGGAAGGGGCAACGATCACCTATGATAGTGGCTCAATTCCAGCAGAAGAAACAGATGCAGTCGAGGCATTTATCACGGCAAAGCGGATCGAAGGCTGTTCGGAAAAAACCCTGAGCTACTACCGGAAGACGATTGAATCTCTGATTGCCGGAGTCGGAAAGGCTGTGCAACAGGTCACCACAGATGATTTGCGCCGCTATCTAACCAACTATCAGGTTCAGCGAAGGTCGAGTAAAGTGACCATAGACAACATCCGCCGGATCCTGTCCAGTTTCTTCTCTTGGCTTGAGGATGAGGACTTCATCGTGAAAAGTCCGGTGCGACGGATTCATAAGGTGAAAACCGCAAAGGTTGTTAAGGACACCTACACCGATGAAGCGTTGGAGCTGATGCGCGACAACTGTACAACGGCGCGTGATTTGGCTATGGTTGATCTTCTGGCTTCGTCCGGAATGCGTGTTGGAGAGCTGGTCACGCTAAACCGCGAAGACATCAACTTCAACGAACGCGAATGCGTGGTTATCGGCAAGGGCAATAAAGAACGATTGGTCTACTTCGACGCAAGGACGAAGATCCACCTTCAAAACTATATTGAGGGCAGATCGGATGAAAACCCGGCTTTGTTTGTTTCCCTGAAAGCTCCCTTTGACCGATTGATGATCGGCGGAGTGGAGACACGCCTTCGGGAGCTGGGAAAGCGTCTGAATATCCCGAAGGTTCACCCTCACAAGTTCAGGCGCACACTGGCTACTACTGCCATAGACAAAGGAATGCCCATAGAGCAAGTCCAGCAGCTCTTAGGGCATCAGAAAATCGACACCACCATGCACTATGCGATGGTGAAGCAACAGAACGTGAAGCTGGCACACAGAAAATACATCGGATAGGATGGTGAATCACTTGGGAAATTGGAGAAACGGTGAACTCGGTAATTTTATAACGCTCAAGAGAGGTTTTGATCTTCCGCAGCAGAAGCGCGAAGACGGACAAGTGCCTATTTTCTCATCATCGGGTATCACAGGAACTCATTCAACAGCAATGGTTAATGCTCCCGGTGTTATCACAGGACGATATGGAACAATCGGTGAGGTGTTTTATGCAGCAGAAGATTTCTGGCCGCTAAACACAACATTATTTGTTGAGGATTTTCATGGTAATGACGCGGAATTCATTTATTATTTTCTGAAAACACTTGAGTGGTCAAAGTTCACTTCGGCAAGCGCTGTGCCGGGAATAAACCGGAATACCGTTCACAAGGAAACCGTGTCTCTGCCTGATATAGAAACGCAAAGGAGAATTGCGAGTACATTGTCTATGCTCGATGAAAAAATCAAGACCAACACCGAGATAAACGATAATTTAGCGGCTTAGAGCTGGATAGCGGAGACATCGATCTCGCCGGACATCAACTTTGGTAGTAGTTCATCCCTAAGTGCAGCCAGCTTACGAGCCTCAATCCGGTTCGAGATTATCAGCTCAAAAATGGGCTGCATGATAGAGGTGAGACTTGTATAATCTTCTTCGCAAGGAATTAAGACCTCTGCTTTGGCAAGTTCCTCACGTTTGATGTGCCCCATTGTTGTTGCCTTATCAGCAGCGATTGCAATAAAACGGGCAAGGTGGTGAGCCGTCCACAGGTAGTAAAACCACTTGTCATAGATGTCTGATGTAACCTTGAAAAGGTGCTGATTCAATCCGCAAGTTCCCCCGCACCATATATCAACAAGTAGACTTCCAGACCAAGAGAAGATGACATCGCCATCGTGAATGATGTATTCAGGTTTGATTCTCAAGGAGCAGAGTTCACTACTATCATCACATGAACCTTGGCGGAGTTCCTTGATCTTCAATACTGGAAGACCTATTTCATTCCCCTGAGGACGGAACTTCTGCATGGCAAGTCCATTCAAGTAATTGGCGATGTCTAAGAGATTGCCTTTTCTCCATCCAGCAGGGATGGCATCAATATTGATAAAATGGTTGTCAAAGATAGCTTTGGCTTGAGCGTATAAATTATCGTTTATCTCCGTGTTAGCTTGAATTTTACTGTCTATTGCAGTCAGCACAGAAATAATAGCCTGTTGCTTTTCAAGTGATGGATATGAAACCATCATTCGCTTGAAGTCCTTTAGAATAATACGCGGAATTGCTGATCCGGAACCATAGTTGTCTTTGACGTCCTGCCTAAATGATGGTGTACGCAAGACATAGTAAAGGAAGTCAGGCAGTATCTTTGATTTATCGCACCGTAGAATAGCGATAGATGAGAGCAATGCTGGCTTTTCCCTTTGGCGATAGATTATTATATCTTCAAAGAAACGCGCCCCATCTTTTCCTATCAGAATGTCATCAATTTGGGGGACGCAACCGTTTCTCTTGAGTGTTTCATAATCATCATTGCTAATCATCCGACATGATGCGAAATCAAAACCATAGTCCGTGAAATCCTTGACGGAAACCATATACTTCCCGTCATTTACACTTTTAGGGCTTGAATGAGAACCGTCTGTGACAAGAACGCACACATCGTTAATCGTTGAATGATTCCACTCATATGTCATATCCAATCGCCCCCAGTCGTTCTTTGATCTGAGCTTCAAGCTCATGAGACTTGGTGAAAAGCTCGGACAGTTCAGAAGTCAGACGTCCCATTTTCTCTTCAAACGGCTCACCGTCATCTTCCTGTTCCTCAATACCAACATAGCGTCCTGGAGTGAGAATGTAATCCTGCTTTGCAATGTCCTGTGTAGTGACAACAGCACAGAAGCCCTTTTCATCTTCGAGTGTTCCATCAACGAAGGCATTATAAGTGTCGGCGATTTTCTTGATGTCTTCATCCGTCAGTTCGCGCAACTTTCGTGTGACCATAGTACCGAGCTTCCGAGCGTCAATGAACAGCGTTTTGCCTTTCTGCTTCTTGTTCTTTGCAAGGAACCAGAGCGATACCGGAATCTGCGTTGTGTAGAAGAGCTGCGTCGGCATTGCGACGATACAGTCCACAAGGTCAGCGTTGATAATGTTTTTGCGAATTTCGCCTTCACCGCCAGACTGCGAGGAAAGCGAACCATTTGCAAGCACCATACCGATACGCCCATTCGGGGCGAGATGCCAGATCATGTGCTGCAACCACGCGAAGTTTGCATTTCCAGCAGGAGGCGTACCATACTGCCAACGGACATCATCAACGAGTTTATCCGCACCCCAGCCGGAGAGATTGAAGGGAGGATTCGCCATAATGAAGTCTGCCTTGAGTTGAGGGTGGCAGTCGTTAAAGAACGTGTCCGCATTAAACTTGCCGAGGTCGGCTTCAATGCCGCGAATGGCAAGATTCATCTGCGCCATCTTCCATGTGGTCGGGTTGGAGTCCTGACCAAAAACGGAAATCTTGTTGATGTTGCCGCCGTGATTCTCGATGAACTTTGCGGACTGAACGAACATACCGCCAGAGCCGCAGCACGGGTCATAAACACGCCCATTAAACGGCTGCAACACTTCAACAAGGGTACGCACAACGCAAGAGGGAGTATAGAACTCACCGGCAAGTTTGCCTTCTTGCTCGGCAAACTTGGAGAGACAGTATTCGTATGTCCGACCAAGAATGTCCTTACTGCTTCCATGCTCGATCATCTGAATGTTGGTGAAGAGATCAACCACTTCACCAAGACGCCGCTTGTCCAGCTCCGGACGGGCGAAATTCTTAGGCAGAATGCCCTTCAGTCTTTCGTTTTCACGCTCAATGGCGGTAAGTGCTTCATCTATTATCACGCCTATTTCCGGTGTGTGGGCAGCAGCACTAATCTTGCTCCATCGGGCTTCAGCAGGCACGAAGAAGATGTTCTCGGCAGTGTATTCGTCCTTATCTTCCGGGTCGGCGTATTCGTCGCCCTGCAGCTCTTGGAACTTCTGTTCGAAGCGGTCGCTGATGTATTTCAGAAAGATGAGTCCGAGCACAACGCCCTCGTATTGCGAAGCGCTGAGGTTGCCTCTCAGAATATCGGCAGCCTTCCATATTTTCTCTTCAAAACCAATGCTGATTGTATCTTGTTTCTTAGCCATAATATGTTTATTTTTCTACGAGCACTAGCTTCCAGTCCTCATTCTGCAGAACGAGGGTCCCGTTGTTGTCCGTAATGGTGAATATCTGATTATCTATCTGTATTTTGTTCTCCTTTATTAAATAGGTGTAATTACCGCAAGCAACGTTTTCGGTGGTAGTCTGGGTTATTTTACCGCCTTCGTCGAAGTGGTTCACTTCCGTCGTTTCGGAGAAAGAAATAGCATCTGAGGTGAAACTGCAGAACAAAGGAGCCTCTTTTACGTCGATAAAGATACTTCCAACGCGCTGATAAAGGGCTGAAATCTGCCATTCGTGGGCTAAAAATGTGGTTTCGTAATCAAAAGCCTCTGATTTTTCTGTTTCTTCGTCGCTAGAACAGGCGGTGGAAGAAAGCATAAAAAAACAAACTCCAGTAG
>OGMF01003963.1_pt1 | contig 10593 bp, 22 predicted proteins | sample 1572921 | NCBI WGS metagenome assembly OGMF01 (sample SAMEA2581919, study PRJEB24529) | metagenome | biome: Human gut stool | place: China | collected 2011
AAGCCGATAATTAATCGCCTGCGCAGCGTGGGGGAATTTCACACCCCGTACCTCGGACTGTATGCCTATACGCCGGCAGCTGCGCGTTATCTTGAGCTTGGAAACGGATTTTCATCGGGACTGTTTGCCGCAAAGGTGGACGAAAAAGGTCCGGCGTTTGCCGCCGGATTGAGATACGGCGATATAATAACGGCGATAAACCGCCGCAGCGTCAGCACAATGCTTGAGCTGCGCGAGGAGCTCTTTGAGCGGCAGGGCGGAGAAACGGCGGAAATTGAATTTGAACGCGGCGGCTCAACAAGGCGCGTTACGGTTATGCTCGGAGAGCGGCAGTAATAAAACAAAAAGCATAAAAAACCGAGTGACAGGTTTTTTATGCTTTTTGCAATTGAAAAAATAATTTAATCAAAGAGGCATCTTGGGGTTAGGTTTACTCTTGCTCCTGCTGCCGGTTCTGCTGCTGTTTTTGCTGTTGCTGCTGCTGATTCTGCTGCTGGCGGCTTTCTTTGTTTTTCTTATTCTTTTCTTTCATGGCGAATCACCTCCCACGGCAGTTATTATTGCCGGAACGGTGATTTATATTCCCGAAAATGCAGTAAAGTGCACAATGCTGTGAAGATGCACAAAAATATATGCGTAACTTGTGCATGTATACAAATTTTCAAATTTTATAATATTTTACTTGAAAAAAAGGTCATCTTGTTATAAACTATCATAGCTGTGACATGACAGACGATGAAGCGGGAGGTTGCTGCCCGATACGAGGCAGGTTTTTCCGTGGAGAATGTCCGGCTCATGAAGCCGGGCGGCAGTCACTGTACAACATGATATGGCTTTGCGTGTGTTTCGCCGAAGTTTCATGTAGTACCCGGAGGATTGCTCCGGGGTTTAATATGGCACAAGGTGCAACACCCGGTGCTGTGTACAGTCGTCGCATGAGTCAGCATAAAATTATTTTTAGGAGGCAGTGCAATGGCAGCAAAGCAAAAAATCAGAATCAGGGTAAAGGCGTATGACCATGTTCTTCTTGACCAGTCCGCAGAAAAAATTGTGGATACTGCCAAGAGAACGGGAAGCACGGTTTCAGGTCCTATTCCTCTTCCCACGGAAAAAGAAGTTGTAACAATTCTTCGTGCCGTTCATAAGTATAAGGACAGCCGCGAGCAGTTCGAGCAGAGAACGCACAAAAGACTTATCGACATTCTTAATCCCACCCCCAAGACCATGGAAGCTCTCGGAAAGCTGGATGTTCCGGCAGGAGTAAGCATTGATATAAAGCTTATCGACAAGAGCGGAAGGTAATGTTGGCGAAAGTCAACCAATAACCATTTAAGGAGGAACAAATTATGCAGAAGGCAATTATCGGAAAGAAAATCGGCATGACGCAGATTTTCAGCCCCGAAGGCAAGGTTATTCCGGTTACTGTAATTGAAGCCGGTCCCTGCAGCGTGGTTCAGAGAAAAACGGTTGAAACAGACGGTTATGAAGCTGTTCAGCTCGGTTTCGGCGACGTGAAGGAAAAACATGTAACAAAGCCGCTTAAGGGTCATTTTGAAAAGCACGGCGTTGCGCTGCGCAAGGTTCTGAAGGAATTCAGACTTGACGAAATCACTCTTAACACAGGCGACGAGGTTAAGGCTGACACCTTTGCGGAGGGCGAATGCGTTGACGTTACAGGCATAAGCAAAGGTAAAGGATATGCCGGTGTTATCAAGAGATGGGGAACTCACAGACTTAAGGAAACTCACGGTACCGGTCCCGTTCACCGTCATCCCGGTTCGATGGGCGCTTGCTCATCACCGTCACGTGTTTTCAAGGGAAAGAAGCTTCCCGGACATATGGGAAACGTAAAGGTTACGGTTCAGAATCTTGACGTTGTCAAGGTTGACGCAGAGCGTAATCTCATCCTTGTTAAGGGCGCCGTTCCGGGACCCAAGGGCGGTATAGTAACTATCAAGAATACAGTAAAGGCGTAAGCCATACGGAAAGGAGATGCTATAAATGCCTACAGCGGTATTATATAATATGCAGGGCGCCAAGGTTGGCGACGTAAATCTCAGTGAAGCGCTGTTCGGCGCAGAGGTTAACAAGTCTGTTCTTCATGACAGCGTTGTTAATTATCTTGCAAATCAGAGACAGGGCACGCAGAGCACAAAAACCCGCACGGAAGTTGCCGGCGGCGGCAAGAAGCCTTTCAGACAGAAGGGTACAGGCCGTGCAAGACAGGGTAGCACGCGCGCTCCGCAGTGGATTAAGGGCGGCGTTGCTCTCGGTCCGAAGCCCAGAGATTATTCCTATAATCTTAATAAGAAGGTTAAGAAGCTTGCTATGGTAAGCGCACTCAGCTCGAAAGCAGCGGACGGCGACGTTATGGTTGTTGACAAGCTTTCCATGGACGCAATCAAGACAAAGACGATTGCCGATATGCTTAAGGCAATGGAGGTAACGGGCAAGGCTCTTATCGTAACAAACGAAATTGAAAAGAACGTTTATCTTTCGGCAAGAAACATCGCCGGCGTTAAAGCTTCCTATGTTGGAATGCTCAACGTATACGATGTGCTGAATCACGAAAAATTCATCGTGGCGCAGGACGCCGTTTCAAAGCTTGAGGAGGTGTATGCATAATGATGACCTCATACGAAATTATCAAGAAGCCCATAATCACTGAAAATTCAATGGATCAGATGGCTGACAGAAAGTACACCTTCGAGGTTGCTAAGGAAGCAAACAAGGTTGAAATCAAAAAGGCTGTTGAAGAAATTTTCGGCGTTACGGTTGAAAAGGTTACAACAATGAGAGTTCTCGGTAAGATTAAGCGCATGGGCGCTAACAGCGGCAAACGACCCGACTGGAAAAAGGCTGTCGTTAAGCTTGCCGAAAGCAGCAAAACAATCGAGTTCTTCGACGGATTAATGTAAAGGAGTGAAAACAAATGGCTATAAAGAAGTATAAACCTACTTCTCCCGCGCGCAGACAGATGACTGTTTCCACTTTCGAGGAGATCACAAAGAAGAGCCCTGAGCGTTCTCTTTTGGAACCCCTTAAGTCAAAAGCCGGAAGAAACTCTTACGGCAGAATAACAGTTCGTCACCGCGGCGGCGGAGTTAAGAGAAAATACAGAGTTATTGACTTTAAGCGTGACAAGCGCGATATGAAAGCAACGGTTCTTGCTATCGAGTACGATCCGAACAGAAGCGCAAACATCGCTCTGCTTCAGTACGAAGACGGCGAGAAGAGATACATCATCGCTCCGCACGAGCTTAAGACAGGCGATGTTGTTGAGTGCAGCGAAAGCGCGGACATCCGTCCCGGTAACGCTCTCCCGATATCTGCCATTCCGGTAGGTACGGTTATCCATAACATCGAGCTTATGCCCGGCAAGGGCGCTCAGCTTGTAAGAGCTGCCGGCAACAGCGCTCAGCTTATGGCTAAAGAAGGAAAGTACGCTCAGGTTCGTCTTCCTTCGGGCGAAGTAAGAATGATTCGCATGGATTGCATTGCGACAATCGGTCAGGTAGGTAACCTTGATCATGAAAATATTTCAATCGGTAAAGCAGGCCGCAAGCGTCATATGGGCTGGCGTCCTACCGTCCGCGGCGTAGTTATGAACCCGAACGACCATCCGCACGGCGGTGGTGAAGGCAAGTCGCCCGTCGGTATGCCTTCTCCCGTTACTCCGTGGGGTAAGCCTGCTCTCGGTTACAAGACGCGCAAGCACAAGAAAGCTTCCAACAAGTTTATTGTTAAGCGCCGTAACCAGAAGTAATGAGAAAGGAATGAGAGTATGAGCAGATCTATAAAAAAGGGCCCCTTTGTGGAACCTAAGCTTTTGGCAAGAGTAGTTGCAATGAACGAAGCGGGCGAAAAAAGAGTTTTGAAAACATGGTCCCGCAGCTCCACTATATTCCCGGAATTTGTAGGCCACACAATCGCTGTTCATGACGGAAGAAAGCACGTTCCCGTATATGTAACCGAGGATATGGTTGGTCACAAGCTGGGTGAGTTTGCTCCCACAAGAACCTACAAGGGACACGCCGGAGCAAAGAGTAAATAAGTAAGGAGGACATGACAAATGGAGGCTAGAACAGAAGCCAGGGCGGTTCTGCGTTACGCACGCATTTCCCCCAGAAAAGTCAACATTGTAAACGACCTTATAAGAAATAAAGACGTAAGCGCCGCAAGAGGTATTCTTATGAATACTCCCAAGGCTGCAAGCGAACTTCTTTTAAAGCTTCTTAACAGCGCCGTAAGCAATGCCGAGAACAACTTCGGTATGGACGCTGACAAGCTTTATATTGCTGAGATATATGCTAACGCAGGTCCCACGCTTAAGAGAATCAGACCCCGCGCACAGGGCAGAGCGTTCCGCATTATGAAAAGAACAAGTCACATTACAATCGTTGTAAAAGAAAAAGAGTAAGGAGGCGTAAACATGGGTCAGAAGGTTAATCCGCATGGTCTTAGAGTCGGTATTATCAAGGATTGGGACTCCAGATGGTACGCCGAGGACCAGGCATTCGGAGACAGTCTTGTAGAAGACTACAACATCCGCAAGGTGCTTAAAAAGCAGCTCTACGGTGCGGGCGTTGCTAAAATCGAAATAGAAAAGAAAGCAAACACAATCAGAATTTCCATCCACACCGCGAAGCCCGGTATCATCATCGGCAAAAAGGGTGAGGATATTGAAAAGCTTAAGAATCAGCTTTGCAAGATGACGGGCAAGCAGGTGTTTGTAAACATCGTTGAAATCCGTCAGCCCGACCTCAGCGCGCAGCTCGTTGCAGAAAACATTGCTTCTCAGCTGGAAAGACGTATTTCTTTCCGCCGTGCAATGAAGGGCGCTATGAGCCGCAGCATGAAGCTCGGTGCAAAGGGTATAAAAACTTGCTGCAGCGGTCGTCTCGGCGGCGCTGAAATCGCAAGAACAGAGCATTATCATGAAGGTACCATTCCGCTGCAAACGCTTCGCGCAGACATTGATTACGGTTTTGCGGAAGCAAATACAACCTACGGCAAGATCGGCTGCAAGGTTTGGATTTATAAGGGAGAGGTTCTTTCTGAGAGCAGAAAACCCAAGACTCAGGAAGGGGGCAGAAAATAATGTTAATGCCTAAAAGAGTTAAACACAGAAAGCAGTTCCGCGGAAGAATGACAGGTAAGGCGCTGCGCGGCAATAAAGTAACCTACGGTGATTTTGGTCTTGCATCCCTCGAGCCCGCTTGGATAACAAGCAATCAGATCGAGGCTGCCCGTATCGCCATGACGCGTTATATTAAGCGTGGCGGTCAGGTTTGGATTAAAATATTCCCCGACAAGCCCATCACAGAGAAGCCTGCCGAAACCCGAATGGGTAGCGGTAAAGGTTCTCCGGAGTACTGGGTAGCGGTTGTAAAGCCCGGCAGAGTAATGTTTGAAATCGGCGGTGTTTCGGAAGAATTAGCCCGCGAGGCTCTTCGTCTTGCCATGCATAAGCTTCCCGTTAAGTGCAAAATCGTAGCACGCGACACACAGGAAACGGAGGGTGACAACGAATGAAAATAACAGAAATTCGTGAAATGACTACCGAAGAATTACAGCAGAAGGTTGCTGATTTGAAAAAGGATCTCTTTACTCAGAGATTTTCTCTTGCAACGAACAACCTCGATAACCCCATGAAGATATCCGCAATCAAAAAGGATATTGCAAAGGTTATGACGGTTATCCGCGAAAGAGAAATCAAGGGCGAAGAGTGAGACATAGAAAGGAGGAAATATAAATGACCGAAAGAAATTATCGTAAGGTAAGAATCGGCAAGGTTGTAAGCAATAAAATGGATAAGACAATCGTTGTTGCAATCGAAGACAGTGTTAAGCATCCTCTCTATGGCAAGGTTGTTAAAAGAACTGTAAAAATAAAAGCTCATGATGAGGAAAACACCTGTGGTATCGGTGACCGTGTTAAGGTTATGGAAACACGTCCTTTGAGCCGTGATAAGAGATGGAGACTGGCAGAAATCGTTGAGAAGGCTAAATAATTCTTCTCTAAAACAAGAAGGAGTGAAAAAACATGATTCAACAGCAGACTCTGTTGAAGGTTGCCGACAATACGGGTGCGAAAGAGCTTATGTGCATACGCGTATTGGGTGGCTCCCTCAGAAGATATGGCAACATTGGTGATGTAATAGTTGCTTCGGTTAAGAAAGCAGCTCCCGGCGGTATGGTTAAGAAGGGTGATGTTGTGAAAGCTGTTATCGTTCGTTCAGTAAAGGGCGTTCGCAGAGCTGACGGAACATACATCAAGTTTGATGAAAATGCCGCTGTTATCATTAAAGAAGATAAAAACCCCAGAGGAACCCGTATATTTGGACCTGTTGCAAGAGAATTGAGAGACCATGAGTACATGAAGATTCTTTCTCTCGCTCCGGAAGTTCTTTAATGGGAGGTAACGTGATGAAAAACAATCATATTAAAAAGAATGATAACGTTATCGTAATCAGCGGTAACGATAAAGGCAAAAAGGGCAAGGTGCTCAGCGTTGACCATGAAAACGGCCGCGTAATCGTTGAAGGCGTAAGCATGGCAACAAAGCACAGAAAGCCCCGCAAGCAGGGCGATGTCGGCGGAATAATCCATCAGGAAGCCGCTATCAGCATAAGCAATGTTATGCACATCTGCAAGAAGTGCGGCGAGCCCACAAGAATCGGTTATTCCATTCTTGCCGACGGCAGCAAGGTTCGTACATGCAAGAAGTGCAATGAAAACTTTGATGATTAATTGAAAGGAGGTAAGTGCATTGTCAACAATAAAGAAGCTTTACACCGAGGAAGTTGCGCCGGCGCTTTTTAAGAAATTTGCTTATAAGAGCACGATGCAGATTCCGAAGATGGATAAGATTGTAATCAATATCGGCCTTGGAGAAGCAAAGGACAACCCAAAGGCTATTGATGCGGCACTGAGCGACCTTTCACAGATCACAGGTCAGAAGCCTGTTGTAACAAAGGCGAAGAAATCAGTTGCTAACTTTAAATTAAGACAAGGCATGAGCATCGGCGTCAAGGTAACACTCCGTGGCGAAAAGATGTATGAGTTTATAGACAGACTCTTTAACGTAGCGCTTCCCCGCGTTAGAGACTTCAGAGGAATTAACCCCAACGCGTTCGACGGTAGAGGTAATTACTCTCTCGGTATCAAAGAGCAGCTCATATTCCCCGAAATCGAATATGATAAAATCGATAAAATCAGAGGTATGGACATTATCTTTGTTACCACAGCAAAAACAGACGAAGAGGGCCGCGAGCTGCTGACGCTCCTCGGTGCGCCCTTTGCCAGAAGCTAAAGGGGAGGTAGTTAAAGATGGCTAAAAAATCAATGGTTTTAAAACAGCAGAAAACACCTAAGTTTAGCACAAGAGCCTATAACAGATGCAAGATCTGCGGAAGACCTCACGGTTATTTGAGAAAGTACGGTATCTGCCGTATCTGCTTCAGAGAGCTTGCATACAAGGGTCAGATTCCCGGCGTTAAGAAGGCAAGCTGGTAAAATAAAGCTTTGGAAAAGGAGGTTTACTCATGCAAATCACAGATCCTATCGCTGATATGCTTACAAGAATCCGTAACGCAAACTCAGCGAAGCATGAAACAGTTGATGTTCCCGTTTCCAACATGAAGAAGTCGATAGCAGACATTCTTCTTGAGGAAGGCTACATCAAAAGCTATGAGCTCGTAGATGACGGAAAACAGGGCATGATTCACATCACCCTCAAGTACGGTGCAAATAAAGAAAAGGTTATTTCGGGAATTCAGAGAGTTTCAAAGCCCGGTCTCAGAGTTTACGCCGGCAGAGAAGAGCTTCCCAGAGTTCTCAAGGGCCTCGGAATAGCAATCGTATCGACGTCAAAGGGCGTTATGACTGATAAGAAAGCAAGAGCCGAGAAGGTTGGCGGCGAAGTGCTTGCATTTGTTTGGTAATATTTTAAATTTTAGGTGGTGAAAAAATGTCTAGAATCGGAAGAATGCCTATCACCGTTCCCGCAGGAGTAACCGTTACCGTTGCCGACGGAAATTACGTTACGGTAAAGGGACCTAAGGGTACGCTGGAGAAACAGCTCCACGGTGATATGATTATAACACAGGACGCAGGCGTTATCGAGGTTAAGCGTCCGAGCGAGGATAAAAAGCACAAGGCTCTTCACGGTCTTACAAGAAGCCTTCTTCACAACATGGTTGAAGGCGTTACGGACGGCTTTAAGAAAGAGCTTGAAATCAACGGCGTCGGTTACCGTGCTCAGATGCAGGGCAAGACGCTCGTTATGAACCTTGGTTACTCACATACTGTTGAAATGACAGCTCCCGAGGGAATCACGGTTGAGGTTCCGAACCCCAACTCAGTAATCGTTTCCGGTGCTGACAAGCAGGCTGTCGGTCAGTATGCTGCGGAAATCAGAGAAAAGCGTCCGCCGGAGCCTTACAAGGGTAAGGGTATCAAATACGTTTCCGAGCGTATCATCCGCAAGGAAGGTAAAGCCGGTAAGTCTAAGTAAGAGAGGAGATAACGCGAGATGGTTAGTAAGCCTAACAGTAATAAGGCAAGACTTAAGAGACACGGCCGTATCCGTAATTACATCAGCGGCACGGCAGCACGTCCCCGTCTTAATGTTTTCAGAAGCCTTAACAATATATATGCACAGATCATCGATGATGAAAAAGGTGTAACCCTGGTATCCGCTTCAAGTCTCGAGCTTAAGGAAACTTACGGCGGAAACAAGGAAGCGGCTAAGGAAGTCGGTAAATTGGTAGCTCAGAAAGCTGCTGCCGCAGGTATTAACGAAGTGGTTTTCGACCGCGGAGGTTATATTTACCACGGCAGAGTTGCAGAGCTTGCAGCAGGCGCCCGTGAAGGCGGTCTGAAGTTTTAAGAGAAGGAGGGAGATTATGTCAGAGCGTATTGACGCATCAACACTGGATATTAAAGAAAAGGTTGTTCATATCAGCCGTGTAGCAAAGGTTGTAAAGGGCGGTCGTACATTCCGCTTCAGCGCACTTGTTGTTGTCGGTGACGAGAACGGCAAGGTTGGCTACGGTCTGGGTAAAGCAGCCGAGGTTCCGGATGCAATCAGAAAAGGTATAGAGGACGCTAAGAAGAACATGGTTTCTGTTCCTTTGGCAGGTTCAACTATTCCTCACGAAATGATTGGTGAGTTCGGTGCGGGAAGAGTTCTTCTCATGCCGGCTAAAGAAGGTACAGGCGTTATCGCCGGCGGCGCAGTAAGAGCCGTTGTAGAGCTTTGCGGTATCAAGGATATCAGAACAAAGTGCCTTCGTTCGAATAACCCCAGAAACGTTGTAAGAGCTACTATCGAAGGTCTTGCTTCTCTCAAGAGCGCCGAGCAGGTTGCCCGTCTCAGAGGTAAGGCTGTAGAAGAACTGTAAGGAGGAGAATAAAAGTGGCAAAGCTTAAAATAACTCTTGTAAAAAGCGTTATCGGATCAAAAAAAGATCAGATCGCTACAGTTGAGGCTCTCGGTCCTAAAAGACCCCATGGAGCTTTACTGCAGCTTAATACTGCTCAGATAAGAGGGATGATCAACAAGGTAAGTCACCTTGTAAAATATGAAGAAATCTAACATTAAGGAGGTGTGGCAAAATGAAACTTAATGAGCTTAGTCCCGTACCGGGCAGCAAAACTGTCGGCAAAAGAAAAGGCAGAGGCGCAGGCAGCGGTAACGGTAAAACGGCCGGCCGCGGTCACAAGGGTCAGAAGGCGCGCAGCGGCGGCGGTGTAAGACCCGGCTTTGAAGGCGGACAGATGCCTTTATACAGACGTCTGCCCAAAAGAGGTTTCAACAATATTTTTGCTAAGAAATACACGGAAATCAATGTTTCTCAGCTTAATAAATTTGAGGATGGCACTGTTGTAGACGCTAATCTTCTTAAGGAATCGGGTGTTATCTCGAAAATTCTTGATGGCGTAGTTGTATTGGGCCGCGGTGAAATCGAGAAGAAGGTAACAGTTAAGGCAGCGCGTGTAACAAAGGGCGCTGCACAGAAGATTGAGGCTGCCGGTGGCAAGGTGGAGGTGATCTAAAATGCTGCAAACTTTACGTAATGCATGGAAGATCCCTGATTTAAGAAGAAAAATCATATACACAGTATTCCTTTTGATTGTATTCCGTTTCGGAAGCGTTATTCCCGTTCCGTGGATTGATACGGGTGTTTTGCAGACCTGGCTCAACGGCGCTCAGGGCAGCACGCTTTTCGATTTGCTTGACACATTTTCGGGCGGCGCGTTCTCACAGGCTACAATCTTTGCAATGTCAATCTCGCCCTACATCAACAGCTCCATTATCATGCAGCTTTTGTGCGTAGCTATTCCTGCTCTTGAAAGAATGAGCAAGGAAGGCGAGGAAGGCAGAAAGAAAATTACAAAAATCACACGTTATGTTACTGTTGCTCTTGCAGCGCTTCAGGCCTACGGTCTGTTCGTAACGCTGCACAACCAGGGCGCTATCATGACGGTTCCGGGCGTTCCGAAGGCGCTTGTAGGATTCACGATTATTCTTGCTTTCACGGCAGGTACGGCGTTTCTTATGTGGCTGGGGGAAGAAATAACAGGAAAA
>OGMF01003964.1_pt1 | contig 10592 bp, 8 predicted proteins | sample 1572921 | NCBI WGS metagenome assembly OGMF01 (sample SAMEA2581919, study PRJEB24529) | metagenome | biome: Human gut stool | place: China | collected 2011
AAAAGGAACAGAGCATCATTTCCAGCCACATGTGGCCGCTGACCTTCCGTCATGTGCCCAGCTGCCGCGAGGCCATCATCGTCTGCCTTGCCGATAAGTACTGTGCTGTGGTGGAAAGTATGTTCAAGCGCAGCCGCGTGGCTGCCGCCAAAAACGCCAACGGCGAATACGACGAGTGGTAAAACTGAATCATCACAAATAACAGGAGCCGCTGCACTTTTTGGTTGCAGCGGCTCCTTCTGCCTTATACGTCGTGAAAAAAGCAGAGCGGGAAAATCTGCGGATTTTTCCGCTCTGCAAATAAAAATAATTCTGCGTCCGGTGGGGCTGGTTACAGCTTTTTGAACCCCTCCGGTTCGTCTGCGGCGGCGCGGCGCTCCATCAGATAGGTGTCCAGCCAGTGGCCACGGCAGTCCCGCGCAATGCGCTCCCGGCGCCCCACCAGCCGGAAGCCGCACTTGGCGTGCAGGGCGCGGCTGGCAGCGTTATCCTGTAAAACGGTGGATTGCAGCGTCCAGTACCCGGCCTTTTCAGCGGCGGCGCACAGGGCGCTCAACAGCTGAAAGCCCAGTCCGTGCCCACGGAACTGCTCGCCTACATAGATGCTTACCTCGGCCACGCCCCTGTAACACCACCGGGGGTCTACCCGGTGCAAAGCACACCACCCTGCCAGCACCCCGCCGGAAAGGATGACCAGACGGCACTCCTTTGTGTGGGAAGCGTCCCACGCGGTATAGGGCGGGCACTCGGTCTGAAAGGTTGCGTATTCCGTAGCGATGCCCTCAACATAGATTCTGGAGACTGCGCCCCAGTCCTCCGGCGTCATAGGCCGGATGATGATCTTATCCATACTTTCATCCTCGGCGGGCCGAAAAATGCCCGCATTCTCTTTCCACTCCCGGATAAATTCCAGTATAGCAGAATTTGCCGGACGGTACAAGAAGCGGACTGCACAGAAATTGCTTTGACATCCCACCCGTTTGTGATACAATAAGGGAACAAGAATACGGAGCGGGGCAGTGCAGGGGCGTGCTGTCTCCCATGGAGGATGTATGAAGAAAACTGTACATGTGCTGCTGTGTATGGTATGGCTTGTGCTTTGTACAGCGCTGCCTGCCTTTGGCGCAGAGAGCGCACCCCATGTCACTGCAGAAACTACGATGGCACAGCTGCGCGCGAACCCGGCGATTCAAGGAACGGGTTATTATACATATTGCCGCGAGATGACGCCGCTGATGGTGGAACGCTGGAAAAACAAGACCCTGCACGACTATTTTGGCAACACCGACCGGGAGTCCGGCATTGCTGCGCTGAACCTTATCATCGATAACTATAATAAGGGCGTCAAGGTCACCTATCAGGTCTACACCCCGGAGGAGATCGAACAGAATTCCAGTCTGGGCTGTGTGCAGCTGTTTTATTATCCGGCAGAGACGCCTAGCGCCAAAACGGCTATCGTGATCCCCGGCAACGCCCTGACCATAACCTCAGAGATGGGCGAGGGCGGCTCTACTGCCTACGAGCTGCATAAACGGGGCTATGCCGTGTTCGTGCTGCGCTACCGCACCTTTCTGGATCTGGGCGATAACGCTCCGCTTCAGGATCTGGCACGGGCGGTGCAGCTGGTGACGAGCCTTGACGAGGAGCTTTCCATCCAGACGCAGGACTATGCGCTGGTAGGCTACTCTTCCGGCGGTCAGCTTGCGGGCGTATTTGCGAACAAGGAGCGCGGCTACGGCCATTACGGCGTTGCAAGACCCGGTGTGCTGCTGCTGGGTTATTCGGTGGTGAACTTTTCAGAGGTAAAGATCGCGTATCAGGCGTTTATGGATACCGGCAACTATGGGTGGCACTATTACTGCTCCAGTGTGGCAGATCTTATCACGGATGATTATCCGCCGGTATTTTTCTGGTACGGGAAGGATGACAAGGTGCTGCCATGGATGATCAATCAGGTGCAGGGTCCGGCGTTGCAAGCGGCGCTGGAAGCCCATAAGGTGCCTTATGTTGTAAAGGTGTTTGAGTCTGCACCCCATTGCATCGGAGTGGGTGATACCACCGATGCCGAGGGGTGGCTGACGGAAGCCGCAGCTTTTTGGGAGCAGCAGACCGCTGCCTGACCATAAATAAAAAGGAGTAGAGCATGATGGATCAGAATACTTGTTTTGCATACCTGAACATGGAGCTGCCGGATGACATCCGCCGCCTGAAGGAGGCGGGTTACTACGACGCCGCCATTGCGCGCATCGACGCCTGTCTGGCTGAGGACTGGACTGCCAGCCAGAACCAGCCCCTGCACCCGCAGGGCGCGCTGCCGGTAAACCCCACCCCCTACGGCGTGGATGCGTGGCGGCAGGGTCTGCTGGCGCACCGGGAGATTTTGCGCCGTCTGCCGCAGGATTACACCTTGACCGCCGAGCAGCTGCTGAACCAGCTGCAAGCCACCCTGCGGAGCTTTACCGCCGAGGAGTTCGCCGCATTGGACGCTGCCGGGCAGATGGATTGGCGTTTTGTGGAAGGGCAGAAGCGCTATATCTACCGCGCCGCCGAAACGCTGGTGGCCACCCATCCCGACCTTGCCGCCCGTCAGCTGGACGCGCCCGTTCCGGAACGCAGCTGGGATCGTTTTGAGCCCCAGCACGACCAAATGGTGCGCACCGGCGCAGTCAGTGCAGACATCACTCTGCGCGCCAGCATCGGCATGACTGACGAGACCTTTGCCCGCGCTCTTGCCGCTGCAAAGGTTGAGGGCAGAAACACCGTGCACGTCAAGGTGTGGCTGCCGCTGCCTGCTGCCTGCCCGGCACAGAGCAATATCACGCTGGATAGCTTTACCGCCCAGCCCACTTATATTGCGCCGGAAACCGCACCCCAGCGCACCGCGTACTGGGAGGCAGACCTTGCCGAGAACTGCCGCTTTGGGGCACAGTACAGCTACCGCAGCACTGCGCACTACGCTGCCCCGCTGGAAATGCAGGCCGACTCGGTGCAGCCGGATTTTGACACCGCCGAGCAGCTGCCCCACATCGCCTTTACCCCCTATATGAAGGCACTGGCTGCGCAGCTGACCGAGGGCATCACCGACCCGGTGCAGAAGGCAAAGCGCATTTATGATTTTGTCACCCTGAACGTGCACTACCACTTCCAGCCCATGTATTTTGTGCACGAGAACATCACCGATAATTGCGCCCGCAGCCGCCGGGGCGATTGCGGCGTGATGGCCGCAACCTTTATCACCCTTTGCCGCATTGCAGGCATCCCGGCAAAGTGGCAGAGCGGCATGGTGGCACGGCCGGAGACAGCCGGCTGCCACGACTGGGCAATGTTCTACATCGCGCCCAAGGGCTGGATGTACGCCGATTGCTCTGCCGGTGCCTCCATGGCGCGTGCGGGCAACGAGAAGATGCGCCTGCACTACTTCGGCAATCTGGACACCGACCGCATGGTGGCCAACAGCGACATCTGCGCCCCCTTCGACCCGCCCATGTGCGCCTTCCGTGCTGACCCCTGTGATAATCAGGTGGGCGAGATGGAGCTAGACGGTGTGGGTCTGTACGGCCAGCAGGTAGAGACCATGCAGGAAATCGTAAAGCATCAGGAAGTATAAGCATATCCGGGTCTGCCATTACCGCAAGACCCGGATTTTTGAGTTAAAAGGAGAATGTCTATGGAATTTTTGGCAGGACTGTATACGCTTCTGCTGGTGGTCATCTGTCTGCTGCAGGCGCTTTTGCTGCACCGCACCGGCAAGCCCGCCGCCCGGCAGGATGATGAAGCCCTGAAGGAGTGGCTGCACCAGCAGCTGGAAGCACAGGCGCGGGTGCTGGAAGAAAAGCAGGCGCAGCAGGCACAGCAGAATCTGGCCGCGATGGCGCACATCAGCGATACCCTGCAAACCGCAGTGCAGGGCATGAGCAGCACCCTGACGGCAGGGCAGAACACCCAGCAGCAGACCATGGAGCAGCGCTTGCAGGGGCTGGAAGCCTCCAACGCCCGCAAGCTGGAAGAGATGCGCAAAGCGCTGGCAGACGGCCTTGCCACCATGCAGGAGCAGAACGCCCAGAAGCTGGACGAGATTCGCCACACTGTGGACGAGCAATTGCAGGACGCACTGCAAAAGCGGGTGACCGAAAGCTTTAAGGCGGTCAACGACCAGCTGGAGCAGGTGTACAAGGGCTTGGGTGAGATGCAGAGCCTTGCCGCCGATGTGGGCGGGCTGAAGCAGGTGCTTTCCGGCGTTAAGACCCGCGGCATTCTGGGCGAGATCCAGCTGGGCGCGATTCTGGAAGAAATTCTTGCACCGGAGCAGTACGACACCAACGTAGCCACCATCCCCGGCAGCACCCAGCGGGTGGAGTACGCCATCCGGATGCCCGGTGTGGACGGCAACAGTGTCTGGCTGCCCATCGACTCCAAATTCCCCGGCGATACCTATGCCCACCTGCAGGATGCGCAGGCCTCCGGCGATGCACAGGCAGTGGAAAACGCCCGCCACGCGCTGGAACTGGTGCTGCGCAGCGAGGCAAAGGATATCCGGGAAAAATATGTGGAGCCGCCCTATACCACGGCTTTCGGCATCCTGTTTCTGCCCTTTGAGGGTCTGTATGCCGAGGTGGTGAACGCCGGGCTGCTGGAAGTTTTGCAGCGGGATTATCAGGTGAACGTGGCTGGCCCCAGCACCATGGCGGCACTGCTCAACAGCCTGCAAATGGGCTTCAAGACCCTTGCCATCCAGAAACGCTCCGGCGAGGTGTGGCAGCTGCTGGGTGCGGTCAAAACTGAGTTCGATAAGTTCGGGCAGGGGCTTTCCAAGATGCAGCAGCGCCTGCGCCAGACGGACGAAGAGCTGGATAACCTCATCGGGGTGCGCAGCCGCGCCATCAGCCGCAAGCTGCGTGCAGTGCAGACGCTGGACGAGAACACCGCTGCCACCCTGCTGGAACTGGACACCGAGCCGGGCGGACCGGTAACGGCACGTCTGCCGGAGAGCGGGGAAGAGCTTTGATGTGCAGAACTTCCCTGCGTTATCCCTTGCGAAATTTATGACAATGTGGTATTATAGGAATTGTTCTTATAAATTTTTGCCGCTTCACGGCACAACATAAAACAAAAGGAGTCTGAACGGTATGAGCATGAAAAAAATCAGCGAAGCCATCCTTGGTGTGGGCGTGGACGATACCACCATCGACCTGTTCGAGAGTCAGTATCCGGTGCCCACCGGGGTCAGCTATAATTCCTATGTCATTCTGGACGAAAAGACCACCATTCTGGACACGGTGGACGCCCGCGCTACCGAGCCTTGGCTGGAAAACCTTGCCGAGGCACTGGGCGGCCGCAAGCCCGCCTATCTGGTAGTCTCTCACATGGAGCCGGACCACGGTGCCAACGTGGCAAAGCTGGCAGCCCTCTACCCGGAGATGCAGGTGGTAGGCAACGCCAAGACCTTCCAGTATATGGAGCAGTTCTTTGGTGCAGATGCCATTGCCCCGGAGCGCCGCGTGGTGGTGAAGGACGGTGAGAGCCTGAGCCTTGGCACCCACACCCTCACCTTTGTGTTTGCTCCCATGGTGCACTGGCCGGAGGTCATGGTCAGCTACGAGAGCAGCGAGAAGGTACTGTTCTCTGCCGATGGCTTTGGCCGCTTTGGCGCGGTGGCAAAGTTTGATGAACACGCCGACTGGGCAAGCGAAGCCCGCCGCTACTACCTGAACATCGTGGGCAAGTATGGCCCGCAGGTGCAGGCACTGCTCAAAAAGGCCGCAGCACTGGATATCAAGACCATCTGCCCGCTGCACGGCCCGGTGCTTACCGGCGATCTGGGCAAGTACCTGAACTACTACGATCTCTGGTCCAGCTACAAGGCCGAGGAGCCGGAAAAGATTCTGGTAGCCAGTGCCTCCATCCACGGCCACACCCGCGCCGCTGCCCACACCATGGCTGAAAAGCTGCGCGCACAGGGCGCAAAGGTGGTGGAGATGGACCTGACCCGCACCGATGTTTCCTATGCCGTTACCGAAGCTTTCCGCTGCGGTAAGATCGTGCTGGCCTGTGCCACCTACGACGGCTTCCTCTTCCCGCCGATGGAGAATCTGCTGACTCACCTCAAGACCAAGAGCTTCCAGAACCGCACCGTCGGTCTGATGGAAAACGGTACTTGGGCACCCATGGCTGCAAAGCTTATGCGCGCCGAGCTGGAGAGTATGAAAAATATCACCCTCTGCGAGAACGTGGTCACCATCCGCTCTGCCGCCAACGCCGCTGCCGAGGCACAGATGGACGCCCTTGCCGCCGAACTTGTGGCAAAGTAACGCGATATAAAATCAGTTAAACGCAAACACTCCCGGACTTTCCATAAAAAGCCCGGGAGTGTTTTTTGCGGCAAAAAATAAAGCCTCCGGCGAAACCCACGTAGAATCCGAAGATTCAAGGAGTAGACAGCCGGAAGGCTTTATAGAAACTCTCCGGTGGTACCCGTGCAGAATCCGTAGACTCCAGAAGTAGATTGCCGGAGGGCTTTATAAAAGTTCTCCGGTGGAACCGTCACCGGAGCGGAGAGCGCCGATGCCAGCAGATTGCCGAAGAACTTTATAGAAGCCCTCCGGTGGTACCCACGCAGAATCCGAAGATTCAAGGAGTAGATTGCCGGAGCGCTTCCAAGAGACCTCCGGCAAAGCCCACATGGAATCCGAGGATTCGAGGAGCAGCGGGTCGAAGGTCTCTGCTCAAAGTATAGCACGGTCTGCCGTTGAAAGCAAGCAAAAATAAAAGCAGCCTTACCACGGTATTCAAGACCGAGCAGGGCAGTAACGCCCCTAAGCTGCTTTCTGCTTTTTATCATAACACGAGCTGCTGCCAAAGGCAATAAAAAAGCAGAAATGCGCTGGCACGGTCTTCAAGACCGAGGAGGGCGGTAAACGCCCGGGCATTTCTGCTGATAGGAGTATAGCATGATTTGCAAACGGAAGCAAGATGAAACAAAAAACGGTGAAACGAACAAATTTTGAACATTTCACCGCTATATTCTGGAGCAGGATACGGGACTCGAACCCGCCGCCTACTGCTTGGGAAGCAGTCGCTCTACCGGATGAGCTAACCCTGCAAGTGCTCCATTATTGTAACAAAGCAGGGCAGGAATGTCAAGGCTTTTCCGCACGAAATTTGCGGTCAGCTCATTTTGGCCCAAGTCAGGTCCAACACCGGGAAGAACGGGTCGAATACCAAGTCCCGCACACCGTTTGCCAGCAGCAGACGCTTCTGCTGCGCCATCAGGGGCACCACGGTGCAACTTTCCAGCAGCTGTCGCTCGCACTGCGCCAACAGAGCGCAACGGTCCTTGCCGGTCTGCTGTGCGCTCAGTGACAGTCGGTCGGCATAAACGGTATCGGCGTAGCCGGTCAGGCTGCCGCCCTCAGCGGTGAATTGCTGCAGCATTTGGTACACGCTGCCGCCCTCGGCACGGATGGGCGCAAGGGCAATGGTGTATTTCCCGGCGGCAATGCGGGCGTCAAACTCGTCCTGCTCCACCTCTTCCACCGAGAAGAACAGGGAACACTCCTTCTGCCATGCGCTGTTGATCTGGTCGGCCAGTTCGCCCAGCCCGGCGTTCTTGGGCAGCAGCAGGGTCACGCCGGAAAAATCCGAGGTGGCCATGCCCTGCCGGGCAGCCAGATACAGGGCTTTCGGCTCCGGGATGGTAGGCAGGGGATTCCCGGCAGTTTCGCGGTAGTCCAGCCCGTCCACGGTCAGCCCCTCCGGCACAAGCCCCTTTGCGGCGGCGTACAGACCGCTGGAAGGTACATCGGCGTTTTCCCGGGCAATACCGGCCAACGCCTGCCGCAGCTGCTGGTTCTGGAACACCGACCCCTCCGCTGCGTTGAAGAGCAGCGCCCATGTGGTGTCGGAATAGCTTGCAGTCTGTAAGTTGGTGGCTTCGCCGCTCTCGTCCAGCGCGGCAGAGCATTTGCCATCGGCAATAAGCTGGGCTGCACTTTTGCCGCTGCCGCTGGTGTCCTGCACCAGACGCAGACTGCCGACCAGCGGGCTTTCCACGGTGCGGCGCAAAAACAGGCCGTTTGCCGTCCAGTTGTACAGGTAAAAGCTGCCGCTGGCAAGCGTAGTCTTAGCGGTCAGCCCGTAGGTGCCCCGGGTACTCTCAAAAAAGGCCTCATCGCAGGGGGCTGCACCGGGCAATGCCAGCTTTGCTAAGAAGTTATCGTCCCGTTCGCTCAGCCGGAACACCAACGTCAGCGGCCCATTGGCCGAAACGCCCAGACTGCTTTCGTCTGCAAGTCCCGCTTGCACGGCGGCGCTGTTCTGGATGGCGGAAAACTCCACTGCGTAGGGCGAGGCGGTATCGGCACGGAAAATGCGCCGGAACGCAAACACAAAATCCTCGGCGGTAATGTCGTACTCTGTGGCGGCACCCTTGACGGCTGCGTAGGTCAGGCCGTCCTTCAGGGTAAAGGTGTAGGTCAGCCCGTCCGGGGAGACCGTCCACTTCTCGCAGAGGCCCGGCACAAGCTCGCCGCCCGGATCCTTGCGCACCAGCGTGCCGTACAGGTTTTCGCAGGCGATGACGTCCGATGCACCGGAAGCCACCTGCGGGTCCAGATTTGCGGGGATACTGTCCACAAACCAAGTAAAGCTGGCAGAGTTTGTGGAGCTGCCGCAGCCGGTCAGGGCAAAAAGAAACGCAGCAGCCAGCACCGCTGCGGTAAAACGCAACCATCGTTTCAAAAAGAATAACCTCATTCCGTTTATCTTCGCGCAGAAACGGCAAAAAACGCTCTGCAACGACAAGTGTAGCAGAAAGCAGCAGAAAAAACAATTGCCTTTTTGTGAATTTATCGGGCTTTTTGAAGCAGACTGTGCGGTTTTCCGTTGCCAATTGCGCGCAAATGGACTATAATGGTACAGCGAAGTGATCCCCGCGCTGCCCGTGCGGCGCGGTGTTATACCATGATCCTATTAGAGGAGGAACTGTTTTTATGCAGAAAGATCAGCAGAAGCTTGCCCAGCTTATTCAGGGCAAAAAGGTCGCCTTTATCGGAGCGGGCGTCAGCCACAAGACCCTCATCAAGGAGTTTGTGGAGCTGGGTGCTCATGTGACCCTGTGCGACCAGAAAAACGCCGGTCTTGGCGGCTGAGCAGATGCGGGAGCGGGGACGGGCACAGAGTCCCGCTCCGGCTCAATGACCGGAGCGGGGGGCGTTTCCGGGAGAGGCCCGGAGTCTGTCTCCGGCCCCGAAGCCGGAACAGGCGGCTGCTCGGCTCCGGGCGCGGGTCCCGGCTCAGAAACCGGCTGCTCAGGTTCGGGTTCAGGAACCGGGACGCTCGGCTGTTCAGGCTCGGGGGCCGGTTCGGAAATCGGGATAAACGGCTGCTCAGGCGCGGACATCGGTTCCGGCTCAGGCTGCTGCGCCTGCACAGGCGCAGGCGGGACCGCTTCGTCTATCCGCACGCCGCAGAACGGGCAAAACGGCTGCCGTTTGCGCAATTGCGCACCGCAGCTCGGACAGCGCGGCGGCTGCTCCTGTACGGGTGCGGGCGCAGGCGGAGCCGGTTCGCCCGTCCGCGCACCGCAGAACGGGCAAAACGGCTGCTGTTTGCGCAATTGCGCACCGCAGCTCGGACAATGCGGCTGGTCCTGCACAGGCGGAACCGGCAGCGGCATCTCGTCCGGCTGGAACAGCGGCGTGGTGTGCATGATATTCAGGCCGGACGGCTCCTGCGGCAGGGGAGCGGAGAAGCCGGGGGCCGGGGTGTCCGGCAGGGAGGTTTTCCCGCGCAGATCATCGAGACTCCAGTATCCGTCCCTTGCAGGCGCGCCCTGCGCGGGCGGCTCGGAGCGCTGGGCCGCCGGTGCGGACCGCTCCAAAAAGGCCTTTGCCCGCGCGCAATGCGGGCAAGTCGAGAACTTGTCCGCATCGTAGTAGTGATTCATGTTACAAAGCACTTTTTTCATTCTGTCTCGTCTCCCTTTATCGGTGTCGTTTGATCAGGACCAGCGTGGTATTGTCCTGCATATTGCCGCTGTGGGCCAGCAGCGCGGTCTGGAGCCTTTTTGTCAGCTGCTGCGCGGTGCCGGGCTGGGAAAGCAGCGCCTCCAGCGCCTGCGTGCCGAGCGCCTGCAGCAGTCCGTCGGAGCACAGCAGGATCACGTCGCCCCGTTCGAGCGTCAGCGGGTACTGGTTCTGCGCATAAAGGCTGATGCCGTTCATTCCCAGATAGCTTGTCAGCGCCCGGCCGCGCCCGATCTCCCGGTCGTAGAGCAGCTGGCTGATCTCGCCCCCTTCCAGCCGCTGCTTTAAGAGCGCGGCGTAATTATGCTCCGGAACGAGCCGCTGCAGGCTGCCGCCGCGCAGGAGGAACAGGCCGCTGTCGCCGATGGACAGCCAGTACAGCCCGCCGCTGCGCACCCAGACGCTTACAATGGTCGAGCCGCCTCCGGCAGTCTGCTCTGCGACGGCCCGGTCCATCCAGTCGATCGCCTGCCGGTAGAGGTAGGAGGGCGCAGCCTGCGGGTTTTTGTGAAACGCGGTCAGCAGGGCCTGCACGGCGCTCCGGCTGGCCTGCGCGCCGTCCGGCAGACC
>OGMF01003971.1_pt1 | contig 10576 bp, 7 predicted proteins | sample 1572921 | NCBI WGS metagenome assembly OGMF01 (sample SAMEA2581919, study PRJEB24529) | metagenome | biome: Human gut stool | place: China | collected 2011
ATTCGATGGCACGTCTGGCATGAATACCAAGTCCGCCTTCCACATCTTTCTTACTTTTTGCCATCACAATCACCCCTTTCTCTTATCGTTTCCGGATACTTTAAATACAAGCAGACTCAAAAGACTTGTAATGATAAACAGTACCACGGAAAGTGCTCCTGCCATACCATAGTTCTTGCTGTACAGATGCTTATTCAGATACATGATCAGTGTCATGGTAGAACGCATCGGATTTCCGGTTCCGTTTGTCAGAATCTGCGGCACATCAAAAAGCTGTAATCCACCGATCAGTGAAGTAATCACTACATAAATCAGAATCGGGCGAAGCAGAGGCAGTGTAATCTTGAAAAATACCTGTGTGGAAGTTGCTCCATCCACTTCTGCCGCTTCAAATAAAGAAGTATCAATTCCCATCATTCCGGCCATCAGAAGAATGGTTGTATTTCCGAACCACATCAGGCAGTTCATCAGTGCAATCAGGCCTCTGGCACTTCCGGTATGGGATAAAAATTTATATGGTTCTGAGATAAATCCAATCTGCATCAAAAGAGAGTTAATCGGACCTGCATCTGAAAACAGTGTAAAAAACAACATGGAAAATGCAGATGCCATGATCAGATTTGGCAGGTAGATCACGGTCTTAAAAAAACGTGATCCTTTCAATTGCAGGCGTACATCGGAGAACCATGCGCCCAGCAGGAGTGAAAAAAAGATCTGCGGAATAAAACACATAATCCAGAGGATCATTGTATTTTTAAAATAAATCCACACGTCTCCACTTTTGAATAACTCTCTGTAATTATCTAAACCTACAAATGTCGGTCCAACCTGGTTGAGACCGGACATATAATTTTCGAAAAAACTGTTATAAATTGTGCTGATCAATGGTATCAGCTGAAAAACGACATATACAACAATAAACGGGATCAGAAAAATGTAGCCCCATTTGTTGTAACGAACGACCTTTCCTTTACTCTTATTCATATTTCTACCTCCGCGGTATTGGCGGTCGTCCCACCGGAGCCATAATATGGGAGAGGTGACTCCGGCTTCAGACCTTATGTGTAACAAAAATTAGTAAGTAAGCTCTGGATATTTCTCGGTAACACCTTTGTAGAATAACTCTAATGCTTCGTCCTTGGTTGCCTTTCCTTCAAAGTAATTCTTCATTGCTTTCTGGAACTCTTCGTTGCAGCCCTGGTCATATGCGGAAATGTTGCTCAGATCCAGTGTCTCAACACCTGCGCAGTACATAGACAGTGGGTTCTGTCCTCCAAGGATCTTGCTGCTATATTCTTTTCCGTCTTTTGCCTTAATCGATCCGTCTGCCAGTCCGTTCATAACGGTATTGTTGTTTACGAAATCATCATCATCTAAAACAATGTCTTTCATGACGTCATCATCGGTTGTCATCTTTAACATAATGTCTTTTACAAGACTTGCATTATCTGTATCCTGTGCTGCGCAGATCCATGTACCGCCCCAGAAGAATCCCTGTGGTCCCTGGGCTGCACCCCATCCGCCGTTGTAACCGATAGATCCTTCGGTATCAGCTGCCATAGAGAAGTTTACAAGCCATGCCGGTCCAAAGTAGCAGAATACTTTTCCGTCCGGATAGAATCCCTTTGACCAGTCATCGGACCACATATCAAAGGTTCCTGCCTCTTTTGCATCTACAAGTTTCTTGGAATCGTCCACCCATTTCATGATATTGTCATCTACCTGTACTTTTCCGTCTTCTACCCACTTGCTTGAGACATTGTTGGAGTATACACGGTATGTATCATTTACAGATGAAATCATCTTGTAACCTTTTGCCTGCATTTTTGCAGCAGTATCATTGAAAGTATCCCAGTCACATACATAATTCTGTACTTCATCCGGATCATCGGTTCCCAGTACATCCTTTGCAGCCTCTCTGTTATAGAAAAGAACACCTGGACATCCCTGCCATGAAACTCCTTTTAACACTCCCTTGGAATCGGTTACGATATCCTTTGTATACTGGTACTGCTTGGAAAGATCCGCATCGGTAATTCCAAGATCTTTTACCGGTGCTGTGTAATCCGTATCTACATACTTTAATGCGTTGTCTGCTTCTACCAGAAAAATATCAATCTTGTCATCTGCCGGAGCATCCTGCTGATTTAACAGTGCTGCATCCAGGTTGTTCTGATATGCATTGTCATCACTCGGTGTGATGTTCCATACAACATCCACATCTCCGATTTTTCCGTGTGTTGCATCCACTTCCTTGTAATCCGGATAGTGTGCGGTAATACGGCTCTTGAACTCCTCGTTCCAGCAGTAAATATTTAATACCTTTCCATCATCTTTCAGATTTGATGAAGCACTTTCTGTTGCGTTTGACGCATCCCCCTTGGATGTATCTGACGGTGTACCGGAATCACTTCCTTTTCCGCAACCTGCAAGCATTCCTGCTACCATGGTTGCACATAATAATGCACTGACTGCTTTCTTTTTCATAGTAAATTTCCTCCTTTTCTTTTCTGCCTTAAGCATGGTTTTATTATAGAGTTTTCCAATGGGTTCTGATACAAAAATGCTTGCAAATATATCAGATTCATGACATAATCTACAGATATAAACAGGAGGTCTTGTCATGCTGAAAAATCAATGGAGCAAAAAAGAAATCGAAGACAGCGAATACGAAATCCATCATCGTGCGCTTTCCGAGGAATATTCCTTTTTTGAAGCCGTAAAAGACGGAAACATCGAAGCAGTCAGTAAAAATTTAAAGGAAGAAGCGTTTACCAATCCCGAAGGAATGGGAATTCTTTCCAAAAATCCCCTGACAAACTTAAAATATCATTTTGTTGTTACCGTTGCACTGGTCACACGGTATTGCATTGACGGCGGCATGGAAACAGAGCAGGCCTACCGTCTGAGCGACTTTTACATTATTCACATGGATGCCTGCAGCACCATTCAGGAAATATCAGATCTGCATCATGAGATGGCTCTTGACTTCACCGGAAAAATGCGCCTTCTGCAGAAGAATACCGCATTATCCAAACCGATTGCACAGTGTATTGATTATATCTATGCCCACATCAGTGCAAGAATCACCGTGGAAGATCTTGCGGTCTACACCAATTTGTCTGCCAGCTATCTGTCCCGGTTGTTTAAGCAGAACCTCGGTGTGTCGATCAGTGATTATATCCGCGAAAAAAAAATCGAAAAAGCGCAGAATCTTCTGCGCTTTTCCGATTTTACCTACATTCAGATTGCAAACTATTTATCATTTTCTTCCCAGAGTCATTTTATCCAGACATTCCAGCACTTTGTCGGTATGACCCCAAAACAATACCGCAGTTCCAAGTACAAAAGCACATGGTAAAATTCTGCTATCCCAGAACAATCCGAAGTGTATGGTTTTCTTTTCCTTCAAGTACGGCAAACGGAATGCAGATGCCTGTATTTGTTTCTCCGGCATACCGCTGACCATCCAGCCATACTTCCGTGATCCGGTAATCCCCATATTCTTTCTTTTGTGGATTCTGGTAAACCACTGCGTATGTCTGTCCACGGAATGGGAACTGTGCCGAATAATTGCCACTTTCGTCAAACTGCCGCAACAGAATTTTGGGTTCTAGTACCAGATCTCCCCATTCTCCGCGGAATCCAAAAATCTGTGTAACCATTGTCATCATATACCAGCTGGCTGCCCCGGTCAGATACGGATATTTGCCTTTTCCGTCCGCATCAAAATATTCCGGAATTCCAGGATACATCAGGCTCACCGGTGTGTTCATGGCCTGTTCGAGCAGAGTGTACAATGCCCTATATCCTTCCTTTACAAAACCTCTCTGATACAATGCATTTGCATACATCACCGTCATATGGGAAAAAACCGCACCATTTTCTTTTTCGCCATAAGCAAATCCAAACATTCGTCCCAGATCAAATTTTTCTTCCTTAAAATCCGTGTTCAGCCGGTAGCCTCCCACCTCTTTTTTATACAGATACAGGTCTGCACTTTTTGTAATCGCAGCGGTCTGTGCATCATCTGCGACATTTCCCATAACAGAAAATACCTGACCGGTCAGCATCATACGGACATGATTATCCCTTTTGCCTTCCACCGGTCTGCCGTGATTATCATAATATCCGTTAAACCAGCCATTTCCGTTTTCATCCGTTACCCATTCCTGCGTACGGATCAATCCGGTATACCAGTCAGCACGCTCCCGCAGATTCTGCACCAGAGTACTGATATCCACAGAAATCTGTTCTCCAGAAATATTATGCACACACTGACTCACATAATTGTTTAAAACAACATTCCGTTTTTCTGCCGAATCATACGATGTGCGGTCCTGTCTGATCAGAATTTCCATCTCTTTTGCCAGTGTAATCTCTTTCTTTCCGCTTGCCGCTTCGTATTTTTCAAGGGTATCTGCCAAATCACGGAGATTTCCGATATACGCACAGGTAAAAGCCACGCTTTCTCCTTTTTCCGCTGCCATATCCAGTGCATCATTCCAGTCAGCACCGCGAAGACGCATCATTCCATGTTCTCCCGCCTCGTAGAAAGCGCACAGATTCTGCAAAAGCAGATGTTCTAAAACCGTGCCCTCGTAAATATTGCCATTTACATCTTTCTGGCGCATCCCATATGCCGGTGTCCACTCTGCGTCCCCGGCAGTTCCACGCTTTGCCTGCGGATCCTTAAAATACGCCACTTTCTGATCCAGAATATCCAGATCTCCCGTCTGGTTCAGATACAATTTTGTGGTAACAAACGGCCAGTACGCATGATCCATCCAGACTCTTGTAATATTGTTGCGGTCTGCAACAAATTCTCCCGGCTTATCCCCGATAATTGTCGCATTGGTCCCGTCAAAACGGACACCCGCAAAGCTGTTTAAAATCATGGAGCGAACTTCTTTCGGGTCGAGAATCAGAAGGGAGAGACAATCCTGCCACAGATCACGCCAGCCCCTGCCGCCTCTGCCATAATCATGGTACGGCAAAAACGAACATCCGTAGATTCTGCGAAGAACCGGCTGGAAACAGATCCATTTCAGATAACTGTCTTCTTTGGGGTTTCCGGTTTCAAAGGAAATATTGACCAGCCCATTCCAGTAATTTTTTGCCTGTTCAAAGGCAGCATCTGCCTGTTTGGTCGTGCAAAACATTTCTGCTGCCTGTTCTGCCAGCTTTGGATCCTCTGTCATGCCACCAAGCAGAATATAATCGACATGTGCTCCTGCTGCAAGGGTAATCTCCGGAAATGCCATCGCCCCCATTGCTTCTTTTCCATCCACGGTACAACCGGCCGGACAGCCTTTTCCTTTATTTTTAAGCGCATCCGGTGCCAGAAATGTTCCGGTTTCTCCGATAAACGATTCCACCGTTGGGAAGAACGATTCCGGTTTTGTTCCATCTCCCTGACTGCCCATCTCAAAATAAATCATATGATTTTTCTGATGTCCGCGTTCATCAAATGACAATACCGGTTTACAGATCACGCCGCGTCCGGTAGTACGGATCCGGTGAAGCAGGGAAGTTACATGGCGGTGATCGCACAGATTATCCGCGCTTCTGCCGTAAATTGGGATAGCAGAAGTCACGCGCACACACATATCCATATCCGATTTATTGGTAACGCGCACCTGCATCAATTCTGCCGGTACTCCAAGCGGAGCAAAGATCCGCACGGCTGCCTCGATTTTCTGTTCTTTTAATTCCCGCTTCGTCTCCTGCCACATAAATCCGGCATCGAATGTCACTTCATCCTCTTTTCCAAGGAAATGTGCATATTCTGCCTGCGCCGAAACTCCGGTCAGTGACACATGTTCCTTCCGGTTGATTGTACACCAGACATTGCGGGTACTTCTGTTATTGTGCAGATTTTCGATGCTCACCGGTTCCAGCAGAAAATGGTTCTGATCCAACTTACAATCGCCGCCGAAGGTCTGCGTCACGCTGCTTTTGATTCCCTCTTCATTTGCCACCGGAAAATTGAGCTGTGTTTTTTCAACCATATGACGGATTTGAAATTCTCCGTTTTTTCCTGTAAACTGCATGTCGTTTTTCATAACTTCTCCTTTCTATGCCATCACAAGGCGTACCTTCGTCTGATCGGTCATTTTTTCTACCGGAATGTAGTTGTCTTCCATCTTTTCCTCATTCACGTACAACGCTTTGCATCCACTCTGTACATGCTCTGGATTTTCTACCACAATATGAAGATGTTTTCCCCGGAAATCCTTCTCAATGGTAAACTGATCCCAGTCCGCCGGAATGGATGGTGCAATACGAAGTCCTCCAAAGTCCGGACGCATGCCAAGGATTCCTTCCACACATCCTACCATTACAGTGGAAGCAGTTCCGGTCAGCCAGTGCACATGGGAACGACCAAAATGCGGGCTGTCTTTTCCTTCCGTAAACTGTCCATAACAGTATGGCTCCAGTTTCCGGATCTCAGCACGATCGTTCTGTGCAGACGGTGCATTTTCCATAAAATAGGTAAATGCCTGATCCCCATGCCCCAGCAATGCTTCTGCCAGAATCAGCCATCCCTGCGACTGGGAAAAGATACCGGCATTTTCTTTTGTACCGGGATTGTAAATCACAGCCAGTGCTCCGTCAAATGCATGCAGATGATATGGTGGATCCATCAGAATCGCTCCATACTCTGTGTTTAACCGCTTTCTTACATTTTCCATGGAAAGTTCTGCCTGCTGCTTTGTTGCCAGTCCACTGATCACAGCCCAGCTCTGTGGATTCAGCCACATATTTGCTTCCGGATCCGTGCGTTTTCCAATCACCTCTCCGGCTTCCGTAAATCCACGGATAAAACGATCCTCTTTCCAGCAGAGATTGTTAATTAATGTTCCAAGTTTTTTCTGTTCTTCTTCCAGATAATCCATATATGCCTGATCTTCTTTGTATGCGGCAAACTGTTTTAAAATCGTCATTGCATAATAAAACTGCAGTGCAACAAACGAGGACTCTCCATTTTTGCCCAGACGCAGACAGTCATTCCAGTCCGCATAAAGTCCTGCCGGAAGTCCGTGCGGTCCCAGATGATTCACAGAAAACGCAAGTGCTCTCTTCAAGTGCTCGTATACAGTGGCTTCATCTTTATTGGCAAACGGAATCACTTCATCGATAAATGCCAGATTTCCGGACTCCGCAATATATTTATATACTGTTGGAAACAGCCACAGAGCATCATCCGCACGATATGCCGGATGCCCGGTTTCCTGTACATAGGAAGCATCATCCGGCGTATCCTCATGTCCGGCATTGTGTGTAAATTTGACAAGCGGAAGTCCTCCTCCGTTATCCACCTGTGCCGAAAGCATAAACCGGATCTTTTCGAGTGCCATCTCCGGTGCAAGATGAATCACACCCTGAATATCCTGCACGGTATCGCGATATCCGTAACCGTTTCGCAGACCACAGTAGAAAAACGACGCCGCACGTGACCAGATGAATGTCATAAAACAATTGTATGCATTCCAGGTATTGATCATGGTATCAAATTCGCTACTTGGTGTATGTACCTGAAAATGTTCCAGTTTTTCATGCCAGTAGCCCGTCAGTTCTTTCAGTTCCGTCTCACACTGTGCTGCCACATCTGCATAGCGGTTACAGATTGTTTCTGCTTCCTCATGTTCTTTCATTCCGACAAGAAATGCAATTTCCTTTGTTTCTCCCGGTTTCAGAAGCATCTGAGCTGCCAGTGCTCCGCACCCGTTTTCGTTGTAGCACATTTCCCCGGATAATTTTCCGTTTTCCACCCCCACCGGATTATGATATCCGTGATAGCGTCCAAGAAACGATTCTTTATCTCCACAATAACTGTCCACCGGTGCACCGGTCAGTGCAAAGAAACGGGAGATTGCAAGCTTGTTATCCACTTCCTCTCCTTCTTTCACCCAGTCCAGATTACCGTGAATAATATGCCGGATACGGTTTGTCTCAAATACCGTACTCGTGATGAACTGGGAATACTGCAGATTTACCTGATCCTGTTCATAATTATTGTTGTTGGTAAATTCCGCATAACCGGTGATAGTCAGGTTTCTTTCACACGCTGACGCATTGGTCACTTTCAGATGCCAGACCTCATATGTCTGATTCAACGGCACATAATAACATACTTCAGAATGGATTCCACTGTAATCTGCAAGCATCTTTGTGTATGCTGTTCCATGATGACACTCACTTTTATAACTTTCCAGATCTTTTCCTACCGGCTGCCAGGATGCAGACCAGTAGTCTTTGCTCTCATTATCCCGCAGATAAATATAGCGTCCCGGCTGATCAAACTGGTTAAAAATATAACGCAGGATTCTTCCGTTTGCACCAGATCTGGCAAAACTGTATCCTCCTGCATTATTTGAAATCAGCGCACCATACTCCGGTGACCCCAGATAATTCGCCCACGGCGCCGGTGTATCCGGGCGTGTGATTACATACTCTCTTTTCTCATCATCAAAATATCCAAAATTCATGTGAAACCTCCAACCTTTCAATTTTCAAGCCTTTTACCCTATTGTAACGGATTCACAAATTTATGAATATCAGAATCACAGGATTTATACCAGATTCATGACATAAAAAGAGTGCCGGAATTTTCCGACACTCTGTGTTTCTTTTAAATATGAAAATACCCAATTCCTTTTACCAGTTTATCGGAAATCTCCCGCAGCTGCTCGGCACTTACATATACCTGCTGGAACGTTTCTACAACTTCCTGTGTTCCATCGTAGGTTTTTTTCGTGCTTTCCACATTTTCTTCCGCAATTCCGGACAATTCCCCAACTGCCTGAACAACTTCATTTCTGGAATCTTCCAGTCTCTGGGTACTTGCTTTGATCTGTCGGATACTCTGCATGGAATTTCCAATCTCACCCAGCACTTCTTTTACAATATTCTGCGTTTCTGCCATGCTCTCACTCTGGCTGGTAATAATCTGCTGCATGCTCTGCATACTTTCCACAGCAAGGGAAGAATCCCTGATCAGCGTTGACGCTATCTGCTCAATTTCCTGGCTCGACTGATCCGATTGCTCTGCAAGTTTTTTAATCTGTCCTGCCACCACAGCAAATCCGCGGCCGTAAAGGCCGTACCGTCGTAGGTCATCGGAACGTTCTGCGCATAGGTTTCCGAACCTTTGGCAATGCTCAGCCCGATGCGGTCGCCGGTATCGAAATGCAATCCCGTAACACGGGTCTGGATCGTCGGCGCGATTTTCACACAAGGCGTACCTGTGTCGGACTTTGAGCAGCCTGCCGCAAGGGCAGCGGCGGCCAAAGCCGTCAGAAGTGTTGTTTTCATCTCGCGATAATCGTAATAAGGTGTGACTTTTCAGCACAAATTTAAACCTTTTTACGTCATTCACAACACTTTCGAACAGTTTTTACAATCAATTCCGGTAATAGGATTCGTCGAGTCCGAGCGTAAAGCTGCCCCGGCGCAGGAGTGTGACAACAGCCACGGCCAGCACCAGTGCCGCATTGAAAAAGAAGGGGAAGCGGTCGCTGTGCGTCCCGAAAACATGACGGAAGAGGTCTACGATAAAAGGGCAGACCATCACGGCCAGGTAATTCACCGACATGACGAACGAAAGGGCCAGCGTAGCGGAACGCGGCGGGGCGATGGTCGCCGCCTTGTCGTAGATGACGGGCTGGATCACCCCGTAGCCAAAGCCCGTGAGCAACGCCCCGACGACGAGCATCGTCTTGTCGCGGAAAATACCCACGCAGAGCAGCCCGGCGCAGATCAATGCGAGCGAGACGAGATTGACGCTGCGCGTCAGCCGCCGGATAATCTTGTCGATGAAGAGTCCCGGCACCATGATCGCCAGAAAGAAAAGCGAGATCAGCACGCCGGAGAACGAGCTGTCTATCTTGTAGTCGTCGACAAGAAACGAGGCGTAGAACGTCACGACCAGCACGGCGTAGGTGGCGAAAAAATAGAACAGCATCAGCCCGACGAGCTTGCGGCGGTCAATCATCTTATGGCGCATCTGGATGCTCTGCTCCGGTTCGGGAGTAGAGCGTCCGCGCCTGAGGAAAAACGACAGGGCCAGCGAGACGCCCGGCAGGGTATAGACCAGAAAGGGCAGATGCCAGTTCACATCGGCCAGATAGCCGGCGACGACGGTGGCCAGCACGAGGGTCAGGTTGTTGATCGCCGAACTGTAGCCCAGCTGGCGCACGCGGTAATCGCCCGTGAAATAATCGACCACGAGTCCCGTCGAAAGCGGAATCACCATGCCTGCGCCGATGCCGAGAATACAGCTGATGACGATCAGCCACGCCATGCTCTTGGCAAAAATGCAGGCGACGCCGCTCAGGAAGAAGACCGCAAGTCCGACGGTGAGAATCCGGAGTTTGTCCCTGCCCACGGAGAGGCGTCCCGAAAGCAGCACGAAGGGGATGATAAGCAGCGACGGAAGCGAGGTCAGCATCTGAATTTCGAGGTCGGTGGCTTTGGGAAATATCCGGTTCAGATCCCCCAGAATCGGAGATATGGCAAGTCCCGGCAGCGAGGCGATCGCCGACACGGACCAGATCGCCAGCAATACCGTAAG
>OGMF01003973.1_pt1 | contig 10572 bp, 6 predicted proteins | sample 1572921 | NCBI WGS metagenome assembly OGMF01 (sample SAMEA2581919, study PRJEB24529) | metagenome | biome: Human gut stool | place: China | collected 2011
AGACGCGCGCAATGCGCAGCGGATGCTGGGTGCCGCAACCCGGCCTTGTCGAGCGTTAGCGAGACTGAGAGGTTTTATCAATTCAATATAAAGGATAAAAAAGAGTTATGGAAAAGTACGATCTCATCATCGTTGGTGCCGGTCCTGCCGGCATCTTCACCGCTGTGGAGCTGCTGCGCCGCGGCAGCAAGAAGCACATCCTGCTGGTGGAAAAAGGCAAGCCGGTGGAAAAGCGCCACTGCCCCAAGGCCGAGATCGGCCACTGCGTCAACTGCCGTCCCACCTGCGCCATCACCACCGGCTTCTCCGGTGCGGGCGCCTTCTCCGACGGCAAGCTGAGCCTCTCCTATGAGGTCGGCGGCGACCTGCCCAGCCTCATCGGCGAAGAGTTTGCACAGGAGCTCATCGACTACACCGACAAGATCTACCTCGAGTTCGGCGCTGACCCCCATGTGGAGGGCATCTACACCGGCGAGGACATCAAGGAGATTCGCAAGAACGCCATCCACGCCGGTCTGAAGCTGGTGGACTGCCCCATCCGCCACCTCGGTACCGAGAAGGCACAGCAGCTCTATCTCGCCATCCAGAACTATCTGGCTGACAACGGCGTGGAGATGCTCTTCTCCACCGAGTGCGAGAACATCATCCTCGAAGACGAGGAGTGCAAGGGCGTGCTGCTGCGTCAGGGCGACGGAGAGCCCCGCGCCGTCTACGGCGACACCGTGGTCATCGGCACCGGCCGCCGCGGCGCAGACTGGCTTGAGAAAATTTGTGCAGAGCACCATATCGCCCACAAGCCCGGCACCGTGGACATCGGTGTCCGCGTCGAGTGCCGCAACGAGGTCATGGAAAAGGTAAACAAGGTGCTGTATGAGTCCAAGCTCATCGGCTACCCGAAGCCCTGGAAGAACAAGGTCCGCACCTTCTGCCAGAACCCCGGCGGCTTCGTGGCACAGGAGAACTATGACAACGACCTGGCCGTGGTCAATGGCCACAGCTTCAAGGAGAAAAAGAGCGAGAACACCAACCTCGCCATCCTCGTCTCCCACAACTTCACCGAGCCCTTCAACCAGCCCATCGCCTACGCCCAGAAGGTGGGCGAGCTGACCAATATGCTGGGCGCAGGCCACATCATGGTGCAGCGCTACGGCGACATTCTGGACGGCAAGCGCACCTGGCAGAAGGAGCTGGCCCAGTCCAACGTCAAGCCCACCCTGAAGGACGCCGTGGCCGGCGACATCACCGCCGCCATGCCCTACCGCGCCATGACCAACATCATCGAGTTCATCAAGATGCTGGACATGGTCGTCCCCGGCTTCGCCGCCAACGAGACCCTGCTGTACAGCCCTGAGCTGAAGTTCTACTCCAACAAGGTCAAGATGGACTCGAACCTCGACACCAACATCAAGGGCCTGCACTGCCTCGGCGACTCTTCCGGCTGGACCCGCGGCCTGATGATGGCCTCCGTCATGGGCGTGCTGATGGGCCGCAAGCTGGCTGAGAAGGAAGGCTGCTGAAACGCCTTTCTGCACTAAGCTGCGCTGAATATTTGGTTCCCGATGCCTCTCCGCACTCCGCGGAGGGGCATTTTTTGCGCTTCCTGCGGCAAAACTGTGCAGGATACAAAAATCGGCAGAAAAAGTCAATTTCCGTCAATCCTGAAAATTTATGGGAATTTGAATTGATTTTCCTCGTTAAAACTGCTACAATCTCAAGTAGAACTCAAGAAGAAATTGTGTCTTGCGCATAATGCGAGGAGGGATCACTTATGTGCGAAGCCCCCGGAAGCGTAGTAACGCTGCTATGTTCCGGCATCCAGCTTTACAGCGCCGAGAGGCGCATTGCGGACTGCATCCTTGCAGATGTAAAGCGGGCGTCGATGTGTACGTCAGCAGAACTGGCCCGGCTGAGCTGTTCGTCCGAGGCCACCATCACCCGGCTGTGCCACAAACTGGGATTCGAGAACTACCGCAAATTCCAGCTGGCGCTGGCACGGGACGCCATGGAGCAGCAGGAAGCCCAGCGTATGCGGGACGAAGGGCAGGACGAGCTGCATCAGGCACTTCTGAACATTCTGGCAAACCGCGAAGAGGAGCTGCGAGCCACCATTCAGGCCATTGATACCCGCCAGCTGCGGCAGATCCTCTCTCTGCTGCGCAGCTGCGAGGTCATGGAGGTGGTCTCTGAGGGCGGCGGCCTGCCGGTGGCCTTCGATGCCTCCATCCGGTTCAGCCACCTGGGCAAGCGGTGCGTTTCCAGCGCAGTCCACGAGAAGAACCTTGCCTTTGCTCAGACGCTGACCCCCAAAGACATCCTCATCGTGCTCTCGGCCTCCGGGCAGAGCGCCAGGCTGGAAGAGGTGTCCGCTGTCGCCAAAGGGCGGGATGTACCGGTGCTGGTCATCACCTGTGACAGCCACAGCCCGCTGGCCCAGCTGGCCGACTATGTGATGACGGCTTCCAACCGCGAACAGCGGCTCATCGAGGGCAGCCATGCGGCATCGCTGCTCTCGCCGAACGTCCTCATCGAGGTGCTCTACTACCTGCTGCGGATGGGAAATCTGTAAAAAACAAACGCTGGCACATTCGTGCCAGCGTTTGTTTTTATCATTGAAGCTCTAGATCACTGGGCAGGATGACATCCAGCTCCGCCGCAGGCTCTGCCACGAGGCGGCGGCTCTGGTTGAAGATGGCCTTTTCCAGCGTGTTGCGGGCGAGACGTCCGTTGCCCGCCGTGTGGGCATCCTCTGCCTGGCGGCGCTCGTAGTAGCCTCGCAGCGGTTCCGTGCAGCTCTCGGCCAGTCTGTAGCCCTTGCCCCTCGCCAGCACATTCGTGATGTCCAGCAGCTCATCGGCGGTGTAGTCCGGGAACTCTATCTTGTTCGGGAAGCGGCTGGCAAGGCCGCTGTTGGCGGTCAGGAACGTCTCCATCTCCCTGGTGTAGCCCGCAAGGATGACCACCAGCTCGTCGCGGTGGTCTTCCATCCCCTTCACCAGCGTGTCGATGGCCTCAAGGCCGAAGCTGTCCTGCTCGCCCCGGTAGAGACTGTAGGCCTCGTCGATGAAAAGGACGCCGCCCAGCGCGCTCTGGATGACGCTGTTGGTCAGGGGGGCGGTGTGGCCGGTGTAGCGGCCCACGAGGTCTCCCCGGCTCACCTCCACCAGCTGCCCGCCCTTGAGGGCGCCGATGGCCTTGAGGTACTTTGCCACGAGCCGGGCGATGGTGGTCTTGCCGGTGCCGGGGTTGCCGGTGAAGATCATGTGCATCGAAAGGCTGGCTGTTTTCATGCCCGCAGCGGCGCGGCGCTGCTGGACCTGCAGATTGTCGGCCAGACCGAACACGTATTCCTTGACCGGGGCCAGACCGACCAGCTCCGAGATCTCCGCCCGGATCTCATCCAGTGCGCCGGTGTAGGCGGCGGGCAGCAGGTCAAACAGCGGGGCCGGGGCGGCATCGTTCAGGCGGAAGAGCAGGCCCTCCGGTGCGGCGGTCAGGGTCACGGTGCCGGTGAGCGGCCTGTCCGTTTGCAGGCAGTATTCGCTCAGAGCACGGAAGATGCGGTCGCAGCAGCCGGACAGCCCGGCTGCGCCCTTCTGGGGGGTGCACTGGGCGGCGACGTAGTCCCGCACATCAGCCCCGGCGGCGAGGGTCAGGCCCAGCCGGGCCGTGACCTTCTGGGCCAGCGCGTTCAGCTGCTGGGCGGCGAGGGCTGCAAGGTCTGCCCGCTGGTAGGCTGTCGTCTCGCAGACGTCGCCCAGTGCCGAGACCATGCCTGCGCCGAACTTGTCCGCCATGGCGGCGCGGCCCTCGTTCGAAAAGAAGATGAGATACTTCCCGCAGGGGTCGAGACGGCTGACTGCGCCGGGGGCCAAGGCCGTTCCGGCGTCCACCAGAATGCCGTCCCGGTTGACGATGTACCGGCTGGAGAGCGGGGCGCTGCCCCGGACGGCCAGGTCGGACAGTGTCTTCAGAAAGCTGGGGCAGCAGCTCTCATAGTGTTCAAAGACCACGATCTCGCCGGGGGCGTGGAGCGCGGCGTAGAGGTCCTGTAAAAAGAGCTTTTCGGCGGCGGGGTTCGCGTAAAGCGCCAGGTCGAGCGCGGCGATCTGGTCGTTTTGCAGCAGGCCCCGCGCAGCCATGCAGCGGGCGGTCTCCTCCAGCGCGAAGTGCCGCCCGGTGCCGGTGCCGCCGCTCAGCAGGATGACGTTCCGGGCGGCGGGCGGCTCGGTGCCCAGCACAAAGGGGCGGCGCATGGCGCGGACGACCGCGTCCACAAAGGAGTCCTGCCCCAGCACGGTCTGCCGGACTTCGTCGGCCAGCCCCTCGAAGCTGCCCAGATGTTCGGGTTTCACGTCGGTGGTGCCTTTGGCCAGCAGACCGTCGTTCTCCATGTCCCGCAGCATCCGGCGGCTGTCGGCCAGCGCAGCCTCGGCGGCGGTGTCCTGCGTCTTCAGCTGGGCCGACTGGGCCTTGAGCATCGCGTCCAGCTTCTTCTGCTGTTCCAAAAGCGCCGCGTTCAGGTCGTTCAGAGTGCTGTTTGGCTGCTGCCGGGGTTCGGCGGGGGTGCCGGGGGCGGCCTTGAATCTGCCGCCCGGCCCGAAGACTCCATTCATCAGGGTCTCCCAATCGTCTGTGTATGCCATGTCATCGCCTCCGTGATCGGTTCATTTCTTTCAGTATAGTGTACCGCAGCCCCATTTGCAAGGAAACTCTTGCAAAATCCGCGCAAGCCGGGTACACTAATTTCAAAAGGCCTGCCTCTGGCGAGGGCGGGAATGTCAGGATAAAGGATGAGAGTCAATGAAAACGCCTGCACAATGGAAAGCATGGTTCGAAAGCGAGGAGTTTGCCCGTCAGACCGACTATCAGGGGCCGCTGGGCGCGGCGTATTCCCCATCGGGCACCCACCTGCGGCTTTGGGCACCCACGGCGCAGTCGGTCCGGGTCGATCTTTACCGGAAAGGCGACGGCGGGGCCTGCATCGGCAGTCTGCCGCTGAGCCCGTGGGGGCATGGCGTCTGGGGCGTTTATCTGCCCGGCGACCAGCACGGGAAGTATTATCATTTCAACGTGACCACCGAGTGGGGCAGCGTGACCACCGCTGACCCCTATGCCCGCGCGGCGGGCGTGAACGGGGCGCGGAGCATGATCGTGGATCTGGCCCGCACCGACCCGCCGGGCTGGGAGCAGGACAAACGGCCGGTCATCCCGGCGTCGAAGCGGAGCGTCTGGGAGGTCAGCGTCCGGGATTTCTCGCAGGACCCGGCCAGCGGGGTGCGCAATGCGTGGCGGGGCAAATTCCTGGCCTTTACCCAGCAGGGCACGACCCTGAACTGCGACGGCGTCCACCCCACCTGCCTGAACTACCTCAAGCGGCTGGGGGTGCGCTATGTCCAGCTCATGCCCATCTTTGATTTCGGCAGCGTGGATGAGAGCCGCCCGTTGACCCGGCAGTACAACTGGGGCTACGACCCCACAAACTACAACGTCCCGGAGGGCAGCTACTCCACCGACCCCGCCCGCGGCGAGGTCCGGGTGCGGGAGTGCAAGCAGATGATCCAGGCCCTCCATGCGGCGGGCATCGGTGTGGTGATGGATGTGGTGTACAACCACATGTACCGCTCCGACAACGTGCTGAACCGAGCGGTCCCCCTCTATTATTTCCGCCAGAGCGAGGACGGCAGCCTTTCCAACGGCAGCGGCTGCGGCAACGAGTTTGCCAGTGAGCGGCCCATGGCCCGGCAATACTTTCTGAATTCGGTGCTCTACTGGGCGCAGGAGTATCACATCGACGGCTTCCGGTTCGACCTGATGGGCCTGTACGATGTAGAGACGATGAACCTGCTGCGGGCCGAGCTGGACAAGCTGCCCGGCGGGCGGGACATCCTGATGTACGGCGAGCCGTGGCAGGGCGGCAGCAGTGCGCTGCACCGGTACGAGGCGAACAAGAACAATCTGGCCATGCTGAACGACCGCATCGGCATCTTCTGCGACGACACCCGCGACGCCATCAAGGGCGGCTGCTTCAATGCGCGGGAGCCGGGCTACGTGGAGGGAAAGCCCGGCAGCTTCTGGGACATCGGCGGGGCCGTGGCGGCGTGGTGCCGCAGCGATAAGTTCCCGCCCCACACGCCGGGGCAGATCGTCAGCTATGTGTCCGCCCACGACAATTTTACCCTGTGGGACAAGCTGCTCCTGGTGCGCTACGAGCGCCCGGAGTTCGGCGCGGTGGACCGTGCCGCCCTGGCCCAGAACCGGCTGGCGGCAGGCATCTGCCTCACCTGCATGGGCCTGCCCTTCTGGCAGGCAGGCGAAGAGTTCGCCCGCACCAAAAAGGGGCAGGGCAACAGCTACCGCTCCTCCCCGGCGCTGAACCGGCTGGACTGGAAGCGTGCCGAGCAGTTCCATGGGCTGGTGGACTATTACCGGGGCCTCATCGGGCTGCGGAATGCCTTCCCGCGGCTGGGCGCGGTGGACAGGGCCAGCCCCAACGCCATTGCATTTTTTGATTTGGAACAGCCGCTGGTGGGCTGGCGTCTGCCTGCCCTGCCCGGCGATGGGGCGTGGTGGGGCGCGCTCTGCGTCTACTACAACCCCACCGAACAGGAACAGCCCATCCGGCTGCCCGACGGGCGCTGGAAGCTGCTGAGCGACGGCACCTCGTCCAGCCTGTGGCGGGGCGACAGCCGCATCCTGAGCGGCGAAGCGGTCCTGGCCCCGGTCAGTGCGACCATCTTCGGCTTGGTATAAACAGCAATCCCCCGGCCAGCGGGTCACCGCCAGTCGGGGGATTTTTGAAGAAGAAAGGGATCAAATCCTGATAACGCCTTGCGGCGGAGGGTGGCTCAGTTGTTGGCCGAACGCTGTGCGGCGGTGTTCGACGCATTCTTTTCGCCCAGCGTCAGCGAGACGGTCTGCATCTGGCCGTCGCGGGCAACGGTGATGGAAAGGGTGTCACCGGCCGTGTGCTGCTGCATCAGGGTGCCAAGGTCGTCTTTCTGGGCGATCTCGGTGCCGTCGATGCTGACGATGCGGTCTCCGACCTTCAGACCGGCCTTGTCGGCCGGGCCGCCCTGCACGACGTCCACGACATAGACGCCGTAGGCGTTGACGTTGAACTGGGCCGCCGTCTGGGCGTCGGTCACGGCGATGTAGGTGATGCCCATATACGGCCGGCCGGAGACATAGCCGTTCTCCAGCAGGTCCTGCGCCACCTGAATGGCGTCGTTGATGGGGATGGCGAAGCCCAGACCCTCCGCGTCCGAGCTGGAGGACTTGGCGTTGACCAGACCGATCAGCTCACCGTTCATGTTGAACAGACCGCCGCCGGAGTTGCCGGGGCTGACGGAAGCATCCATCTGGATCAGGGACATGGTGTTGGTGGAGCTGGTGCCCTGAATGGTCACGCTGCGGTTCAGTGCGCTGACGATGCCGCTGGTGACGGTGCCGCCCAGCTCACCCAGCGGGTTGCCGACGGCCAGGACGCTGTCGCCGACCGACAGGCTGTCGCTGTCGCCGACAGTGGCAGGGGTCAGGCCGGTGGCGTCGATCTTCAGCACGGCGACATCGCTGGTGTCGTCCTCGCCCACCACGGTGGCGGTGTAGTCGGTATCCCCGATGGTCACGGTGATCTGCGATGCACCGGAGACGACGTGCGCACAGGTGAGGATATAGCCGTCCGAGCTGATGATGACACCGCTGCCTGCGCCGGACTCGACCTGATTCTGGCCGTACCAGGACCACTGCGAGTAGACGACCTGTTCGGTGGTGATGACCACGACGCTGGGGCTGACCATCTCGGAGACCTGCGAAGTGGTCATGCCGCTGGACGCGACGGCGGTGCCGGAGGCCGCGCTGCTGTCGGTGCGCTCCACCTGCTGGATGACGACCTTATTGCCTGCATTGCCGACCCGTGCGCCCACGAAGCCGCCTGCAAAGCCCATGGCCGCGGCCAGCACCAGTGCAGCGGCGCTGCGGGCGATGCGGCCGCCGCTGCGCTTGCGGCGCTTCTTCGGAGGCTTGGATGCTTCTGCCTGCGGCTCCGGGCCTGCCGGGGGCGGCGTAGTGCCGCCATTGCCGGTGGAAGTTTCCGACGGGCGGGCCGGGGCGGGGTCGCTGTAAGTGCCCGCCGTGTTGGCGGTGTTCATGCCGGAGGAGCCGACGTTGGGGTATCCGGTATCGCCGGACGGACTATTTGCAGAGGAATAATCGTATTCCCATTTGTTTTCATTTTCCATGGTACAACTTCCTTTCTCGAAGGGACTGGTTCGGGAGGGGCGCTTCGCCCGTCCCTCTCTGGAACTGGCTCTATTGTAGCCGCCAATTGTGAAAACGAATCGCTGAGCGGGTGAAGAATGTGTGAAATAAGGTCGTAGCCGCAGGCCTTGACAGCGGCGCGGGAGCTTGGTATTGTAAGGGAAAAGGAGACTGCGTATGAAACTGGAAGAACGGCCCGGTGGCTTTGCACTGTATAAAGAGAAGACCGAGGTGGGCTGCTGTCAGCTGACCCGGACGGCGGCAGGGGCGGACGTTGCCTGCCTTACCATTGTACCAGAATGGCGGCGGAAAGGCTATGGGTCTTATCTGCTAAAAGAGATATTGCGCCGCTTTGGCGGATATGACAAGGAGACGGCCACCGTTTTCACGGCCCCGCTGCCCGCTGTGCCGGGGGAAGAAGCGTTCTGGGCAAAGTTCGGCTTCCGGGAGGAGGCCGGGCGGCTCTGCCGCCGCCGGACGCCGGACCTGACCGCTGTGAAGTTCGTGCAGGACTTCCTTGCGGCCCGGCTGCAAAACCCGCAGCTGCTGGTGGATGCCACCTGCGGCAACGGCGGAGATACGGCGTTTCTGTGCCGTCTGGCGGGCGGGACGGGCCGGGTGCTGGGCTTTGACATCCAGCCCGAAGCCATTGCCTCCACCCGACGGAATCTGGCCGCGAACGGGCTTTCTGCTGAGCTTTACTGCGGCAGCCACGCAGACCTGCTGCATGATGTCCAGCCCGGTACGGCGGATGCCGTGATGTTCAACTTCGGCTGGCTGCCGGGGGCAGACCACACGGTCTTTTCCCACGCGGAGAGCAGCATCCCCGCGCTGGAAGCGGCCCTCGACGCACTGCGGCCCGGCGGGGTGCTCAGCGCCATCCTTTACAGCGGACGGGTCATCGGGTCGGACGAGAAAACGGAGATCCTGCACTGGATGCGCACACTGCCCCTGACGCGCTGCACCGTCCTCGTCTGCGATTTCGCCAATTGGGCCGAAACGGCACCCCTGCCCTGCTTTCTTCTGAAAAAATGAGAAAAGTCTTGCATCTAGGTGGAATTTCTGCTAAAATAAATGCTGTTTGATTTTTAGACGGCCGGACCCTCTTCGGCATTGCGGATGCGATGCCGCCTCTCCCTTTGGCGGAGCGGGCGCAAAGCGCCTGAGAGGGCAGGCCTATTGATGGAGAACGACCCATGTGACGAAGAAAGGACCCGAAACAAACCCCTCTGACTTGAAATTGGGAGACTTATAAATCTATGACAAATCGTGAAGAAATCGAGCGCCGTCGGACGTTTGCGATCATCAGCCACCCCGACGCCGGCAAGACCACGCTGACCGAAAAGCTGCTGCTGTACGGTGGAGCCATCAACCAGGCGGGTTCCGTCAAGGGCAAGCAGAGCGCAAAGCACGCCGTTTCCGACTGGATGGACATCGAGAAGCAGCGCGGTATTTCCGTGACTTCCTCGGTGCTGCAGTTCAACTATGCGGGCAAGTGCGTCAACATCCTGGACACGCCGGGCCATCAGGACTTCTCGGAGGATACCTACCGCACCCTGATGGCGGCGGACTCTGCCGTCATGGTCATCGACGCCGCCAAGGGCGTTGAGGCCCAGACCATCAAGCTGTTCAAGGTCTGCACCCTGCGCCACATCCCCATCTTCACCTTCATCAACAAGATGGACCGCGAGGCCCGCGACCCCTTTGAGCTGATGGAGAACATCGAAGAGATCCTGGGCATCAAGACCTACCCCATGAACTGGCCCATCGGCTGCGGCAAGGAGTTCAAGGGCGTGTTCGACCGCAACACCCGCAAGGTGCTGGCCTTCTCCAGCGACGGCCGCGCCAACGGCGTGAAGAAGGTCAGCGAGACCGAGGCCGAGCTGGGCGACCCCGCACTGGACGAGCTGCTGACCCCCTATCTGCACCAGCAGCTGGTGGACGAGATCGAGCTGCTGGACGGCGCTGCCGAGGAGTTTGATCTGGACAAGGTGCTGCGCGGTGAGCTGAGCCCCGTGTTCTTCGGCTCTGCTCTGACCAACTTCGGCGTGGAGCCCTTCCTTGAAAACTTCCTGCGGCTCACCTCCGCCCCGCTGGCCCGCGTGGACAGCCTGACCGGCGAGCCGGTAGACCCCTGCCGGGACGAGTTCTCCGCTTTCATCTTTAAAATTCAGGCCAACATGAACAAGGCCCACCGCGACCGTATTGCCTTTATGCGCATCTGCTCCGGCAAGTTCGAGCGCGGCATGGAAGCCTATCATGTGCAGGAGGGCAAGAACATCAAGCTGGCCACCGGCACCCAGCTGATGGCGCAGG
>OGMF01003975.1_pt1 | contig 10569 bp, 9 predicted proteins | sample 1572921 | NCBI WGS metagenome assembly OGMF01 (sample SAMEA2581919, study PRJEB24529) | metagenome | biome: Human gut stool | place: China | collected 2011
GGCAGCCAGCGTGATCTTACGGGTGACGAAGTTCTCACCACGGCGCTCGGACTCATGGTTGAACAGGATGCCGTTAACAGCGAATATACCATAAGCATCGCGGTACTCCTTGACCATCCAGAAGCCATACTGCTTTGCGACAGCATACGGAGAGTAGGGATGGAACGGGGTGGTCTCGCGCTGGGGAACTTCCTCGACCTTGCCGTACAGTTCAGAAGCCTGATACACCTTGCAGGTCTTGGTCAGTCCGCAAACACGGACAGCCTCCAGCACGCGCAGAACGCCCAGAGCGTCCACATCGCCGGAATATTCAGGAGCATCAAAGGAGACCTGAACATGGCTCTGTGCAGCCAGATTGTAGATCTCATCGGGCTTGATCTCGCCCACCAGACGGATCAGACCGGAGGAATCGGACAGGTCGCCGTCATGCAGGGTGATAGCGTTCTTCTCGATCAGATGGTCGATACGAGCGGTGTTGGAGATAGATGCACGGCGGACGATGCCGTGGACCTCATAGCCTTTCTCCAGAAGGAACTCTGCCAGATAGGAACCATCCTGACCGGTAATACCTGTGATCAGCGCAACTTTAGACATATATTGACCTCTAACTTTCCTGTTGTTTTATGCAGTCTTCCGCTTAGTTTTCTTGTAATACCGTATATTATTTTAACGAATCGAATCAAAAAACTGAATTCACTATCTTGCCTTTCAGAGTAAATCTCTTACACAATATTGCTCTCTTAAAGAGAAAACAATTTCAAAATTATATTATGTTCAATATTAAAAAACACCTTCGGTGAGATTATCTCTCAATATATTTATATCTGAAAACCACATGGCGTGTTTCCTAATCCATTCTTCGTCTTTATTCCACCATGCAAGTTCTTCAAGAAACGAAATCTCATCTTCTCTAAATCTGTACCGAATAATTCTTGCTGGAACACCGCCTACTATTGCATATGGCGGAACATCTTGCGTTACCACGGCTCCTGCCGCAACGATTGCTCCATTTCCAATGTGCACACCAGACATGATTTGAGCATTGGCACCAATCCATACATCGTTATCAATTTCAACAAAAAATCTTTTATTTTCATCGGAATATGTATACTCCTTAAACGTTTCATCTACTGCATATGAAACGCCACTTTGGTTTTTTCTGAATAAAAAGCTGGATGAGTTGAAACAAATTTTCGTGTGGGGTGATTTCCATATACAACCTCAACACTATGCGCAATAGAGCAAAATCGTCCTATACGGCATTTGGTAATTCTGCAATACGACCCAATATATGTAGCATAGCCTACCGATGAGTCCACAACAGCCGTCAACTTGGCAACACCATTATTTCCTTCAAACGATGTTCTTTTAATTTTAGTCAGCTTACTGATATTTCCCATCAAATCATCACTCCTTTGGACATTAATAAATATGTATCCGATTCATCTTTGATGGAATTAAATCGTATTTAAATGCCATGTTAATAAATCCAAACAATTCATAACATAAGAAACTACCACTTTTTGCGAAACTCTGACGGTGTAATTCCTTCGATTTGCTTGAATATCCGGCTGAAATAATGTGGCGCCCCAAGGCCACATTGATAGCCAATATCCTCCAGTTTTTTATCCGTAAAGCGTAGCATCTGTTTTGCCTTTGTAATACGAAGATTCAGCACATATGTATTGATGCTCACTCCGAACTGTTCCTTGAACACACGAGTCAGATAGAACTTACTGATGAAAAATTGTTCCGCCAAAGTATCCAAGGAAATTTTTTCAGTGTAGTGAGCATCTAGAAACTCTCGAATCGGATCTATGTTTTGCCTTTTTAATAGAGAATCGTTTTTTTCCGTTGGATACCATGATTCATTCATAAGAAGAACCAACAACTCATTTAAGCAACTGTTAATACGCATATCTCGAATGTGGTCGTCTGAAGAAGCAAGATCTAAAAGATTCTTGTGCAATTCTATAAATGGAATGATATTCTCCGGATGGAAAATCGGACGGCCGCCGCGCTCCTGATATTTCTTATAAATATCCTTCATAGTCACACCAGAGAAATGAATCCATGACAAAGACCAAAGAACAATACCTGTGCTATGAGAATACGGAAGTTGGCAATCAATAAATACACAATCTCCTTGAACCAACTTATGTATTTTCCCCTGATACTTCAATTCTCCATTGCCATAATTAACACAGAAAAACAGATACGAGGGCAAATGTTTCCTTGAGGACGTATGAGGCCGTTCAGCCTGCAAATTACCAATCTCCTGAAGATAAAGCAAAGAAGACTTTGCAAAAAGTGTCGGAGTATAAAGGACCCGTTTTGAAGAAACAGTTTGAGCTTCATCTCCTACGCCGTATAAAAAGGAATCCAATGCAAAATCTCCTCCAATTCATATAACTACGTTCTCAAGAATTTTGCCTTAATTTGAACAATCAAAGCCTTATAGTCTGTATAAAAAAACAGAAAGCCAAGACCAACACAAATAATCAGATTAAGAGTAAATGTGTAAATTGCCATCAGCCCCCAATCCAGATACCCATTTATTCTGTAATACGGCAGAAAGTGTGACATTTCCCATGTAATAACCGAGCAACATATTGTATATATCATTGCGTAAACCAGTCTGATCGGGTTTCTAGAGAGGACATAACGAGACGCAATATAATTGTTATATACAGTTCTAAATAATCCACCGACAATTGTACCAATCAAAATACCACTTAGACCAATTTTTCTTACAAGAAATACTGATGTAACAATGTTTATAATTGCCTCTGAATACGCCCCTACCTTCGTTTTCTTAAAGTACCCTGCAGCAAAAATTGCATTTTCATAAACGAGTTTAATACAAGAAAAAAACGCAGCTAAACAAAAGAAACTGGCTAGGCTCTGTCGTGAATAATTAACATCACTGATTCCCCGCGTATAAATCTTAATAAAGGGAATATATAAGCTGACCGTTGTTGTAAAAAGCAATGCGCAAATTCCATACATTGCAGCCTCAAATTGATTAAATCTCTCTTTTAGTGTATTCAATTCTTTTTTTGCTATCATATTTCCAAATGCAGCCGTCATACCACTGCTAAAAGAATTAACCACCTTCTGCATGTTATTTACAATCATATTATAAACAGCATATACAGACACCTCTTTTACACCCAGAAAAATTGTCGTTACCATGATATCAGTATTGTTGTTTATAAAATTGGCTAGCTGATGCGCAAATGCATCCCATCTTTGAGAAATAAGCTTTTCATTAGCTGGAACCGTTTTATCTACACCATATTTTCTCCGCGCAAACAACATATAAAAAATCGGTGGAACAACAAATATGATTGCACTTCCAAGTTTAACAACATGAATTGAGTATCCAAGTTCAATTAATACAGCCGCAATTAAAGTATTAACTAGTGTTGACACAATAGAAACAATCGAAATTATATAGTTGTTTTGATCCGCCTCAATTAGCATCTGATATGTTAAGCCAAAAAAATATTGAGCAGCAGTACCAATCGATAGGATAATAACCAACGAAAAAACAAATCCCCATGAAAGTGACTCATCAATAATAAATGGATATATTGCACCAAAGACTAATACGAAAATGCAAAATATAGCAGCAATTCTACGCATAAATCGTTCCGTGGCATTAACCACTTCACTTATAGCATAGCTGTTTTGTTCTGCAAGGGGCTTATATAACGATGCTCGTGTGACTGACCCAATTCCAGACTTCAATAAAGCGATACAACTAATAAATTGCGAAATCGATTGAGTAATACCATTATATGTTGATCCAAAATGTGACAAAATCAGTCTCGGCAGAATAAGACCGCAACCTGCTGTAACCAACTCCAACAACAATTGAAATACAGTGTTACGCAAAGCTTTTCCTGTTCTCGATTTCATGCTAAACTTTATCTCCTAAGTAGTTCCATGAGTCTTCTTATAACTCGCATCAATTCAAATAACAAAAAATAGAAAATCCTACTCAATCCAGACTCATTTTTAATTTGATTTAACACCACAATATTGTATTCTTTTACTAGAGTTTCTTTTTTTCCTTTAGACAATCCTCCCGGATTATTTCTGTATGCAGTACCAACTTCACTGCAATGATAAAACTTTCTCTTTTTTGCAATCTTATACAAAAGTTCTAAATCCTCAAATAGATTTCGTTCAACATTGTATCCGCCTATTTGTTTTAGAAAATCTGTTTCTATACAATAATCTCTAATTACGGGCTTTGGTATAAGTCCAAGAAGCAAAGGTAAATAGATTTTTCCATCAAGATACCGTTTGTTAACGGCATTCGAAATGCTGTTAAATGGTTCACCGGCATAATCCACACAAATCACCGGAGAATAGGCTACAATATTTTCACCATATTCCACGTGATGTTGAATTAAGCCCATTTCATTTTTTATTTTATTTATATTATAATAATAATCATCCGCATCAATGAATGTTACATAATCACCTTTTGCTATTGCTAATCCGTTATTTCTTGCATTACTAACTTTGCCATTTACAGCTAAAAAAACCGATTTAACTCTTGAATCCTCTATTTTCAATTCATTGATAACATCTTTCGAATTATCTGTTGAACAATCATCAACAATTATAATTTCAATAATCCTTTCGTATGTTTGAGAAATCACGCTTTCAACACACCGTTTAAGAAATCGAGCATTATTATAATTTGGGATGATTACTGATACTGTTCCACTCATTTCTACTTTTTCCTCCACTCTTTCTGCTCATCTCGCAAAGTGTCTAAAACATCTGGATACAGATTAAAAAGCTGTTTTAATTGGGAATCATATAATTTCTCACCGTGATCATTAATCGAAGTTAGAGAGACATCTTGGCTATCACCAATATAGAACAATTCAAAATTATTCTCATTTAGCACATCAATTCTATAGTTGTTCTTTATAACCATAAACCACAGCCAAAGATCATCATTTGTCGGAGCAAACTTATTAATTAAATCCAACCTATTTATATCTTTGTGAAAACAACCTTGAGGATACAGAACCCCACCTACACCTGTTTGTTGATGCAGATATGTTGCTCTCGGATAAGAAACCCCTTTTTGAGGATTTTCTCTTTCAAAATTAGGTTCAAATTTTATTTTCGCAGCTCTATAACAATAGACTTTTGTTGGGTCTTTTTTAAACGCTTCTATCAATCCAGAAAGCCATTTGGTGGAATAATAAACGTCATCGTCTGTTGTGATGATATTCGCTTGCGGGAACAATTTTAGCGTTGGCAATATTTTCTTATAAGAACGCATATCACTACACCAGTTAATCGTCAGCCCATGCTTCCTTAAATTCAATAACTTTAACGGCAAATCGCTCTCCTTGTTAGGAAACTGCTCCTCTGCAAGCCACAATATAACAGCATCTGCTTTCAGCGATTGATTTAATATGCTTTTAACGCAATAGTAAACGCAATTAATTCTAGCCGGAAATGATGTTAGTGATACAACATACTCAATTTCCGTTCTTCCTGAAATCCCTTGTTTAGAAACCGGTCGTATAAAGAGTAAAAACTGTTTCCACTTATGTGTTATAACATTTACTACACCTTTCATAATTCCAGTAAGGCTTTTACCTTTCATCAGATGAATATAATGCTCAACGCTCATTTTAAAACACCTCAACTTTAAACAATATGCACAAGAGCAAAAGCTTCTTCTCAGGAGGAAAGCATTTATTTAGCTTTTTCACATTCGGCACATCTATTCTATTAGGGTGTGTTTCTAAAGTGTCTAGAGGCTAGTAATTATGCAAGCCAAACAAGACAAGCTGCCAAATATACCATTCCCAGAAAACGCCGTGCAAGTTTCTCAAAACGCATAGCTACTCTTCGATAATCCTTGATTTTCATAAAGAAGCACTCTACTAAGTGACGCTCTTTGTAGTTGAAATAATCACATTTCCAAGGATTTAATAGACCCTCTTTGGGAGGAATGCAATATTGTGCGCCTCGGTCGGAAATGTACTTCCGATTTTCAGCAGAACCATAAGCCTTGTCTGCGAGAACAACGCTTTGAGAAATATCAAGACGATCCAATGCCGGCTTTAGCATAACGCTGTCATGGACTTGATCACCCGTCAAAACACAAGGATTGCCCAGTCCATCTACGACTGCATGGATTTTGGTAGATCGTCCTCCACGACTAACACCAATAGACTGGTTTTGGCTACTGTCCACGTCCCTTTTTTTGCTCCAGCACTGGCTCTATGTGCTTTGATATAGGTGCCATCTATGCACAAATCTTGCATATCCGCACCTTCTCGAAGTTGGTCAAACACTTCTTTTAATTTTCCATTCTCTTGCCATTGAGCAAAACGCTTATACACAGTCTGCCACGGTCCGTAATATTCCGGTAAGTCTCGCCATGGTGCTCCCGTTCTCAATATCCATAGTACGCCATTGAATAGTTTACGGTTGTCGGCTTGGGGTCTCCCTGTTCGCTTAGCCTTATTTCCCAGATGAGGTTCTATGATTTTCCGCTGTTCATCCGTTACTTCATAGCGTCGTACCATACAAATCTCTCCTTACTTCGTATAAAGAAAGATTCGACATTCAGCTCTAATTTTCTTTTGGTTTTGCAAGTTTTTTCATTCAGCCGTCATTGATTCCACTTTAGAAACACACCCTAGATCCGCAGACTTCATATCCCAAATCAATAGTTCTTCTATAACGAATATAATGAAAAAACCGATGTATCATTAGTTTTTCATTTTCATCAATAAGCATTGATGTTTAGAATACTGACTATTCCTCATGCAGCCATTAACAAGCGAAGAATCAATTGAATTCAGCACATCTTTTGGCTTTGCCTCCACGCATTTCACATTTTTCCCAAGAACGGCAGCAGTTGCTGCATGGTGCTTTCCATCATGAATATATAGCCTATTATCAATTCGATAGACTATTACAGGTTTATATTCATTTTTTTCTATCTCATATACATCTTTTCTATAGTTTCTCTGAAAATAACCCTTCTCTAGTATATAGGATACAATAGGCAGTCGTTCATCCAGTTTTCCCTCGATCATCCGTTGGACATATTCTGTCTGCTCACAGTCCTCATCCTTTTTTATCGTATCAACCAGGTGATAATGAGGCGAGTCAATGACGGATACACCAAGCAATGTGAAACTGTCCTTTAGGAAATCGACACCTAAAAAGAGTTCAGTTGGTGAAACGTAAAACTCCTTTTCATCCTGAATTTGGACTGTCGGGAAATATGGATTAAATCTCTTTATCCCTGCGTGGGTTTCAAACGTCACACTTTTATGTACTACACGACATATTTTATTAGCAAGTCCCTCTACTTTTGTTAGAATAAAGCATTTAACCGGAATCATTCCCATTATTAGCTCCTCATTCAGTTATTTTATTCAATTCTGTGCCTCTGATTTTTGCTTTATAAAATCTTATATTTCTGATTATATTTAACGAGATCATCAAGAAAAACGGAACATATGTAAAACCATTATATATTACAGACAATGAATAACACATTGACATTCCAAGAATTAGCGAACACCAAGTGTACAGGTAAACATCTCCAGATCTCCTCGCAAGTTTGCCCTTAATTTCAAAATGACATAAGAGTCGCATCAACACAATATAGGCAGTGATATCAAGTAACCACCCAAACAAATATCCTCCGTAGAATAATGTTTGTCCTGCGACAGGAACTATTTCGCTTCCAATCATTGCAAGTTTATACGACGTTGGAACATTTTTGAATAAGCCTAATATTCTGTTGAATCCAGGCAAACCAAGTATTGTTGTCTTATTTGCAATATCGGAGAAAAACGTCAACACCGACATCCGGTGGCCATTTATTCCGTACAGAAAATATGTCTTTGCAATTGATTCTGTCCCTGTTAAGTAAGCAGTTAATGCCTCCTGAGTTTCCGCTATATCAATAGATGTTTCGGGTCTCAAATCCGTTCTAAACTGTTTAACCATAGTAAAACTCACTAATACAACAACCATGATTGGAAGAATTGTTGCACTAATTAACTTTTTCTTCTCTGGAAAAGCAATGAATAATGTCGCCAGACCAGATAAAGCAAAGTATACAATCATCATTCGATTGTTTCCGAAAATTAGCAAACAACTTAGACCAACGGAAATGATTGGCAGAACTATATTTTTAATTGACTTCTCTCTGTCATTGTTTTTTTGTGCCTTACCGATTACGACAATAACTACAACAGCCATCAATGTGTGAGCAAGCCATATGTCATACCCATACATCGAATCCTGGTCTAAAGCGGCACTAACAATACCAAATCGCATCGTTCTTAAAAGTTTATCAACTCCGCGAATTACAACCAATCCTATGCCTCCGCAAATAAGTAAAAGGCTTCCGATGCTTATGTCATCATAACAAAAAGTTTTCTCATGCACATTTTGAGCAACTTGATAGTAATATGGCTCATAAGATACTTTGATAGTAGCTGCACAGATAAACAGTTCTACTGATTGCATGACAATTGCATATCGATATGCTTCTGCACCAAAATACCCATATGGAGAACTAACATCACCAGCCAAACACGTTAAAACCGGAATGATTAGATATCTGAAAACTGTTGTTGCATAAAAAAATTTTAACCCCATTCCATTTTTATGATATGGGATGATGTCCTGAAAAACGAAAACACAAATCGACCAAGTAATTGGAAGCAATGGGTACAATTCAAGACCAGGCCTATCTGGCAGCATATATATAGTGTAGAGTGAAACAGCAATTTCAACTAAGCCAAACAGCCCAAACGGATTTGTTTTTACATAAAGCAATCGTTTCATTCATCAATCCTCAATGAAATTCATCATTTTTTTTGACTGCACATATTTATTCTTTTTATTTATGACAAATGCTCGCGCATTATTGCCTAGTAAAACTCTTTCCTCCTCGGTCATATTTGCCACCTTTTTAATAGCCTCACTAATACCATCTGGGGTCACCTCATGAAGTGGAAGAAAGTAGTCATAATACTCACTTGGAATTCCATCAAGTCGACACGAAATCACAGGCCTTCCTGATGCCATGTACTCAAAGAGTTTTGAAGGAAAACAATATTTTGATGCTTCTTCGCTCATTTTTCTCGGGCTAATTAACATCGTAGCAGAGGCCTGCATATTTAAAAGTTCCTGCCTGGATGGAAGGAATCCATAATACTTAATACGATTATCAACCATCATTTTTTTCTCAATAGCTGGTCTAGCATTTCCATCTCCTGTAATCCATAATTCGTATCTGTCACTTAATAAGTTCATAGCATCTAACAACTCCGGAATCCCGTATCGCAAGTCTAACACACCTGAATACATCACCGATATCTTGTCAGTTTTTCTTTTGCGCTCGCCATTTTGCTCAGCATTATATGAGCCTTCAATTACTGTCCATTGCCTTCTTTCAAGTTTCAGAAAGTCAGCCATTGGTGCAGCATATAAAACATATTTATCTACACATCTCAAATATTTTTTTATTCTTATCCAGTCAAGCTCCTTCAATGCCATTTTAAACTTTCCCATTTTCATATCCATGAATTTAGGCAAATCCGGTACAATTAAAGCTATTTTAGTGTCAGGATGCATAGATTTTATAAACTCTGCAGCAGAAAGAAACGGTGTATGCATACTATAGACGATAACAGTAACTGGTTCCAAATTGCTTTGCTCAATAATCCATTTTTTTGCAGCCCTTCGTATTGCAAATTCTTTTGTAATTCGATTTATATACTTCGTATTTTTATATCTGACGCAGACATCAACCGATTTTCCGTTTCTACTCCATTCCTCAAATGGAGTAGAACTAAAAAGTTTCTCATCAATTTGGGGGCCATTGATTGAGTCCATATCAAGACCTAGCGCATCAATGCCTTCAACAAGGTTTTTTTGTGATATATAGGCAGAAAGGATTTTTCCTCCCCGGTTAATAATAGCTTGTTGTGTTTTTTCTCCCATGCCAGGTCCAATCCACAAATACTTCACTTTTATCCTCCCTACCTGCAAACAACCTTAAAGTTCTTCATACTAATTAACTATCCAGTATACTACTTCACTTTCTCCAAACCATCTTATTGACCACGTTGACATACCCCTGAATGATGCGAACCACCTTCATGGACACGGTTTCGTCCACATAGTCGGGGCAAGGCTTACCCAGAACGCCCTTCTGCTTCATCTCAATGGCCATATCGGTGGCGTTGAGCAGCTCCCGGGTGGTAATGCCCGCCAGGATGAAGTTGCCCGCTTCCAGTGCCTCGGGACGCTCGGTGGATGTGCGGATGCACACGGCGGCGATAGGATGACCGATGGACAGGTAGAAGCTGCTTTCCTCGGGCAGAGTGCCAGAGTCGGAGACAATCGCCAGCGCATTCATTTGCAGCTTGTTGCAGTCGTTGAAGCCCAGCGGCTCATTGACCCGGACACGAGGGTCCAGCTGGAAGCCGCTCTTTTCCAGACGGTGCTTGCTGCGGGGATGGCAGGAGTAGAGGATGGGCATATCAT
>OGMF01003976.1_pt1 | contig 10564 bp, 4 predicted proteins | sample 1572921 | NCBI WGS metagenome assembly OGMF01 (sample SAMEA2581919, study PRJEB24529) | metagenome | biome: Human gut stool | place: China | collected 2011
TATCTCCTTCGTCTTCGTATAACGTGAAAGTCGCATTTTTACCGGGATAAATGCGGATTTCGAGGGGTGCGTCCTTTTTTTCTTTTGCATATTGTACTTTAGGTCCGATTGGCAGAATCGATCCTGCTTTTATATAAATAGGCATAATATCGATAGGGGTCTCCTTATTTACAGATTTTCCTCCGGATATTTTTTCATTCGTCCAGAAATCATACCATTCACAGCCTGAAGGAAGGTAAACTTTTATCGATTTGTTTCGGCTGAAGTCGATTTTCACGTCTGCTCCTTTCCCGTCGGTATATTGCGGATCTAAAACAGGAGCAACGAGGATCGATTTTCCGAACAAAAATTCAGTATTGAGATCGTGGGTATGTTTATCTTCTGCGAAATCGGCAAATAAAGGACGCATAAGGGAGGCATCATTTCGGGTTATATCCCATGCCGTAGAATAGATATAAGGCAATAACTTGTAACGAAGGTTGATAAATTTCTCCTGTGCATCGAAAGCCCAAGATCCCCTCTCTCCGAAAAGAAAAATTTCTCGTTGAGTAGAAGTCCCGTGAGATCGCATCATCCCTAAGAATGCGGCGAATTGTGTCCATCGGGTATATAGTTCCTGATAGGCCTGATTTTTGTTTCCTCCCGGATATTGACGGACAGTGAAACCGCCTATGTCGCAGTTCCAATACGGAATACCGGTCATGGAGAAATTCAATCCTGCCGGAATTTGAGCTTTTAAAGCGTTCCAATTTCCGTCTATATCTCCCGACCAGGAGATAGCTCCGGTTCTTTGTTGTCCGGCGAAAGCTGAACGAGTCAAAATGAAAACTCGCTTGTCGTTGCTTGTCTTACGTTGATTTTTATATACACCTTCAACAGAAACTAAAGGGAACGCATTATAGTAATTTCGGTATGACCCTAAATAGCAAGCCGAATCGAGATGTGTTTCGTTTTTATCTTGGTATTCCGGTTCTGTTGCATCGAGCCACCAGCCGTCCATTCCGATAGAGAACATATTTTTATTGAAATATTCCCAATAAATGTCTCGGGCTTCGGGATTGAAAGCGTCATATACTCGAACTCCGTTATTCGTGGGGAATGTCTCGAAATCGAATAGCATATTTCGGGATTTTAACTCTTTGTAGATATCGGTTGTCGGACCGAAAGAAGGCCAGATAGATATAATTAATCGGGCATTCATGTTATGTATCTGAGAAATCATCTTTTGTGGATTCGAAAACTCCGGGTTATCGAAAGCTACAGCGTTCCAATGTTTATTATCGTTGCTCCAATATCTCCAATCCTGAATAATCCCGTCGATAGGGACTTGCAAGTCTCGGTATTTCTTTAGTATTTCGACAATCTGTTTTTGAGAAACATATCGTTCCCGGCTTTGCCAAAATCCGAATCCGCTTTCGGGCAACATAGGAACTTTTCCGGTCAGTTGACGCATCGCTTTAACAACTCCGTCTGTGTTTTTTCCGTACATGAAATAGTAATCGCTGCAAGTTCCCAAGTCAGAATCAAAGACCGTTTCTTCAGGTGAGTCGCTGAAGCGGGTAGGGGAGTAATTATCCAGATAGACACCATATCCTTTAATAGACTGGAAGAACGGAATACAGATCACCGTGTTCCTTTGACGTAATAATTCTTTTTGATTCCGTTGGTTCAGTTTTCCGTTTTGTATCTGTCCCAATCCGTAGATCGGTTCATTTGTATCGAGATTAAACGTTTGTTTTACTTGGTAAGAATCTTTGTTCAGATCTTTACGGGGAGAGAACTGTGTATTTTTGTCTTTTAGGAGTATGTTCCCTTTAGAGTCCTTAAAAATGATCTCACCGGTATTGCTATCGACGGTAACGTCTATTTCCTTACTTTTTATAGAATAACTGTTTTCAGATTTGTTTCTGGTTAATTTTACTTTTTCGGGTTTTTGCAAGACGACCAAAGATTCTTTTAGAGGAGTTTTGTTTTGCGGATATTTTAATATCCTGACAGTAGTCGGAGAATAAAACGTTATTTCCGTGCAAACTCCTTTTAAAAAAATTCTGTCCGGTTGTTTTGTTGCTGATGCGAGCGAACTTCCCGTAAATAAAAGAGTGAGCAAGACTAAAAATCGATTTTTTACATTTTTCATGAGCATAGTGTATTAGTGTGTATATTGAATTAGTGTTTAATGTGTTGTCAGATTGTCGGATATAAAAAATGTTCTTGTATTTTTCTGATTTGTTTGATCGTAAATTTCATTTTTTATATCAATAAAGATATAAAATGTTAACTATTAAACCTTATTTATTTCTTATTATTTAACATTTTAGCGTTTAAAATTGGGGTAAAGTAATGAATAAAAAAACAAGGATATTCCCGATTTGAGAATATCCTTGCTAATCGATTAGGAAATATTTATTTATATTCTTCCCATGCTTTTATTTCCAGTTCTTCTATCGGTGTCGTACAGAATGCGGTAATGAAAGCAGATGCGAGGCGAGAATTGGTTACCAGAGGAATATTCAGGTCTATTGCAGCCCTTCGTATTTTATAACCGTTATCCAACTCTCCTGCGGTCAGATTTTTAGGAATGTTGACCACCATATCTATTTTTTTCTCGTGTAGCAGATTGAGAGCTTGAGGATAACCTTCTTCACCCGGCCATGCTACTCGGATAGAGGGAATATTATTTTCCGCCAGCATGGTATGTGTTCCTCCTGTTGCAAAGAGTTTATATCCGTTTTTATGTAAAAGCTCGGCTGCAGCAAGCATGTCTACTTTCTGTTTTGCCGTTCCGGTCGAAAGCAGAATACTTTGTTGTGGAATCTTATATCCGACCGAAAGCATTGATTTAAGAATCGCATCGTTCGTGTCATTTCCAAGACAACCCACTTCTCCGGTACTTACCATGTCTACACCCAGCACAGGATCGGCTTTTTGTAATCGGGAGAATGAAAATTGAGAAGCCTTAATCCCGACATAATCGATGTCGAATAATGTTTTATGAGGTTTTTCGACCTTTTTACCTAACATGATTTGTGTCGCCAAATCGATAAAATTAATCTTCAAAACTTTGCTGATAAACGGAAAACTTCGCGATGCACGTAAATTACATTCGATAACTTTGATTGCATTGCCTTTGGCAAGAAATTGAATATTGAAAGGTCCTGATATCTGTAATTCTTTTGCGATCAGTTTAGAAATACGTTTTACCCGGCGGATAGTCTCCATATACAATTTTTGCGGAGGAAACTGTATGGTGGCATCTCCTGAATGTACACCCGCAAATTCTATATGTTCGCTGATAGCATATGCGATAATTTCACCTTTATCTGCTACGGCATCCATTTCTACCTCTTTTGCGTGTTCGATAAATTGGCTCACTACTACCGGATGCTTTTGAGATACGTTAGCAGCTAATTTTAGAAAGCGCTCCAGTTCATCATTGTTTGAACATACATTCATTGCAGCTCCCGACAATACATAGGATGGACGAACCAGCACCGGGAAACCCACCTCATCGATAAATTGATGAATGTCTTTCATCGAGGTGAGTTCTCTCCATCTGGGCTGGTCTATCCCCAAGCGGTCACACATTGCCGAGAATTTGTTCCGGTCTTCGGCATTGTCGATACTTTTTGCCGATGTTCCCAAAATATTGACGCCTTGAGCATCGAGTTTCAAAGCAAGATTATTCGGAATTTGACCTCCAGTAGAGACGATAACGCCATGTGGCGATTCCAGTTCGAGAATATCCATTACCCGTTCGAATGTCAGTTCATCGAAATATAGCCGGTCGCACATGTCATAGTCGGTCGATACGGTTTCCGGATTATAGTTGATCATAACACTGCGCCACCCTTCTTTACGGATCGTATTAAGGGCATTTACACCGCACCAGTCGAATTCTACCGAACTGCCGATACGGTAAGCTCCTGACCCTAATACAACGACTGAACGGTGGTCACCAAGATAATTGACGTCATTTGCCGTACCGTTATAAGTCAGATACAGATAGTTGGTCTGCGCCGGATATTCGGCAGCCAAAGTATCTATCTGTTTTACTACCGGTACGATGCCTTTTTCTTTTCGGAACTTCCGTACTTCAAGCAGATGTCGGTCTATATCTCCTTGATCTTTAAAAAGAGCCCGAGCAATCTGGAAATCGGAGAACCCTTGTTTTTTTGCTGTTTTCAGTAGTTCTAACGGTAAAGCTTCCAGAGAAGAAAAAGTTTCGATCTCTTTTGCCGTGTGAATGATATTATTTAATTTTTCCAGAAACCATTTGTCTATTTTTGTCAATTCATGTATCTGATTCACCGTATAGCCTTTTTGTAGGGCTTTGCTGATAACGAAAATTCGTTTGTCGGTAGGTTCTCGCAACGCTTTATCTATATCCTGTATAACCAGTTCTTTATTTTCGACAAAACCATGCATACCTTGCCCGATCATTCGAAGCCCCTTTTGTATAGACTCTTCAAATGTGCGTCCGATAGCCATAACTTCTCCTACCGATTTCATACTACTGCCCAGTTCGCGATCGACGCCGTGGAATTTCCCTAAATCCCAGCGAGGTATTTTGCAAACAACATAATCGAGAGCGGGTTCAAAAAATGCCGAAGTTGTTTGTGTAACCGAGTTTTTCAGATCAAAAAGTCCGTAGCCTAATCCTAATTTTGCTGCGACGAATGCTAGCGGATATCCTGTCGCTTTTGATGCGAGGGCAGATGAACGGCTCAGTCGGGCATTTACTTCAATAACTCTGTAGTCTTCCGAATTCGGGTCTAATGCATTTGTACATTACATTCACCGACAATTCCGATATGGCGTATAATGCGGATTGCCAGTTCCCGAAGTTTGTGGTATTCGCTGTTTGTCAGTGTTTGAGAAGGTGCAATTACAATACTTTCACCCGTATGGATGCCTAACGGATCGAAATTTTCCATATTGCATACCGTGATACAGTTGTCGAATCGATCGCGGACAACTTCATATTCTACTTCTTTCCAGCCTTTTAAAGACTTTTCGACTAATACTTGCGGAGAGAAAGAAAATGCTTTTTCTGCCAGTTTGTTCAATTCCTCCTCATTATCGCAAAATCCGCTTCCTAACCCTCCTAAAGCGTAGGCGGCACGAATGATTACCGGATATCCGAGTCGTTTTGCAGCAATGCGAGCGTCTTCGATGTTTTCTACAGCTTCGCTTTGAATGGTTTTAACCTGTATTTCATCCAGTTTTTTGACAAAAAGTTCCCGATCTTCAGTGTCCATGATTGCTTGTACGGGAGTACCTAATACCTGAAGGTTATATTTCTCGAGTATTCCTTTTTTATAAAGTTCTACCCCGCAATTCAAGGCCGTTTGCCCTCCGAAGGAAAGTAAGATACCGTCGGGATGTTCTTTTTTGATTACTTTTTCTACGAAAAACGGAGTTACGGGAAGGTAATAAATATGATCGGCTACCCCTTCCGAAGTTTGTACTGTGGCGATGTTCGGGTTGATTAATACGGTTTCTATACCTTCTTCCCGAAGAGCTTTCAGGGCTTGAGAACCGGAGTAATCAAATTCTCCGGCTTCCCCGATTTTTAAAGCTCCTGAACCTAATAATAAAACTTTCTTTATTGTACTCATAATGGCGGACAAGATTATATCATTTCTATAAATCGGTCGAATAAAAATTCTGTGTCAGTAGGACCGCTGGCGGCTTCAGGATGAAATTGTACGGAGAAAAAAGGTTTATTCTTGTGTTGAATACCTTCGTTTGTACCATCGTTCATATTGACGAACAAAGGAGTCCATTCATTGCTTAATGTATTATTGTCGACTGCAAAACCGTGGTTTTGCGAAGTGATAAAACATTTTTCTGTACCGACTAAGCGTACCGGCTGATTATGACTTCTGTGTCCGTACTTCAGTTTATAAGTATTAGCTCCTCCGGCTTTGGCGAGCAATTGGTTACCCATGCAAATTCCGAAAATCGGTTTTTCTTTTTTCATAGCTTCCCGAATGTGTTTTACCGTAATTCCACAAGTATCGGGATCACCCGGTCCGTTGGAGATGAACAATCCGTCATATTCTATTGCATTGAAATCGTAGTCCCAAGGAACACGGATAACGGTAACATCTCGTTTTAGAAGACATCGTATAATATTATGTTTTACACCGCAATCTACTAATACGATACGTTTCTTCCCATTTCCATAAGTAATTATCTCGGTCGTACTTACTCGTGCGACTTGATTGATTTTGTTCGGATCGATGAAATCGATTTCATTCTCGTCTGAGAAAACGATTTTGCCTTTCATACTTCCTTTTTCGCGCAACAGTTTGGTAAGTTCACGAGTATCGATCCCGGTAATTCCTGTGATTTTTTCTTGTTTCAGCCATTCGCCCAAACTCTCTGTCGCGTTCCAGTGACTATAATTTTCAGAATAATCCGATACGATTATTCCGTCGGCATGTATCTTTTCAGATTCGAGAAAAGTTGAGAGTTTCCCTGAAAACGATCGTGCCGGAACACCATAGTTGCCTATGAGCGGATAAGTGAGCACCATTATTTGTCCGGAATAGGATGGATCGGTCAGACTTTCCGGATAACCGGACATTGCAGTGTTAAAAACGACTTCTCCGGCTGTCGGCCTTTCGTATCCGAAAGAGATTCCGGAAAATTTGCTTCCGTCGTCCAGTATTAGTGAAACATTTTTTTGTTTTTGCATTTTGAACTTTATAAATTCTATATTAAAATTCCTGTTCTACATAGTTAATAAAAGCCTCGTTTACCAGTTTCATCCCTCCCGGAGTAGGATAATCTCCAGAAAAGTACCAGTCTCCGGGGTGGTCGGGACACGATGTATGCAAACCCTCTAATGTCTGATAGACGATTTGCACTTCGGCTTTTGTTTCTGGGGGAGTAAGTAGTTCCGCTATCTTTTTTGAAATTTCATTAGCGGTAAAAGGCGCGTATATTTCTTTCACGTGATTGACCATTTCGGTTTTGGGTAAATTACGCTGGGTAATACATTTTTGATATACGTCGGCTATTAACTGTTTCATATTTCGTTCTTTCAATAAAGCTATTGCTGCTCTAAAAGCGATAAACTCTTTCATTCGAGACATATCTATACCGTAGTAATCAGGATATCTTACTTGTGGAGAAGATGATACGATAATGATTTTTTTAGGATGCAGCCGGTCTAATATGCCTATAATACTTTGTTTGAGAGTAGTTCCTCTGACGATACTGTCATCTATGACGACCAGATTGTCAGAATGAGGTTCTACACTGCCGTATGTGATATCGTATACATGTGCGGCGAGATCGTTTCTGGTATTTCCTTCGGCGATGAATGTACGGAGTTTTATATCCTTAATAACAGCTTTTTCGAATCGGATGCGCATCGATAATATGTGTTCGAGTTCCTGTTCCGACACTCCGTTTTTTAACGTTGTAAGATATCTCTTTTTTAGTTGGTTCAGGTACACTTCGAAGCCTTCCAGCATGCCGTAGAATGCAACTTCCGCAGTATTGGGGATGAAAGAAAAGACCGTGTGATCTACGTCGTTTTTTATTGCATCGAGTAACGGTTTTACCAGATTTTTTCCTAATTGCTTGCGTTCCTGGTAAATATCTTTGTCGCTGCCGCGAGAAAAATATATTCTTTCAAAGCTACAGGCATTGTTCTTTTTAGGAGAGTTGATTTGTTCTGTACGGATATTCCCTTTTTTATTTACGAATAAAGCCTGTCCCGGAAGCAACTCCTTTATAGAATCGCTTGACAGGTTGAAAGCTGTCTGTATAACCGGACGTTCCGATGCCAGTACTACGACTTCGTCATCGGCATACCAAAATGCCGGACGAATGCCCCACGGATCACGAATCGAAAAACATTCTCCGCTTCCCGTAATGCCGCAGATCACATATCGCCATCCCATCCGGGAGTAGTTTTTTTCAGAACGTTTGCCAGATCGATCTGATCTTCTATGGCATACGTAATATCCATTCCTTCCAGGCCTTCGTTTTCACATTTTGCATATAATCTTTCGACCTCTCGGTCGAGTCTGTGTCCTACCTCTTCCAACATGATATATGTGTCGGCATATTTCCGGGGATGCTGTCCTTTAGCCGTAATTTTTTCGAATATCTCATCGACATTGGTCAGATTGAAATTACCGCACAAACTCAGATTTTTTGCTCTCCAGTTATTGCGTCTTAAAAAAGGATGTATATATGAAATCCCCGATTTTCCTGTCGTACTGTAACGGAGATGTCCCATATAGATTTCTCCGGCAAAGGGCAATACCTGTTCGGCATATTCAGCGTTGTGCAACTGTGTCTCTGTCAGAGATGCGTAATTAGAATGTACGGCCTCGAATATTTCGGTAATGGCGCTTGTTCCCAAAGCTCTTTCCCTGAACATGTATTCTTCTCCCGGATTGGCTTGGAGTTTTACGCAGGCCAATCCAGCGCCTTCTTGTCCTCGGTTGTGTTGTTTCTCCATAAGCAAATAAAGCTTATTGAGTCCGTACATCCATGTCCCGTATTTTTTTTCGTAATATTCGAGCGGTTTTAGCAAACGTATCATTGCTACTCCGCATTCATGTTTTAATTCTTCCATCTCTTTTTAGAATCATTTTTATTCTACGGTTACCGATTTTGCGAGATTCCTCGGCTGATCTACATCTTTCCCTTTGCAAATGGCAATATGGTATGCCAGTAATTGAAGAGGAATTGTCGTGATTAACGGATCGAGGCACGGTATTGTTTTCGGTAATTCGATACAAAAATCGGCAATATTTTTAATAGTTGTATCACCTTCTGTCACAAGGGCTATTACTTTCCCTTTTCGAGCTTTTATTTCTTGTATATTGCTGATTATTTTTTCATATTGGTTATTGTGCGTCGCTACGACTACAACTGGCATTTCGGTATCTATCAGGGCAATTGGTCCGTGTTTCATTTCTGCTGCCGGATAACCCTCTGCGTGGATGTATGATATTTCTTTTAATTTGAGAGCTCCTTCTAAAGCGACCGGATAATTAAATCCTCTGCCTAAGTAGATAAAATTATGTGCATAGGTAAATATTTGTGAAAGATTGGCTATGCTGTCGTTTTTTTCGAGAACCTTTTTCATCTTTTCGGGTATTGTGCTCAGCTCATGTACTACTTGCCGAAATTCTTCATTACCGATACTGTTCTTTTCTCGTGCCAAAGTAAGAGCCAACATTGTGAGAACTGTAACTTGACCGGTAAATGCTTTTGTAGAAGCAACACCGATTTCCGGTCCTACGTGTATGTACGATCCGGTATGCGTAGCTCTCGGGATAGAAGATCCGACAGCATTGCATATTCCGTATATAAATGCTCCTTTATTTTTAGCTTCTTCGACTGCAGCTAATGTATCTGCTGTTTCTCCCGATTGGGAAATAGCAATAACGACGTCACCAGGATTGATGACGGGATTTCGATACCGGAATTCGGAAGCGTATTCGACTTCTACCGGGAAACGACAAAATTTTTCGATGAGATATTTCCCGATAAGAGCGGCATGCCAAGATGTACCGCATGCTACGATAATAAATCTTTTTGCATGAAGCAGTTTTTCTTTATGATCGATAATGGCGGATAGTGCAATATCAGTCCCTTCTATGTTAATACGTCCTCGCATGCAATCGTGAATACAGTCGGGCTGTTCGAATATCTCTTTAAGCATAAAGTGGGGATAACCTCCTTTTTCGAGTTGTCCGAGGTTTAATTCTATAGTATTGATTGTCGGGTTTACGGCAATATTATCTTGAGTTACGATCTTCAATTCTTGTCCGCGGTGTATTACAGCGATCTCTCCGTCTTCTAAATATACTACTTTATCGGTGTATTCTACAATGGGAGTAGCATCTGATGCGATAAAATATTCATCTTTGCCTATTCCTATCACCAACGGACTACTTTTTCTCGCTACGATGATTTCGTCGGGATTATTTCGATTTAAGATGGCGATGGCATATGCTCCGATGACTTCATGTAAAGCAAGCTGTACCGAAGTCAGTAAGTCGAGGTTATGGGATACTTTGATATATTCAATTAATTGTACCAGAACTTCTGTATCGGTGCTGCTTTTGAATGTATATCCTTTTTCCTGTAATTTCTCTTTAAGGACTGCATAATTCTCAATGATACCGTTATGTATTATAGCCAGATTTTCAGATTCCGAATAATGAGGATGTGCATTCGCTTGACATGGCTCTCCGTGGGTAGCCCAGCGTGTGTGCGCTATTCCTATAGTTCCACTAATATCTTTTTGAGCGGCAAAAGCTTCCAAGTCTGAAACTTTCCCTTTTGTCTTATAAACATTTAATTGTTGATTATCGCTGATGAGTGCTACACCTGCACTGTCATAACCTCTGTACTCCAGCTTGGAAAGACCCATCAGCAAAATCGGCGCTGCCTGTTCATCTCCTATATAACCTACAATTCCACACATAAAATTTTTTCTCCAGTAAAATCTCCTCTAAAGTTTACGGTTTGTGTAAGTATAACACAAAAATAGGTGGGAGGAAAATATTTTTTCTTACTTTTCATT
>OGMF01003985.1_pt1 | contig 10545 bp, 7 predicted proteins | sample 1572921 | NCBI WGS metagenome assembly OGMF01 (sample SAMEA2581919, study PRJEB24529) | metagenome | biome: Human gut stool | place: China | collected 2011
TGCACCCTCAGCAGCTGCAAATGACTCATGTCCAGCTAAGAAACAGAAGCACTCTGTCTCCTCCTCAAGGAGCATCTTACCAAGGTTACCATGTCCTAAACCTACTTTACGATGATCTGCAACAGATCCAGGAATACAGAATGCCTGAAGTCCTTCACCGATTGCTGCGGCAGCATCAGCAGCTCTCTTGCATCCCTTCTTGATTGCGATTGCAGCACCTACAGTGTAAGCCCAGCAAGCGTTCTCGAAACAAATTGGCTGAATCTTCTTAACCTGATCGTAAACGTTCAGTCCAGCGTCCTTTGTAATCTTTTCAGCTTCTTCGATAGAGCTGATACCATAGCTGTTTAAAACAGCGTTAATCTGGTCAATTCTTCTTTCATATCCTTCAAATAATGATGCCATTATATCGTTCTCCTTTCCAATTATTCCTGACGTGGATCGATAATCTTAACTGCATCGTCCACACGGCCATACTGACCCTTAGCTTTCTCCCAAGCTGTGTTAGGATCATCACCCTTCTTAATGAAGTCAGTCATCTTTCCAAGAGAAACGAACTGGTAACCGATTACCTCGTTATTCTCGTCAAGAGCGATACCTGTAACATATCCTTCAGCCATCTCAAGGTAACGAACACCCTTCTCTTTTGTTGCATACATAGTACCAACCTGAGAACGAAGTCCCTTTCCTAAATCTTCCAGACCAGCACCTACAGCAAGTCCGTCATCAGAGAATGCAGACTGTGTACGTCCATATACGATCTGTAAGAAAAGCTCTCTCATAGCTGTGTTGATAGCATCACAAACTAAGTCTGTATTTAAAGCTTCCAGAATTGTCTTACCCTGTAAAACTTCTGCAGCCATGGCAGCTGAATGAGTCATACCAGAGCAACCGATTGTCTCAACTAATGCTTCCTCAATGATACCGTTCTTTACGTTAAGAGAAAGCTTGCAGGCACCCTGCTGTGGTGCACACCAGCCGACACCGTGTGTAAATCCTGAAATGTCCTCAATTTTCTTGGAATGAACCCACTTTCCCTCTTCCGGGATAGGAGCTGGCTCATGCTTTGCGCCCTTTGCTACAGGACACATGTTTTCAACTTCCTTTGTGTAAATCATCTTAAGACTCCTTTCGCATGTTAATTGTAGATAAACTCGTTATCATTCGACATACCGCTAATATTTTTGCATATTTTTTTCCTAAAGTCTAGTGCAAATTCGCACTTTTTTAGATACAACTACTATTTTTCTTTTTTTGCCACAATATGGTCTGCATCCTTGTAGATATGGTTTGCCGGAATCACTCCGCGGACAGAAGAAAGCGGATAGACATTACAATTCGGGCAGATAACCGTACCTGGATTTAAAACGGAGTTACATCCTACCTCTACGTGATCTCCGAGCATAGCTCCAAATTTCTTAAGTCCTGTTTCAATTTCTTCACCGGAATCTCTGCTGTCCTTTACAACCACAAGTGTTTTATCCGATTTTACATTGGAGGTAATCGAACCGGCTCCCATATGGGACTTGTAACCGAGAATGGAATCCCCGACGTAATTGTAATGTGGTACCTGTACCGTGTTAAAAATGATATCATTTTTGATCTCCGTGGAATTTCCGACAACCGATCCTTTTCCAATGATCGCACTCCCGCGAATAAATGCACAGTGACGGATCTCGGCATCTTCATCAATAATCAGCGGTCCGTTCAGGCATGCAGTAGGCGCAACGGTTGCACTCTTTGCCACCCAGATATTTTCTCCACGTTTCTCATAAATTTCCGGATCGAGTGTCGGACCGAGCTTTTTGATAAAATCGCTGATTCCTTTTAATGCTTCCCACGGATATGTAAACTGTGAAAGGTACTCTCCTGCAATAGACTGTGACAAATCATACATGTTTTTGATTTTTGCGTTTTCCATTTTTTAATCTCCTTACATTTTAATTTTCATGATTACTGATCGTTTTTCTTTCGGACTCTTCCGTTTTCTCCAAAGCCGTTGTTTCCTCTGCGGCTGCTGCTTCCTCCGGCGGTGCCTCCCCCGGATTATCAAAATCAAACGAAATCTGATCATTTTCATATTTCAGGCAGGTGTCAAATGTATTGCCTGCCTTTGAGGTAAATCCGGCAATCTTCTGCTTCGTCTTTCCGGTCGTCAGCAGTTCTTTCATCACTTCTTCGGAAAGTTCCACCTTAGCAACGGTATGCCAGATCTTAAATCCGCACGCACATTCATACCTCCACTGCGTCTTCATCAGCATTTTGCCGCATTTCGGGCACGGCACGGTTGTCTCTTCCGGTTTCGGTTTCTCTGGAAAATCAAATGCAATCTCCCCTTCTTCCGTCAGTTTCAGCGGCGCATCAAATTTCATACCGGTCTTTGCCACAAATCCCGAAATTACCTCTGTCTTCTTTTTCGTCAGAAGCTCTTTCACCTGCGCTTCTTTCAGCCGGACACTTGCGATACTTCCAATCATAAAGCTGCAGCTTTCCTTATCATCTTTTTTATGATTGGCACACATAAATCCAAACGGTGCCACTACAATATCCCCACCACACTTCGGGCACTTCACATCTTTGACTTTCTTTGGCTCTACATTGTCAAAATCAAATTTCAGCCCGGTTACTTTCCCGTTTTCATCTTTTGCGAGAGCTACGCGCGCATCAAATTTCTTCCCTGTTTTTGACTTAAACCCACGCATGGTTTCCGTAATGCCATCGTTTAAAAGCTGCCGGACCTGTGCTTCCGTAAAAGATTTCTCTGCCATCTTCCCAATGGAAAACCTGCAGCTGTTTTCATCGCCCGGCTTATAGTTAGCACATCCATAACCAAAAGAGGTTGCAATGATCTCACCCCCACAGAGCGGACACTTTACATCGCGGATCACTTTCTGTTCCACGCTGTCAAAATCAAATACAATATTCGTCTTTCCCTCTTCGGATTTCTCCAGTTTCAGGCAGGCGTCAAATTTTTTACCGGTTTTCGATTTAAAACCGCGCAGGGTATCTGTGTGACCATCCGTCAGGAGCTGCTTTACCGCAGTAACCGGCAGGGTTTTTCCGGCGATTGTTCCAATGGAAAACCGGCAGCTGTTCTCATCGTCCGGTGAAAAGTTTACACATCCATAGCCGAAAGATGTCTTTTTCATCTGTCCGCCACATACCGGGCACTTTACCTCCGGAATAATTTCCGGCTCTACGTCTGAAAAATCAAATGCAATATTCTTTCTTCCGTCCTCCGTCTGCTCCAGCTTTAAGCAGGCGTTGAACTTCTTTTTATTCCTGGCAGTAAAGCCGCGGATCAGACCGGTCTTTCCGGTCGTAAGAAGCTCCGTCAGATCATCGACGCCCAGCGCCTTTCCCGCGATCTTTCCCACGGAAAAATAACATTCATCGGGATGCTCGTGGTGCTTGACGCAGCTATAGCCAAACGGCGTGATCTCCACGGCAGAACCGCACACCGGACATACGACACCCTCCAGGATTTCCGGCTGGTTCTTTGAAAAATCAAATCCAACCGAAACTTTTCCCTCATCATCCTTTTCCAGGATGAGGCTCGCCGAGAACTTTTTCTTCGACTTCGAGACAAACCCGGACAGCACGCCGGTATGTCCTTCGGTCAAAAGCTCCTTTACTTCCTCATCGTTTAAGTCTCTTCCGGCGATTGTACCGATGGAGAAGCGGCATCCGCCACCATCTTTCTGATAATTGCTGCACCCGTAACCGAACGGCGTCGTCTCGATCGTTCCTCCGCACACCGGACAGGGAATGCCGAGGCTGCGCTTCGCCGCAAGCCCCTTTCCGCCCTTTCCGACGAGCGGGTGGATTCGCGTGGCAATCTGGCCGGTCAGATCCTGCTCGATCATGGCGACCGTCTCCCTGCGGATAAAATCCTCCAGTTTTGAGCGGTAATCCTCCATCACGACCGTTCCCCGCGTGATTCCGTCCAGTCCCTTTTCCCAGGAAGCTGTCATCTTGGGATTGAGCAGTGCCGGAACCGTCATCGAAACCACCTCAAAGATCATTTCCCCCAGCCGCTCCGGCGTGAGAACCTGCGTCTTTTTGTTCAGATTCAGATAGCCGACCCGAACCAGCTTTTTGATGATCTCTGCCCGCGTGGCAGATGTACCGATTCCGGAACCCTTGATCTGCTCTCTTAATTCTTCCTCCTCGATGAGCTGTCCGGCATTCTCCATGGCGAGCACCATCGATCCAGACGTGTAACGCTTCGGCGGGGAGGTCTTCCCCTCACGGATGGCATAGCCGTCCGAAAAAAGCGTCTCTCCCTTTTGAAGCTTGTCGGCATACGCCAAAAGCCCGGCGTTCTCCTCTTCTTCCTGTGCAGCCTCAGCATCACCGCCCTGCGTCTGCTCCTCCCCGTCCATCTTCGCCGCATTCCGCTCCTTCGCCGATTTCGGAATGCCTGCAATCTCCAGATAGCCCGGAACCTTTAACTGCTTCGCGGAAGTGTAAAGCTTCTCACCGCCTGCCGCAACGACAAGCTTCACCGTCTGATACTCCGCCGGCGGATAAAAAATGCTTAAGAAACGGCGCACAATCATCTCATAGACGCTTCGTTCAAGACTGTTTAAAGATTCCAGCTCTGTGAGCTGTCCGGTCGGAATGATCGCGTAGTGATCGGTAATCTTGGAATCATCCGTATACTGCGTGTTCGCAATGTTCCGGTAGCGCCCTTCCTTCATGATGCGCTCCACATAAGGAGCCACCGGCGCAAAATTTTTCAGTCTGCTGATATTTTTTGTAATCTCTTTTGCCACCGCCGAGGAGAGCACGCGCGCATCCGTTCTCGGATAGGTGGTAAGCTTCTTCTCATACAGATCCTGCGCCACCTGCAGCGTCTCATCCGGACTGATCTTAAAACGCTTGGAACACTCCGCCTGCAGCTCCGCAAGATTGAAAAGCAGCGGCGCACGCTTTTTCTGCGTCCCTGTCTCCACGGAATCAATGAGCGCTTCCTGTCCCTTTAACTCCGCAATCAGCGTCTGCGCACTCTCTTCCTTTTTAAAGCCGTTTTCCTTATATAAAAGCGGCGACTCAAAATATTTAGAGCCTTCTATTGCCTTCCACTCCGCCGTGATCCGACATTCTTCCTCTCCTGCAGGATGAAAGGTTCCCACGACACGGTAAAACGGCGTCTCTGTAAAATTGCGGATCTCACGCTCCCGGATCACAACCATGCCAAGAACACAGGTCATGACGCGGCCGACCGCGATCGCCGTATAGCTCGATGTTCCCGCCGCATCATTCAGAAGTTTTCCGTACTTTACCGACATAGCTCTGGAAAAATTGATTCCCATCGCATAATCCTCGATCGTCCGCATCACGCCCGACTTTGCGAGATTTTCATACTCCGACATGTCTTTTGCCTCACGGATGCCGCGCAGAATCTCCTCCTCAGTCTGCGAATCGATCCAGACGCGGAGCTCCTTCATGCCCTCGCGCACGCCGCCGAACTTCCGGATATTTTCCTCGATCGTCTGTCCTTCTTTTCCGGCATCTCCTGCCCAGTAGACCGTGTCAATATCCTCGCGGTGCAGCATTTTATGTACCACATCATACTGCCTGCTCACAGATGGGATCACATTATATTTGTAATCCCGCGGCAGAAACGGCAGGTCTTCCAGCCGCCATTTTTTATACCGCTCATCATACTCCTCCGGGTACACCATCTCCACCAGATGCCCCACGCACCAGGTGATGACATACCCGTCGTTCTCTATATAACCGTCATTTCTTCCGGATACGCCGAGAATCCGCGCGAACTCCTGCGCAACACTCGGTTTCTCCGTGATGATCAAAGATTTTGCCACAATCTGTTCCTCCAATTACTTTCGCATGAAGCAAATTATAGCATTTTTCCAGGCATCGGGCAACTTACAGTTCATTCATATCCACGAGCACGAACCGCTTATCCCGCTCCGCCATGGCGGTAACCTCCGGTGCAAATCCCTGTGCGGAAAAGAGGAAATAATATTCCGCGCCGATTTTTGCCCGCTTCATGTTAAGGAACAGCGCCTCGCACATTTCCATCGTAAGCTCGGGTTCCTGCCAGTTGCACAATCCGACCATATTCTGTCGAATCTCATTCTGTGCAATGATGTCGATATTCCCCTCTTTGCCGACCCAGGTTCCCATGCGTGCAATCTTAAGCGGAAGCTTTCCTACCACGCCGAGAAGTCCCAGATATTCCATGCATACCTCCACAAAATACCGGGAGAGGTACGCATCCAGTCTGGGCGCGATATATCTGTCGTAGAATTCTTCCGGGCGGATCATATACAGATCCGACAGATGCGGATAGATAAAGTGAAACCAGAAATTCACATAATTGTCGCGGATCCGGTACACACCTTTCTTCGTGTTCTCCCAGCCGCCCGTCTCAAACGATACCACCTTCTGAATGATATCAAATGCCGCCAGATTCTTCATATAGACGCTGATCTTGGCGCGCGAGAATCCGGTCGTCCGGTACAGATCATTCAGCTTGTCCTGCCCGGCCGCAATCTGCGCCAGGATGGTCTCATAGACAGACAATTCCCGCAGGCTCTCCCCAATCAGATCTTCCGCCGCATGATACAGATAGCCGCCCGGCGAAAGAATCAGTCTGCAGATATTGGTCTTTACATCCGCTTTTGCGTTCCAGCGGTTGATGTATCCCGGCACACCGCCGATGATGCCGTAAGTCTTGATACATTCCGCCACCGGATACTCGGGCAGCGCCCGCACCACTTCCAGAAAATTCAGATTCGTAAATTTGATTTTCCGGTCTATTTTGCGGCATGCCGCCTCACCGATACACTCCGCCAGTTCCCGCTCTGCCCATGACACCGCCGAACTGCAGAGCAGAATCATCACAGGTCCCGGATAAAGCCTGTGCGCTTTCAGTTTCAGCACCGCCTCCATAAAAGTAGGATCCTTTTTGGCAATATACTGAAATTCATCGATCACGACTACCAGCTTCGTGGGATCACCGCTCTTTACCCGATTAAAATATTCCTCATAGGTATACTTCTGCAGCATCACCTCAAACCGCGCCGCCAGTTCACGCCCCATCTGCGCGCGCTGCTCTCGCTCCGCCACCTGTCTTGCACGGTAATAAAAATGCTTCTTATTCTGCACAAATGCGCCAAGCAGCCGCTCTTTCTCCGAGTCCGTCCGCCCGTACAGCACAACCAGCTGATTGCCCGGTTCCCGGTAGCACTCTTCCAGTTCCTTTAACACCGACGATTTTACGACCATCTCTTCTCCTCTGCACTTTCCTGCCGGGCACGAAAAGCCACACCGCATCCCATATCCGGCACATTCTATCTGTCCATATGTTCTGCGGAAATTATATCATTTTTTAACTTTCCGGGCAATAAAAAGAATCTCGCTTGCGAGATTCTCCGCGCGTAAGCGGTTCGCAAAGCGATATTTTCCTTACCGCGAGCTGCGCATCCTCGCGGAGCGTTTTTTATTTTCATAGGGAAGTTCTACTTTCACACATTAACGTATCACGCTATTTCCTATGAAATAAAAAAGAATCCTGCAAGCAGGATTCTTTTTTATTCTTTATTTCGCTGTGATGTATCCCTGTGCTTTCAAAAGCTCTGCGCAGAGCACTGCACCGCCCGCGGCGCCGCGCACGGTATTGTGGGACAGTCCCACGAACTTCCAGTCATAGACCGTGTCCTCTCTCAGACGTCCTACCGAGATACCCATACCGTTCTCATAGTTGACATCCAGAGCAATCTGCGGGCGGTTATCCTCCTCGAGATACTGGATAAAATGCTCCGGTGCGCTCGGAAGCTTTAACTCCTGCGGAACACCGCTGAAATTGCGAAGTGCCTCGATCAGCTGTTCTTTTGTCGGGTTCTTCTTAAACTTTACGAACACCGCCGCAGTGTGACCGTTTAACACCGGCACACGGATGCACTGGCAGGTGATGACCGGGGATTTGGCCGGAACGATCGCCTTCTTCTCCGGATCCACATGTCCCCAGATACGAAGCGGCTCCTTCTCGGATTTCTCCTCCTCACCGCCGATATACGGAATGATATTGCCAACCATCTCCGGCCAGTCCTTAAAGGTCTTGCCGGCTCCGGAAATGGCCTGATAGGTTGTTGCCACCACCTCATACGGCTCAAATTCCTTCCACGCAGTAAGTACCGGCGCGTAAGACTGAATGGAGCAGTTCGGCTTTACAGCCACGAAACCGCGCTTTGTGCCAAGTCGCTCCTTCTGGTATTTGATGACCTCCATATGCTCCGGGTTGACCTCCGGAACCACCATCGGCACATCCGGTGTCCAACGGTGCGCGCTGTTATTGGAAACGACCGGAGTTTCTGTCTTCGCATACTCCTCCTCAATCTTCTTAATCTCTTCCTTTGTCATGTCCACTGCGGAAAATACGAAATCGACCTCTGCCGCAACCTTCTCCACTTCGTTGACATTCATAACCACAATCTTTTTCACTGCTTCCGGCATCGGTGTGTCCATCTTCCAGCGGTCTCCGACTGCCTCCTCATAAGTCTTGCCGGCACTTCTCGGGCTCGCTGCGATCGTTGTCACTTCAAACCACGGATGATTCTCCAGCAGAGAAATAAATCTCTGACCAACCATACCTGTACCACCCAGAATACCAACTCTCAACTTTTCACTCATGACTCTTCTAATCTCCTCATCTTTTTCTTATGACACCCGCTGTGGCATACGACTCCGCCTCTCATTGCCTCTGCCGGATCATTACACGTACCTGCTTTTTGCGCTGTTTGTGTCCGCCAGTGGCGAACAAGTGTCGTCATAGTGAATATATTATGCCATTTCCCGTCAAAAAGCAATGCTTTTTTCGTAAAACTTCCCGGTTTTTTTTGACAGTTCTTGTACATTTCTCACAATATCACATTACTGTATTGAAGTTTCAAGAGGCTTCCACTCTTCCTCCAGGTACTTCTTCTCCGCTGCGATCACCTGTTCCATCGCCTCTTTTCCCGGTGCTCCGACCGTCAGACGCTTGTTCACACAGGTCTCCATGGAGATCGCCTCATAGACATCATCCTCAAACACCGGACTGATTGCCTTTAACTCCTCCAGGCTCATATCATCGATCGCAATTCCCTTTTCGATGCAGTAAAGCACGATCTGTCCCACAATTCCATGTGCATCGCGGAACGGCACCCCGTGGTTCACGAGATAGTCGGCGGCATCCGTCGCATTGGTAAAGCCTCCGTTCGCTGAAGCACGCATGCGCTCCTTGTTGAACTTCATCGTGGCGAGCATGCCGTTAAACAGCGCGATACAGCCTTTGACCGTGTCCATCGCGTCAAAGGAAAGCTCCTTGTCCTCCTGCATGTCCTTATTGTACGCAAGCGGGATTCCCTTCATCGTCGTGAGAAGCGACATCAGCGCGCCGTAGACGCGTCCTGTCTTTCCTCTGACTAATTCTGCGATGTCCGGGTTCTTTTTCTGCGGCATGATGCTGCTTCCGGTACTGTACGCATCATCAATCTCCACAAACTGGTACTCGTTGGAATTCCAGATAATGACCTCCTCCGAGAAGCGTGACAGATGCATCATGATCGTGGCGCAGGCAGACAAAAATTCGATCAGATAATCGCGGTCAGACACGCCGTCCATGCTGTTTAAAGTCGGTCCGTAAAAACCGAGCAGCTCTGCCGTGTATGCACGGTCAAGCGGATAAGTGGTGCCTGCGAGCGCTCCGGAACCAAGCGGACAGTAATTCATCCGCTCGTAGATGTCATGCAGGCGCAGGCGGTCTCTCTTAAACATCTCAAAATAAGCCCCCATGTGATGCGCGAGCGTGATCGGCTGTGCCTTCTGCAGATGGGTGAAACCCGGCATAATCGTCTCCGTATTCTGCTCCATGATATGTAATATCGTGCCGAGCAGTTCCTTTAAGAGCGCATCCACGTGGAGCAGTTCCTCTCTGGTGTAGAGACGCATATCGAGCGCCACCTGGTCATTGCGGCTGCGCCCGGTATGCAGCTTCTTTCCGGTGTCTCCCAGACGGTCGATCAGATTCGCCTCCACAAAGCTGTGAATATCCTCATATTCATCCGTTATGACAAGACGTCCGGCTTCCACATCCGCAAGGATCTCCTTTAGGCACGCAACGATCGCCTGCATCTCCTCCCCGGTTAAGATTCCCTGTTTCCCGAGCATCCGCACATGTGCAATACTTCCCTCAATGTCCTGTTTATAGAATTTCTGGTCAAACGAAATAGACGCATTAAAATTATAGACCAGCTTGTCGGTCTGTTTGGTAAAACGTCCTCCCCATAACTGAGCCATTTTAAAAACCTCGCTTTCACTACATTTCCTATCATTCTACATGAAGTTCGCGCTTCCCGCAAGCCCTTTCATGCTTTACCGCATCAAATTCTCTGTGCCGCCGCTTTTGCAGCAATCTGGGCATCGCGCTCCCGCTTGGAAAAAACGCACCCGCAATAATACTGCCGGTACATTCCGTATTGTTCGGAAAGCTCTACCGAGCGCTTGTAGCCATTTTTCTTTTTGAAGTCAGAA
>OGMF01003990.1_pt1 | contig 10532 bp, 9 predicted proteins | sample 1572921 | NCBI WGS metagenome assembly OGMF01 (sample SAMEA2581919, study PRJEB24529) | metagenome | biome: Human gut stool | place: China | collected 2011
CCTCCAGCGCGCCGGAAGAGGTGGTGGAGATGGCGGAGACCACAAAGCCCAGGCAGATGATCCGCAGAGCAACTTTTCCGGCTTCCACCGTCTCCGGGGTAGAGGTAAAGAGCCGCATGAGAGGCTCCGAGGCTGCCAGACAGCCAAGGGTGCCCGCTGCCATGATGGCGGCACTCAGGATGAGGGTGATCTGGTAGAGCTGGCGTACCCGTTTGTGCTCCCCGGCACCGTAGTTGTAGCCGATGAGGGGACGCATTCCCTGCACGATGCCGTTGGCGGGCAGGTAGAGGAATGTCTGTAGTTTGTAGTAGATGCCCAGCACCACCACATAGCTGCCCGAGAACGCGGCCAGCAGGCTGTTGAGGAACGTGACCAGCAGAGAGGGAAGCGCCAGATTGAGGATGGCCGGGATGCCGATGGAGTAGAGCCGGGTGTCCAGCTCTTTGTCCAGCTTCAGGCAGGCGCGGCGCAGCCGGACGGGCAGTTCCGTGGAAGCGTACACCACGAGGTAGACACCAGTGCTCAGTGCCTGGCCGATACCGGTGGCCAGCGCCGCGCCTGCAATGCCCATGGCAGGGAACGGCCCGATGCCAAAGATGAGCAGCGGGTCCAGGATGATGTTGCCCACACAGCCCACGATGAGGGCTACCATGGTCACTTTCATCCGGCCCACGGACTGGAAGATCTTCTCAAAAGCCAGGGAGGCCATGTTGACCGTGGCAAAGCCAAACACGATGCGGGAATAAGTCAGGCCCATGGAGAGCACTTCGGCATCCGTTGTAAAGCGCCCCAGGAAAAACGGCATGATGGCAATGGCAATGGCCGAGCCGAGGATGCCGTGCAGCAGGGAAAACGCCATGCCGTGGGTAGCGGCCTGATCGGCTTTTTCGTGCTCCCCGGCACCCAGGCAGAGGGCCACCAGTGCATTGATGCCGATGCCAAAGCCGATGGCAATGGCGTTGAGCAGGTTCTGCACCGGGAAGACCAGCGAGAGGGCCGTCATGGCGGATTCGTTGATGCGGGCCACAAACAGGCTGTCCACAATGTTGTACAGCGAGTTGACCAGCATGGAAATGACATTGGGCAGCGCCATAGACATCAAAAGCGGGAAGACCGGGCGCTCTTTCATAAAGGTGTTGTTCACAGAAGAGATCTCCTTTCATCGGGTGGGGGCTGCAGAGGTTTGGACGCAAAAAAGCCACACAATGGCTTTTGCACCATTGTGTGGCGAAAAATAGCTTGATACTGTAAAAATCCACACGATATTTTAGGAGTTTTAGGATATCACAGCCGAGGCGATTTGTCAAGAGGGCCGGGCGCTCAATCCTGCATGGTCAGGTTGCCGCCTGCGGAAAGGCCCTCTTTCACGCCTGCATCGGTATAGCTGTAGGTGCCGCCTTTCCGCGCTTCGCCTGCTTTCCAGGTGCCGCGGTAGGTGGTGCCGTTGGCCCAGGTGTAGGTGCCGCTGCCGTCCCGCAGGTCGGCGGCAAAGCTGCCGGAGAACTTATCCCCGTTGGCGTAATTCACCGTGCCGGAGCCGCTGCGCTGGCCATCGGCCCAGCTGCCCGTGTAGGTGCTGCCGTTGGCATACTTCATGGTACCGGAGCCGCTGGGCTGGCCGCCTGCAAAATTGCCGTCATAGCTGTTGCCGCTGGCGGCTTTCAGGGTGCCTTTGCCCTCCAGCTTGCCGTCCGTAAAGGTGCCGGTATAGACATCGCCGTTGGGTTTGGTCAGGGTGCCGGTCTGCTTGGAGCCGTCCACCTTGCCCACAAACTTGCTGCCGTCGGCAAGGGTCAGCGTCTGGGTCACGTTTTCCGGGGCCGCGGAGTTGGCAGCGGCCTCCGAAGAAGCCGTGCTGGATGCACTGCTGGCCGAAGAAGCGGGCTTCTCCTCTTTTTTGCTGGAAGCGCTGGCGGCCTTGGAACTGCTGGCTGCACTGGATGCCGCCTTGGAAGAAGCCGCGCTGCTGGCGGGCTCCTCCGGCTTGGTGGAGGGAGCGCTGGCCGGAGCTTCGCTGGCGGCGGGGGAGGAGGCAGCAGCCTCACTGGAAGAAGCTGCTTCGCTCTCTGCCGCACTGGAAGCGCCTTCACGTTCCGGTTCCGCGGCTTTGGAGCTGCTGGAAGTCTTGGTCGTTGCCGTGGGCAGGAAGAGCTCTTCCGCCGTCGGGGTACCCCGCAGGGTGAACTGATAGGCCAGCAGGCCGCCCAGGAACGCAACCGAGAGGACAGCCACCGGGAGCAGGGGGCCAAGCTTGACGGATTTTTTCTGGGCCGTGGGTTTGTAGACCGCCTGCGGCCCCTTGGGTGCATCGACGGTGCGTACCTTGCTCAGGTCCAGCTGGCCTGCCTGCAGGGCGGGGGTGTCGTCGGTTTTTTCAGGAGTGTCATCCACCGCGATCTCGATTTTGGTGGCATCGACCAGAGCCGCCCGGAATGCCTCCAGCGACGGCCAGCGGTCGGCTGCGTTCAGAGCAAGGCCTTTCTGGAGCACATTGTTCAGCGCGTCCGGGATGTCGGGCAGGGTGCGAAGCGCCGCACCGTTCAGCCGGGCTTTGGCCGCCATGGGCAGGTGGCCGCTCAGAGCGCCGAACAGGCAGGCCGCAACCGGGTAGACCTGAGCAGCCGGGGTGCGGGCACTCCAGGCGTTCCAGAACTCCCAGGGCAGCAGCTGCGGGTTGGCGGCATCGGCGGCGTCCCACTCTTTCAGGGAGTGGGGCTTACCGCAGGAGAGCACTTCCCGGGCGTCTTTGCTCAGTACGATCTGCTCCGGGCAGACATCCATATAGGTGGTTTCCGGGTCTGCCTGAGCCGAAATGGTTTGGATGGTCAGCAGCGTCAGGCGCACAGCGTCCTGCCAGGGCAGGGAACCGCCGTTTGCCGCAACGTGCTGCGAAAATGTGAGTTGTTCCACGCTGGTTCCTCCAAAGGGTGATCAAAAAGCGGCTCAGCCGTAAAGCTGGCTCATCAGAGCCGCCCGCCGGGCGCTCTTCTGGCTCTTGTAACTGCTCATGGCCTGGTCTGCCAGGGCGGTGCTCTGGCCGTTGGCCTTGAGCACCGAGCGCATCTGGCTCACAATGCGGTTGACCTCACTGTCGCAGGAGGCCTGCAGGGCCGAGAGCTGGCCGGCTTTGGACATGCAGATGGCAATTTTGCGGCTGCGGGTCTGCTGCTCCGGCGGCAGAGATTTATACTCTGCCTTGGCGGAAGCAATGCAGGCATTCAGGCCGCCTTCCGCCCGGCCTTTCACAGCATAGAGCTGCTGGACCAGTGCCTTGACTTCGCCCTCATAGGCGGCCTCCGAGAGGCTGGCATTGCCGGAAGTGCCGGTGCTGCCGGAGACAGCACTGGTCTGGGCGGGCGTTTCTGCATCGGCCTGTGCCTCACGGGAAGCAGCGTCCGAAGAAGCTTCTCCCGATGCGGCAGAACCCTCTGCACCCGGAAGCTCCTCCGTCCCGGAGGATGTGCTCTCCGCCGTTCCGGCGGTTCCGGTCGGGTTGTGCTCCACGGTGATGACGCCGGGCAGTTCCGCCAGAGAATCCAGCGTCAGCTCACCGCTGATGAGCTGGGAAAGTTCGGTATCCGAGATGGTGACCACCTCCCGCGTGCTGCTTTCGGCTTCCAGGATGGTCTCATCCAGCGGAGCCGTGCGGGCCTTGATGTAATTGCTCACCGGCACGAGCCAGAAGCCGATCACGGCAGCCAGAACCGCGCCCACAGCCAGAAGCACGAGCTGAAAAATTTGTTTCTTTTGCATATACGTAAATTTAATTTAGCCCAGGTAACCCTTGACAGCCTCCCACAGATGGTAGAAGCCATAGAAATAACCCAGATGACCAATGACGCCCATGTCGTCCACAGTCTTGAACCAGTTGACAAGGGGAGTGAAAGAGCTCTGCTTGGCGCTGTTCCAGACGGCATTGCGGACATCGCTCTTGACAGTGTCGCGCAGATAATCGCCCATCATGTAGTCGAACAGACCTTTGTAATTGGGGTCCTTACCGCCGGAGATATAGCTCATTTCTTCTTCGGGAATCACGGCATAAGCAACAGGATAGTTCATAATAAAATTCCTCTTTTCTAAAGTTTGTAATAAAAATATCGGATTTTCAATAAAAGACAAAAGATGATCAAATCCACATGCCCAGCATCTTTTTGGGCTGGTGCAGGGAGATGATGTCCAGCTCCTGGTCGTCAAACAGCTCGTCACCGTTGCGGACGATCCGGTCGGCGATCTCAGTGCCCAGAGTCTTCTGCAGCATCTGGATGCCCTCCGCCATCCGGGGCGGGCGCTTGTCCGGGGAGTGGGTGTCCGTGGAGAGCACATGCACGAGCCCCCACGAGATGAATTTGCAGAGCTTCTTGCGGAGCTTTGCATCTTGCAGCAGGGCCCCGGCGTTGATCTGAGCGTAAGCACCGGCGGCCACCCACTCATACAGCAGGGTGGGGTCGTCCAGCACATAGGGGTAACGCTCAATGTGCGCGATCAGCGGCAGGATGCCCTGTTCCTGCAAAGCGTACAGGGTCTGCTTGATAAAATGAGGCTTATGGGTGGTTGGAAACTCAATGAGCATGTAGGCGGTGTCGCCCATGCAGAGGGCCTTGGCGTCCAGCTCACAGAGCTTGGGAGAAAAGTAAACTTCGCTGCCCAGCTTGAACCGGAAGTCCATCGGCTCTTCTTTCAGTGCCTCGGTCAGCCGCGCGTAGGCGGCGGCACGCTTTTCCAGAAAAGCTTCCACCGTGGTGCGCTCGCTGTTGAAATGGCTGGTGAACGCGATGTTGCGCACGCCGTCCTCATACTCCTTGTGGAGCAGCTCCAGCGAGACCGAGACATCTTTGGCACCGTCGTCAATACCGGGCAGGATATGGCAGTGCAAATCAGTCATGGTTCGTTACCCTTTCGGCTGGCTTTGCGTGCTTTCGCTTTTCCGGGCTTTGCGATGCCGCCGGATCCATCTGGGGGGTACCGTAGGAGTAGCCGTAGCTATAATAGTTGTAAGCATAGTTGGAGCCCTTGAGCGCCGTCTTGGCGTCATAGCGGGTCAGCACGGCACCCAGCACTTTTACGCCGGTGTCTTTCAGCTTCTTGACAGCGGCCTCCACGGACTCGGCCGGGGCGTAGCTGGAACGAACAACAAACAGAGCACCGTCCACCTGATTGCCGATGACCGCCGCGTCTGTCACCATGGAGATGGGAGGCGCGTCAAAGATGACATAATCAAAAGTGGCACGCAGCTGCTGGATCATCTGCTGCATCCGGGCCGAGCCCAGCAGCTCCGAGGGGTTCGGAGGGGGCGTGCCGGCGGGCAGGAACGTGATCTTGAACTGTTCCAGCCGCAGCAGAGCCTCTTCCAGCTTGCACTGGTTGGAGACAATATTGGAAACGCCTTTCACATTGTGACCGGCTTTCAGGTATTTGTGCAGCACGGGCTTGCGCAGGTCGCAGTCCACCAGGGCTACATTTTTGCCGTCTTCGGCCAGGGTCAGGGCCAGGTTGACCGAGACGTTGCTCTTGGCCTCTTCCGGCATGGTACTGGTGACCACAATGGCGCGGGCTCCGGTGGAGCTGGTCAGAAAGTTCAGGTTGGTGCGCAGGGATTTATAAGCTTCCACATACGCAAAGGGCATTCCTTTCTGGGAGATCAGCTGCAGAGAGCGCTGGCCGGGGTCAGAGTTTTCAATTTTCGGTTTGAACGGATTCCACATCTTACATCACACCTCAGGGATAAAGCCCAAAACAGGGAGGTCCAGCTTCTTCTGAACATCTTCGTCGTCTACAATGTAGTTGTGCAGCAGGTGGTTGACCACCAGCAGAGCGCAGGCCGCTACCATACCGGCCAGAGCGCAGAGCAGCATGGTCTTCTTGGTCTGGGGATAGACAGGCGTGGTGCCGATCTCCACGTCGCTCACTGCCTTGCAGGAGCCCGCCTCGACCTTTTCCACGATCACGTCCGGCGCGACCTCCGCAATCGTCTGCGCGATCTTGCCCGCCAGGCCCGGGTTCTCATTGGTCACCGTAATGGCCATGATCTGGGTGGAGTTGACGCTGCCCACCGTGATGTTGTCTGCCAGCTGGCTGTAGGTCATGTCCAGGCCCATCCGCTGGATGACATCGTTGAGCACGAGGTTGCTCTTGATGATGACTGCATAGGTGTCGATCATGTTTTTTGCCGAGGTGATGTTGTCGTTGCTCACGGTCGTCGTGTTATCCTGCCGGGTATTGACGATCATGTTGACGGACGCCTGATACCGGGGCGTCAGTGCGAACGTGCATACCAGAAAGCTGATCACCGCCGCCACAAGGCCCACCGCCACGATCTGCAGCACATGGCTCCACAAAAGCCGCAGCAGCTCGCTCAGGTCGATCACTTCTTCTTCCATTTCCATTTGTCTCATCGCCTTTCTCAGTTGAAATTACGTGGGAACATGCCTTTCGCCTCTCTAAAAATTGACGCAGAAAAACAAAGGCTCTAACACCCCATCTAATTTTAAACGGTATGTCCCCACAATTCAAGCAAAATTGGAAAAAAACCCGGAATATGCAAAAGATTGGCGAAATTTACAAACGGAAGTAAAACTCTGGCAATGATTTTGGAGCGGATACCGTGCAGGGGTGGAACAGAAACCTGACCGGAGTTGTAAAATGCGGCTGCCCGACAGGAACAGAATTTCTCCGGGCAAAAAAGGACCCCTGCAACGGGTACCGGGGATATTCCGGCACAAATTGCAGGGGAAACGCGTTCGGCGCTCAGCCGTAGAGTTTGCTGGTGAGGGAAGAGACCATTTCGCTCTTCTGGGCCTTGTAGGCAGCCAGTGCCTCGTCGGCCAGGGCGGTGCTCTGGCCGTTCTGGGTCAGCAGGGCGCGCATCTGGTTTACGATGTCGTCCACCTCTTTGTCACAGGAAGCCTCCATGGCTTTCAGCTCACTGGCCTTGCCCATCACGATGGCGATTTTGCGGCTCTTGGTCTGCTTGGCGGCAGGCAGAGCCTTGTACTCTGCCGTGGCCGACTGGATGGTGTTGTTCAGGCTGCTCTCGGCCCGGGCCTTGACGGCGTAGAGCTGGTTGATGAGAGCCTGCAGCTGCTGCTCATACTCCGGCAGGGCAGTGGTGCTCCCCGTGCCGGGGTCAGCAGCCTCGGCGCGCTGCTGGGTCAGCTGCTCCAGCGTGGTGCTGCCGGAGACGAGTTCCTGCAGCTCGGAGGAGGTCAGGCTGCCCAGCACCTCGGTCTGCTGGCTGGCAGAGGGAGTCCCGGCGGAAGTGTCCTGCTGGGCGGTGCTCTGGGCAGGCTGCGTGGTCTGGGTGCTGCCCGATGCGGCGGAGCCGTCAGCCGTCTCGGAGCAGGCGGTTAGAGTCAGTGCCAGCACAGCGGTCAGTGCCAGCACGCAAAAACGATTGTTCTGTTTCATAAAACCCCTCGTAAGACATATACGATAAAATGGAAGCGATTGCCCGTTTACTGTACCACGTTTCACTGCCCTTGACAAGAGACGATTTTTTACGCTGTGGACCTGGATGCACCGCTTGCGCATTCCCCATCTCTGTGGTATGATAAAAGCAGAGATCAGGCTCTGATCCCGCCGCGGGGCGGGCCGCTGCCCGGTGTGATTCCGGACAGCGATTTGTTTGGTTTGCTGGTTAGCTTCTGCTAACAAAATGCCTAAATTTAAGCTGCTGCCTTTGTGCAATCTGCAAAAGCTGCGGCAGAGGCAAAAAATTCTTGGAGGTTTCCTCAGATGATCGAGACGATTTTAAAAGTAGATGGCATGATGTGCGGCATGTGCGAGAGCCACGTCAATGAGACGGTCCGCAAGACGGCGGATATCAAAAAGGTGACCTCTTCCCACACCAAGGGCGAGACGGTCATCCTCTCGGAGCAGGAGCTGGACATTGACGCCCTCAAGGCGGCCATTGCCGAGACAGGCTATACCGTCAAAGGTGCCCAGAGCCATCCCTATGAGAAAAAAGGTTTTTTGAACTCGTTGTTCCATAAATAACCATCTTTCATTGCAGGAGGTGCGTTTCCATGAGGATCTTAGTGTACGGTGCAGGCGTGCAGGGCTGTGAGCTGGCCCACCGGCTGGCACAAAACGAGAAAAACACGGTGACTCTGCTGGCGCGGGGCGAGTGGAAAGAGCGGATCGACCAGAAAGGCCTCACCATCCGCCACTGGGCCCAGCTCAAAACGACTGTGGACCGTGTGCCGACCATTGAAACGCTGGCCCCGGAGGAAAGCTATGACATCGTGTTTGTCACGGTGCAGGCAGGCCAGCTGCCGGAGATCCTGCCCGTCCTCAAGCAGAACAAGAGCGAGTTTTTTGTGTTTGTGGGCAACCAGCCCCATGCTCGCTCTGTCCTGCAGGCCATGCAGCGCCCGGCGGATAAGATCGCGTTCGGCTTCCAGAACAACGGCGGACGCCGGGAGAACGGCCAGGTCATCAGTATCCACGCGGGCATTGGCATGACGGTAGGCGGCGCGACAGCGCCGCTGTCCGGTACATTCCGCCAGCGGCTGCAGGCGGCGTTTGCGGGCGTCAAGTACAAGCTGACGTTCTACAGCGATATGGACGAGTGGCTCAAGTGCCACCTGGCCCTGATCCTGCCGGTGTGCTATGTCTGCTACGCCTGCAATGGCGACCTGACCAAGGCCACCGCCGAGCAGCGCAAGCTCATGCTCGACGCGGCGTGGGAGGGCTGCAGGATGCTCAAGGCGGCAGGCGTCCCGGTAAACGACGCGGAGAACACCAGCTACTACGAGGCCTGCACCCCCGGCCGCAAAAAGATGGACAGAATGATGCTGATGATGACGAAAACGCCGCTGGGCCGCCTGTGTGCCAGCGACCACGCTATGCATGCCGTGGAAGAGATGCACTACCACGATGAGGCGTTTGAGGCCATCCGTGCCACTACCCGGACGGCTATGCCTGCCTGGGACACCCTGCGCAATGAGATGCCCAGCTGGAAGACCTTGCTGCTGCGGTCAAAGCATCGCGTATAAAAACTCAGAACCACAAAAGGGCAGGCCGCGCGCCTGCCCTTTTTGAGCGTTGCGGAAAAACGGGGAAAACTGTAAAATAGAAAATCTATTCGTTTCCATGCACTTGGCTGCACCCGCGCCGAAGAGGGCTGCCATTGCCAGACTGCCGAGAACACCACCCGGGAGGATCGTCCCATCAAGATCTTCCATCTTTCTTCACCAAATCTTAGCCAGCAAAAATTTCAAAAAGAACCCGCTTTATGTTAAAGTATAATCAATGTGGGCAGGAAAGTTTCGCTTGGAACGATGCAAGAAGCGGATGGTAAAAATCCTTTGCCAAAATGCCGAAAAATGGGCTGCCGCTTTTGGCAAATTCACAAAATGTTTAACTTTTTGCATCGAAATTACTATTTTTAACGTGTAAAATAAACCCTGCGGATTGAATGTCCCGCCCATTTGGTTTATAATACCCCCGTATGCGGGCCGGAGAGTGTTTCTTCGGCTCCTCCCTGTTTTTTGCCCCTGCACGCATCGGGGCAGGGCAGGGGAGCACGATCCTTCAAGGAGGAAAAACAACTGTGAGAGTAGGTCTTGACATCGGCAGCACCACCATCAAGTGCGTGGTGCTGGATGAGCAGGATACCCTGCTGTATTCTACATACGAACGACATTATAGTCATATTCTGGAAAAGGCGCAGGAGCTGCTGCGCCGCATTGACGCCGAGCAGCTGCACGGGCAGAAAGCACTGCTGAGCATTTCCGGCTCGGCGGGCATGGGTCTGGCCGACAGCTGCGGCGTGCCCTTCGTGCAGGAGGTGTTCTCCACCCGCGTGGCGGTCAAACGCTTTGTGCCCGCCACCGACTGCGTCATTGAGCTGGGCGGCGAGGATGCCAAGATTCTGTTTCTGACCAACGGCACCGAAGTGCGCATGAACGGCAGCTGTGCCGGCGGCACGGGTGCTTTCATCGACCAGATGGCCACCCTGCTCAAGATGAGCGCCGACGAGATGAACAAGGCGGCCGAGAACGCGCAGCGCACCTACACTATCGCGTCCCGCTGCGGTGTGTTTGCCAAGAGCGATGTGCAGCCGCTGATCAATCAGGGTGCCCGCACCGAGGACATCGCCGCCAGCATCTACAAGGCCGTGGTCAACCAGACCATCGCCGGTCTGGCGCAGGGACGCCCCATCAAGGGCAACATCCTGTATCTGGGCGGCCCGCTGACCTTCAGCACCGTGCTGCGCAAGAGCTTTGACGAAGCTCTGAACGTCACCGGCACCTGCCCGGAAAACAGCCTGCTGTATGTGGCACTGGGCGCTGCCCTGTACGCCGACAAGGAGTTTGTGCTGACCGAAGTGGCCGATGCGCTGGATCAGTACGCCGCCACTGCTACCTACGCCAGCGAACCGCCGCTGTTTGCCAGCAAGGAAGAGTACGAGGCGTTCCATGCCCGGCACATGTCCCACAGCGTGCCCCGCGTGCCCTTCAGTGCCCACTGCGGCCCGGTGCACATCGGCATCGACTCCGGCTCTACCACCGTCAAGCTGGTGGTCGTGGACG
>OGMF01003992.1_pt1 | contig 10524 bp, 9 predicted proteins | sample 1572921 | NCBI WGS metagenome assembly OGMF01 (sample SAMEA2581919, study PRJEB24529) | metagenome | biome: Human gut stool | place: China | collected 2011
TTCGGGCGTTTGTATAGGCTTTTTTGAGAAACTCCGAACTTTCTTTCCATTTTGTTACCTGAAATGTGGTCTGTGCAACTGCAAAAAGGGGTTTTTGGGGGTCAGAAGGGCCTTTCCACGCCTCTAACTCGGCTAAATCGGCAAAAACGAACACCTCGCCTCGGGTGTGTCCCACGATGCCCTGCACCTCCGGGTGGGTCTTATCCCCCGCCACCAGCAGCACCGCGCCCTCTTTTTCGGCCTGCGCGGCAATGCGCTGGATCTTCTGCACAAAGGGGCAGGTGGCGTCATGGTACGGGATGCCGCGAGCTTCCAGTTCATCGTAAACGCTGTGGGGTACGCCGTGGCTGCGGATGACCACCTCGCACCCGGCAGGCACATCCTGCACGGTGTCCACTACCTGTGCACCCTTGCGCCGCATATCCTCCACCGCCTGCGGGTTGTGGATCAGCGGGCCCAGTGTTGCCACCTTATGCCCCTCGGCCAGCAGGCCGTAGGTCAGTTCCACGGCACGGTTCACGCCAAAGCAGAATCCTGCCGTTTTTGCCAAACGGATCTCCATCTCTTACGCCCCCATCTTTTCCCATGCTTCCAGCAGTGCCTGCTTGTTGGCACGGAGCTTTTTGGTGTCCCGGCGGCCCTCCATGGCAAACTGTGCTGCGGGCATCGGCTCGCCGTAGATCACCCGCACCTTGCAGAACAGGTGCATCTTTCCGTCCGGGGTGTCGTACAGGATGCGGCAGGGCACAACATCCACCCCTGCCTCGGCGGCAATAACGAACAGACCGCTCTTAGGGGGCAGGAGCTTGCCCTCCTTTTCGCGGGTGCCCTCCGGGAAGATGAGCAGGGTCTTGCCCTGCTTACAGGCCTCCACCGTCTGGGAAATGACCGCCATCTCGTCCTTGGTGCCGCGGACGCACACACCGCCGCAGCAGCGGAAGAACCACGTCAGGAAGGCGTTGATCTCGAACAGTTCCTTTTTGGCGAACACCACCATCCGCCTGCCCCACCGGGTGACGACGATGAACACCGGGTCGATGGCAGACACATGGGTGGGTGCAAGGATGTAGCCCTTCGTTTGCACCTTTTTCAGGTTTTCACGCCCCTCCACCCGGATGCGGAAACCGATGTGCCACACAAGCCATGCAAGGGGCACCAGAATATAATATAGTACCATTTTTTTATTCCTGTCCTGTTTGTTTTATCCGCCGATCTTTTTGGCAATGATCTGCTTCATGGCGTCAAGGCTCTGCTCAAAATCCAGTTCCGAGGTATCCAGCAGCACGGCGTCCTCTGCCTGTTTCAGCGGAGCGGCAGCGCGGTGGGTGTCCTGATAGTCCCGCTGCTTCACATCTGCCAGCACTTCCTCGTAGGGGGTGTCGATGCCCTTGGCCTGATACTCCTTCCAGCGGCGGGTGGCGCGTGCCTCCGGGCTGGCGGTCAGGAAGATCTTCACCGTAGCGTCCGGCAGCACCACCGTGCCGATATCCCGGCCGTCCATCAGCACATCCTGCTTTTTGGCCATGCTGCGCTGCAGCTCCAGCAGAAATGCCCGCACCGCAGGGTTTGCGCCCACGGCAGAGGCCGCCATGCCCGCGGCTTCGGTGCGGATGGCGGCGCTCACATCCTCGTCCTTTAAGTAGATGTGCTGCTCGCCCGCAATGGAGGCCAGCCGCAGCTCGATCTCGGGCAGCAGGGCGTCCACCGCTGCGTTATCCTTGGGGTCCTTGCCCGCGCGCAGGGCGTACAGGCCGATGGCGCGGTACATTGCACCAGTGTCCACATAGATATAGCCCAGCTCTGCCGCCAGACGGCGTGCCAGAGTGGATTTGCCTGCACCCGCAGGCCCATCAATTGCAACAGATACCATGATATGTTCTCCTTATTTATATATAGTACACAGGAAATTGACTGCGCTGTTTTTACAAGTTATTCGCAAAGCTTTGTGCGGTGCAGAAAGCGATCTGCAGATTGTAGCCGCCGGTGTAGGCGTCCACGTCCAACACCTCGCCCGCAAAGTACAGTCCCAGCGCCTTTTTGCTCTGCATAGTCTTGGGGTCCACCTCCCGCACCGATACGCCGCCGCTGGTGATGACTGCGTGGGCAAGATCGCCCCGGGCGTCAATGGGCACCTGCCAGTGCTTGACCAGCCGCACCAGCTCCCGCTTCTGCTCCCGGGTGATCTGGTTTGCCTTGGTGGCGGGGTCAATGCCCCAGCGCGCCACCATCACCGGCTGCATACTGGAGGGCAGCAGCTTGACCAGCGCGCCCTGTGCCGCGTGGTTTGCCAGCAGAGCAAAGTCCCGGGTGATGCGGTCGTACAGCTGCTCCTCGCTCAGGGCGGGCTTCAGGTCGATCTCCGCGATGTACCTGTGCTTTTTCATATCCCCCAGATGGCTGGACGCGCTCAAAGTCAGCGGCCCGCTGATGCCAAAGTGGGTAAACAGCATCTCGCCCTGCTCGTCAAAGATGGCCTTGCCGTCCTCCAGCAGGGTCAGGGTGACGTTTTTCAGCGCCAGACCCATCATCTTTTTGCAGTCCGGGTCCCGGCTGACAAGGCTGACCAGACTGGGCACCGGCTCCACAAGGGTGTGCCCCGCCTGCTGCGCCAGCTTGTAGCCGTCGCCGGTAGAACCGGTGGTGGGGTAGCTCACGCCGCCGGTGGCCACCAGTACAGCGTCTGCCCGGTACTCCCTGCCGGAAGTGCCCCGCACGCCCACGCAGCGCAGTGCCGGGCCTGCTTTTTTCTTTTTGGGGTGGCGCGGGTTTTCCGCTGCCGCCGGGGCGGGCTCTGCCTCCGGCACGATGTCCTCCAGCAGCAGCTTTTTTGCGCCATCATAGACGATGTCGGCGTCCTGCGCATAGCGCAGCAATGCCTGCCGGATCTCCTCGGCCTTATCCGATACCGGGAACACCCGGCGGCCGCGCTCCACCTTCAGCTCCACGCCAAGGCCTTCGAACAGCTCCATGGTCTTTGCCGGGGGGAACGCCCCCAGCGAGGAGTACAAAAAGCGCGGGTTCGTGCGCACATGGCGCAAAAACTCCTCTGCCGGGCAGTCGTTGGTCACATTGCAGCGCCCCTTGCCGGTGACAAGGATCTTCTGCCCGGGCTTCTCGGTATGCTCCAGTACCGTTACCTGATGTCCCTGCCGCACGGCGGCACCCGCCGCCATCAGTCCGGCTGCCCCGGCTCCCACGATCAAAACCCTTGCCATCTGTCATCCTCCCAAAATCGCCTGTTGATTCTATTGTATCATACCAGAAACCCCGCGCAAAAGCAATGCAGCGCCGCAGGAAATGAATGGATTTTCGGTTTCACACCCTCTTGACAAAGCCGCCGGGCTGCTGTATTCTGTTTACAGACCGTTAGTTTGTAAAAAAGGAGCATCCGCCATGCCGCGCAACAAATACCCGGAACAGACCGTGGAAAAGATCCTGGACGCCGCCGCCCTGCTCTTCCTCCAGAAGGGCTACCAGAATACCACCCTGCAGGACATCATTGATGCCACAAAGCTTTCCAAAGGGGCGGTGTACCATCACTTCCGCTCCAAGGAGGAGATCGCGCAGCGCGTCGGTGACCGTTTGGGCGACCAGATGTGGGAGCCGCTGCGCCATATCCGGGACGACCCGGCCCTGACCGGGCTGCAGAAGCTGCAGGCGGTATTTGCAGTTTCCTTTGCCGGGCAGCGGCAGCAGCAGATCGCGCAGACTTTGCCGCACCTGTGCAGCAACCCGCAGTTCCTTGCCATGGAGCTGACCAACATTGAAGCGCATCTGGCCCCGGAGTGCATTGCACCCATGATCCGGCAGGGCATGGCGGACGGCTCCATCCACACCGCCGATGCCAATGCGCTGGCCGAAGCGCTGTTCGTACTGGCAGACATCTGGCTTTCTCCCCAGACGCGCCCCACCACACCGACCGAGCAGCGGGCGCGGAACATCGTGTTTCAGCAAATGACCCATGCACTTGGGCTGGATCTTTTGACGGATGCACAGGCCGAACAGCTGGTGCAGCTGTGTACACCGGTCAAAGACTGAATTTTCCCGGGCGGAACGCTCCGCCTTTTTTTGTATGTAAATACAGACCAACAGTCTGTAAATAAAAAAGCAGGAGGTTTCCATGAACACTTTTATCCTTATCGTCCTCGGACAGATCGTCTCCCTGTTCGGCAATGCCGCCCTGCGGTTTGCGCTGCCGCTGTATCTGCTGCGGCAGACCGGTTCTGCCGCGCTGTACGGCGGCATCACCGCTCTGGCCATGCTGCCCGCCCTTGCTGGAATGCTGACCGGCGGCGCGCTGGCAGACCGCTGCCGTAAAGCCCGCCTGATGGCACTGCTGGATCTGGTGACCGCCGGTATTGCGGCTGCAGCCGCTGCCGGACTGCCGCATCTGCCCCTGCTTCCGCTGGTCCTGACAGTGCTGGGCAGTCTGTACGCCATTCAGGGGCTTTACCAGCCCGTGGTACGCGCCTGCCTGCCTCTGCTGCTGAACGGCACCCAGCTGCTGCGCGGCAACGCGGTCATCCAGCTGGTGGATACCGTGGACGAGCTTCTCGGTCCCCTGCTGGGTGCTGTTCTGCTGGAGCACCTCGGCATCCGGGGTCTGCTGGTGCTCTGCGGCTGCTGCTTTGCACTTTCTGCCGGGATGGAGCTCTGTCTGCGCATCCCACAGGATGTCCCATCGGACACAAAGCTCTCCGTCCGTTCCCTGTGGGCCGACCTGCGGGAAAGTGCGCAGTTCCTCACCGGGCAGGCTGCGGTGCTGCGGTTAGCTGCCGCCATGGCGGCTGTAAACCTGCTGGAAGTCCCCGCCCTCACCGTAGGTGTTCCGGTGCTGGTGGTACAGACCCTGCAGAAAAGTGATGCCTCCCTTGGTCTTGTGCAGGCGGTGCTGAGCGCAGGCGGCATTCTGGGCGGCGTGCTGGCCGGAACCGTCTTTGTCCGTCATCCCATCCGCAGCGGCACACCTCTTTTGCTGGCGCTCAGCGGCGTGTGCGCCGCGCTGGGTCTTGCCCTCCGGGTGTCAGTGCTGCAGTTCGGCAGCATTCTGGTGCTGGGGGCCGTGTTTATGGCCGTGGCAGCGCTGTTCAATGTATGGTTCTTTGCGCAGCTGCAAGTGCTGGTGCCGCAGGCACAGCTGGGCAAAACTACCGCCTGCTGCACCGTGCTGGCCTGCCTGACCCAGCCCATCGGGCAGGCAGCCTATGGCATTGCCTTCCAGCACTGGACCGCACACCCCGCAGATGTACTGCTGGCAGCCGGGGTGCTTTCGGCGCTGGTTCTCTGGCTGCTGCAAACGCGCCGTACCGTCTGACACAGCAAAAAAGGAGCCGCTGCTGCAGCCCCTTTTATGGTTTGCTTACTCCGGCAGCTTTGCCGGGTCGAGGTAGCTTTCGCCCTGCTTTACCTCCACATGGATGTGGCTTTCCTCGGCGCACTCGCAGCCGACAGTGCCCACCGTGCCCAGCTTCTGCCCGGCGGCTACGGTCTCGCCGGCCTTTACAGCAGGGTCAGCCACGCCGCACAGCCGCCAACTGCGGCCAGCGGCATCCTCCAGCACCACCACGGTGCCCCAGTTGCCCTCTGCCCCGGCAGAGACCACCTTGCCCGCCACGGGTGCCGCTACCGCAGCGCCCTGCGTGCAGGCGTAGTCCACGCCGTTGTGGGTGCGCCAGTCTCCCAGCGTTTTGTTATACACCAACTCATCACCGCTGAAGGCGTTGAGCACGCGCCCCGGCATAGAGGGCGCGGCGGCAGGCTGTGCCGAACTGCTGGCAGGCGAGGATGCGCCTTGCAGTGCCGAGGGTTCGCGCAGCGAACCAGAGCCAGACTGCACACCAGAGGATGCCCCAGAGGGCGTCTGCTGCGGCACATCGGTCTTGCTGTTTGCAACGTCGGTCGCGGGCTGCTGCCATGTGGTATCCTCCTGTGCGTCCCAGTCCGGTTCTGTTTCCGGGGTGGTCTGTTGGGTGGTGCCGGGGGCGTTTAGTCCATCCAGACTTTTTTGCAGTTCTGCCCGCAGGGCACGCACCGCCCACACGCCCGCCGCAGCCGCAGCCAGCAGGCTTGCGGTCAGCAGCAGAGCAAAGCCCTTGCCGTGCAGAAATTTTTTGATCTGCTCCATGCTTGTTACTCCCATCTGTTCATTTTGTGTACAGGGTCTTTTTCTGGGCTTAGTGTGGGACAGCAGCGGGCAGTTTATGCAAGGGGACAAAAAAGACACGCAAAAAGGCTGAGCAGCCGCTTTTTTGCAGCTGCTCAGCCTTGCTGTATCCCGTTTTTGGTTACTTCCGTGCGATCATTTCGGTATAGGCCAGCACCAGCGGGCCTACGCCCTTGGCGTCGTTGCAGACCACCGGCTCGCTGAAGTAGTAGGCCAGAGAGCCGTCACGGTGATCCTTGCCGCCCAGACCCGCCACAAGGCAGATGCCGTCCAGCTGCAAACTGCCGTCCGGGTTCTTGGACAGATACCGGTCGCAGGTGCCGTAGAAGGCTTTCTCCGCCCATGCAGCCATGCGTTTGGGCAGATAGCCCAGACGCACGCCCTTGAGCACTGCGTAGGCGAACAGGGCGGTGCCGCTGGTCTCCAGATAGTTGCCCTCGGCCTCCGGGTGGTCGATGACCTGCCAGAACATCCCGCTCTGCTCGTCCTGGAACTTGTGCATATCCTCTACGGTCTGCTTGAGCATGGCCATGATGCCGCGATACTCGTTGTACAGCTGCTCGTCCATGCGTTCCAGCACATCCACCATTGCCACAAGGAACCAGCCCATGGCGCGCAGCCAGAAGTTGGGGCTGCAGCCGGTCTCGGGGTCTGCCCAGTACATCTGGCGGCTCTCATCGTAGCCGTGGTAGTACAGGCCGGTCTTTTCGTCCCGCATGTGCTTTTTGATGTTCATGAACTGCTTGTAGCTGTCGATGCAGCCCTGCATCTTGTTAAAGCGGGTCTCGTACTCCATGTAGAAGGGCTGGGCCATGTAGGTGCCGTCCAGCCAGACCTGCCAGGGGTAGATGTCCTTGTGCCAGAAATTGCCCTCTTTGGTGCGGGGCTGGGTCTCCAGCTGGCTCCGGATGAGGTCGATAGCCTTGCGGTATTTTTCCTCGCCGTAAAAATCGTACAGAACGAACAGGTTTTTGCCCTGGTTCACGTTGTCGAGGTTGTATTCCTTGGGGTCGTAGGTCTGGATGGAGCCGTCCGGCTGGACGAAATAGTCGATGAACTGCTTGGAGAAGTCCAGATACTTTTTGTCGCCGGTGGTGTGGTAGAGGCTCAGGCAGGCCGTGATCATGCAGCCGTCGATGTAGTTCCACTTGTTGGGCTTGCCGCTGCGCACTTTCTCAATGTTCCACAGGGGTGCTTCGGCGCTGGAATTGGCGATGAGGTAATCCACGTAATCGCCCAGCATGGTCAGAATTTCAGAATGCGTCATGGCTTTCAGTCCTCCTCAAAATGGCCGACATTTGCAAAGTGGAGCCGCTCGCCCTCATAGCCCTCGATCTTCACGTTGTGCAGGTCGATCTCCTTGACGTTCTCAGCGTAGATGGCCAGCTTCTTTACCAGCGGGCGGTTATCGGCCATGGCAGCCTGTCCGGCTTCGGCGTCGGGGTCAAAGGTGATGGTGACATTCTTCATGCTCACCCGCTCAATGGGCTGCTCCGGCAGGCCGTCGAAGTAGCATCCGGCAAACTGAGCGTCAGTGGCCACGATGTTTTCCATGGTCAGGGTGCCCAGCTTGGGGGTGTACTCGTCCACCGGCAGAGGCTCGCGGCACTGGACATAGGGGCCGTGGCCGTCCGGGTCGCAGAAGTAGAACATGTTGATGACGAACGGTGCCTTGACGCCCCGCATCTCCACGTTGCGGAAGACCAGCCCGTCAATGACGGCGGTGTTGCCGCGGCCGCGCCGGGTCTTGACGCGGAGGCCGCGGTCGGTGTGGTCCATGAGGCACTGGGTGACCACCATATCCTTGACGCCGCCGCTCATCTCGCTGCCAATGACGATGCCGCCGTGGCCCTTGTCCAGCAGGCAGTTGCGGATGACAGTGTGCTCGCAGCTCTTCTTGAGCTTCATGCCCAGGAAGACTTTGCTGGCTTTCATGGCGATGCAGTCGTCACCCACATGGATGTTGACGCCGATGATCCGGGTATACTCGCAGCTCTCGGGGTCGATGCCATCGGTGTTGGGGGCGTTGTAGGGGTTATTGATGTTGAAGTGGAGCAGGTCCAGCTGCTTGACGAAGATGGGGTGGATGGTCCAGGAGTAGCTGTTCTGGACGGTGATGCCGTGCAGGCAGACATTCTCACTGTCCACCATGGCCACGGCGCGGGGACGCCACGCGATCCGCTTGACCTTGGGGTTCACCCACCAGTCGCCGTTCTGGGCGTCACAGTCCAGGGTGCCCTCACCGGTCACGACCACATCGTGCACCTGGGTGATGTTCAGCAGGCCTGCAAAGCTGTTCAGGGGGTTGCCCTCCCAGCCCGTCAGGTAATACTCGTCCACCTCATTCTCGCTGGGCAGCACGCCGGGCAGGATGGGGTAGTGGGTGCGGTCGTTATCGCCCAGGAGCACGGCGCCTTTTTCCAGGTAGAGGGTGGTATTGCTCTTGAGGAACAGGCTGGCCGTGCGGTAGCGTCCGGCGGGGACATACACGGTGCCGCCCTTGGGGCAGGTGGAGAGAGCCGCCTGCAGCTTGACGGTGTTGTCCGTCTCGCCGTCGCCCACCAGGCCGTAGCGGGAGGCGTCCACAAAGAACGTCTCGGCCTCGGTGGTGAACTCCAGGCTCAGGCTCTCGCCCTCGGCCTGCACGCCCACGGTATAAGTGGTGCCGGGGAGCAGGGAGAAGAGGGAGAACACATTGGTGTTGCAGGTATCATAGATGGTTTCGCCGTTCAGCGTGACAGTGAACGGGTGGGCAGGGCGGAAGCACAGCCCGTTTTCAAGCTCAAAGACCGCACTGCGGGTCATGGAGCGGATGAGAGACAGATTCATAAACAGCCTCCTGAAAGAGATTTGAGAAAATGGAAAAAACAGAAGTGTATTGCGGCTTGCCCGGCCGGGCCGGCCATGGTACACTAAAAGCAAGTAAAATGCAGGGGGATGCGGAACATGCGTGCGGAACGGGAACGGCTCAATGCAAAGATCGTTGCGGAGAACCTGCGGCTGGGAGCAGAGGCCAGAGAACTCACGAGCGAAGAAGAGCTCTGTTATCTGATCCTGGTCTCGGGCGGCAGCTGCAATGTTCAGTGGGATGGCCAGACCACGCTGGCGGCTCCTGGCTGTGCGCTGCTGCTGGGCCCGGGCAGCGGGCGGCTGCAGCAGGCGGGCAGTGTGCCGCCGGAGCTGCTGGGGTGCCGCTTCCCGGTGGCGGCCCTCCACGATATCCGGAATATGGCCCAGCGGGACTACAGCGCCCTGTTTGAGCCGGGGCAGGCCACGCTCTTATACGGCCCGGTGCAGTGGTCCAGCTGTCTGCGGACGGTGCTGGAGCTGATGCGGAAAGCCCGGGGCGAGCAGGATTATCCGGGGGTGCTCTACCTGGGGCTCCTGCTCCACTATGCAGAGCAGGAGTACCGGGCCGAGAGCCACGCCGCCCGCCCCCGCAACGAGACAGTGGAGCAGATCTGCGCCTACCTTGCCGCCAATTACCAGCAGAAGTTTTCCCTCAGCGAGGTGGCGGCAAAGTTTTACATCTCGCCCTATTACCTCAGCCGCCTGTTCCGGCGGGTGACGGGGCAGTCCATTGTGGATTACATCAATGGCCGCCGCATCGAGGCCGCCCAGAAGCTGCTGGAGACAACGGAGCTCAGCATCGGCACGGTGGCGGAGCAGACGGGCTTTGCCAGCGCCGCCCATTTCCGGCGTGTCTTCCGGGAGACCATGGGCACCGGGCCGCTGCAATACCGGAAGAGCCATCGATGAGGCAAACAGCCTTGCCCTCTCCGTCATCGCTGACGACAGGCGGCCTGAGAGGGCTAGCCAGTTAACAACAGAACACCCCCTGTACCATCTTACGGGCAATGGCACAGGGGGTGTTTGTGGTTTCAGCCGTCTTGGCCGCGGGAGAAAGAGCGCTTAGCCCTTGACAGCACCCGCGGAGATGCCTTCGACGAACTGATCCTGTGCGCAGAAGAAGACGATCAGCTGCGGCAGAATGGAGATCAGCGACAGGGCCAGGATGCGGTTCCAGGCAAAGCCCGTATCACCATCCATGGACAGCTTGACGAACAGGGACATGGGGTACTTGGCAGGGGTCTGCACATAAAGCAGCGGGCCCATGAAGTCGTTGCAGCTCCACATGAACTGGAACAGGGCGCAGGACACCAGAGCGGGCATCAGCATGGGGACAATGACCTTGTACAGGGTCTGGAAGGAGGAGCAGCCGTCGATGGCGGCAGCCTCGTCCAGGTCGCGGGGGACGTTGCGCATGAACTGCACCAGCTGGTAGACGAAGTAGGTCTCAGTTGCGAATGCGCAGTGGACCCAGATGGCCAGATAGAACGGGCTGTTGACCCAGCCGAACT
>OGMF01003993.1_pt1 | contig 10523 bp, 10 predicted proteins | sample 1572921 | NCBI WGS metagenome assembly OGMF01 (sample SAMEA2581919, study PRJEB24529) | metagenome | biome: Human gut stool | place: China | collected 2011
TGCGCTTGGCATCTATGTTGGATATCGGTTTTCAGCACCGTTCGCGCGCACGCTGCGCCTTGTGCCGCGCGTGCTGCGCGTTGGAGTCGGCTGCCGCAGGGGGATTTCACGGGAGGCAGTGGAGGAAGCAATCAGCAAGGTGTTCGCGGAAAACCGGTTGGATCCTGCTGCGATCCTGGGCGTTTTCTCGATCGATCTGAAAGAACACGAGCCCGGCCTGCTTGCCGCCTGCGCAGCACATGGCTGGCCCGCGCATTTTTATTCCGCATCGCAGCTGCAAGCCGTCCCCGGCGAGTTTACAGGCTCCGACTTCGTCCGCGCCGTCACCGGCGTGGAGAATGTCTGCGAGCGCGCCGCATTTTTGGATGCAGAGCGGCTGCTCGTGAAAAAAACAGCCTGTGACGGCGTTACGGTTGCCGTTGCGGCGGAACATTGGGAGGCAGACTTTGGCTAAGGTATTCGTTGTGGGCATCGGCCCCGGAAACTATGAGAATATGACGATCCGCGCCGACCGCGCGCTGCGCGGAAGCGACGCCATCGTTGGTTACGGAGTTTATGTCAACCTTGTGAAGGAGCGCTATCCGGACAAGGTGTTTTATGAAACGCCCATGACGCAGGAGGCAAAGCGCTGCGCGCTTGCGCTCGAGCTTGCGCGCGCGGGCAAGACCGCGGCCATGGTCTGCTCGGGTGACAGCGGCATTTACGGCATGGCGGCGCTTGTTTACGAGCTGCGCGGCGAGAGCAGGGAGCCGGAGATCGAGGTGATCCCCGGCCTGACCGCGGCGTGCAGCGCCGCGGCGTTGCTGGGCGCACCGCTGACACACGATTTCGCCGTCATCAGCCTGAGCGACCGGCTGACGCCGTGGGAGACCATCGAGAAACGTCTTGCGCATGCGGCGCAGGCGGATCTTGCTATCGCGCTTTACAATCCTGCGAGCCGCTCCCGCCCCGAGCATCTGAAGCGCGCGTGCGATATCCTGCTGCGCTTTCTGCCTGAGAACCGACTCTGCGGCATCGCGCGCAACATCGGCCGCGCGGGAGAGAGCTGCCGCATGCTGACGCTCGGCGAGCTGCGGGAGGCGGAGGTCGACATGTTCTGCACCGTGCTCATTGGCAATGCCATGACCAAAACCATCGGCGGGCGGCTCATCACACCGCGAGGATACAAAAATGTATAAGATCTGTATTTTTGCAGGTACGACGGAAGCGCGGCGGCTTGTGGAGCTTTTGAGCTCGCAGCGGTATGTTGCCGTCACGGCCTGCGTGGCAACAGAATACGGCGAAACGCTTTTACCCGACGCGGACAACGTGACGGTGCGCTCGGGACGCATTCCGGTGTCGGAAATCATTCAGCTGCTTTCCGACACAAAATATGATCTGGTGATCGACGCGACGCATCCTTACGCGGCGTCCATCACTGAGAGCGTCGCGCGAGCCTGCGCGGAGACGGGGACGGAGTATCTGCGCTTGCTGCGTGAAGCATCGGAGCAGGCAGAAGATGCGCTCTGCGTTGCCGACGCAGAGGAAGCGGCGGCGCTTCTTTCCAAGACAGAGGGGAATATCCTGCTGACGACGGGCAGCAAGGACTTGAAAATATACCGTAAGATCAAGGGCTTCCGCGAACGAGTCTACGCCCGCGTGCTGCCGCTGGACGCGTCGCTCGCGCTCTGCCGCGAGGCGGGAGTGGAAACGTCCCATATCCTTGCGATGCAGGGCCCGTTTTCCGAGGAGATGGACGAGGCGATGCTGCGCGCCGTGTCGGCGCAGTGGCTTGTGACGAAGGACGGCGGCGAAGCGGGCGGTTTTGCGGCAAAGGCCGCCGCGGCGCGGAAGGCCGGGGCGCAGCTTCTTGTGGTCGGGCGGCCGAAGCAGCGGGAGGGAAAACCCTTTTCGCAGGTGCTGGATCTGCTCGCCGCGCGTTTTGGCTGTGCTTTTCGTCCGGAGGTGCGCATTATCGGCATCGGTCCGGGAAGCCGGGAGATGATGACGCGCGAAGCCTGCCGCGCGATCGAGGAGGCGGACTGCCTGATCGGTGCGCAGCGCATGCTGGACGCCGCCGCGCGGGAGGGGCAGAAAACCTTTGCCGCCGTTGCGCCGCAGGAGATCGCAGACCATATCCATGCGCACCGCGAATACCGTCGAAGCGCAGTTGTGATGTCGGGCGATACGGGGTTTTTCAGCGGCACGAGAAAGCTGCTGCCGCTGCTTTCCGACTGTGAGGTCGATGTGCTGCCGGGGCTGAGCTCGCTCGCCTGCCTCTGCGCAAAGCTGCAAACGTCCTATGAGGACATTCACGTCGTCAGCCTGCACGGACGTGCGCACGATATTGTGCCGGAGGTGCGCGCGCATGAGCGCGTTTTCGCGCTCGTCGGCGGTGAGGACGGCGCAGCGCACCTGTGCGAAACGCTGGTAGAGAATGGGCTTGGCAAGGTGAAGCTGAGCATCGGCGAACGGCTGAGCTACCCGGACGAAAAGATTACCACCGGCACGGCGGAAGCGCTGCGCGGCGGTGCATTTGCACCCTTGAGCGCCGTCTTGATCGAAAACGATCGCCCTGACGCCGTGGTGACCCACGGCTTGCCGGACAGCGCTTTCCTGCGCGGCGAGGGGGAGGGCGGCGTTGTACCCATGACGAAGAGCGAGGTGCGCGCCATCGCGCTCTCCAAGCTCCGCCTGAGCGAGCGTGCGGTCTGCTACGATATTGGTGCGGGCACCGGCTCGGTGTCCATTGAAATGGCGCTTCAGGCGAAAAAGGGGCGGATTTTTGCCATCGAGCGCAGGGCCGACGCGGTAGAGCTGCTGAGGGAAAATCAGGCGGCGTTTTCTGCCGAAAACCTGACGATCGTTGCCGGCAGCGCGCCGGAGGCCTGCGATGACCTGCCCGCGCCGACGCACGCCTTCATCGGCGGCAGCGCAGGGAACCTGCGCAGCATTTTGGCAGTGCTGCTGCAAAAGAACCCGCAGGTGCGCATTGTGGCAACGGCGGTCTCTCTGGAGAGCGTCGCCGAGCTGACGGCGTGCATGAAGGAATTTTCCTTTGCGGATACCGAGGTCGTGTCCGTCCAGATCGCCCGCAGCCGTAAGGCGGGGGCGTATCAGCTGATGACAGGGCAGAACCCGGTGTATGTGTTCACCATGCAGGCGGGAGGCGGCGTATGATCCGACTGCTGCCGCTTCTCATCGGCTTTGGGATCGACTGCCTTTTGGGCGACCCGCACAGCCTGCCGCACCCGGTCGTGTTGATCGGAAAGACGATCAGCGCATTGGAGCGTGTGCTGCGCAAGATGTTTCCCAAAACGCCGCGCGGTGAGCGCGCGGCGGGCGCAGTGCTGTGGTTGATCGTCGCATTTCTTGCGACGGCGGTGCCCGCGCTGCTTCTGTGTTTGTGCGGCAGGGTGAGTCCGTGGCTGCGCCTCGCGGTCGAGAGCGTCATGTGCTGGCAGATCTTGGCGGCAAAGTCGCTGCGGGATGAGAGCATGAAGGTGTATCACGAACTCGAGCACGGCAGCATCGAATCTTCGCGCCGCGCCGTTTCCATGATCGTGGGACGCGATACTGCGGCGCTCGACGACGCGGGCGTGACGCGCGCGGCAGTCGAGACCATCGCGGAAAACACGTCAGACGGTGTGGTCGCGCCGCTGCTGTATCTGGCTGTCGGCGGCGCGCCGTTGGGCTTTTTTTACAAGGCGGTGAACACGATGGATTCCATGCTGGGCTATGTCGAGCCGCCATACAAGAACATTGGTTTTGTGAGCGCGAAGGCGGACGATATTGCAAACTATCTGCCCGCGCGCCTATCCGCGCTGCTGATGCTTGCAGCAGGTGGGATCCTGCGCATGGACGCCAAAAACGGCTGGAAGATTTTTCGCCGCGACCGCTATCAGCACGCAAGCCCGAACTCCGCACAGACGGAGTCGGTCTGCGCGGGGCTTTTGGGGGTGCGGCTTGCCGGCGATGCGTGGTATCACGGCGTGCTGCACAAAAAAGAGCACATCGGCGATGCGCTGCGCCCGATCACGCACGAGGACATCCCGCGCACCTGCCGGCTGATGTATGCCACAACGGTTTTGGCGCTGCTACTTGGCTGCGCGGTGAGAGTGCTTATTTTTTCTCTGTGAGGGAGACACATGCTGTACGGAAGAGAAAACTGCCATGGCGGAGATATTTATGCGGGCGACGTGCGCCTTGATTTTTCCGCGAGCGTCAGCCCGCTTGGCACGCCCGAGAGCGTGATCGACGCGCTCACGCGGGTGCTGCCTGAGCTGTACCATTATCCTGACCCCCGCTGCCGGGCGCTCGTGCAGGCGATCGCGAAGTTTGAGCGTGTGCCGCAGGAAAGTATCCTCTGCGGCGCCGGTGCGTCCGAGCTGATCTACGCTTATTGCGAGGCCGTGCGCCCGAAGCGTGCGATGGTGCTTGCGCCCACGTTTTCTGAGTATGCAATTGCCTTGCAGCGGACAGGCTGCGAGATCGTGCGCCATACGCTTGCTGCGGAGCAGCACTTTGACCTGCAAGAGGATCTTCTGCCGCGCCTTTCGCGCGAAGGGATCGACGCGCTGTTCCTCTGCAACCCCAACAACCCGACGGGGCGGCTGATCCAGGGGGAGCTGCTTGAAAAGATCCTGCTGCGCTGCCGCGAGAGAAACATTGCGCTTTTTGTCGATGAATGCTTTTTGAGCCTGTCGGACGGAGCCGATGATCTGACGCCGTTTTTGCCTGACGTTCCACAGCTTTTTATCCTCAAGGCGTTTACGAAAAGCTATGGCATGGCGGGGCTGCGGCTTGGCTACGGCCTGTGTGCAGGCAAAGAGCTGCTGCAAAAAATGTCGGCGGCAGCGCCGCCGTGGACGGTTTCAACGCCGGCGCAGGCGGCAGGCGTCGCCGCGCTGAAGAACGCGGCATTTCTTGCCGAAAACCGCGCGCTTATCCGCGCAGAGCGGCCGCGGCTTGAAGAAGAGCTGCGAAAGCTCGGCTTTTGGGTGTGCCCATCGCAGGTGAATTATATCCTCTTTCACGGCGCACCGGACTTGCATGAAAAATTGATGCGGCGCGGCATGGCGATCCGGAACTGCGCAAATTTCGAGGGATTGGCGCCCGGCTGGTACCGCGTTGCGGTCAAGCGGCGCGAAGAGAACGAGCAGCTCATCGCGGCGATCAAAAGCGTGGTGGAGGAGTGAGAGCATGGCAAAGAATATTATGATCCAGGGCACGATGTCCAACGCGGGCAAGAGTCTGCTTGCCACGGGGCTTTGCCGCGTTCTGAAGCAGGACGGGTATCGTGTTGCGCCCTTCAAGAGCCAGAACATGGCGCTCAATTCCTTCATCACGAAAGATGGCGGAGAGATGGGGCGCGCACAGGTGGTGCAGGCTGAGGCTGCGGGCATCGAGCCGGACACGCGCATGAACCCGATCCTGCTCAAGCCGACGACGGATGTCGGCAGTCAGGTCATCGTCAACGGGCGCGTGCAGGGCAATCTGCCCGCGATGGAATACTATCGCAGAAAACGTGATTTTATCCCTGCGGTGATGGAGGCATACGAGAGCCTCAGCAGGGAGTACGATGTTATCGTGATCGAGGGGGCGGGCAGCCCCGCAGAGATCAATTTGCAGGAAAATGACATTGTCAACATGGGGCTTGCCCGCATGGTGGACGCGCCGGTGCTGCTGGTGGGAGACATCGACCGCGGCGGCGTGTTCGCCCAGCTCTACGGTACGGTGGCGCTGCAAAGCGAAGAGGACAAAAGGCGCATCAAGGGCGTCGTTGTCAACAAATTTCGCGGCGACCGCGCGATTCTGGAGCCGGGACTTAAAATGCTCGAGCAGCTCTGCGGCGTTCCCGTGGCGGGCGTTGTGCCGTACCTCTCTGTGGATATTGACGATGAGGACAGCCTGAGCGAACGCTTCGGGCGCGGCAGAGAGCCGCGGCTCATCGACATTGCCGTGATCCGCCTGCCGCGCATCTCAAACTTTACGGATTTTTCTCCGTTTGAGCACTATGCGAATGTTTCACTCCGCTATGTGGAGCGTGTGCGCGACCTGCGCGCGCCGGATATGATCGTGATCCCCGGCACAAAGAGCACGATCGCCGACCTCAGGTGGCTGCGGCAAAGCGGACTGGAAGCGGCGATCAAAAAGGCCGCGAGCGGCGGCACACTGGTTTTTGGCGTCTGCGGCGGCTATCAGATGCTGGGACAGCACATTTCCGACCCCGAGCAGGTCGAGGCTGCGGGCATAACGGAGATCGACGGCATGGGCCTTTTGCCGGGGGAAACGGTATTTGAAGGAGCAAAGGTGCAGACGCAGACAAGCGGCGTGTTCTCCGGTGTTGAGGGGCTGCTCTCTGTGCTGAACGGCAAACGCTACGCAGGCTACGAGATCCACATGGGCCGCAGCGAAGCGCGCGGCGCGCTCATCAGCGCAGGAAATGTCTGCGGCAGCTATGTCCACGGCATCTTTGACGAGCAGGAGGTCACCGACACGATCTTAAAGGTGCTGTGCGAGAAAAAGGGCGTTTCCTTCAAAGTACTTGGCACCTTTGATTGGAAAGCCCACAAGGAGCGGCAGTATGATCTGCTCGCGGACGCGGTGAGAGCGGGACTTGACATGAAACTTATCTATCGCATTTTAGAGCGGGAGGTGTGAGCATGCGGGGATTTGTGCACCTGTACTGCGGCGACGGAAAGGGCAAGACGACGGCGGCGGTTGGGCTGAGCGTCCGGGCATCGGGCGCAGGAAAGAGCGTGCTGTTTACGCAGTTTTTGAAAGACGGCAGCTCCTCTGAACTGAACGTCCTGCGTGCGCTGCCGAACGTTAAAGTCCTCTGCTGCGAGCGGAATTTTGGTTTTTTCCGCTCGATGGACAAAGAGACACGGGCGGCGGCGCAAAAGGCCTATTCCGCGCTGCTGGAAGACGTGATGCGAAAGAGTGCGGACGGCGTTGCGCTGCTCGTGCTTGACGAAGCGGTCGCCGCCTGCAACCATGGTCTCATCGAAGAGGCGCGGCTGCTTGATTTTTTGCACCATAAACCGGAAGATCTTGAGGTCGTGCTGACGGGACGAGAACCGTCGCAGCGCTTGCTGGACGCGGCCGACTATGTGACGGAAATGAAAAAGCGCACGCACCCGTTTGACAAGGGTGTTTCCGCGCGCCTGGGGATCGAGTTTTAAGGAGAGAGCAATGCAGGAAAAGATCGAAGCGCTCGTGCGCGCCGTTCAGCCGCTGGATCAAAAGGCGATGTTGGCGGCGGAAGCGCATCAGGCGCGGCTTGCCAAGCCGCCGGGCAGCCTGGGGCGGCTCGAAGAGCTTTCCGTTCAGCTGGCGGGCATTACGGGGAAAGTCCACAACGAGCTGCCCCGAAAACAGCTGCTTGTCTTTGCCGCGGACAACGGCGTGGTGGCTGAGGGCGTTTCCAGCGCGCCGCAGTCCGTGACGATGCAGCAGACGATCAACCTGACGCGGAGAAAGACCGGCGCGGCGGTGCTCGCCAAGCGCTTTGGCTGCGGCCTCACCGTGTGCGACGTCGGCGTGAATGCCGACATTTACGAGAGCGCTGTTCTGAACCGTAAAATTGCCTACGGCACGAAGAATATCTGCACCGGCCCCGCGATGACGCGGGAGCAGGCCTTGCAGGCGATCTTGACCGGCGCGGTGGTCGCGGAAAACGTCGATGCGGACGCTGTCGGTATCGGCGAGATGGGCATCGGCAACACGACGACCTCGTCGGCGGTGCTTGCCGTGCTGCTGGGGGCGGACGTTGACAAGGCGACGGGGCGCGGCGGCGGCATCACGGAGGAGAGCTTCCGGAAAAAGAAAGCGGTTATCCGTACCGCCATTGCGGTGAACCGGCCGAACAGGAACGATGTGATCGACGTGCTCGCCAAGGTCGGTGGGTTTGATCTTGCGGCGATGTGCGGCGCCTTCTTGGGCGCGGCGGCTTCCCGGCGCGCCGCGGTCATCGACGGGTTCATTTCCGCCGTGGCGGCGCTGTGCGCCGTCAGGCTCTGTCCGCTCGTGCGCGGCTATCTGATCCCGAGCCACGCTTCGTTCGAGATCGGCTATCGCCTTGCGATGGAGGAACTGGCGCTGCGGCCGCTGTTTGATCTCGGCATGCGGCTGGGCGAGGGCAGCGGCTGTCCGCTCGCCTTTCAGGTGCTCGACGCCGCCTGCGCCGTCATGAACAACATGGCGAGCTTTGACGAGGCGGGCATCAACGACGACTATCTGGACGAAATTCGGCAGGGCGACCAGTTCACGCCCTGAGAGAAAGGAGGGCACATGGGAACGCTGATTTTGGTTGCGGGCGAGAATGGCAGCGGCAAGAGCCGCTGCGCGGAGAACATCGTTGCGCAAACGACAGGCAGGCGCTACTATATCGCCACCATGCAGCCCTGCTCGGAGGAAAATCTGCGGCGCGTGGAAAAGCATCGCCGGCAGCGCAGGGACTTGCGTTTTACAACGCTTGAGCTGCCGCATCGGGTCGGCGCGGCGGCAGTTGAAAACGGAAGCGTCGTGCTGCTTGAGGACGTGTCGAACCTGTTGGCGAACGCGATGTTCGAGCGCGGCGGGAACGAAGAGAGCGTATACGGGGACATTGAGGCGCTGCTTTCACGCTGCCGTGTCCTTGTCGCGGTAACGATTACGGGGCTGCGCGAGGACGGATACGACGGCGAAACGGCGGCCTATATCCGTGCGCTGAACGGCTTGAATCAAAGGCTGCTTGCCCGCGCTGCGGCAGCGGTGACAATGAAAGACGGACAGCCGTTTGCCGAAAAGGGAGAGTTGAATGAAATTATTTGAACCGCTTCTTATCGCGCTGTCGACATACAGCGCGATCCCCGTTCCGCAGTTCGACTGGAACGAAAAAAACATGCGCTATGCGATTTGTTTTTTTCCGGCGGTGGGGCTTTTCTGCGGCGCGGCGCTTTGGCTGTGGGCGGTCATTGCACAGGCGACGGGCATGAGCGGCGTTCTGTTCGCAGCAGTTGCAGCGTGTTTGCCGATCCTTGTCACCGGCGGTATCCACATGGACGGCTATCTTGACACGGTGGACGCGCTCGCATCGCATCAGACGCGCGAAAAAAAGCTCGAGATCATGAAAGATCCGAGCTGCGGCGCGTTTGCGGTCATCTATTCCGGCGTGTATCTGCTTGCTTACGCAGGCTTTGCCTGCGAGGTGTATCTTGCGGGGAAGATCCTGCTGCTCTGCCCGCTGTTTGTGCTCTCCCGCGCGCTGTCGGGTCTGTGCGCGGTGAATCTGCCGAACGCGAGAAAGGCGGGCATGCTCTGTGCCTTTACGAGCCTTGCCCGCCGCCGCACGGCGACGGCGGCGCTTGCGCTCACCGGATTTGCAGCGGCAGCGGGCATGATCTGCCTTTCGCCTGCTGCCGGTGGAACAGCAGCGGTGTTTGCCGTCCTCTCCGCGCTGGCGTACCGCAGATTTGCCATGGCGCAGTTTGGCGGCGTGACAGGCGACACCTCCGGCTTCTTCTTGCAGCTCTGCGAGCTGTGCGGATTGGTCGGCGCCTGGGTCGGGGGGCTGCTGTGATCGACATTCTTTTTATCCGCCACGGCGCAACGGAAGGAAATCTCTGCCGGCGTTACATCGGCCGCACCGATGAGCCGCTGTGCGCGGCGGGCATTGCGCAAGCGGAGCGCCTGAGGGGGCGGAACCCCTCCGCGGACTGCCTTTTCGTCAGTCCGCTGCTGCGCGCGCGGCAGACGGCGGAGATCGTATTTCCGCAGATGCCCTACGCACTTGTGGAAGGGCTGCGTGAAACGGACTTTGGCCGCTTCGAGGGGAAGAACGCGGACGAGCTTTCCTCAGACCCCACCTATCAGGCATGGGTGGACGCGATGTGCCTGACGCCCATTCCGGGCGGGGAAGCGGCAGCGGACTTCAAAAAGCGCTGCTGCAAGGCATTTGCAGAAACGATCGCGGCCGTGCCGGACGGCATGTGTGCGGCATTTGTCGTGCACGGCGGCGTCATCATGGCGGTTCTGGAGTCCTTCGCGCGCCCAAAGCGCGACTTTTACGCCTATCATATCGGAAACGGAGAGTGCCTTGCCTGCACGTATGACGGGCAGACGCTGCGTGTCAAAAGCATTGCGCGCTGAAACTCGCGGTGTCAGGATCATAACGGGTTCGACGACACCCGCGGCGTGCTCGCTGCTCTTGATATGAAAGACATAGGAGGACAGCGCGATCAGCACGCCGCAAATGACGTAGGAAAGGTACATGAGCAGCTCGGTCTGGCTGCCGCCGGATGCGAGGCAGTATACCGTTCCGAGAAGATAGCCCGCCACGGAAGATTTGAGGTACTCTCTCCGAAAATGTGCATCTGGTTTTCCGCGCAGGTTACCTCGCAGGCGACGCGGGAATAGGGATCCTGTACCAGCAGATTGTCCACACCGATTGTCTCCCCGTCAGGATTTTTTCGCCATCTTTCCGGTGAGCTGAACGCCTTTCTTCTTGGGGAGAGAATTCCACAGCTCATCGGCAACCGGCGCCCACTTTTCAGCGGCGG
>OGMF01004000.1_pt1 | contig 10504 bp, 10 predicted proteins | sample 1572921 | NCBI WGS metagenome assembly OGMF01 (sample SAMEA2581919, study PRJEB24529) | metagenome | biome: Human gut stool | place: China | collected 2011
ATCATATAGCTGACGTTCCCGCCGACCTTGCGGATCAGTTCCACAGCCATCTGCTCCGTTTCCCGGCTGGCGGTGCCGTTGCCGATGGCAATGTGCTCCACGCCGTGCTTGGCGATCAGCTTGCTGAGGGCGGCAATGGCCTCGTTTTTCTGCCGTTCGCCGTAGGTGGGATAGACCACGGCGGTATCCAGCACCTTGCCGGTGCCGTCCACCACCGCCACTTTACAGCCCATGCGGTAGCCGGGGTCCAGACCCATGGTGACCTTGCCCTTCACCGGCGGCTGCATCAGAAGGGGCTTCAGGTTCAGGGCAAACTGGCCGATGGCGCCCTCGCTGGCCTTTTCCGTCAGTGCCGTCCGCATTTCCCGTTCCAGAGAGGGGAAAATGAGCCGGTCATAGGCGTCCTCGGCGGCGGCCTTCACAAACTCCATGGCGGCGGAGCCGGGCTTCACCACCGCGCGCCGCAGCACCGGCAGCGCCAGATCCCGGTCCAGCAGGACAGTGACCTTCAGCTTCTCCTCTTTTTCACCCCGGTTGATGGCGAGGATCTGATGACCCTGCAAGCGGCTGAGGGACTGCTCAAAATCGTAGTACAGGCGGTAGACGCTGTCCTCCTCCGTCGCGGCGAGGGAGCGGAGCGTGCCGCGCTTTTCCAGCAGCTCGCGCAGCGACCGGCGGATGGCGGCGTCGTCGCTGATCCACTCGGCCACAATGTCGTTTGCGCCCTGCAGCGCGTCGGCGACGGTCTCCACGCCCTTTTCGGCGCTGAGATAGTCCGCGGCGGCTTCCTCCGGTCGGGGGCAGTCGCGCTCCTGCGCGAAGAGCAGCGCCGCGAGCGGCTCAAGCCCCTTTTCCTTGGCGACGGTCGCGCGGGTACGGCGCTTGGGCTTGTAGGGACGGTAAAGGTCCTCGACCTCGGCGAGCGTTTGCGCCGCGTCGATGGCGGCGGCAAGCTCGTCGGTCAGCTTCTCCTGCTCGGCGATGCTCGCCTTAACGCTCTCCTTGCGTTCGGTGAGATTGCGCAGATAGGCAAGACGCTCCTCAAGCGTGCGCAGGGCGGTGTCGTCCATCGAGCCGTGCAGCTCCTTGCGGTAGCGGGCGATGAAGGGGATGGTGTTGCCCTCGTCGAGCAATCGCACAACGTTTTCGACGTGCTGTGCGTTTTTGCCGAGCTCCCGGGCGAGCATTTGAATGATATCCATAGTGTTCCTTTCGTATGTCGGGCGCCGAAACAGGCGCGGTGAAATAAATCGGCGATGAAAGCGCCTGCCTGAAAGCAGGCAAAACGCTAAACCCCATTATACTGCATCGACCGGCGATACGCAAAGCCTTTTGCGGCGGCAAGTGTGCCGACGTCGGAAACGTGTTGCAATCTGCCGGCGGCTGTGGTACAATGGCGGGCAAGTGCGCGCCGCCTGCGGGAGCGCACAAAAGAGAACGGTCCGGTCACGGGCCGATAGCATAAGGAGACCCTGATGGAAAAACGATTTGACCTCAGCGCGGCGGCGCTGCACATTCTCGCGATGGCGCTCATGCTGTGCGACCACCTGTGGGCGACACTCCTGCCCGCGCAGGAATGGCTCACGTGTGTGGGGCGGCTCGCCTTTCCAATGTTCGCTTTCATGGCGGTGGAGGGCTATTTCCACACGCGCAGCTTTAAGCGCTACGCGTTGCGGATGCTCGTCTTTGCGCTGCTTTCGGAAATCCCCTTCGATTTGATGTACGGCGGGACGTGGTTCTATCCCGTGCACCAGAACGTCATCTGGACGCTGCTGATCGGCCTTCTCGGTATCCGCGCGATGGAGGCGGTGCGCGAGAAGGGGAAGACGTGGCTCTATGTGCTCACCTGCGTGGGCGTGACAGTGCTCAGTGCGGCGCTGGGGACGCTCGGCATGGTGGACTATTACGGCGCGGGCGTGCTGACGGTGTTCGTCTTCTACTTCTTCCACGGAAGAGAGTGGTGGAAGCTGCTCGGGCAGATCTTGGCGCTCTACTGGATCAATGTGCGTATGCTCGGCGGTCAGGTCTATCCCATGACGATCCTCGGCATGGACGTGGAGCTCAGCCAGCAGGGGCTTGCGCTGCTCGCGCTCGTACCCATCTGGCTCTATCGCGGCCGTCAGGGTCACCACAGCAAGGCCTTCCAGTATGCCTGCTATGCCTTCTATCCCGTGCATATGCTCATCCTCGCGCTCATCCTGCGCGCGCTGTAAAGATGAAAAAAGAGATGGCTCCGGCCATCTCTTTTTTGTATAATGAAAACCACTCGCTGGGCGAGTGGTTCAAAAGAGGCTTGTGCCGATGAAAAATAAAACTCCCTCAGTTAAAGTAGAGATGCGGTCTGGCAACTGCAAGCTACAAAACAAAGGGAGGAGTTGCTATGACACAGAATTTGACTTATACCCGTTGTGGTGATTATCTCATCCCTGATATTCGGTTGAGCTATGTAAGCGATAAACCACTTGGGAAGTACGGTAGAATGCGCAGAGTTTTTCTTGCGGAAAATAGTCCAATACTCTTAGATGACATGATTCTAACAGAGACATTATTTCCGCATTTATGGGAAATTGACGAAACTGCTCACCGTAGAGTGGAACAGATAATGACTGAACTTCTGGAGAAAAATCCGGCTCCGGATAAGTCAACCCAACAGCTTGCTTGGGTACAGCACATGAGTAGTCTAAAAGCACAGGCGGAGGAAGTCGTTAATGCAGAACTGATTTTTTGCTAACAGAATATAGAATTTTTACTTAGGGCTGACTGTAACAGGTCAGCCTTTATTGTAGAAAGTTTTTCACTATCTCATATAAAAGTGTGATTGATAAGCGTTAAATTTTAATAATTTTGTGATTTCGGTTGTAATTTTCACAGATTTCGCATATAATAAAAGTGTGATTATAAAGCATAAAACTCCAATAAAAAATGTGAGGAGTGATTCTATGGAACGATTTATCTTAAAAAAGTTGCTGGATTGGAAGGATTCTCCCTACCGCAAGCCTTTAATCTTGAAGGGCGTACGTCAGGTGGGTAAGACTTGGATTCTAAAAGAGTTCGGCAGACTCTGTTATGAAAATACAGCCTACTTTAACTTCGACGAAAACGAAGAATATGACTTTTGCCAAAGATGGCGACGAGGAATTCGAGACAAACGAGCAACTCTTCGAGCGCATCAATGCGCTTTATCGTCGTGCACTCAAGTCCAAACTCTATATTCTTGACGAAAATGAACTTCAAAAATCGTATGTCATTGACAGCAAGAAGTTTTCCTTGTCTAAGCTGAAATATGCTGTTCAACGAATGGAAGGTCTTTCCTTTGTTGACGGCAAGAACAGCCTGAGTGGAAAAGACATTCTTGGTGACTTTTTTGAGGGTATCATTCGCAACGGTTTCAAGCAGAGTAACGCACTGTTGGCGGGGCTGGTGCATTGTCCTCACTGCGGTAGGCGATTGAGTGTGATTTCCGAGTCCGACCGTTGGACGAACGGAAAACCTCGATTCAAATATGTTTGTCCCGGTTATCGAAAAAAGGAATGTAATTTCAAGGCAGTGGATGGCGTTCTTCTGGATGAATTTGTGGTACAGCAGTTATCCGACCTGTCAGATGAAAACAGTGAGCGTTTCAAAGATATTCTCGAAATTAAAATCGAGGAGGTTCTTGAACAGTCACAGACAGTACAGGAGCACAATCTCATTAAAAAGAAACGAGACAAGCTGAAAGCGGATATTGCAGCACAGACAAGAAATCTGCGTGAAGCAGATGGCAGTATCAAGCAATTTATTCAAGAGGATTTGCAGAATCTGGCTATGGAACTTCGAGAAACGGAGCGGCAGCTTTCCAAACAGGATGAAGGCAGAAAGAACAATATGATTGCCATCCGTGACTTGGAAATGACAAAAGAAAGGTTGCTCTCCTTTGCAGAATATGCAAAGGATGCGCAGCCGGAGGTTTTGGTCACTTTGATCCAGACTATTGTAGAAAGAATTTATATCGTGGAAAAGGATAACGAGCGTTACTGCCACATCTTTATCAAAGGCTGTTCCGGAGAAGATTACACCGGCTTCTTCCAGACAGCCGGTTACATAGAGCAAAAAACTACCCCTGTGTGTGATTCAGAACAGTATTGCATTTGCGCCGAAATATCGGCGCAAGGTATTCTACGGCGAAAAACGCAGGGAGATTGGGAAAATACTGCGGCAGTTGTGCGAATGGAAAAAGGTGAATATCGTAGAGGCGGAAGTATGTCCGGATCATATTCACATGCTCCTTGAGATCCCACCCAAAATTGCGGTTTCGAGTTTTGTGGGGTATCTGAAAGGCAAAAGCTCGCTGATGATCTACGAACAGTTTCCAAATCTCAAGTACAAGTACAGAAACCGCGAATTTTGGTGTCGCGGTTACTATGTGGACACGGTGGGTAAGAAGGCGAAGGAAATAGAAGAGTACATCCGAAACCAGTTAGAGGAAGATAGGATGGGCGAACAACTGACAATGGGCAACTTCTAAGCCCGTTTACGGGCTGCTGGTAACAAGCCTATGCAGATGTCAGACCGTACCAACGCCGCATGAGGCGTGGCTGGTAACATAGGGCTTCGCCCGTCTAAGAAATACCCCCGGCTTCGCCGGGGGATATTTATTTCTTTATTCCTGCCTGAGGCCGGGGATGCTGACGCTGATGCCATTGACCTCCACGCCGTCGTCGGCGGGGATGAGCAGGTACTTGCGCCCGTCGATGACGCGCGCTTCGATCATGTAGCTGTTCTCCGGCGCGACGGAAATTTTGACCTCGGGCGTCGTGATCTCGAACTTTTTGCTCTCGATGATGTTGTTCGGGTTCAGCGCGGCGTTTTCGCCGTACTGCGCGTCACATTCGCGCCGGAAAGCCTCGATCTGCTCTCCTCCAACGCCGCTGTTTGCAAGGATGCCGCCCACGTCGCTTGCCGTCAGCTCCAGCGGCTCGGGGTCGCGGCTCTCCTTGTGATCCTCGATGCGGGCACGAATTTGCTCATGCACAGACTGGACAACATCGTAGCTGCAATCCCTGTCGAGCGCGTCCGCGAGCGCCGAGCCGAAGGCGTTCTTCTGCTCCGCAGCGGACATCGGCGGCTCGACGCGGAAGAGCGCGTCGATGACCTCTTCATGCAGCTCCGCGGCGTTTTTCGAGTAAAAGAGCACGTTGTAGATGTTCGCCGTGCGGCCGTCGAAGGCGGGATAAAGGAAACCGAGCTCGGGCGAGGAAGCAATGTAGCCCGTGGAGCTTGAGTGGAACTCACTCTGGTCGAGATCGTAGCGCAACTCGAGCGTCGGCGCCTTGACAGGGCAGATGGAGCAGACGAAGTACTTGAAGACCTCGCTTGAGGCATCGTGCTGCAATTCGTCGTCCTTGCCGCGGTGAGGCACGTCGTAAGCGTCGGCGGCGAGCAGGATGAGATAGTTCGTCTCGCCCATGTCGATGCACTCGATGATCTTGCGGCAGAGCGTTTCACGCGAGGCGGGGTCCTTGAGCTCGGTCTGGCGCAGGGTCTGGAGCAGGCGGTGCTCGTCGCTGTCGGCCACCTGCTGCGTGGAGAAGACCACGTCGACAAGATTTTTGCCCAGCGCGCCGGAGAGGGATTTTTTGAGCAGCGCCAGGTACATCTCCTGTTCCTCTTGCCGCATGAGACCCATTGAGGTGTCGACCCATGAGATGATCTCACGGTTGGAGTTTACATAACAGCCGAAAATGCGGCTGAAGTTATTTTTGTCGGGCCGGAAACGCCGGCGCAGTTCGTTGAGTTCTTTCTGATTCATGGCTCGTCCTTTCCTGTTCAAAATATCGCGAGGATGATTTTACCACGCGCACGCGGATGGGACAAGGGGAAAGCGCAGCAAATGAGGGAGAAGACCCGAAACGGAATAGTGAAGAAAGCATAAAAAGCGATATTCTTTTCCAAGAACATCGATAAAAATGATTGAAAAATGGTCATTATCTGAAAAACGAATTGACAGGCGGGACGCTTTGCAATATGCTGTGACAAGTCGAAATCGGAAGAATCGATGAAAAATAGTTATTTGGAGGCAAATACCATGAAAAAGTTCCTTGCGATCCTGCTGGCGCTCGTCATGACGCTGGCGCTGGTCGCCTGCGGCCAGCAGAACGATGCTGACGCGGGTGACAATACGGGCGATGAGCAGACGACGGAGACAGAGTTCCAGTCCAAGATTCTCTTCTGCGGCTCCACGTCCCTGTATCCCATCATTTCCTCTCTCGCTTCCTCCTTCACCGAGGAGTATGTGAAGTGGAACGCGGTGAACCCCTCTTTCCCTGAGGAGAACATCTCCATCTATGTCGCGCCCGGCGGCTCTGGCGTCGGCGTCAGCGCTGCCATCGACGGCACGGCCGACTTCGGTATGCTCGCCCGCGATATCAAGGATTCCGAGGTCGAGGCGCTCGGCGAGAACTACAGCCAGTACATCGTTGCCCGCGACGCGCTGACCGTTTCCGTCAACGCTTCCAACCCCATCTGCTCCGTGATGGACGATATGTCCGCCGACACGATCCGTCAGATCTTTGCCGGTGAGCTCACCACCTGGGACCAGGTCGATCCCTCCCTGCCGGCCGAGACCATCAACGTCTACATCCGCGACCTCTCCGGCGGCGCTTACGAGGTCTTCCAGAAGGCCATCATGGGCGAGAGCGAGGTCACCGCTTCTGCCACGCAGTCCGCTTCCATGACCGAGCTTGCCACCAACATTGCCAATGACCCCTGGGGCATCGGCTACGCCGGCTTCGGCGCTTACAACAAGGCCAACGCCAACGGTCAGGTCCTGTTTGCCATGAAGGTCGACGGTGTTGAGGCCAACGAGGAGAACATCATCAGCGGCGATTACACCGTGCAGCGCCCCGTCATGTTCGTCACCGGCGCGCCTGTCACCGAGTCCGAGCAGGCGTTCATCGACTACGTCTTCTCCCAGACCGGCTATGACGTTGTCGTCGCCAACGGCTACATCCCCGCCTTTACCCCCGCGGCCTGATTTTGAACCGGCTACAAACGCTGCCACCGGAAACGGTGGCAGCGTTTATCTGCTCAAAGGACGACTATGCGAAAGGAGGTCCTGCCCATGCGCCGCGTGAGAAATACCGCGTTTTCCGCGCTGCTCTGCGCGCTCACGGCATTGACCGTGCTCACACTGGCCTTCGTCATCTACTTTATCGTGCAGGAGGCGCTGCCGACCTTTGAAGAGGTCCCGCTGCGGGAGTTCCTCTTCGGCCGGCGCTGGATGCCCATCGACTACACGGGCGCGGGCGCCTCGTTCGGCATTTTCAACTTCATCATGGGTACGCTTTCCGTTTCGCTCATCGCGATGCTGCTTGCGTCCCTTGTGGGGCTCGGCGCGGCGGTGTTCCTGTCCTGCGCGGCGGGGACGAGGACGCGCGCGGTCCTCTATCCGCTCATCGACCTGCTGGCGGGCATTCCGTCGGTGGTCTACGGCTTCGTGGGCCTTCTGGTGCTCGTCAGGCTTTTCCTGAAGGCGGGCGTGCACACGGGCTCGTGCGTGCTGGCGGCAGGAATACTGCTGGCGGTGATGCTGCTGCCGTATCTCGTCTCCTCGTGCAGCGAGACGATTCTGAAGGCGAAGGAGCGGTATCTGCCCGCGGCGGACGCGCTCGGTATTTCACCGTGGTACACGGTGGCGGCGGTCATCCTGCCGGCCTCGTGGAAAAATATCCTGCTTTCGATGGTGCTGGCCATCGGACGCGCGATGGGCGAGACGATGGCCGTGATGATGGTGATGGGCAACGCGAATCTCTTCCCGACGCTGCTCGGCAAGGGCGAGAGCATCGCCGCCGTCATCGCGCTCGAGATGGGTACTGCCGTGGTCGGCAGCACGCATTACCATGCGCTGTACGCGGCGGGACTTGTGCTGATGGTGCTGCTCTTTATCATCAACGTTGGCATGACGCTTTTGCGTGACCGCCTGCTGCGGCGGGAGGAGGGCGGCAAATGAGAAAGAAAAGCTTTCGCGCGCTGCTCGTCAAAATATGGGCCTGCGCGGGGATCGCGCTCGTGCTCGGCACGGTCGCGTTTCTGTTCGGCTATATTTTCTGGAAGGGCGGCTCCTCCATCAGTTGGGAGTTTCTTACGCAGTCGCCGCGCGGCGCGGTGTTGGGCTCGGAGGGCGGGATATGGCCCGCCATCGTCGGAAGCCTGTATTTTACGGGCGTCGCCATCGTGATCGGGGCGATCCCCGCCATCGCGACGGCGCTGTACCTCGTCTTTTACTGCAGGGGGCGCAGAACGGCGCGGGCCATCCGCCTTGTCATCCAGTGCATCTCGGGCATCCCGTCGATCGTGCTGGGCCTTTTTGCCTACAGCTTTCTTGTGCGTGACCTCGGGCTCGGGCGATGCGTGCTCTCTGCCGGCACAGCGCTCGGTATCATGATCCTGCCCTTTATCGAGGTGCGGGCTGAGAAGGCCTTTGGCGAGGTCGCGCCGCAGATGCTGCGCTCGGCCTACGCGCTGGGCTGCTCGAAGCGCTATGCCATCGCAAGGCTCGTGTTGCCGCAGTGCCGGGGCGAGCTCGTCTCGGGCGTTATCCTCGGCGGCTGCTACGCCATGGGCGCGACCGCGCCGCTCATCTTCACGGGGGCGGTCGCCTACGCCGCGGTGCCGGACTCGGTGCTCAAGCCCGCCATGGCGCTGCCGATGCACCTCTATCTGCTGGTCGCGCAGGGCGAAACGTCCATGGGCGCGGCCTACGGCACGGCCTTCGTGATGATGGCCCTCATCCTGATCTGCAATCTGCTGGCGAGCATTTACGCCGGAAGGAGCCATAAACGATGAATTCTGCCATGACGCTGCGGGACGTGTCCGCCTTTTATGACGGAAAGCCCGCCATTGCGCATATTTCCGCCGATATCCCGAAAAATGAGATCACGGCCGTCATCGGACCCTCGGGCTGCGGCAAGTCGACGCTGCTGCGGTGCATGAACGGCCTTCTCGCGCAGGAGCCGGGAACGGAGGTGCGCGGCGAGATCGCGCTCGACGGCACGGATATCTCCCGCCTGCCGAGCGAGGAGCTGCGCCGCCGCGTGGGGCTCGTCTTCCAGACGCCGACGCCGTTTCCGTTTTCCATCCTCAAAAACCTGACCTTTGCCCCGCAGTACTACGGTCAGCGGGACAAGAAGGCGCTCGAGGCGCTGGCGATCGGAAAATTACAGCTCTGCGGCCTTTACGACGAGGTGAAGGACGAGCTGCGCAAGAATGCGCAAAAGCTTTCCGGCGGACAGCAGCAGCGCCTCTGCATCGCGCGGGCGCTGACGGTGGAGCCCGATATCCTGCTGCTTGACGAGCCGTGCTCGGCGCTCGACGTGCGCGCGACGCAGACGGTCGAGGAGCTGCTGCTGCGATTGAAGGAGCGCTACACGGTCGTCATCGTGACGCACAACCTCGCGCAGGCGAGGCGCATCGCCGACAGGACGATGTTCCTCTACAACGGACAGCTCATCGAGCAGGGAGAGCACCTGCTCACTCACCCGCAGGAAAAGGAAACGCGCGCATTCCTCGAAGGCGCGTTCGGTTAAAAGGAGGAGACCCATGCTGCATATCGAGATCCCCGGCCGCGCGCCGATGGACATTGCAAACGTCGTGTTCGACTACAACGGCACCATCGCCGTCGACGGCAAGGTGCTGCCCGAGCTCAGAGAGCGGATCGAAGCGCTCCTGAAGCTTGTGCCGGTATATGTCCTCACGGCGGACACCTACGGCACCGTGCGCGCGCAGTGCGAGCCGCTGGGAATGATCGTGCACACCTTCCCGCGCGAAGGCGCGGCGCAGTGCAAGGAGGAGATCGTGAAGGCTCTTCCCGGCGCGAGCGCGTGCTTTGGCAACGGCTTCAACGATATCGGAATGTTCGACGCGGCGGCGCTGTCCGTCGCGATCCTGGAGGGGGAGGGCCTGTGCGCCTCGCTCCTGCCGCACGCGGACGTGTTGGTGCGCAGCGCGGCAGAGGGGCTGGACCTTCTTTTGAAGGAGGGGCGCCTGAAGGCGACGCTGCGGAGCTGATAGAGGCATCAAACGATAAAAAGAGGGTCGAAACGCTCGTTTCGGCCCTCTTTTTCTGCCTGTGAACGAATGGTAAAATATTGTTTACAATTTGCACATTGACTTTCATGCCAAAGCAAGTATAATGATGACGTTCTAAAATTAGAAGATTATCATTTGGCAACAAGATGACGCGCCTCCTGCTGCCGATGATAACGGAAAGGGAACGGTATGATGCGGGACGAACCGATGCACGGGATAACGATCTTCAGCCACGCCAACAAAATGACGCAGGCCTACCATGTGATGCTCGCGCCGCTGTGCAGGGAAGCGGGGATGCCGCCGCTGGCAATGGATATCCTGCTGTTTCTGGCCAACAATCCGGAGCATAATACGGCGAAGGATATCTGCCGTCTGCGCGGGCACAAATCGGGTATCGTCTCCGTGCATGTGGAAAGACTGGTGAATGACGGCCTTCTCG
>OGMF01004005.1_pt1 | contig 10491 bp, 14 predicted proteins | sample 1572921 | NCBI WGS metagenome assembly OGMF01 (sample SAMEA2581919, study PRJEB24529) | metagenome | biome: Human gut stool | place: China | collected 2011
TTTTTCTGTAGTTCATTTTTCATATTACGAAAGAGGCGTTCCTCTATATCAATCAAATATTGTCTCTTCTGTACCATCTGGTTTTCCGGATTCAGATAGCGGAGCCGCTTCTCTGTAAAATCCAAGTGCTCACGCCCTGCATCCACCTGTGCCAGAATACAACGTGCCAGACGATCTTTATATCCATACAATTCTTCTAATACAAGACGGACATCATAAACCGCCAGTTCTGCTGCCGCTGAAGGTGTCGGTGCGCGTAAATCCGCCACGTAATCTGCAATTGTCACATCGGTTTCATGTCCGACTGCTGAAATCACCGGCGTCCGACATTCATAAATTGCCTGTGCCACGATTTCCTCATTAAATGCCCACAAGTCTTCCATTGAGCCGCCGCCTCGCCCCGCTAAAATAACGTCCACGCCAAATTCATCCAAAAAAGAAATTCCCCCAGCAATGGATTGTGCCGCTCCTTCTCCCTGCACTTTTGCCGGATATAAATAAAGCTGCACATAAGGATTGCGTCTTGTAGCAATCTGAATCATATCATGGACTGCCGCACCGGTTTTCGCCGTTACGATACCGACTTTTTTTACATACTTTGGAATTGGCAGCTTTCGATCCTCGTCAAAATATCCTGCTGCCTCCAGCTTTTTCTTTAATTTTTCATACTGCTCCTGTAAGTGTCCATCTCCTACCGGGACAATTTTTTTGGCATAGAGCTGATATTTCCCATCGCGCTCGTATACACTAATGGAGCCGCCAACTACGACTTCCTGTCCATTCTCCATCCGAAAATCAAGTCCGCCGCGGTCACCGCGAAACATCACACACGTAAGCTGTGAGCGGTCGTCTTTTAGCGAAAAATAAATATGCCCGGAGCTATGATATTTGCAATTGGAAATTTCGCCTTTTACAAATACAACCGACAGGGCATATTCTTTGGAAAACATATTCTTAATATACTGATTGACGGAAGAGACGGAATATACATTTCCTCTATTCATTTACAATCTTACCCAAGATACCATTCACAAACGCAGCACCATTCTCTCCGCCATACTCTTTTGCAAGTTCCACGGCTTCATTGACGGCTACGCCGACCGGTACACTTTCCTCATATAATGCTTCATAAACAGCCAGTCTCAAAATTGCTAATTCCGCTTTTGCAATTCGCTCAATCTTCCAGCCCTTTGCATTTGCCGAAATTTTTTCATCAATATCCGGCATCAAAGCAATCAGCCGTTCCACTTTTTCGCGGACTTCCTTTTCATCCTTTTCACTAATTTCATGTTCTTCCGGAAAATGGAAATTCGCCAAAAAATTACTCATCTGTTCTTCAAACTCATCGGTTCCATAAAAATCATTCTGGAACATCAGACAGAAGATACATTCTCTCATCTCATGTCGTGTCATAACTATCCTCTTAATCCTGTTCTAAACTTACACCGGCGATTCGCACATTCACCTGTTTTACTGTCAAACCGGTCATGGAATTAATCGCCTGCATTACTTTTTCCTGTACCTGTTTACAGGTTTTTGGAATGCTGTATCCATATTTCATATTAATTGCCAATTCAACCATTGCGATGTCGTCTGCCACTTCCACCTTGACACCTTTGGACAAATTCTTTGCACCAAATTTGCCTGCCAGCTCACCGGCCAAGCCGCCTGCCATCGAATCCACGCCTTCTACTTCTGATGCGGAAATACCGGCAATGCTTGCTACGACTTCATTGGCAATCTGCACTTCGCCAATCCCTGTGTGTTTTCCCATAGAATCATTTGTCATCTCTGTCATACTTTCGTACCTCCTATTGGTATGATACTACAACAAAACAGTTGTAATATGTATTATAGCAGATTTATTTCTTTTTGCCAACAGGCGATATTACAATTTTATCGGCACTGCACTCGGTTTTTCTTTTTACGATATCTTCAATCTGTGCAATCTGGCTCTCCGTCAAATCATCTGCATTTACAACAACATCCACGCTGTCGGATAAAATTGTCACAACAGCTTCTGAAAATCCCTTCGCTGCCAGCAGATTTTCGGTTGCCGTTTCTTTTTCGCTGATTTCGGTCATCTGCATAATCTGCTGCATTGCCTTGTCTTTTTGCGCATTGGTTACATTTTTGTTATTCACTAAATTTGTAAGCGTCTCTTTGTTTTTCGCACGCGTCTGTTCTCTCGAAAGTTTTGCCTCCTCGAAATAATTTCCGGTAACAGTGTTACTTACAAGTACTGCTTCACCGGCATTTTCCTTATTGGAAACCTTTTGTCCACTTGTGCTCACTGCCTTGCCACTGGCTGTTTCTACCGTTTCTTCGTCCTCATCAAGAACAATATCCTCCTCTGAAATGTCTGCTGCGCTTTCGGTTGCCGCTTTGTTGTGATCCCCATGTCCGTTCATTGTCAGTTCTTCACGGTCTGTCATGCTCAGATACCCGGCAATCGCAACCATCACAACAAGCGCAGTAATAATAATCTGGTTTTTTTTCAAAATTTTCTTCACTCCTTTGCCTCCTTACTTTTCATTATTTTTATTTTATGACTCTCAATAGAAAATAATGCACTTACTGCATCGGTTATTTCTCTTTTTATCACAGAATCGTATCCGCCTTCGCAGACAATGACAATCCCCTCGATTTCCGGCTCCTTCTCCTGTATGATATACGGAGAAGAGTCACGGCTTGAATTTTCCACTAAAACTGTTTTTTCCTCGTTGGACTCTCCTTTTTGCGTATTATCTTTTAATGTCACTTTCTCATTTGACGCCTTCAAAGTAATCATTACATCCGCATGCCCGACTCCGTCCACCCGCTGTAAAAGCTGTTTTAACTCTTCCTCCCGCTCCGCCTTATATTCCTCAAGTGTCCCCTTTGTCTCCGCGTCTGTAACATCGGACGAAGAAGCAGGTGCCGCCGCCTTTTCATCTGCATTTTCCGAATAGGAAAAAAACAAAAGCAGTACACCACATATAACAACCGCTAACAATTTCAAGGTTCCCGCTTTTTCAATTATTTTTTTTAATTCCTCTTTCATGCGCTATGCCTCCTCAATCCAAATCTTTTCTTCTTCCACCCCATACCGAAAAGCCAGTTCATTCTGCCACTCCTTTTGCATTTTATCTGCATTTTTTACGCGCACCCTTATCAATATAATTTTCATATCATCCATCTTTATCCGGCAATCGGATTCATCCACCCCACATTGCAGTGCAATATCTTTTTTTACCTGTGCCACATATTTCTCTTTCATCTGTTTTTCATACTTTTCTCCAAGCAGACGAATTTCCTCTTTCGTCTGTTCCACCTGCTGTTTGTTTTCCGAAAGAATATAATTTTTTTCCCATACCTTTCCTTTTCCAAAAAAGCCAAGCACCGGAACAAGCACAAGTAAAATAACAATCAAACTTGTCACATAAGTAAAATACTTTTTGTATTCCGTTCCCATAAATAAATTTGTAAGCAGTGCCGCAAGCAGTAAAAATACTACAACCTGTCTCACCATCTGAAATGCTGCTTCCATGAAATCTCCTTTCGTCCGTCATGAGCCAAGATTTGTACTGACTAACACAATGACTATCGACAGTAAAAACATAAGTCCGGATGCCAGTAAATACCCTAACATCAGTTTTCCGCTTGTGGCTGCCGACTGCAATACCATCACAATTCTGTGGTCGCTGACCGGCTGCGCAACCGCTCCTGCCACACGGTATAAAAAGGTAAATAAAAAAACTTTCAACATCGGGTACAGACAAAGAATCACAATGGCAATCACACCGCCTACTCCGACCGCACTCTTAATTAACAGACCGCTTCCATATACGGTATCCATCACACTGCCCGCTGTATTTCCCACACCGGGCATCCCCTTTGCCACGTTCCAGACCGCATTATTTCTCACACGGTCCATTACCGGAACTAACAAGCCCTGGATTCCCTGATAGCCAATCATTGCTGCAAACAAAATACGAATTGACATCCTTAATATACTGCCAATTAAATCCACCATTTTCGAGAACCGGTGTCCTGCCATCTGATTGATCACGCTTAGGAAAAAATAGATTTCAACCCCCGGCATCAAAAAATATTTCATTGCCATCGAAAGCAGCCCCATCGTAAGAAGCATTGCTTCATAAAAGGCAAGCGAACTCTGCATATTCCCGCCATAGCAGAGGGTAAGTGAAAAAGAGGGAATCAAAGCTTTCATAAAGCCAATCAGATTTTCCAGTGCTTTCTCTGCCACGGCATACACACCTAAAAATCCCGAAAGCACGAGTGAAAACAAAAGAAGAAATACGACAAAAAATCCCGTTTCTCCCAAATCACCGTCCCCAATCGTACCGGCAAATTTCACAAAAATCCCCGCAAACACACTGAGTGCAAGAATATGTAAAATAGTTTTTTTCTGTGCATCCCACTGACCGGTCACCTGCTCACAGATACAGTCAACAATTGCCCCAAAGGAAAAATCGGCCGTTCCATCCATAACGTCTGTAACATACTGCTGTAAGGAAAAACTTTGCTTTGTATTTTCCTGCAGAGAAAGATCCGCCTGTTCTAAAGACAATTCATTCTGCCACTCTTCTTTCTGCTCTGCCTTAGCTTCTGTATCAAATGAAAAACCAAATAGCAGAACCATTAAAAAAATGAAACATTTCTTTTTCACTGCAGCATATCCCCCAAAGTCTTTAAAAGCGTCTCGACAACCGGAAAACTCACTAACATCATACTGATTTTTCCTATCATATTGATCTGACTGGCAACCGCTCCATTACCGGCATCCCGGCAAAGATTCACGACAAGCTGCGTCAAATAGGCAATTCCTAACATTTTAAGAAGGATTCCTAAGTATTCTCTGCTTAAGCCAATTGCCTGTTCAAATTCATGGATTCTCTCAATCACCATCCGGATGGACGACAAACTATAAATTCCTAACAATAGGACTGTCCCTATCATCACGGCAACCGCATATTCCCGTTTCACACTGCCGGCTATTAAAGACAGAAAAACAGCCGCCAGACCAAGCACCGCCACTTTCACCATTTTTTTCACCTCCCTTACAGAGAAAACATGTCCTCAACGCTTGTGAACAATTCAGAAATATATGGAATAATCCAAAACAAAACTAAAAGAAGTCCTGCTAAGCTTACAATAAATGCCTGTTCATCGCGCCCGGATTGTTTGAGAATCTGATTTAAAATGGTAACTAATATTCCCACTAATGCAATTTTAAATATAATTGTTATTTCCATAGGTAATGCATTCGTTCCTTTCTTCTTTTCCATCGCCTCTTACACCAATAAAAGACAGATTAAAACACCGCTAAAAGCGCCTATCACCGGATACATACGAAGCCTTTCATGGCTTTCTTTTTCCGTTTGCTCCATTCTCAGTTTTAAGCGGCGTACATAAATCTGAATGGTTGAAACCTGCATTTCCAAATCCAGATATCCGAGTGTACCACCTAATTTTTCCCACTCTTCCCGCTCTTCTTTTTCCATCTGCGACTTTGTTAAAACCTTTCTCGCTGTCTGGCACCAAATCGTTTCCAGTGCTCCTTCGTGGGTATTAAGCTTTTTTGCAATCTGTGCAAAAAAACTGCCAACTATACCGCCAATCCTTACCGAAACCTCTTCGCATGCCTCCATCAGCGGCGTGTGCCCGTATTCCATTTCTCCCTGTAAAATAAGAAGTGCTCTTTCACAGTCCTGCATATTATGTAAGCGGTTGCCATATCGAATCCGATAAAAAATACCGATTCCAAAACTTCCCAACAGGACAAAAATCATTCCTAAAAATTTTATTTCCATATCGTCTTTCCCTCCTTATCATAAACAGCCAGACATTTGCCCGGATGAAACAGATTGTCCAAAAGTATATATCGCTCAAACATCCTGTTTTCAAATACAGCCTGAAACTCTTTTTTCTGCCGGACCTGCGAAAGCGTTTCTCCATGAATGGTTGCTAAAAGAGAACAGCCGCTTGTAAGTGCATATGATAGAGCGGCAATATCTTCGCTTGTCCCAATTTCATCGACAGCAACAACCTGCGGAGCCATCGAGCGAATCATCATGCGCACACCATCCGCTTTTTTGCATCCATCTAACACATCACAAAAAGAGCCTAAATCTCTTTGTGAAATTCCCATATAGCAGCCGGCTATTTCCGAGCGTTCGTCAACTACCGCCACATTGCACTGCCTTGAAAGATTCCTCACAAAATCACGCAAAAGCGTTGTTTTTCCACCACCCGGAGGAGCTATAATCAGCGTTGGTAAAATCACGGTATTTAACACGACAAATGGCATCAATTCATCGGAACATCCCTTTATTTCATGGGAAATACGGATGTTTAATCCGGACAAATACCGCATCGTCTTCACCGCACCATGCTCATACACAACATGTCCGGCAAGACCAACTCTGTGTCCACCGGGAATGGTAAGAAATCCCTCTCTCATCTGCTCCTCAAAAGCATACAATGACTGTCTGCTGATTCGCGAAATCAACTCTTTCCATTCCGCCATCGTAACACTTTGTTTTTGCTCCGGCACAACAAATCTGCCATCATACCGTAAAGCAATGCCCTTTTCTCTGCGGATTCTTATTTCCTGCAGTTTTTCTTCTTTTAAAACCACGCGTTCAACCAGTTTCCGCAGTCTTTCCGGCAAAAGTTCCCGAATCTCTTTATTTAGCAAATGCACCCCTCCTTTTTTTACATGTATATGCCTGTCCACACGGAATATACCACCCATTTGCCTTGACACCCCATCTTATTTGTACTAAACTGAGGGCAAAAAGCAAAAAAAGGACTTAATATTATGGAATACGGATTAATAGGAGAAAAATTAGGCCATAGTGCCTCCAAAGAAATTCATGAACAATTAACAGACTACTCATATGAGTTACATCCTCTCACCAAAGAAGATTTTCCGATTTTTATGGAGGAAAAAGCGTTTCGCGCCCTGAATGTTACCATTCCTTACAAGCAGGCAGTTATCCCGTATCTTACCGCCATGGATGAGAATGCAAAAGCGATTGGTGCTGTCAACACGATTGTGAACCAAAATGGCTCCCTCTATGGCTACAATACAGATATGCCGGGATTTCTCTATATGGTAAAGAAAAATGGTATCGACATGGAAGGGAAAAAAGTTGTTGTCCTTGGAAATGGTGGTGCCTCTCAGGCAATTCAGGCAGGTGTCAAAAAAATGAATCCCGCTAAAATGATTGTGGTCGGCAACCGAACCATCAAAGAGGGAGTTCTTACTTACGAACAGTGTTTCGCCCTCCACAGTGATGCGGACATTGTCGTAAATACAAGTCCGGTCGGCATGTATCCAAATGTCGATTTTTCACCGGTTGACTTAACTCATTTTCCTCAATGTCAGGCATTGATATCATTGCCAATCCGCTTACCACAAAACTTGTCGCACAGGCAAGAGAACTTGGCATGAAGGGTATCACCGGACTGGAAATGCTGATTGCACAGGCAAAATATGCCGTTGAAATCTTTTTGGACACAAAAATACCGGAAGAAAAAATTGATGAAATCTATCAGAATATGAAAAAAAAGTCGTAAATACAAAAAAGGAGCCGTACCGGCAACCACTTGCCGGTACGGCTCCTTTTTTTCAGATAAGTCAAAACTTATCATCCTTCAATGGCAATGTATTTTTTCTGCCCCACGGCATCTTTATGCTCTTTCTTTGGAACAAACAATTTCAAAATACCATGCTTAAACTCTGCCTTGATATCTTCTTCTGTCACATCTGTACCAACATAAAAGCTTCTCTGGCAGGCACCCTCATAACGCTCTTTGCGGATATAATGTCCTTCTTTTTTCTCTTCGCTCTTATCCAAGCCCTTTGCGGCACTCAAAGTAAGATAACCATCCTCTAATGAGGCTTTTACTTCTTCTTTTTTAAATCCCGGCAAATCAATCATAATCTCGTAACCTTCATCGGTTTCGCGAATATCGGTTTTCATCAAATGACCGGCATTTTTACCATAAAGCTTTTTCTCAGCTCTTCTAAAATCTCTGTCATCATAAAATGGGAATCCTCCAAAAAAGTCATCAAATAAATTTTCTCCAAAAATACTAGGTGCTAACATAAGTCATCTCTCCTTTTCTTCATCAAACTAAACTGTTTCAATTAACATGTTACCATTTGATTTTTTCTTTCCTAAGAACCCCTTTCCTTTGTTCTAGTTGTAATATAACACTTATTGTTAGCACTGTCAAGAGGTGAGTGCTAATTTCTTTGTGAAAGTTTTGTGAACTCTTGTCCAAAGCATGCATACCGTGCCTCATAACGCCTTACACATTCCGCCATTGTTTCTGCGTCTCTCTGATAAATAAAGATAATATCTTCTACATCTCGTTTTTCTCCCGCTATTTCCCATAAACGGCTCTCAATCTCCCACGGCATTTTCCGCTCCAGCAGATAGCGGACTCCATAATACTGTAACAGCATGTTCATTCGTTTTTGCTCCGGACAAGACTGTGCTTTTATATAAAAAAACAGCCGATTGCATATATACTCAAAATCATCCACCAGATAAAATACAAAAAGCAAATCTCGGAAGAACTCGCCACTAAGTGTTTCCAGTCTGATTTTCGACTGATACCACTCCGGTATCTGCTCGTTTCCTAAATCTGCTTCATCAAAAGTTCCCTCATATATATTTTTCAATATGCCAAAGCCGTGGCAAAAGACCAGTTCCGGCAGAACTGCCAGCGTATAAATCAAATACTCGTTTTCCGTCAATTTGTCCTTTTTTACTCCTCCCCCAACCATATGCGCTTTTCGCATCTTGATTCCTCCTCAATAATATACCGCATTCTGTGAAAAATAACGATATAATTATACATATATTTAAGTTTTTTGAAAAGGAACAAACGGTATATCCTTACGAAAAATCAGATTTTTCTAAGCAAAAAACGGCAAAAAAATGGATTTCTTGCAATTTCTCAAATATCATGTAAAATAAATTATACCTACAAAAGAAAGGAAATAACATCACATGAAAAAAATATTATGCATTCTGCTTAGTTTATTGTTAGTGCTGCTAAACGGCTGTTCCAGTGATACGGGAAACATTCGTTTTGGGGCTGCCGGCGTTGGCGGTATGTATTATACGTTCGCCAATAGTTTCACCGGAATTCTTAGTAAAGAGAACGAAAATTATTCTTATGAAGTTAAAAACACCGCAGGTTCCACCGCTAATATCCGATTGCTGTCCAATCACTATATCGATTTAGCGATTGCACAGGCTGATTTAATTCAGGATGCCTATGAGGGAACCGGTGCATTTGATGGTAACATCTGTAAAGACTACAGTGCCATTGCTATACAGAAGCCTGCCAAATTGTTGTCCGTGCAGACTCATCCATTTATTCACTCGATGATTTGCAGGGAAAACATATCAGTATCGGTGCCTCGGAATCCGGCACAGAGCGAAATGCAAAAGAAATTCTTGCAGCAACAGGATTAACCTCCCGTCTGGTTCAGACAGAAAATTATGATTATACACAGGCCGCCAACCAGCTTTCCAATCATGAAATCGATGCCTTTTTTTGTACTGCAGGTACCAAGACAACGATTATCGAGGAACTGGCAAAGGAGTGTCCAATCCGGCTTCTCAGCCTAAATGAGACATGCTTAAAAAAACTAATGGCATCCTCTCCTTCATATATCCATTATACCATTCCGGCTAACACTTATACCGGACAGGATAAAGAAGTAACAACCATAGGAGTGAAATCTATTCTTTTAGCATCGGATGATTTATCCGAGGACACCGTTAATATAATTACAAAAGCCTTATTTGCGCATAATAAAGATTTACAGTATGCAACATCCCTAAATTTGGCCTTAAACGAAACATCTGCTACAAAAGATATTACACTTCCTTTTCATAAAGGAGCCGCCTCTTATTACAAAGAGAAGAAAATTACCGTTTCGACAAAATAGCAAATAGGAAGGATTACTATGAACATTGAATTTGATATGTACCAGACACTGGCACTTGCCGTTTTGGTACTTTTACTTGGAAGTTTCTTAAAAAAACACATTCATTTTTTGGAAAAATTCTGTATTCCGGCACCTGTTATCGGTGGTTTGTTGTTTGCCATCTTAACCTGCATCGGTTACTCGACCGGACTTGCTGATTTTACCTTTGATGACACCCTGCGCGAAGTATGTATGGTTTTTTTCTTTACTTCGGTTGGATTTCAGGCAAATCTGAAAGTATTAAAAAGTGGCGGAAAATCAATGATTATTTTCCTCTTCTTAGTCATCACCTTAATTGTTTCACAAAACCTGCTTGCAGTTGGTCTTTCCAAACTGCTGCAATTAAATCCGCTTGTCGGTATGTGTACCGGATCAATTCCGATGGTCGGAGGCCACGGTACTGCCGGTGCCTTTGGACCGGTTTTGGAGGATTTTAATATTCAGGGTGCAACCACAATTTGTACGGCTGC
>OGMF01004008.1_pt1 | contig 10486 bp, 7 predicted proteins | sample 1572921 | NCBI WGS metagenome assembly OGMF01 (sample SAMEA2581919, study PRJEB24529) | metagenome | biome: Human gut stool | place: China | collected 2011
ACGATATTCACACGGATGAACAGGGTGATCTATGGATCGTGGACCATCGACAAAAGACAGGAACGCAGTTTCGGGTCAAGCTGTTGCCGGTAGCCAAACGGCTCGTAGAACGTTACAGCCGACTGAGGCTCCCCGGAAATAAGGTATTCCCGGTCAAAGACCGTGATTCGATGAATATGTCCCTACGACATGTGGCACGCCATGCCGGATTGTCGTTCAATCCGACGATGCATGAGGCAAGGCACACCTTCTCGACCACGGTCACCCTCTCGCAGGGTGTCCCTCTGGAGACGGTCAACAAGATGCTCGGACACAAACACATCACCACCACACAGATTTACGCCAAGATCACAAACGACAAGATCGGTCGTGACATGGATGCCCTGAGCCAGAAGATCGCTGAAAAGTTTTATCCCTATGATTTTGCCAAAGATTAAATGAATCCATAAAATTGGTTACCTTTGATGCAAGATTACGGATAGATGGCATGTCAAGGATTCTGATTATAGACGACGAGCAGCAATTAAGGAAGTTGTTGGCCCGCATCATCAGTCTTGAAGGTTATGAAGTCCTCGAGGCGGAGGATTGCGCTCATGGGATGAAAATGCTCGCACAATATGATTTCGAGGTCGTATTGTGCGATGTCAAGTTGCCCGATGGCAATGGAGTTGAACAAGTTGGCAAAATCAAACAGGCGGCTCCGTTGACCGAGGTGATCCTGCTCACGGCATACGGCAATATTCCGGACGGCGTGCAAGCGATTAAAAACGGAGCTTTCGATTATATCACGAAAGGCGACGACAACAACAAGATTCTGCCGCTGTTGAGTCGGGCCGTCGAAAAATCCGAATTGCAAAAACGATTGGCCAGATACGAAACAAAATCCTCGGTCGAATATTCTTTTGATCGCATCATCGGCTCCTCTCCTGCCATGCGTCAAGCCGCCGAGCTGGCTCGAAAAGTGGCCGGAAGCGATGCTTTTGTTCTGCTTACCGGCGAAACAGGTACTGGGAAGGAGGTCTTTGCCAATGCCATTCATCACGCCAGTTCCCGAGCCAAGGAGGCTTTTGTCGCTGTAAACTGTTCGGCCTTTGCCAAAGAACTGCTCGAAGGCGAGCTGTTCGGGCACAAGGCGGGCAGCTTTACCGGCGCTACCAAAGATAAAAAGGGATTGTTGGAGGAGGCGGACGGGGGAACATTATTCCTGGATGAAATCGGCGAAATGCCGATGGATTTGCAGGCGAAACTGTTACGGGTGCTCGAAAACGGCGAATTCCTGAAAATCGGCGAAACGCGGCCCAAACGGGTCGATTTGCGGGTGATTGCCGCCACGAACCGGGACCTCGAACAGGAGATTGCCCGGGGAAATTTCCGCGAGGACCTCTATTTCCGCCTGTCGGTTTTCCGCATCCATCTCCCGGCATTGAGCGAACGGCCGGAAGATATTGAGGAGTATGTCCGGTTCTTCGTCGAACAGTTTGCCCGGAAAATGGGGAAACGGATCGATCATATCGACAAGGAATATATTGCCGCAATGAAACAACATGTGTGGCATGGGAACGTGCGGGAACTTCGGAACGTCGTCGAGCGCAGCCTGATCATGACCGACGGCAATGTCGTTGCAGTCGACGCCTTGACGCCGGACTTCAAGATCTCCCAACAACCAGAAACTCTGTCGGATTCGCTTGCGCTGGAAGATATTGAACACAAGCATATCCTGAAGGTTATGGAGTATACGCGGGGAAACAAGTCGGAAGCGGCGCGTTTGCTGGGAATCGGCATTGCAACGCTATATCGCAAACTGGAGAGTTATGGCATAAAATAGCCGGTATCCTATCATTTTGAGAGAGGAGGTTTATCAATATGATAAGCTTCCTCTCTTTTTTGTTTTTTATAATATTTTATAAAACACTATTGATCAGTGTGTTAATGTGTTGTTTAGTTTATTTGGCATCCTCTTCGTAACATGCTGACACAAACTATAAAATCCAAAAACAAATGAATGGATGGAATGTCATAATCATCATGATCATAGCTGGATCTGTATTGTATCTGTTTGCACATATGGTAGACTGCTTCGTGAAAAGATTAAACGACTGCAAAAGAAGCCGAATCAAATGGTAACTCTAAAATAAAAAAAAGATGAATGGAATTTTAATGTTCGTAACCATGTTAGCCTTAGGGGCATTGTGCTACTGGTTTTACTACAAATGTGTGGATTGGTTTGAAAAAATCTAAAACGTAAGATCATGTTTATAGGACTGTTAATATTGAGCTTACTTATATTCATCTATCTGATGTATGTGCTCATCAAACCCGAAAAATTCTAAGCGTGAAAACATTTTACAAAAACGTAAATAAATGAATACCGAAATTTTAGGCGTCATTCTGCAATGGGTCGCTTTGGTGGCGCTCAGCTATCCCCTGGGACGCTACATTGCCAAAGTATATAAGGGGGAGCGTACCTGGCTCGACTTCATGGCTCCCGTTGAGCGGCGGATCTATAAACTGTGCGGAATACGTCCCGACGAGGAGATGAACTGGAAACAGTTCCTGAAAGCCTTGTTGACCGTCAATGTGTTCTGGTTTGTTTGGGGGATGGTGCTGCTTGTCTGCCAGGGCTGGCTTCCACTGAATCCGGACGGCAACGGAGGCCAGTCCCCCGATCTGGCGTTCAATACGACGATCAGCTTTATGGTGAACTGCAATCTCCAGCATTACAGCGGGGAATCCGGGCTCACCTACTTTACGCAGTTGTTCGTCATCATGCTTTTCCAGTTTGTCACCGCAGCCTGCGGCATGGCGGCTCTCGCCGGGATCATGAAGGCGCTTGCGGCCAAAACCACGAAAACCATCGGGAACTTTTGGGTGTTCATGACAAAGAGTGTAACCCGAATTCTGATGCCGCTTTCTTTGTTGGTGGGTATTTTGCTGGTGATCAACGGAACTCCCATGTCTTTTGACGGCAAGCAGACGATTGAGACGCTTGAAGGCAATGAACAGGTAATCAGCCAAGGTCCGACGGCAGCGATCGTTCCCATTAAGCAACTCGGTACGAACGGTGGAGGATACTTTGGGACAAACTCTTCGCATCCGCTTGAAAACCCTAATGCCTTCACGAATATCCTGGAATGCTGGTCTATTCTGATCCTGCCGATGGCCATGGTGTGGGCCGTCGGATTCTATATTCGCCGCCGGAAACTGGCCGCATGGATCTTCGGTGTGATGCTCTTTGCCTTTACGGTCGGCGTGTGCATGTCGGTTCCCCAGGAGATGGGCGGCAATCCCCGAATTGACGAAATGGGTGTTGCGCAGGATCTCGGTTCGATGGAGGGCAAGGAGATCCGGATCGGCTCGGGGGCTTCGGCCATGTGGGGCATGGTGACTACCGTTACCTCAAACGGCTCCGTTAACTCGATGCATGACAGCCAAACCCCACTCAGCGGAATGCTCCAAATGCTCAACATGCAGATCAACTGCTGGTTCGGCGGCGTGGGCGTCGGCTGGATGAACTACTTTGCCTTCCTGATCATCGCCGTATTCATCAGCGGCCTGATGGTCGGACGAACCCCCGAATTCCTCGGCAAGAAGGTGGAAGCCCGGGAAATGAAAATCGCGACGCTGGTTGTGCTCATGCACCCGTTCCTGATTCTGGTCGGAACTGGTATTTCTTCGGCCATTGCAGCCATCAATCCGGAAATCGGATGGCTCAACAACCCCTCATTCCACGGGTTGAGCGAAATGCTCTACGAATATACCTCCGCGGCGGCAAACAACGGGTCCGGGTTTGAAGGGCTGGCTGACAACACGCCTTTCTGGAATATTTCGACCGGCATCGCGCTGATTATGGGGCGTTATTTCCCGATCGTGGGACAGGTGGCTATTGCCGGCCTGCTTGCCTCAAAGAAGTTTGTCCCGGAAAGTGCCGGTACGTTGAAAACGGACACGTTCACCTTCTCGCTGATGACCTTCGTGGTGATCATTATTGTGGCGGCGCTCTCGTTCTTCCCGGCTCTGGCATTGGGCCCGATCGCGGACTATTTAAGTTTCTAATTGCAGAATCATAAGATGAAAAAACAAATCAATAATACGCTGTTTGATAAACAGCTGCTGAAAACGAGTTTCGTGGAGTCTTTCCGAAAACTCGATCCACGGAAGATGATCAAGAATCCGATCATGTTCACGGTGGAAGTAGTAACGGCCGTCATGCTACTGATGCTGATCTATATTGCGGTCTTGGGAGACAATTCACAGGGGTCGTTCTGGTATAATCTGATCGTCTTTGTGGTTTTATTGCTAACTGTTTTATTCGCCAATTTCGCAGAAGCGATTGCTGAGGCCCGCGGCAAGGCGCAGGCGGATTCTCTTCGTAAGACAAGAGAAGAAACACCTGCAAAACTAGTTAGTAACAATGGAAAAACCAAAATTGTAAGCAGTTCGGAACTAAAACGTGGTGATGTTTTCGAATGCGTGGCGGGCGATACGATTCCCGCCGACGGCGAGATCATCGAGGGACTGGCCTCCATCGACGAAAGTGCCATCACGGGAGAATCGGCTCCGGTGATCCGCGAAGCAGGCGGCGACAAGAGTTCGGTGACGGGTGGAACAAAGGTCCTTTCCGACCGCATTCTGGTCAAGGTGACCGCCCAGCCCGGAGAGAGTTTCCTCGACAAAATGATCGCACTGGTGGAAGGTTCTTCACGCCAGAAGACCCCCAACGAGATTGCGTTGACGATTCTGTTAGCAGGCTTTACCCTTGTTTTCATCATCGTCTGCGCCAGTCTGAAACCCTTTGCGGACTACATCGGCGCCAACATCACGATTGCAGCCTTCATCTCGCTGTTCGTCTGCCTGATTCCGACGACCATCGGAGGCTTACTGTCGGCGATCGGCATTGCCGGAATGGATCGTGCCCTGCGGGCCAACGTAATCACCAAATCGGGGAAAGCCGTAGAAACGGCAGGTGACATCGATACTTTGTTGCTGGATAAAACAGGAACCATTACTATTGGAAACCGAAAAGCGACCCGCTTCTATCCCATCCAGGGCGGCGATTCCGGGGCATTTGTCCGGATGTGCGTTCTCTCCTCCGTCGCCGACCAGACCCCGGAAGGTAAATCCATCGTGGAACTCGGTTCGAAGCAGGGCATCAAAGTGGAGTCTCGGGAGATGGTAGGCATACGGATGGTTCAGTTTACGGCCGAAACCCGCTGTTCGGGCGTGAACATGCCGGACGGCACCCGCATCCGCAAAGGGGCCACCGAAGCGATCCGGAAAATCGTTACCGACGCAGGGCACACCTTCCCGCAGGAGGTCGACGGCATCGTCCAAAGTATCTCGGCCAACGGCGGGACGCCGCTGGTGGTCTGCTCCGACGAACGGGTGCAGGGTGTCATCGAATTGCAGGACATTATCAAGACCGGCATTCGCGAGCGTTTCGAACGGCTCCGCAGGATGGGCGTCAAAACCGTAATGGTAACAGGAGACAATCCGCTGACCGCAAAATATATAGCTGAAAAAGCGGGTGTGGACGACTTTATCGCCGAAGCCAAACCGGAGGACAAGATGGAGTACATCCGGCGGGAGCAGCAGGTCGGAAAACTGGTCGCCATGATGGGTGACGGCACGAACGACGCCCCGGCTCTGGCCCAGGCCGATGTCGGCGTGGCCATGAACAGCGGAACCCAGGCGGCCAAGGAGGCCGGCAATATGGTCGATCTGGACAATGACCCGACGAAACTGATCGAGATCGTGGAGATCGGCAAGCAGCTGCTCATGACCCGCGGGACGCTGACCACTTTTTCCATCGCCAATGACGTGGCCAAATACTTCGCCATCGTGCCGGCGCTGTTCATCACCTCGATCCCGTCGTTGCAGGTCCTCAACATCATGCACCTCCATTCGCCCGAGAGCGCCATTCTGTCGGCGGTGATCTTCAACGCGATTATCATTCCGCTGTTGATTCCGCTGGCGCTGCGAGGTGTGACCTACAAACCGATCGGAGCTTCCGCTCTGTTGCGTCGCAATCTGTTCATCTATGGGTTTGGAGGCATCGTCGCCCCGTTCGTGGGAATCAAACTGATCGATATTTTAATTAGTGTATTTTTTTAATTGTAAGGAGAATTATGAAAAATTTATGGATATCGCTTAAGTTTACCCTGGTGATGTGTGTGGTACTCTCCATCGGGTATGTGCTGGTCCTGCGTCTGACAGCCGCGGTCGCTTCTCCGAATGACGGAGAGGCCCCGGTGGTCGAACTGAACGGGAAAGTTGTCGGGGCAGCCAATGTCGGACAGGCATTTACGGACAACCGCTATTTCTGGGGCCGCCCCTCTGCCGTCGATTACAATGGCGGCGGCTCGGGCGGAAGCAACAAGGGAACCAACAATCCGGAATATTTGGCCGATGTAGAGGTTCGCATCAATACCTTTTTGAAAGCCCACCCCTATCTCGAAAGGAAAGATGTACCAGCAGAAATGGTTACGGCCAGCGGGTCGGGACTGGATCCGGACATTTCGCCGCGCGGAGCCGAGGTGCAGATCCGTCGTGTCGCCGAAGCCCGCGGCATGTCGGAAGACCAGGTTCGGGAAATTGTGGAGAAAGCCATCCAAAAACCTTGGTTGGGACTTTTCGGGACGTATAAAGTAAATGTTTTGAAACTTAACGTCGCTCTCGATGAAGCTCAAAAATGATAACAATGGAATAGCAAATTTGAAGTTATGAAACATACAATAGCCTGTACATTAGCTGTATTGGCCATATTGACCGTCGGCCCTGTTTCCGCACAAGACAAAGGCATCTCTTTTAGTGGCGGAAGCGACCTAGTTAGCAGTTATATTTGGCGTGGTGTGTATGAAGCCGGCGTCAGCCTTCAGCCGACCATGATCATGAGTGCCGGTAATTTTTCGGCAATGGCATGGGGATCGGTAGACTTTGCGTCGACATCTTACAAAGAGATGGATATTACGCTTGCCTACACCCTGGGGCCTGTTACCTTGTCATTGGCCGATTTGTATTGGGAAGGAGGGGCCGGCAACAGAGACCTGATCAGCCGGAATTATTTTACTTTCGATAGTCATTCCCCTCATCGTATTGAAGTCGGGGCCAGTTGGGTCGTCTCGGCAAAGATTCCATTCACGCTATCCTGGTACACGATCCTCTTCGGGTCCGCCGATGTCAACAGCCGGGGCGAACGGGCGTACAGTTCCTATTTCGAAATCGCCTATCCGTTCCAGGTGAAAGGGATTGACATGAAGGCCGGCGTCGGCATGGTGCCGTGGAATGCATATGGGACTTACGGGGTCGATCGGGATTTTTATGTGCAAAATATTTTTCTCAATGCAGGGAAGACTTGGAATATCGGGGGAAATGACGATATGAATATCGGATTATTTACCAATCTGATTTGGAATCCTGCCTTGGAAGATGTTAATTTTGTAGGTGGCATTTCTTTCAGAATGTAACGGGGAAAGATGAATAGCGACACGCGACAAAGTGCACAGCATTTTCTCGATCTGATCAAACAATCGCATCGGGGCAAGTTCAAGGTCTACATCGGCATGAGTGCCGGTGTAGGCAAAACTTACCGTATGCTACAGGAGGCGCATCAGCTGTCCGAATCCGGGGTCGACGTCCGGATCGGATATGTGGAAACGCATGGCCGGGCCGAGACCGAGGCGTTGGTCGACGGGCTCACCTTGATTCCCCGAAGGAGGCTTTTTTATAAGGGGAAGGAGCTCGAAGAGATGGATACACAAACGATCATCAATCAGCATCCGGAGATCGTCATCGTGGACGAACTGGCGCATACCAATATCGAAGGGAGCGCGAATCCCAAACGCTGGCAGGATGTTATGCAGATCCTCGATGCGGGGATCAGCGTGATTTCGGCCGTCAACATCCAGCATCTGGAGGGGATCAACGAGCAGGTCCAGACAATTACCGGTGTCGAAATCCAGGAGCGCATTCCGGACAGTGTGTTGGCCATGGCCGACGAAGTGGTCAACATCGATTTGACGGCCGATGATTTGATCGAACGTCTGAAAGCCGGCAAGATTTATCGGCCGGACAAGATTGCGGCGGCTTTGGGAAACTTTTTCACGCATGACAATCTGCTTCAACTCAGGGAGCTGGCACTGAAAGAGGTCGCCATGCGGGTCGAAAAGAAGGTCGAGACGCAGGTCGTGGCCGAAGGGAAACTCTATCACGAATACTTGATGGCCGTGATCGACTCTTCCGAAAAACGGGCTCGCCGGGTAATCCGAAAAACGGCCCGCCTGGCCACGCACATGAATGCGGCATTCATCGTCCTGTACGTCCAGTCCGACAAAGAGAACATGGACCGCATCCCATTGGCAAATCAACGTTATCTGATCAACAATTTCAATCTTGCTTCGGAATTGGGCGGAGAAGTTGTACGGGTTCATTCCAACCGTTATATTGAAACGATCGTGGATGTCTGTCAAGAGCGCAAAATCAGTACAGTCTGCATCAGCGGTCCCCGATTTTCGCTATATTCACTGTTTGTAACGGCTCTCAGGTTCCGACACCTGTTGAATCGGTTGGCCAAACTCAATGTGGATTTAATTATTTTATCGTAATGAATATTCGTAACAGGCTGACATTAGGTATAGGCGTATTGTTCGTACTGATTCTTTTGTTGGGTCTCCAATCGGTCCGATCGGTCCGACAACTTTCCGTCGCCTCGAAAGACATACTCGCGGATAACTACAATTCGGTGCATTACGTGGAAGAGATGCTCCGTTCGTTGGACCGCCTCTCGCAGGACTCCACGTCGCGGGGCGTTTTAATAAACAGTTTAGCTCTTCAGCAACAAAATATTACTGAGGTGAATGAAAAAGAGGTGACCTCTGCGCTGACCAAAAAAATCGATGCATTGACAGATTCGGTTTCCATTACTCAAATCCAGGAAATTCGCGATGACCTGTATCGAGTGATGGAGCTAAACATGAACTCCATCCGAACCAAAAGTTCGGATATGGAATCCGGAGCAGAAGATGCCGTTCAATGGCTGACGATATTGTCCATTCTGTGTGTCTTATTAGCCGCTGTTTTTCTGATTCGCTTTCCTGCCATTATCTTGCGTCCGATCGACAAATTGAAGCAGGGGATCACTCAAATCGCCAACCACAACTATGACGAGCGTCTCGATTTCGGCAACAACAAGGAGTTCCACGCCGTTGCCACTTCATTCAACGATATGGCCTGCAAACTGTCGGAATACCGACGCAGTTCGCTCGACCGGCTTATGACAGAGAAAAAAAGAATCGAAGCCATCGTAAACAGCCTGCACGAACCGATCATCGGATTGGATCCGGAGCGCAATATCCTTTTTATGAACGACGAGGCATTTTCGATTTTAAACCTGAAAAGAGGCAATATCATAGGGCGTAAAGCAGCTGAAATAGCTCTGAATAATGATCTGTTGAGACGACTCATCCGGGAAGTATACGCAGAAAATGACGATAATCATGAACATGATGAACCCTTGAAAATTTATGCGGACAACAAGGAAAGCTATTTCCAGATGGACAATATTCCACTCTATATAAATCCCGTAGGTGAAACGCAGCAGCAGTTTGTCGGGAACCTGATCATCTTGAATAATGTCACCAAATATAAAGAGCTGGATTCTGCCAAAACGAATTTCATTGCCACGGTCTCTCATGAGATGAAAACCCCCATTTCGTCGATACTCATGAGCCTGCAGTTGCTCGGGGACTCCCGGCTTGGATCTCTCAATGAGGAACAAACCCAGTTGTTAGGCAATATTCGGGAAAGTAGTAATCGGTTATTGAATATTACCGGCGAATTATTGAATCTTACCCAGGTGGAATCGGGGAAATTGAAGTTGATGCCCAAGATCATCAAGCCCATCGAGTTGATCGAATATGCCATCAAGGCCACCCAGGTGTTGGCGGAACGGTTCCATTGTTTTGTCGAGGTGGAATACCCCGAAAAAATCTCGAAACTGTTTGTGGACAACGAGAAGATTGCCTGGGTCATTACCAATCTGCTGTCGAATGCGATCCATCACTCTCCGGACAATTCCCGGATTATTATCGGAGCGACACAACATGACAAGCGGGTGGATATTTATGTACAGGATTTCGGCCGCGGCATAGACCCCCGTTATCATAAGAGTATTTTCGATCGATATTTCCGGGTTCCCGGTACCAAAGTCCAGGGGAGCGGCTTGGGACTGGCCATCTCGAAAGATTTTGTGGAGGCGCATGGAGGCACGATCTCGATTGAGAGTGAAATCGGGAAAGGATGCCGATTCACCGTATCGCTTCCTGTTTAATCTTAAAAAAAGAGGGAGTAAGTTATCTTACTACTCCCTCTGAAAATCAAATTCCGTTTTTGTTAAGAATATTTTTTATTCCACTCTCGGGATAGAGAAACACTCTTCCGCTGATAACGGTAAAGGGGATCTGCCTCGTATTGCGTTGGGTTTGGGGTGTGT
>OGMF01004010.1_pt1 | contig 10483 bp, 5 predicted proteins | sample 1572921 | NCBI WGS metagenome assembly OGMF01 (sample SAMEA2581919, study PRJEB24529) | metagenome | biome: Human gut stool | place: China | collected 2011
TTATGTGGTTCCTGTACGAGCATCCCGAGGCGGATTTCCAGGACATGGCCATGCGCTTCGTGGATATCCGCAAGCGTGTCTACACCTTCCCCAAGATGGGCGAAAAGGCGTATTTCGTCGCCATTCCCACCACCGCCGGCACCGGCTCCGAGGTGACTCCCTTCGCCGTCATCACCGATGAAACCACCGGCGTCAAGTACCCGCTGGCGGACTACGAGCTGCTGCCGAAGATGGCGATTGTGGATGCTGACATGATGATGTCCGCGCCGAAGGGCTTGACCTCCGCCTCCGGTATCGATGCGCTGACCCACGCGCTGGAAGCCTATGCCTCCATGATGGCGACGGACTTCACCGACGGTCTGGCGAAGCAGGCGGCTCAGCTGATTTTCGAGTATCTGCCCGCGTGCTACGACAACGGTCAGAACGAGCCGGTTGCCCGCGAAAAGATGGGCAACGCCGCCACGATGGCTGGCATGGCGTTCGCGAACGCGTTCCTCGGCGTCTGCCACTCCATGGCGCACAAGCTGGGCGCGTTCCATCACCTGCCGCACGGCATCGCCAACGCGCTGCTGATTGAGCTGGTCATCCGCTACAACAGCGCGGAGGTTCCCACGAAGATGGGCACCTTCCCGCAGTACGCCTATCCGCACACGAAGCACCGCTACGCTGAATTCGGCGAGTACCTCGGCTTCAAGGGTGCGAATGACGACGAGACGGTGGAAAACCTGATTCGCAACATCCATGCCCTGAAGGAGCGCGTCGGCATCAAGAATACGATTCGCGACTACGGTGTGGACGAGGAGAAGTTCCTCGCGACGCTGGATGAAATGTCCGAGCAGGCGTTCGACGACCAGTGCACCGGCGCGAACCCGCGCTACCCGCTCATCAGCGAAATCAAGGAAATGTATCTGAAGGCGTACTACGGCGAGTAATGCGCCATTCTCCCCGGCTTGGCAGGAATGCTTCTGCTGGGCCGGGCATTTTTGAGCACAAAAAATTTTGTCCGCTTGCAGGAATGTCGTATTTGGGCGGCGAATAGATATTCAGGACAAATATCAGGTTTTGCTGGTCGCCCCCAATCAGCACGCGGGCAAAGCATGACAACGTGCTCAACTCAATCGCGAAAAGGGAGTCCGGAGGGTCACAGACCCTTTGGCAGGTCAAGGGCAGCGCCCTTGCGCCTCTCCCCCCCAATAAACATGAACCATATAGAAGGAGGTTTCCCTATGGATTTGACGCATGTGATTGCCGAGCGGGAAAATAAGAAGATTTACCGCGACGGCGCCAAGGCCATCAAAGTGTTTGCCGAAGGGTACAGCAAGGCGGACATTCTGAACGAAGCGCTGAACACGGCGCGCGTGGAAGAGACGGGCCTGCCGATTCCCAAGCTGCTGGCTGTTGACACGGTGAACGGTCAGTGGGCGATTACGACGGAGTTCGTCGAAGGCGACACGCTGGCGGCGCTGATGGCGGCGCATCCGGAAAAGGAAGACGAGTACCTGAACCTGTTTGTGGACATTCAGATGAAGGTTCACGCCTGCACCTGCCCGATGCTCAACAGCCTGACGGAGAAGATGCAGCGCAAGATTTCCGCCACCGACCTCGACGCGACCACCCGCTACGAGCTGCACACCCGCTTGGCGAGTATGCACGTCCACAAGAAGGTCTGCCACGGCGACTTCAACCCGTCCAACATCATCATCGCCCCCGACGGCACCGCGTATATCCTCGACTGGTCGCACGCGACCCAGGGCAACGCGAGTGCGGATGTGGCGCGCACCTACCTGCTGTTCCGTTTGCAGGGTGACGAGGCGCTGGCGGATCAGTATCTGGATCTGTTCTGCAAGAAGAGCGACACCGCCAAGCAGTACGTCCAGCAGTGGATTCCGATCGTCGCCGCGAGCCAGTCCCTCAAGGGCAAGCCCGAAGAGCGCGACCTGCTTATCCGCTGGGCAAGCGTTTGCGAATACGAATAATCATCCAAGGGACTGGCTTCGGTCAGTCCCTTTTCTTGTGGGGGGATGTGAGACTGCCATGTAACCATTTCCCCGTATTTGTCGAAATCTGGCACATTTTCGGTTTTTCCTATGTAACCCACTTTTCATCCCCTTTTTTTCGTGGTATCATCATTATAAGAAGGGGGAATTTACCCTTTTCAAACTTATCTGCCGCGGTTGTTTATCAACCGCTCCCGCAATCAGTATGAATGAATTATACACAGCAAATATTTTCCTCAGCGTCTTCGCCATGGCGATTATGCTCTTCTCCCTGCGCGGCGACATCAGCCAATCCAAGATCCGAAACCTGCTCTGCGGCGGTCTGTACGCCACCATTACCATTTGCGCGCTGTGTGAGTGGTCGGGCGTGCAGATGGATGGCACGCCGCCCGCGCTGATTCCGCTGCATATCGCCGTCAAGACCATCGAACTTTCGCTTGCGCCGCTAATCGGGCTGTTCGCGGGCTGCGTCATCCATCCCTGCCCGCGGAAAGTGGTACACAGGCTGCTGTGCCTTGCGGGCTTCCACGCGCTGCTGGTGCTGCTCTCGGCGTTCACGGGGCTGATGTTCTATGTCGATGGGCAGAATTTCTATCACCACGGATCACTCTACCCGCTCTACACGTTCGCCTACATGGGCAGCATGGTGTTCTTCCTCGTGCAGATTTGGTTCGCCTGCCGCGCCTACCAGTATACCGGCGGCACACAGCTGATGCTCGCGACGCTGTTCGTGCTGTTAGGGCTGATGGTGCAGTTTTTCCTGCCGATGGTCAGAATCGACTGGATTACCATCAGCTGCGGTGCGCTGATGATGTCGAAATTCTCCAGCGACATGGTGCTGCAAACCGATGGGCTGACGCAGTTGGTCAACCGCTTGGGCTACGAGCATTATCTGGCGCGCCTGCGTGTGCCTGCCGCCATCCTGATGTTTGACGTTGACCGCTTCAAGGACGTCAACGACTGCCATGGGCACTTGATGGGCGACGCCTGCCTGCGGGCGATTGCCGGCTGCATCCGCCGCGCGTATGGGAATTACGGGACGTGCTTCCGCATCGGCGGCGACGAGTTCTGCGTGATACTGACGCGGCGAAACGCGCAATACAACACCATGACGGAGATTTTCCAGCACCTGATGGATGCGGCGCGGGCGGAGAATCCGGTTCTGCCGACGGTATCGGTAGGCTGTTCGCATTTTAATCCGTCAACGGATGATTTGGCGGAGTCCTTGGCGCGGGCGGATGCGCGGATGTATCAGAATAAGGAAGCGCATAGATAAACACAGCCGCGACGAGTGAATACGCTCGTCGCGGCTGATTTTATTACCGGTTCACATACGCGTCAATCTCGTTCCTGCTGGAGATTTGCAGCTTCTCAAAAATGCTCTGCATGTACGACTTCACCGTGTTGACGGAAACGCCCATCAGCGCGGCGATTTCCTTGTTGCTGCGACCCTTCGCGGCAAGCATGGCAATCGAAAACTCGTAGGGTGTGAGCGCGTCGGTTACCTGCAGCGTCGACACGGGGTTGTGAATTTTCATCCACCCGCGGCTGAAGCGATAGACCGACTGCACAATCTTGTTGTACGTTTCCGGCTCCTGCTTGCGCAGCGCGCGCTCCACCTGCCCCTGCAAAATGCCGTGATGCTCCACAAACGGGTGGATGTACCCCTCGCGGCTGGCGATGCTCCACGCGGCATCGAACTTCTGCTCCGCGCGTTCATCCTGCTTCAGGCTCATGCAAATCATGCACAGGACGATGTTGAGGTAGATGCTGTCAATGGGGTAGCGCGTGCCCGCCATCAGCAGGGCGGATTCGGCAATGCCCATCGCGTGTTCGTATTCGCGCCGGATGTAGAGCGCGTGGGCGATGGCGTACATGGCGAAATACTGCATTCCGGGCGGAAGAATACCGATAGCGGGGCGGATAGGGGTCAAGTCGAGCTTCTCGGAGTGGAAGAACACGCTGATGAGCGCGTCGGTAATGCTGCTGTACAGCCGCCACGAATCGTCGTTTGCGCGCTGCCCGTCCCGCTGAATCATTTCGAGATTCCGGCGGCACTTGGCGGCGTCCCCCGTCTGCAGCATCGCCATCGTGTTGGTAATCAGCGCGGACAGGCGGATTTCGGGGCACTTGCTCGTCAGGTATTTCTCGCTGATTTCGCGGGCTTCCTCGTGCTCATCGCGGAAATAGTGGTGCAGGGCGCAGGCGATGTCGCGTTCCTCCTCGTCGTTCATGGTCAGCAGGAGATTTTGGAAGCCGTTGTCGCACGGGCGGGAAATCAGCGGCATATAGCACTTTGCCATCCGCGGGGGGATTTTTTCCTGCCCGCGCTGCCCGCTCTTGCGCAAATCCGCCGGATGCGGCGTATTCGCCGGAATCAGCCACCCGCCCGATTTCCGGATTGCCCCCTGAATCCGCCCGGTATTCAGGTAGTAATTCACCATGCGGATGGAAACGCCCCACAGCTCCGCTATTTCCTTTACGCTGAGGTAGTCCAATGCGCATCCCCTCCTTGTTCTCCTTGTTTACGCTTACGGAATTGGCTCCCAAAGCATGGTCGCCGTTCGATTGCCATACGAGCCCTTGGGCAGCATGTAGGAGCGCGGCGTTCCTGATACGCCGTCGATTTTCCAGCCCACAAAGGTATAGCCCGGGAGGTAGTAGGACGGGTCTTCTTCCGGTAGCCCGAAATAAATTTGGTTGTTGATGGTGTATTGAACCCAATTATATGCTTTGCCGTGGCTCACGTAGGTAATGGTGTACGTCGCCACACGCCACTCCGCCTCGTAAATGCGGTCGCCGGTTGAGCCTTCGGGGATAATCATCGGCGTTGAAGGGAACTGACCGCTGCCATCGAGGACCCAGCCGGCAAATTCGTAGCCCGGACGCTCGGGAGGGATGGGCAGGGTGACGGAATCCTCCACGGTGTAGCGTATCGAAGCTATGACTGCGCCGCCGTTCGTGACCAGTGTGATGGTGTATCTGATCACCTTCCAGTTTGCGGTATACGCCTTGTTTCCCATCGAACCCTTCGGAATTTTGACGCTTGTCTGCGGCGTCGTGATGCGCTCGCCCGTCCAGCCGACAAACTCGTAGCCGTTGCGGGTCGGGGTTGGCAGCTCGAAATCCTCATCCGTCATGGTGTAAATCACCTTTTCTTTACCGCTGCCGCCGTTCAAATCCAGGGTGATGGTGTATCCTGTCTCTACCCAGTTCTCGATATACGTCTTGTCGCCCGTCGAACCCTTCGGGATGGTCACGTTCGGCTGCGGCTTCGTGATGCCCTCGCCCGTCCAGCCCCAGAACGTGTAGCCCGTGCGGGTCGGGGTCGGCAGCGTGAAGGTTTCCTCCACCGTGTAGACATACGCTCCCGATGAGCCCGCATTGCCCCCTTCCAGCAGCGTAATGATGGTGTATTGAATCACCTTCCAGTTTGCGGTATACGCCTTGTTGCCTGTCGAACCCTTCGGAATTTTGACGCTTGTCTGCGGCGTCGTGATGCCCTCGCCCGTCCAGCCGACAAACTCGTAGCCGTTGCGGGTCGGGGTCGGCAGGGTAAACTCTTCATCTTCCACGGTGTAAAGCAGTGTTGTTTCGCCGCTTCCGCCGTTCAAATTCATGGTGACGGTGTATCCTGTCAGTTCCCAGTTCGCGGTATAGGTCTTGTTGCCTATCGAACCTTGCGGCAGAACAACCGTTAGCTGCGGCGCCATGTCGCTGTTGACTGTCCAGCCGAGGAAGGCATAGCCCTCACGGGTTGGGGTCGGCAGCGTTACGGGTTGCTCCACCGTGTAGACAAGCGCTTCCGACGTGCCCGCGCCGTCCATGTCCAGCAGCGTAATGGTGTATTCAATCACCTGCCAATTCGCGGTGTAGGTGCGGTCGCCCGTGCTTCCCTGCGGGATTTCAATGGTTTCCTGCGGTTCGGTGATGCCCTCGCCCGTCCAGCCGAGGAAGATGTAGCCCGTGCGAACCGGGGTCGGCAGCTGGAACGCTTCCGATTCCACCGTGTACTGGATGGGACGGATCGGATCGCCGTCTGCCGTGTCCATCGTGACGGTATAAAGCTTGTTCGCCGTCAGCGTCAAGGTCAGCGGCGCGTAGGGCATGAGGAAGGAAACCGCGTCGTTCCCCTCGCTGATACTCAGGGAAATAGCGGGGTCGCTCAGGAAAACGTGGATGCCGCGATAGCCCGCTGCGGGCGCGATTTGCACCGTCACCTGCTCACCCGCGCGGCACAGCAGGTCGTTGCCCGCCGCCGGCATGTCGCTGCCCCAGAGGACGTTCTGCGCGTCGATGGTCACGCGCTGCGTGTCCGCCGTCCACGTCAGCGTAACGATGCGCCTTTCTTCGCGGCCTGTTACGGGCAGGAATGTGTCCGTCTCCTCGCCGCGCAGTCCCGTCAGGTGAATGAGGGCACGCTCGTCCGCGCCGAAGTCGCTGCGCTTGAACTGCGTCACCCACTCGCCGCGCTCCTTATCGAAGGTGAAGCTCGCCACGGCGCCGCTGCGCAGGGTCAGGCTCGGCGTGAAGTAATCCGGGCGTGCGCCGCTGATGCGAACGCGGTAGGTGATGCGCCCGTCCTGCTCGCCATAGCGGTAGACGTACACCGGGAATTCCGCTACCAGCGTGCTGTCATCCGTCAGCGGGAACGCAACATCGCCCTCGCGGGAGAGATAGACATAATTTTCCGTCACAGCAAAGCAGGATTCGCCGCCATTCAGGCGGTAGACCTTGCTCCACGGGTCTGCGCTGCGCATTTCCGGCAGCAGCACATACTGCTCCTGCAAATCCGGATACTTCTCCGCAAACGCCGCCTCGATGCTGTCCATCATGTTGACCGCGCCCATCGGGCAGCTGTCGCCCGTGTACTGCACTGTCGTTTCGGTCAGCAGCGCGCCGTCCCAATCCGCCGTTTCCAGCTGCATGTCCTCCGCGCTCTGGTCAACGAGGCGGAAGCGCACGGTCAGGCTGATTTTCTTCTCCACCTTCAGCTCGCTGCCCATATGCAGCTGCTGCCCCGGCACAAGCGCGTTCTTGCCTGGATTCAGCACAATATCGCCCGTCGGCAGCGGGTCATCCGTCAGGTTCACGAGGTTCGTCGCAATCCCGATATCGAGATTCATCGGCTTGTCCACCACGATGGTGGAGCGGACATTGCCCTCGCCGTTCAGCGACACATTCCCCGATGCGCCCAGAATCAGCTCCTGAACATCTGCCGCCGCGCCGATGTTCAGGCGAACGTCCTCGTCCGACAGCACATACAGCCGGTCGATTTTGCCGGACGGCAGATTGGCGTTCAGCCCGCCGAGAACCAGCAGATTGCCGTTCATTTCCGGCGCATTGAACTCCGTGTCGCCCAGATGGTCAAAAATCGCGTCGCCGATGAAGGACTCCGGCGGCTGCGTGTCCTTTTTCAACACGGTGATGCCAAATCGCCCGATGTTCTCCTGAAACGCCGGGTCATTCCAGTCCGTATTGTCCCACATGCCAGCGCCGATTTCTTTCGCCAGCCGCTCCAGCGCCGAGTCCTTGCCCTGTGGTGTCTGGTTCTTGTTGATGGTGTTCAGTGTGTTCAGCGCACTCATGTTGTTTTCCACAATCATGGCCGCCGATGCTGTACCCGCCCAAATGATGCTGCATAAGAGCAGGAAAATGGTGCTCCATCGTGCGATTCGCTTCATGCTTCTTCCTCCTTGCTGATAGCTTCCGCGGGCTTTTTTCCCATAGAAATCGCCCTTCTGGTTTCAGTATACCATTGGCAAGCGCTGTTTGCCACCGCCATTCAATGGATTAATTGGACGTTTCCATGCCCTTTTCCTGCTGAAAATTCCTGCATTCACGCAGATTTCCCGTCAATTCGCGCATGTTTTCCGCCGAATGTACCTTTCCAAGGCAGGAAATATCGGTTGCCAAGGATGGCAAAGTGTATCTTTCCAACATACGAAAAAAGGCGAACCGGTTTTGAAGCCGATTCGCCCGTGGATTTATCCAAACTTGGATGGAATTACTTGGCGATGGTGCAGTGCATGAAGTACTTGTAGCCCAGCGGGTTGGAGAAGAAGCCCTGCACGGAGTCGTCGATCATGAAGATGTCGGTGTAGTAGTACAGCGGCACGATGCAGCCGGTATTCATCAGCATATCTTCCGCGATGTGCATCATGGCATAACGGTTCGCGCTGTCGGTGCAGCTCTTGATAGCAGAAATCAGCACATCATAGGTTTCCGCCCAAGTGCCGTTCTCCACCTTCACGTCGTAGCCGTAGGGGGTCAGGTCGAGGTTGTAGATCTTCAGATCCGCATTCGCGCCCTTGCCGTACTGCACGTCGTTGTTGCCGGAGCCGGTCACCCACATGTCGAGGAAGCAGATCGGGTCGTTGTAGTCCGCCAGCCAGCCGTTGCGCGCGATGGAGTAATCGCCCGCCTTACGGGTGTTCAGGAAGGTGTTCCATTCCTGGTTGTTCAGGTTCATGGTGATGCCGACCGCAGAAACCGCGCTCTGGAGGTATTCGCCAATCGCCTTGTGGGCTTCGGAGGTGTTGTAGAGGTAGGTCAGGGACGGGAAGTTGGTGAAGACGCCGTTCGCCTCGTCGTAGGTGTAGTACTTCTTCAGGGTTTCAACCGCCTTGTCGAAGTTCGCCATGTAGACGTCTTCGTCGTCGGTCACGTCGTAGTAGCCGGTGACGCCTTCCACATGGCCCGCATTCTTGTAGAACTCAGAGCCGTCCGCATCGGTCATGCCCATCGGAACGAAGCTGGACGCAGGAAGCTGACCAGCCTGACCGATTTCGGTGACGATGTAGTTGCGGTCAAACAGGAGGCCAATCGCCTGACGGACTTCTGCGCGCGCCGCTTCCGCTTCTTCGGGGGTCATGTTCGCGAGCACGTCAGCGGGCAGGATTTCTTCGTTGATGTTCCAGCAGACATAGTAGGTACCAATCTGGCCGGCAACAACAAATTCCGTCGGATACTGTTCCTTCAGGGAAGCGATTTCAGAGGTGGGAACGTCGTCGATCAGCTGCCAGTCGCCCTTCTGGAAGTTCGCCAGCATGTTGTTCGCGTCGTCGGAGAGGTAGAAGTCCAGCTCGTCCATCGTGACCTTGTCCACCGCATGATAGTAGGGGTTCTTGGTCAGGGTGATCTTGCTGTTGTGTTCCCACGCGGTCATGGTGTACGGGCCATTGCCGATGTAGGTGGAAGGATCGGTCGCCCACGCTTCGTTGGCGACGACGTCCTCACGCACGGGCATGTACGCCGGGAAGGCGAGCAGCTCGTTCCAGTAGGCAACGGGGTTGTTCAGGGTAACGGTCAGGGTCTTGTCGTCCACGGCGGTCACAGCGAGGTTTTCCGCCTTGGGGTCGGAGCCGTCCGCAGTGTAGCCCTTGACGACTTCAAACATGTAGCCATAGTCCGCGCCCAGCTCGGAGGAAGCAGCGCGCTTCCACGCGAACTCGAAGTCCTTCGCGGTCAAATCCTTGCCGTCGGACCACTTCAGGCCGTCAACGAGCGTGTAGGTGTACGTCACCGTGCCGTCGTCATTGACCACCGGATCAGGCAGTTCCACCGCGCAGTCCGGCAGGATTTCCAGCTTGCCGTCGTCGGTCTGCGCCCAAGTGGACAGGCCTGCGAACAGGTGAGCGACCATCGTCGCGCCGTCCACAGTGGAGTTCAGCGCCGGGTCAAGCGTATCAGGCTCGGACGCGATGCAGACAGCCATGTACGTCTTGCCGTCTTCGGCGACAGCGCACAGGGTGCAGGTCACCATCATTGCGATGGCGAGCAGGAGAGCAGTCAGCTTCTTCATGAAAAAACCTCCCTTAATATTCTGTGACAGCCTTGCTTTTCGTAGACTGTCTGTATCAAAAATGCGTGTTGACGCATCCTTGAAGCAATTTTTTTGCGCGGATAAACACGCGGGCACACTATGCCAGTGTCACCAACGCAATCGCGCGAAAGGGTCAAGGGACGAAGTCCCTTGCAGAGTCCAGAGACAGCGTCTCTGGCGCCTCCCCTCTTACCCCAATTCCTTCACCCGGTGACAGGCGACGAAGTGCCCCTTCTCGACCTCGTTGAAGGGCGGCATCGACTGCGCGCAGGCTTCGGTGGCGTAGGGGCAGCGCGTGCGGAACGGACAGCCCGACGGCGCGTTCAGGGGGCTTGGAATGTCGCCGGAGAGGACAATGCGCTTGTTCGCGCGCGCCGCCTTCGGGTCAGGCAGCGGAACGGCGGACAAAAGCGACTTGGAATACGGGTGCAGCGGGTGATTGTAGATTTCCTCCGCCGACGCCAGCTCCACCATCTTGCCCAGATACATCACGGCGATTCTGTCCGAAATATGCCGCACAACCAGCAGGTCATGCGCAATGAACAGGTACGTCAGCCCCAGCCGATCCTGCAAATCATCAAACATGTTGATGACCTGCGCCTGAATCGACACGTCCAGCGCCGACACCGGCTCGTCGCAGACGATGAATTCCGGATTCACC
>OGMF01004016.1_pt1 | contig 10470 bp, 9 predicted proteins | sample 1572921 | NCBI WGS metagenome assembly OGMF01 (sample SAMEA2581919, study PRJEB24529) | metagenome | biome: Human gut stool | place: China | collected 2011
CCCCGCTGCGGCAAGCCGGTGTATGAGGGCAGGAAAAACTTTGCCTGTTCCGACCGATCCTGTACCTTCGTCCTATGGAAAAATGATCGCTTCTGGACTTCCCGCAAGAAGGAACTGACAAAGAAGATGGCCGCCGACCTTCTGAAAAAGAGCCGTACCAACGTCAAGGGAATGTGGTCCGAAAAGAAAGGCGCCACCTACGACGCGGCTGTGATCCTGGACGATACAGGCGGCAAGTTCATCAATTTCAAGCTGGAGTTTCCAAAAAGAAAGGATGATGCCAATGGCAGAAAATAAAGAACCTCATAATTTACCCGAAGTGAGGGCGGCGGTGGCCGCCCTTTCCCCGGAGGACCGGGAGCTGCTGGATGCGGTGCAGGCGTCCCCCTTCCGTCTGACGGAGCCGGAGCAGTTCCAGGAGTTTGCCGCCAACATTGACTATTTCGTGTTTGAGCCCAACATCCATGATCTGAACGATCTGGGCTGGCGCTATATCGCCCAGCACATGGATATGCTCCTTCCCCCAGAGCTGCTGGACGCTATTGATCCCGTTCCCTTCGGCCAGTATGCCATGAAGGAGGAACAGGGGCATTTCACCGAACACGGGTACATTTCTCTTTCCGGCGATCAGTGGCAGCATGACCGCTCTGTGGAGCCGGAGAAAAAGACTTCCATCCGGGACCGGCTGGAACAGGGAAAAAAAGAATGTGCCGGCAGACAGACGCAGGCCCCGAACAAGGGAAAGTCTGAGCCGGAGCTTTAAGGAGGTGACGATCTATGCCGCATTTTGAGTATGACAAGGATTATCCGTTTGCTGCCTTTATCACCAACCTGGGCAAGTACAACGAGGGCGAGCTTGTGGGTGAATGGGTGAAGTTTCCCACCACCGCCGACGAGCTGAAGAAAGTATTTGAGCGTATCGGGATCGGTTCGGAGGATGATTTCGGGCAACCCTATGAGGAATGGTTCGTTACGGACTATGACTGCTATGTGGACGGCCTCTATGACAAGCTGGGCGAGTATGCCAACCTGGACGAACTGAATTATCTGGCATCGAAGCTGGATGAAATGAGCGAAAGCGAATACGCACAGTTTCAGGCCGGTATGGAAATGGGCGACCATTGCGGCAGCCTGCAGGAGATCATCAACCTCACCGAGAATCTGGATTGCTATGAGGTTTACCCCGATATCCATGACTATGACGATCTGGGCCGCTATTACATCGAAGAACTGGACGTTATGCAGGTGCCAGAGCATTTGCAGAATTACATCGACTATGAGGCCTACGGCCGGGACGTTGCGTTGGAGGAAAACGGCACCTTCACGGATCAGGGCTATGTGCGTGATACGGGTGACAGTTTCCATGAGTATTACGACGGTGAGCGCGGCAGTATCCCCGACGAGTACCGGGTGATGACCTTCCAGGACGATCTTCCCGAAGAAGAAAAATCCGAGTGGGCTATGGATATCGCCTTTGACATGGACGAGTTTTTCCGTCAGAACGATCCGCAGTATGCGGCGGAGCACCCGGAGGCACACGCCGCAAAGGAAGAACTGTATGAAAATCTGATGGCCGGACGCATTTCCGCTTTGGATGAAAAGCTGGCAGCACTGGGGCAGACGCAGGAGGACTATCTTCCTTCGGAGATTGAAAAGTTCAAGGACGCCACGGGCTATGAGGAATTTCTTGATTTTGACCCGGCGGAGGTCAAGGCCGCTTTGGATGACCCGGAGAAGTCCCATGCGGATGAAATGCTGTCCGCTGCGGAAAGGGCTGCCTCGGAAAAGATGACTGTGCTTGTAGTGGAGCCTATGAAGGAACCCTATGTGAAGGAGATCGACCCCGATCTTCATTCCCTGCAGGCGGAGGTCGGCGGAGACATTGGCGCAACTTATCCCTATTCTGACCCGGTGGCGCTGGTTTGCAATGATGAAGGAAAGCTCATCGGGCTTGATCTGAACCGTGGGCTGCGGGATGAAAATGGAGAAATTTATGATATCGTAGCAGGGACTTTCCTGGTGGTTGGACTTGGTGAGGAAGATTTTGCCTCCCTGTCCCCGGAACTGATCCAGAAATACACGGAACAGTTCAAAACGCCGGAACGATTTATGCAGATCAATGGCAATATCGTTGTTCTCCCTGTCCCGGCAGAGAAGCAAGACCTCGCTTATCTGCCAGACCGTTTTGAAACTGGCGAACGTGTGCAGACACCGAGGGGCAGCTTTCAGGTGACGGCTATGAGCCGGGAGCAGATGGAGGCGGCCGGTTACGGTGTCCACCATATTTCCGATGATGGAAAGTATCTTATCATGGGAAATGGTACACGGGCCTTTGCCGTGGCAGCGGAGCAGCCGGAAAAGGACAATCCTCTCCGCACCGCTGAAATGACGCTGGAGGATGACTATGGCATGATCGACGGCGTTATCAACAACGGCAGACGCGGTGAAGAATCGGAAAAAGCCCAGGAGTACGCAGATCGGACAACGCCGGAGAAGCCTTCCATCCGTGAGCGGTTGGAGGATGCCAAACGGGAATGTGCTGAGCATAAGCCCCCGGAGGGCAAGAAGCCCGGCCGTGATGTGCCGGAGCATGACTGCCTATGAGCCGAAGCAAGAAATGGCGGCTGGAATGGGCGTTCTTTCTGGGCGAGAACGGCAGGCGGCAGTATAACCATATCTGTAAAAAATGTGTTCACGGCTGCAAGCAGAGTTTCCGGGCGTGTCTGGTCGCTTGTCCGCATTACAATTCCAAACGGTCTAAAATATGTGAAGATAGGGGTGGAAAAACCGCAAAATAATTCCCTGTATCCGTATTTTCAAAGGGAGCCTTTATGATTTCTCATGTGTCGGTCTGCTTGCTGGCACATGAAGAAAAAGGCTTGATTTCAAACACTTTCTGTCACGCAAAACGGGAGTACAGCTTTTCGGTTCGTCCGATTGGCTGTACTCCCGCTTTTTCTTTTTGCTATCATCAAATTACTTTAACACGGTTCTGTTGTTTGAACAGGGGTACAAATTGTACCTCCGTTGAAAAGGAATTTCCATAGTATTTTCTCATTAGGATTGGATAGGAAAGGATGGATAGCCGCCGTAGTAGGCGTTGTGGGAATGTGCGTAAACTGCCAGAATTGCGAGGCTGTGGGAAAGCTGTTTGCAGGCCTGTGGGAAAAGGCTTGTCTTTTTCCATCAGGTTGTGAATGGCTTTTCCATCGGCACGAGCGGCAGTTTTCCATATTTCCATGACGCAAGAAAATCATCCAACGATCAGCCGGTACACCGTCAGCGGCACATACCACACCGCCACGATCAACCGCCATGCCAGAATGAAACCACCGATCACACCACCGATAATAAAGTTCAATGCAAACAGGGCAATCCCTCCACCCAGGGAGCCGCCGCCCGGCACGATCCAGAGGCACATCCGATGGAGGCCAAACGGCAGCCCGCAGAGTATCCAGAGCCATACATAGTCAAGCTCTCCGTTCTTCATGCAGGCGGATTTGAAAATACAATACAGGATCAGCGCCACGATTACGGGCAGTACACTTTTGAAGAAAAATGCTTTGATTGCTTCGCTTCTTGTCATCGGTAAAACCTCCTTCCGCAGTTCCATTATACAGGATGCCGGGAGCTGCGCCCAGCGTCTTTCAGAGAAAATTATTCAAGTTCATGCCGCCGCTGTTGTTCCTGTTCCTTTGGAACAGCCAGCAGCACGTCCACATTCTGCTTGACGGTATCGTATTCCTGGGCTTCGGTTCTTGCGGCTTTGTATTCAGCAAGGAGCCGTTCCTTTTCTGCGTTGAGATTGGCAAGCTCCGTTTTCATGCTTTCCGTTGTCGGCAGCGGCACAGTCCCCAGCCGTTTTAATTCTCTGGCGGCCGCTTCAAAAAGGATGATCTCGCTCTCATGCCCCCGCAGGAACTTTTCTTTATCATTCGATTTACGGTATCGGTCATAAAGCGGCTTTAGCTGACGGTAAGTTCCGGCGTGCTTCATCACAAGGGCAAGTTCGGCACTTCTGCTTTCTATCCGCTTGATCTCTGCATGAGCGGTATCCCTGCGTGCGGATACTGCGTTCAATTTGCTTTCCAGTTCTCCATAACTGCTTATCCCGTGTTCGGTCAGGAAATTCATGGTCTTGGCGGCCTGTTTCAGATTGTTCAGCTTCGCCCAATGGGTGAAGCCTGCACTCTGCTGTGCCTTGATGTTGTTCTGGATATCAATGAGCAGGCTGATCTTTCCGTTCTGCTGTTTCGGCTGGCGGGAAGGTCTGGCGCGTCCGGCGATCCGGGCGGCAAGGGCTTCTTCGGTGTAGTCCACACCCAGGGTTTTCAGACGGGTGAATCGTTCCTGATCCGGCGCTCTGGCGGAGATATATTTGCCCCGCTTGATCTCATAGCCTTCTCTCTGCAGGCGACGAAGCAGTTCTTCTAAATCGGAACAGGCTGGCAAGAGTCGGTCGATTGCCGCTTTCAGCTTCGCCTTATAGCTGATGCCGTTCTGCGTGGCCTGATGTTCAATATAGCTCTTGCCCTTGTCCTGTCCGGGGATGATGACAGACAGACCGTGTTCCTTGCAAAGCCGGTCGGAGGTGCGGCGGATATCGTGATAGCTTCGCTTGTTGGAATGATAGTGCTTGTGATCCGCAAAGCTGACCGCATTGAAAATCAGGTGGTTATGAACATGATCTTTGTCTATATGGGTGGTAAGTACAAATTCATACTTGCCGCCCAGGATTTCTTTTGCAAGCTCCATGCCGATCTCATGGGCCTGCTCCGGCGTGACCTCCCCAGGCTGAAAGGCTTGGATCAGGTGGCGGCCCAGGTTCGTTCCCTTGTCGATGGCATGGCGGCGGGTCCAGGCAAATTCGATATCCGCAGTTTCGACGGAGCAGCCATAGGCGGATACCAGGAGCTTCCCGTCTGTTTTCTCCGGGTTGCAGATATAGTCAATGGCTGCTTTCAGCGTTGACTTGATAGGATGTGTCTTTGTAACTGCCATATCTCATCCAGCCTTTCCCGTATCTCGTCCATGTCGGCCTGATACGCAGGACCTCCGGCGTTGATCCGCTTGGCGATCTGATTGATGTTCCGGCCGATGGCGGAAAGCTCTTTGGTAAATGCCTTGATATCTGCGGTGTCCGTATAGATGATATATCCGTCAATCGCCATCTTTCGGAGGTAGGCACCATATCTGCGTGTGGGGAGCTGGCTCATTTTCTCGTCTATGAGCCGTTTTTCATCCTCCGTAACATAGAATTTCATTTGGATATTCCGTTTTCGATTTGCCATGCGCCGCCTCCGTTCTTTATAAGGGTTTGGGACTATCCCAACAAGCAATTTTGAATTTTCGGGCAAGGGACCTGAAAATCTCAAAATTCGCAAGCGGGTACTCGCTTGCTGTGCTTGCTACCGTATCTTATCCCTACTTATAAAGCGTTGCGGAAGCCCCAAAATGCCCACAAAATAAGAAAAACAGAGGATGTTCAGACACCCTCCGTTTCTTCATTCGGCTTTTCAATTTTTAAGGCCCCGTCAATGGCACCTTCCACGATAGGCAAATACTGTTCCGGGCAGAGTTTTAACTTCTGTCCGACCCGCTGGCGCAGCTCGCTTTCCTCTCGCATGACCTCTGGATTGAAATATCTCTCCATCGGCAGGCTGCAGATTTTTACAAGCTGTATGATGACCGGCAGGCTGGGGATCGTGCCCTCGTTTTCAATGTTGGCAAGATACCTGGTATCAATATTCACCTTTTCGGCTAAATCTTTTCGTGCAAGGTTCTTCGCCTTCCGTGCTTCTTTTACATCCGCACCGAAAGTTTCAAAACCGGGGCAATCTTCGATTTTTGCCATATTGCATCACCCACATACATTCTATATTTCATAGTCTGCCTGTGTAATGTTGCGATATGTGCTTGTTCTAAACTTTATATTTCATATTACCGATTGAGCAATATATCCGAGCTTAATAGCTTTTGTTATCATCTCAACGGTAGAGCTAACTTGTAATTTTTCAAAAATGTGTTGCAAATGATTTGATACTGTTCGTTCACTAATAAAAAGCTGTTCAGCGATTTCGCGGCGCCTAACGCCTGATGCAACCAATTCGAGAACTTTTCTCTCCCCGTCTGTCAGCTCTTCTATAAATACTTCTTCCCGTGGGAAGTGTGTTGCCCCATCTTTGATGGTCAATAAAATATGCAATAACTCATCTGGTTCTACATCCTTACTGATAAACCCTCTTGCACCGATCCTCTTTGCTTCTTTGCGATAAACAGGAAGATTATAGCCAGAGAGAATGACTATTTTTTGATCTGGAAAACGCTCCAACAAATGTTGTGTGAGCATTAAACCGTCCTCGTCTGTCAGTCCTCCTAAGTTAATGTCAATCAGTAAAATATCTGGTAGTTCTGTGGCAATTTGTTTTTCCAAATTTTGAATATCCTTTGTACTGGAAAATTGCTCAATCTCTGGATTATCACACAGGGCAATCGAAAGACTTTTGGCAAAAAGTATATGGTCATCGACCAACAAAATTTTCATACGAATCACCTCCGTTCATAGGCATAGAAATGACAACTGCCGTTCCGCCGCCAGTAGCGGGTTGGATGTTCATAGTGCCATCTAATAAACTGACCTGTTCCCCAATAGAAGCAAGCCCCTGATGTGAACCTGACTTATAAGTGAACGGTTTGAACCCAATACCATTATCCGTTACCTTTAGGGTAATGCGTCCGTCCTCCTGCATCAGCAGCACATCGATTGTCGTTGCGGAGGAATGTTTTAACGCATTTGTTACCAGTTCTTTTATCATTCGATAGATGAGTACATTATATGGCTCTACAAGAAATACATCTTTATCGCAGTCCAAACATATATTTGCAGAATGGTTTTCTTCCATTGAATCAAGCAGATTTTGAATATTTTCCTTTAAGGTCAGACTTTTTACCAGATTTGGGTGATAAGTCTGCATTTGAAAACGGATGGAAGCATTTAATTCTGTCAACGTATCGAGAAGTAACCTCCTTATCTCTGGCTGTTCTGCTTTACATAACATGTTTTTGATGGAAAGCAAGTTTTGCAAAATATTATCGTGCAAATAGTTGGAAAAATCTTTTTTTAAGTTTTCTTCCCGTTTAATCTGTTCCAGTGAATAGGCGTAGAAGTGCTGACGATCCGTGGGGTTATTATAGTTGGTCGGCTGTCTGCAAATCCGCACATACAAAAGGATATTGTAAACCTGTGCCAGCAGAACCACTATGTAAACACTCATCAAAATTGCCATAAGGGGGATTTGAAAAAGATATGCCATTCCAACAAGTCCAACCAATCCGACAAAAACCAGAGCAACGATATATCCCCCTGACAGCGATAAAAATTGTACCTGCTGCGGATGGTACTGGAATACGATACTATGAATACATACAAATGCCAGCATAACGGGTATGTAGCTTCCCATACTTGCCATATATTCCGATTCCCTGTGAAAAACGGAAAGGTATATTACAAATGGAATTACTACAAGAGCCAGTGGAAAAAGCAGACGTTTCCATTGACTTTTCAGCACAAAGACAATTCGTTTTCTCTGCATGATACCCACGACAGCAAGAGCCAGTGTCGAGATAAAAAATTGCAGTTGGTAGGCTGTGAAAAAAGCCCTATCTGAAAAGAAGAAGCAAATAATTGCTGTTACGCAGGAAATTTTCAAAAAAGCAAGCAGCGCTTTTTGCCCCCGATAGGCAGAACTCTGAAATAAAAATGTCTGTATGAAATATGCTGACTGATAAAAACAGACAGGCAACAACAGCATGGAAACCGCTTTGGATATTGGTCGGAAATCAAACAGGTACAATAAAAATTGCCAGCCCAGCAACAATAACAATAAGGAAAAGTGGTTCAGAACCTTATTACATTTTACATTCTTATATGAGATATACGCCGCGTCAAAAAACAAGAGCGACAAAGATAGAAAATGAACAAGGTAATTGCTTTCTATATAATGTCCGTTGTACGCTATAAAGCCGAGATAAATGATCACGGCAAATTGATTCAACACACAAATAATCTGTCTTGAGAAATATGTGCTTTTCGTATTTTTCCCCCCATTCCTTTTCTAATATTGTACTGTCCTTTCCCAATGAGTTCAAGGTTACTATTCCAAAATATTTTTGAATAAACCAACGGCTGACACTGATGAAAGTGCCAGTCGCCGCTTTATATCAAGGCAATTTTATAGCAGGAACGTTTTGTTAGCTGGTAATAGATAGCATAGATAATGGAGAAGATCGCCACCGCCAAAAGGATCGGCGCAACAACGGCACTGTTCCGTCCGAGTAGATAGTCCATCAGTGCAGACTTATAACAAATCATCGCAAAAATGCTGTGCAGCGATCCAATAACATAGGGAATACCGTAATAAATCTGTATCTGCCGACGCACACATTTTTTAATCATTGTGTGACTATATCCCATTTTCAGCATGATTTCATAGTCCGGTTTGTCATAGGTTACGGACGAAATATTTTGAAAGTAAAGAATACTGCCCGTAGCAATTAAGAAAATAATCGTAGTAAAACAAATTAGCAAAAAAGTGGAACTTGCATCGCGGACAAAGGTACTTTCTCTTTGCCATGCGCTTGCCAGATAAATGTTGTCCGGCATAGACGCTTTCAAAGCTGTGTAGGCAGTTTCATTAGAGCGCATTTTTTCACCATTAATACTGATAACCGAAACTCTATCTATGGTACTGTCACGCATTTTTTGATAAAGGTTATCCGACAAAATCAGCGTTCCAACACTGTTTGAAAAGCCAATAGGATTATCAATGCTTGTCTGTTTTACTGTTACATCGGTTATTCCTGTTCCAAAGTCCAGATGATACGAGGCTCCCATGTCAGAATGTTCATGGTCTGGATAGTATTTGATTAAAATGCAATCCGTATCTGATAATTCTGGAATATCCGCTTTCTTTCCCTGCTGAGAAAGCAGGGTGGCATAGTCTGTCCGGCTGATACATTCAAATCCGGGAATACGCCCCTTATCTTCACTGATACTGTATTCTGTCGGCAGACGATCAGAAGTTGCTTTTACTTTGAAAATAATCGTTTCATAAACTTCGTATTCCTGTTCGTCGCAAGCCTCCTGTAAAGCCTGCAAAGAGATTTCCTTTTCCTGCTCATTTGTCACTCGGTATTCAATGGCAGAGGGGATAATGCGCCGGAAAGATTGGTATGGATACCACATAGAAAGAACCGTCGAGCCAAAGACCGCCAGCGTCCCCGCTGTCAGTAAGATCAGCAAAATCAGTGATTTCGCATTAGAACGGATGCGGTGCATAAACTTTGGCACTACAATAATGGTATTTTCATGGTAAAGTCTGCTTTTTTTCTGCCGGATTTTCTGACAGACATAGGGTAGGAATGAGTACATAAACAGAATCGTTCCTGCCACAACACAAAGAAGTGTCAGCATGGCAATAGGAGAAAATCCAATGGTATTCCACAATGACTGCTTTCCCCGCATAATGTCCAATGCAAGGCCGTACCCTGCGCTGAGAAATCCGACACCCAATATCGCTGTTATTGCATGGGGATGGATCGGTTTTTCCGTTTTCTTTTCCAGTCGCACCAAATCAAGCAGGGTAGATTTTCGGAGCAGACTTGCGTTAGAAAGTGTAAGTGTAATCAGCACGACGATTACAAAGGAAAGGATTGCCTTTACTGCTGCCGGGTAAATTAGAGGGATTGCGCGTTGATCTACGGATATTCCCAAAAGGATCACAATCCCGGCGATTACGATTTTGTGGAGAATACTGCCAGTCAGAATCCCAAGAATCATACCGCCAAAGCAGATCATTACATTTTCAAAGATCAGTAATTTCAATATAGTTGATTTTCGATACCCAAGTAGCGAATAAATCCCTAATTCTCTCATACGTCGCCGCATAAAAAAACTATTGGAATAGAACATATAAAAAATGACAAATGCCATGATGAATACTGCTACTGTCCGGCACATGGTTTCCACTCTGCCATCCGAAGATATTTTTTCCATGATGATCTGGTTCATGGAAAATGAAGTAAAGCAGAAGTAAATCATCAAGACAAAAGAAACGGAAAAAAGGTACAGGGAATAAAACGAAAAGTTCCGTTTCAGATTTTTTAAGGCGATTGCGGATAATTTCATGTTGCCACCCCCCTTAACGCTTTTCGTCCTGTCTGGCGGCTTCTTGCATGATTTCCTCATAGAATTCACGGCGTTCCCTGTTACACCGTTTCAATTCGGAAATGATATGCCCGTCCTTAAAGTACAAAATGCGATCTGTATAGCTTGCCGCATACGGGTCATGTGTTACCATTAAAATTGTTGTTCCTAAAGCCTGATTGACTTCTGAGAGGGCAAAGAGCAGTTCCGTTGCTGAACTGCTGTCCAATGCCCCGGTGGGTTCGTCTGCAAAAATTAACGGCGGG
>OGMF01004031.1_pt1 | contig 10440 bp, 10 predicted proteins | sample 1572921 | NCBI WGS metagenome assembly OGMF01 (sample SAMEA2581919, study PRJEB24529) | metagenome | biome: Human gut stool | place: China | collected 2011
CGCGTTTTTTTGTTTCACGCGCCGCAGGCGGCTCAACCCAAGGGTAATTCAAAATGCTCGGGCGAAGTGAATCCCACCTCCGCCAAGATTTTGCATCGCAAAATGCTTGCACGGCGTAAAATCGCCGCCCCCTGCCCTCACATGAAGTTTGCAAAGATCGACGCGCCGATGACCGTAAGGAGTCCCGCAACGACGATCGACAGGCCGCTCATTGCGCCCTCGACCTCGCCAAGCTCGATGGCTTTGGCCGTACCCAGCGCGTGCGCGGCCGAGCCGATGCTGACGCCCTTCGCAATGGGGTCGGTGATATGAAAGAGCCTGCACACCGCCACGGCGGTCACATTGCCGAAAATGCCCGTGATGATGATCATGGCGACCGTCAAGGTCACATAGCCGCCGAGCTCTTCCGAAACGCCCATGCCGATGGCCGTGGTGATGGACTTGGGGAGCAGCGTCACATATTCCTCGTGCGAAAGGTGAAAGAGCCTGCTCATCACAAGCACGCTGCAAAGCGTGGTGACAACACCCGCAAAAATACCGGCAAAGATGGCCTTGTAGTTCTGCCGGAGGAGCGCGAGCTTTTCATAGAGCGGCACGGCAAGGCAGACGGTTGCGGGTGTCAAAAGATAGCTGAGGTACTTTGCGCCCTCGTAATATACGTCATAGTCGATGCGCGCGGTCACAAGCAGCGCGATGGTCACGGCGACGGAGATGAACAGCGGGTTGCAGAGCGCAAGCCTGCACTTTTTTTGCAGCAGCGCGCCGAGTCCGTAGGAAACAAGGCTCACCGAAACGCCGAAAAAGACGGACTGTTCAAAAAATGTCATTTCCTGTCCTCCTCTTTTCCGTTTCTTTTCAGCACACCCTGCGTCACAAGGCCGGACACCGCCATCACGGCAACCGTCGTCACCACGGCGATGACGAGATAGGCAAGGAGATTCTCTTTGATGACGCTCCACGAAGCCATCAGTCCCACGGCGGCGGGAATGAACATCAGGGGCATGATCTCGATGAGAAAGCAGGCCGTGTCGCGCACGGCGTCAAGCTTGATGATCCCCGTCAGCAGGCAGACAAGCATCAGCACAAGGCCGTAAATGCTCGCCGGCACAGGCAGCGGCAAAAGATAATTGAGCAGCTCTCCTGCAAAGGAAACCAGCAGGATCATGGCAAATTGTTTGACGTATTTCATCGTATTTCCCTTCTTTGCATGATACCGTCTCATTGTACGGCGGCAAAAAAGGGCTGTCAATCGACAAAGGGGCGGAATCTCCGCCCCTTTGCCCTTATAAAAGTGGAATATTTTCAAAAAGAATGTCGAGCAGCTTGTCGCCGTGCGGGACGTCGGGGCCGTTCATGCCGTTTTCTTCGGTGTAGGTCACACCGCGCTTCGTATCCACGCGGCTGTCATACAGAATAAACGGGACCGGCGAGCCCTCGTGCTGCTTCGTGCGCACGAACGTTCTGTGGTCGCTGATGATGAGAAGGCGATATTCCATCTTCGCCTCGTCCATCTTCCCGAGCAGCGGCGTGATGAGGCGGCTGTCGAGCCATTCGATGGCCTGGATCTTATTCTTGAGGTCGCCCGCGTGCGCGCACTCGTCCGGCGCTTCCAGATGCACGAGCACAAAATCGTGGGAGTTGACCATCTCCCACGCGGCTTCGACCTTGCCCTCGATGTTGGTGTCGATCTCACCGTTCGCGCCCTCAACATCGACCATGTCAAGGCCGCACATCGCGCCGAGCCCCTTGACCACGGGCACCGCCGCAACGACCGCGCCGCTCTTTCCGTAGCGCTCCTGAAGGCTCGGCAGCTTTGCCGCCTTGCCCTCCGCCCAGAGCCAGATGCCGTTGGCGGGGAGCTTGCCCTCTTTTCTGCGGCGCTCGTTGACAGGTGCGTGCTCGAGCGCCTTGTTGGCAAGGCGCATCAGCGTGAGATACGGCTCGGCCTTTGCCTCGTTGCCGCGGGGGAACACCTGCTTGCACGGGCCCTTGACGCCCTCCCAGTTGGTCTCAAAGTACAGGCCCTCAAAGTCGCCGTGATGGTGGATCAGGATCTGGCGGAACGTCGGCGTTTCGCGCAGCTCCATGTCATACTTTTTGAGCGCGGCGGCAAAGTCGGGGTCTGCCTTGAGCGTGCGCACGACCTCGAGCGCGTCCTCGCCCTCGATGCAGCCGGCGTTGAAGGAGACAAAGCCCTTTTCGTCCAGCGGCCCGTCGCCGTCCTCCATCGTCAGCAGGTTGCAGCGGAACACCGCGTCAGTCGGCTCGACCGCAAAGCCGAGGGCGGCGGCCTCCATCGGGCCGCGGCCGTGGAAATGCTTGCTCGGGTCACAGCCAAGGATCGACAGATGCGCAATGTCGCTGCCGACGGAGAAGCCCGGCGGGCAGTTCTGCGCGTGACCGACGACGCCCTGCCGCGCCAGACGGTTGATGGTAGGAATATCGGCAACCTCCAGCGGAGACTTGCCGCCCAGCTGCGGCATGCGCTCATCAGCCATGCCGTCGCCTACAATGATCAGATACTTCATAATGTGCTTTGATCCTCGCTTTCTATGGATTGGTATTGTCAAAAAACGGCGCCCGCTCCGCCGCACAGCGGACAAAGCGGCCTTTCGTTTTTATTCGCTCGCTTTTTTCAGATCGAGAGTTTTCTCATACGCGGCGATCACCGCGTCGAACACGACGCCTCGCATGCCGCCCTCCTCCAGGGTGCGCACCCCCTGAATGGTCGAGCCGCCGGGAGAACAGACACGGTCTTTGAGACTGCCGGGGTGCTCGTTCGTTTCAAGCACCATCTTCGCCGTGCCGAGCATCATCTGCGCGGCATACTGCACCGCCGCTGCGCGCGGCAGTCCGCACGCCACGCCGCCGTCGGCCATCGCCTCGAGAAACATGGCGGCAAAGGCCGGACCGCAGCCCGCCACCGCAGAGCCTGCGTCCTGCAATTTCTCTTCGAGCGGGAAGAGCCTGCCCGCGGGCTGCATATAGCGGAGGAATGCCTCGAGCTGTGCCTTTTCGCAGTTTTCGCTGCACGCGTAGAAGATCACGCCCTCGCCCACGGCGGCAGGCATATTCGGCATGATGCGGATCACCGGATAGTCCCCGCCGGCAAGCTCCTGAATGCGCGCAATGGTCACCCCCGCCGCCATGCTCACGAGCACGGGGGCGCTGCCGCGCTCTTTGAGCGCGGGGGCGATGCCCGTAAGCATGTCCGCCATCATCTGCGGCTTCACGCCGAGGAAAATGTGGTCTGCTTCCTTTGCGATCATCTCGTTGCCGCTCACTGCCGCACCGATGCGCCCAGCGAGCGCCTCTGCCTTTGCCTTGGTGCGGTTGGCAAGCAGCACCTGCGCTTCGCCGCTTTTTGCGGCAGCGCTCGCCAGTGCGCCACCCATATTGCCTGTGCCGATAAAACCGATCTTCATGTTGCATTCCCTCTTTTTGCTTCCACCGGCGGTCAAATGACTTTCACCGGTGTAATTTTTTCCCCTATTGTAATACACTCTTGCCCAACAGTCGAGAAAAATTTTTGCAGATTCGTCATTTTTTTTGCAGTGTGTGCCTTTTCTCCCTTTGTTTCCGGCGGGCGGCAGCAAAATTCAAGTCAAAAATCGCCGCAACGCGCGTGCCAAAAAGCGCTTGCGGGCTGCAAATTGATAAAAAAGGAGAGGCCGGTAAAAAACCGGTCTCTCTTTTGCCGTTAGTTATAAGAGCATCGTGACTCCGTTTTCCTCGATCCCGATCTCAACAACCGGCGCGCCGGGGTCATATTCGCCGTCGAGTGTCCAGGGAATGTCCTCGGCCGTTTCCGCCGTGACATGCCTGACATGGCGGAAGATCAGCCCCTCGGAGTCGTAATAATTCTTGTTGACAAGTGCAAGAATGAGCGCCTGCATCGCAGCGGGCGTCCGCGGCACGGGCACGAGCAGCATCTCGAACTTACCGTCGTCAAACGACACCTCGTCGGGCGAGAGCTTCATCAGTCCCGCGATCGACGTCGAATTGCTGATCGCACCGAAGAGGTATTCCCCGTCGAAGACCTCGCCGTCCGCCGTGATCTTCATGCGGTACGGGCAGAGCGTGTCGAGATTCTTGACGCCCTCAAGGAGGTACGCAAAGTGCCCGAACATATTTTTAATGTCCTGCTGGACGGTGTAGGTCGTTTTCGTGAACGCGCCGAACGACGCGACATAGACGAAATTCCGCTCGCCGAATTTGCCCACATCGAGCGATCTCGGCTTCATGCGCATGGCGGAGGCCGCCGCCTCGGCGGGATTCGACGAGATATTCAGGCTCGCGGCAAAGTCGTTCGTGCTGCCGCCGGGCAGATAGCTCACGAGCGGGCGGTATTCTCGCGGAATGCGCATCACACCGTTCACCGTTTCGTTGAGCGTGCCGTCGCCGCCGTGGCAGACGACGACGTCGAATTCCGGCCCGAGCGATTCGGCGAGCTCCGTCGCTTCTCCGCGGTGCGTGGTCTTGCGCACGGAGACGAGATAGCCCGCCTCAGAGTAGATCGCGGCGGCGTCAAACAGCGGCGCGAGGGATTTGGTCTTTCCCGCGCGGGGATTGACGATAAAGAGCAGCTTTTTGTCGTCCATGGGTTCCTCCTCGTTTGCTCTTCACAGCATCAGACCGGCAAAGCACCCTGCGCCCTGTCGGTCAAAATCACCCTCTGCCAAAAAAGTCAAGTTCTGTTCATCTTCATTAACAGAGAGTAAAGATTATCATAACACACGAAATGAGCGGTTGCAATTCCCGGCAAAAAATAGTAAGCTGTTTTTGGTATCTTTTTAGCAGTCATTTAACGCCTTTTGCCCAAAAAAAGGGGGAGCCCATGAAGCAGAACAAAACCTATCTTCACCTCGGCGTAACGCTGATCGTCTCGGCCTGCGCGGTGCTGATGTTTTACGACACGTTTTTCCAGTCCCGCGTGCTGCTGGACTTTTTCGACAAGCTGATGAGCGTGCTCTCGCCGGTCATCTACGGCCTTGTGTTCGCGTACCTTCTCGCCCCCATCGTCGACTTTTTCGACCGGTATATCCAAAAGGGGCTGCCGAAGGTCAAGTCCTCGCTCGTCCGGGGGCTGAGCATCCTCGTCACATGGATCTGCGTCATCGCAATGATCTACCTCATGTTCAGCATCCTCATCCCCGAGCTGGTCGACAGCACGAAGACACTGGCCGACAACTTTGAAAGCTATTATAAAACCGTCTACAACTGGGTCAACAGCCTTGTGGAGAATCAGACGATCTTCTCCGACGACATCTACTCCGACCAGCTGCTCTCCGCACTCAACGGCTACTACGATAAGCTCGTCAAGTGGGTCACCGACACGGTCATCCCGCAGGCGCAGGTCGCCATCGTCGCCGTGACCGGCGGCATCTGGAGCGTCGTCATCTTCCTCAAGAACATTCTCATCGGCATGATGATCTCGGTCTATCTGCTCGCGCGCAAGGAGAGCTTTGCCAAGCAGTCGAAGAAGATCCTCTACGCCATTCTGCCCGAAACGCCGTACCGCCGCACGCTGCGCGCCGTGGCCGAGGCTGACCGTATCTTCAGCGGCTTCGTGCGCGGAAAGCTGCTCGACTCGCTCATCATCGGCATCCTCTGCTTCATCTGCTGCTCGATCTTCAAGTTCCCGTATACGCCAATTATTTCGGTGTTTGTGGGCGTGACGAACATCATTCCGATCTTCGGCCCGTTCCTCGGCGCCATTCCGAGCGCGTTTCTCATCCTGCTCGTCAGCCCCAAGCAGTGCCTTTATTTCATTCTCTTCATCATCGCATTGCAGCAGTTTGACGGCAATATTCTGGGGCCGAAGATCCTCGGCAAATCCACCGGCATTTCGAGCTTCTGGGTCATCGTGGCCATCGTGGTCGGCGGCGGCTTCGGCGGCGTGCTCGGCATGTTCCTCGGCGTTCCGATCTTCGCGTGCATCAGCTCGCTTGTGAACTGGTTCACGAACCGCAGCCTCACGAAAAAGGGCGTGACGGACGACGCGATGTTCGCCCCCGCGCCGCTCGCCTCTCCGGATGAAAAAAAGGACTGATCTCCCCATGAAAACCCTGTACCGTGACAACAAAGGACTGCACCGCTGGCTTTTCGCCTGCGGCGCAGTCCTTGTGCTTTTCTATCTTTTCCGCGGAAACCGCGCGGCCGTCAATTTCTGGGTCTATTCGGTTACGCTGCCCTTCGAGCAATTCTTAGGCCGCGCGTGCGCGGCGCTGCCGTTTTCGGTCGCGGAGCTTCTGTATGTACTCGCGGCGGTCACGGCGGTCGTGCTGCTCGTGCTGATGGTGCGCTATCTTATAAAGTCGCGCCAAAAAGGGCGCGCCGCGTACCGCTGCGCGCTCTTCGTGCTCGATTTGTTTCTCACGGTCTACGCCGCGTTCTCGCTCCTCTGGGGCGCGAACTATTACGCGGACGACTTCTGCGACAAAAGCAGCCTTTCGCCCGAGCCCGTCGCGTATGAAGACTTAGTCCGCGTCACGCAGTATTTCGCGGACCATCTTGCCGAGGCGTCGACGCACATCGCGCGCGACGAAAACGGCCTCTTCACCGCCGACCGGCAGGAGATTCTTAACTACGCCGACACGGTGTACGACTACCTGTACGACGAATTTCCGTTCCTCGACATGCCGGACCAGAAGCCCAAGGGCATTTTCTTTTCGAAGATCATGAGCGCGATGAACTTCACGGGCTTCTACTTTCCGTTCACGGGCGAGTCAAACGTGAACATGGACTCGCCCGCGATGCTGCTGGCCTCGACCTGCGCGCACGAGCTCTCGCATCAGCGCGGGATCACGTCCGAGCAGCAAAGCAACTTCCTTGCGGTCCTCGCCTGCACGCGCTGCGACGACGCAAACTACAACTATGCGGGCTGGATGCTCGGCTACATTCACCTCGGCAACGCGCTGTACCGCGTCGACCCCGACGCATGGCAGCAGATTCGCGATTCGCTTCCCGACGAGATCGTGCTCGATCTGCGCTACAACAGCGCCTACTGGGCGCAGTACAAGGGCCTCACGGCCACCGTCACCCAGTCGCTCAACGATAAGATGATCAAATCCTACGGCGATGAACTCGGCACGCAGAGCTACGGCGCGGTCGTCGACCTGCTCGTGAATTACTACGCCTGAGCGCTGCTCGTCTCGCGGTAAGACTGCAAGAATTCCTTGGTTCGCTCCTGCTGCGGGTTTTCGAAGACCTGCTCGGGGCTGCCCTGCTCCACGATGACGCCGCCGTCTAAAAACACGACGCGGTCGCTCACGGCGCGGGCAAAGGGCATCTCGTGCGTCACGATGACCATGGTCATGTGCTCGTCGGCAAGAGAGCGGATGACGCGCAGCACCTCGCCCGTGAGCAGCGGGTCGAGCGCGGAGGTCGGCTCGTCGAAAAAGAGGATTTCCGGCTTCATCGCGAGCGCGCGGGCGATGGCCACGCGCTGCTGCTGCCCGCCCGAGAGCTGATAGGGATAGGCGTTTTCCTTGCCTTGTAAGCCCATCTTGTCGAGCAGCGCCATGGCCTCGGCCTCGACCTCGGCTTTATCACGCTTTTGCACCGAGATCGGCGCGTCGCAGACATTTTTCAGCACCGTGTAGTGCGGGAAGAGGTCAAACTGCTGGAACACCAGCCCGAACTGCCGCCGCACCTGCGCGAGCGCGGCTTTTCCGGCGTAGACGCTTTTGCCGTTTTCCTCGCGCGCGGCGACGTTTTCGCCATACGCGAGCGTGCCGGAGTCCATGGTCTCAAGCAGCGTCGCGCAGCGCAGCATCGTCGACTTGCCGCCGCCCGAGGGGCCGATGATCGACACGACCTCGCCCTTTTCCACCTTGAGCGACACGCCCTTTAAGACTTCGAGCGCGCCGAAGGCCTTTCTCGCATTCTGCATTTCAAAAACTGCCATAGTTCTCCCCTCCCTTTAGCGGTAATAGCGCAGCGCCTGCTCCCATTTTTCCATGGCGAAGGCGACCACATAGTTGAAGACATAGTAGAACCCCCCCGCCGCCACCAGCGCCAGCATGCCCGGCGTATTCGGCGAGGCAACGATCTGCTTGGCGCGCGTGAACATCTCCACCGTGCCGATGACGGACGCGAGCGACGTGTCCTTGACGAGCGTGATGACCTCGTTCGTCACCGCAGGGATGACGCGCTTGACCATCTGCGGCAGGATGATCTTGAAAAATGTCTGCGCCTTGGTATAGCCGAGCACCTGCGCGGCCTCATACTGCCCGCGCGGGATGGACTCGATGCCGCCGCGGTAGATCTCGGCAAAATACGCCGCGTAGTTGATGACGAACGCGACGATGACCGCCGTGAAGCGCCAGTTGCCCGGCACCGTGACGCCGAGCAGGAGCTTCGGCCCGTAGAAGACGACCATCAGCTGCAGCATCAGCGGCGTTCCGCGCATGATGGAGATATACGCCTTGATGAAGCCGCGCAGCGGCGTCAATCTGCTGCGGCGGCCAAACATCACCGCAAGGCCCAGCGGCATCGAGAATAGCAGCGTCAGCGCAAAGATCAATAGCGATGTGACAAAGCCCTCGGATAATAGCGAAAGCATCGTGGATACAGTCATGGAATGATTCTCCCTTATTCGGTCATAAGCGGGAAAAAGCGGGGGCTTTCGCCCCCGCTCCCTCCCTGAGAAGAGGATGGGCCCCTATGAGTTATAATTGGTTTTTACAGTCGCCCGAGGTAAACGTTTTTACTTGTTGATAAGGCACAGGCTGTCGAGCACGAGACCCTGATCGACGTACTTCTGCGCGATCTCCAGCATGGTGCCGTCCTCGGCCATCTTGAGAAGCTCGGCGTTCACCGCATCGCGCAGCTCGGTGTTGCCCTTGAGGAAGCCGATGGCGTACTGCTCGGTGGAGAGGGACTCGTCAAGGATGACATAGTCGCCGTCGTTGTTCGCGATCTGATACTGCGCAACGCCGAGGTCAGCGGCCACGGCGTCCACCGTGCCCTGGGCTAAGTCCATAAAGCCCATGTTGTAGTCGCCAAGCTCCACGACCTCCTTGAGCGACGCCTTGAAGTCCTCGTTTTCGTTGATCGCGTCGACCGCGGAGGACGCGGCCTGCGCCATCACGCTCTTACCGGCGAGGTCCGCGAGCGAGGTGATGCCGCTGTCGGCCTTCACAACCATCACGATGGAGTTATCCACATAGGGGTCGGAGAACGTGTAGTCATTTTCGCGGCCGGTGTAGGTAAAGCCGTTCCAGATGCAGTTGATCGTGCCGCTGGAGAGCTCGGCGTCCTTGCTGTTCCAGTCGATGGCCACGGCCTCGTACTCCCAGCCGAGGCGCGCGCACAGCTCCTTCGCCATCGCGAGGTCGAAGCCGTCATACGTGCCGTCGGCGGCGATGAAGCCGAACGGCGGGAACTCGGCATCAAAGCCGACGATCAGCTTTTGCGTCTCGCCGCCCTGCGCGTCCTGCGCATCACCGGTATCGTCGGCGGTGTCGTTCTTGCTGCCGCAGGCGGCAAGGGCCAGTACCATCACGGCGGCAAGCGCCATTGCTAAGAATTTTTTCATCGTTTCTTCCTCCTGATTTTTGTCCGGCGCTTGGCCGTTCGATTTAGTGTGGTAACACGATAGCATAATAACGCGCGACAGTAAATGCGCACACTTTACAAAGATGGAGCGGTAAAGAGAACCGTTTTTTGCCGCTTTCCACAGTTTTCACGGTTTCTGGACGGCAGCGCGGTGTTTGCCTCCCGTTTTTCCCCGCTTTGCGCTTGTTTCTTTTTTTGCCGTGTGCTACAATGCAAGCAAGAATTTTTGATCGCAGGAGGCCATTTTTATGCTGTCTATTGATATCTCCCATGCCGTATCGTTTCTCTCGTTGCCGTATGAAGCGGCGCTGCGCCCGCGTCTCGAGCGCGCGGCGGGCTGGCTGCAAAACGGCGGCGGAAAGGGCTCTGATTTCATCGGCTGGGTCACGCTCCCGCGCGACTATGACAGAGGCGAGTACGCGCGCATCCTCGCCGCGGCGAAGAAGATTCAGGGCGATTCCAAGGCGCTCGTCGTCATCGGCATCGGCGGCAGCTATCTCGGCGCGCGCGGCGTCATCGAATGCCTCTGCTCCCCGAACTATAACTTAAAGAAGAAGTCCACGCCGAACATCTACTTTATCGGCAACGGCCTCTCCTCCGACGCGCTGCGCGAGGTGACGGAGCTCATCGGCGACGACGATTTCTCCGTCAACGTCATCTCGAAGTCCGGCACGACGACCGAGCCCGCCGTCGCGTTCCGCTTCTTCCGCGAAAAGCTCGAAAAGAAATACGGCAAGGCCGAAGCCGCGAAGCGCATCTACGCCACGACCGACGCGCACAAAGGCGCGCTCAAGTCCCTCGCCGATCAGGAGGGGTACGAGGAATTCGTCGTGCCCGACAACATCGGCGGGCGCTACAGCGTGCTCACCGCCGTTGGCC
>OGMF01004035.1_pt1 | contig 10425 bp, 6 predicted proteins | sample 1572921 | NCBI WGS metagenome assembly OGMF01 (sample SAMEA2581919, study PRJEB24529) | metagenome | biome: Human gut stool | place: China | collected 2011
TGAGCTTCATGGACAAGCTGAAGCACCACCTGCGCGTCAACCTCATCGGCGGCAGCAACGACCCGGGCATCCTCAAGTCCATCCATGAAAAGACGGGCGTCTGGATGTCCCCCAACAACTACGACGGCCAGACCATCATGGGCATGGACACCATGTACCTGACCCGCAATGACACCATCCTGGAATGCGGCATCAAGAACGACTACCAGATCTACGAAAACCTCAAGTTCAGCCTGGACTTCTCCTACATGGCCCTGTGGCTCGACAAGAGCGATGACGTCTGGGGACAGAGCCGCATCAACGGACGCAATGACGACGTCCGCGATGCCTGGAACATCACCGCCGGCTTCACGTATACCTTCTAAGCAGGCCCTCCTCCGGTCTGTTCAGGCGGCCAGCCCACTGGCCGCCTTTTTTGTTCCGGGATGCGGCACGCGTCCCGGCCTGCCCACCCTGCCGGGAAGGGAGGCATGCCCGAAGGCAGGCCTCCCTTCCCGGATCATCTGCCCGATCTCAGGGCCGCGATGTCGATACCCATCCGGTGCAGCTTGGCATACAGGGCGCTCCGGGCGATGCCCAGCTCCTGGGCCGTCTTGCGCATATTGCCCCCGTTGGCCTTCAGGACATCCAGCAGGATCTCCACTTCACGGGATTGCAGGGTCCCTCCCCGGCCCGTGTCCCTGCCGGGAAGGACCGCGGCCGGGATATTGCCGGGAGCGGGCGCGGCCTGCCACCTGTTCCTGCCGCCCAGGTCCTCGTCTTCCCGCTCCAGAAGGGAAAGCGGCAGGTCTTCCCGCTCTATGGTATCCCCGCGGGCGATGTTGAGGGAACGCTCCACGATGTTCTCCAGTTCCCGCACGTTCCCCGGCCAGGGATAACGGCTGAAGATCTCGGCGACCTCTGCCGAGAACCCCCGGCATGGCTTGTGGATGGCCTGCACGCCGGCCCTGAGGAAAGATTCCGCCAGCAGCATGACGTCCTGCTGCCTTTCCCGCAGGGGCGGGACATCGATGGTCAGCACGCTCAGGCGGTAGAACAGATCCTCCCGGAACGAGCCGTCGCGCACGCTCTGCTGCAGGCGCTTGTTGGTCGCGGCGATGATGCGGACGTCGATCGGCCGGGAGAACTTGCCGCCGATACGGCTCACTTCCTTGTTCTGGATGACGCGCAGCAGGTTGATCTGGGCCTCCAGCGGCATGTCGCCGATCTCGTCCAGGAAGATGGTCCCTCCTTCCGCCAGTTCGAACTTGCCCGGCTTGCCCTGCTTCTGCGCGCCGGTGAACGCCCCGGGGTCATAGCCGAACAGCTCGCTCTGGATGAGGTCTCGGGGCAGGGCACCGCAATTGACGACCACAAAAGGCGCATTCTTGCGGGCGCTGGCATTGTGGATGGCATGGGCGAACAGTTCTTTGCCGGTGCCGCTCTCCCCGAGGATGAGGGTCGTGATGTTGCTGTGCGAGGCGACCTTGCTGAGTTCGATGGCCTTCTGCAGGCTGGGGGACTCGCCGATGATGCTGGAGAACGTATAGATCGCCTTGGCCCCCACGCTGTGGGCGGCAAGCCGCTGCGCCTTGCTGGCCTCATGGAGGAAGAGGACCATGCCCTTGTCGTTGGGGATGGGCGCTGCGGACAGCATGCATTGCAGCGATCCGCCGTCCGTCAGATTGAAAAAGCACTCCCTGTCCCGGATGTTCTTGCGGGACTGGATCATCATCAGCAGGGACTCGGCGCTCCCCAGCACATCATTGATGTTGCCCAGGGGAGCAGGCGGCGGCGAGATGTGGAGCATGCTCCGGCCGGTGCAGTTGGCGGCCTTGATCCCCCCGTTCTTGTCCAGGACGACGATCCCGGTGTCCACCTGTTCCAGGATGGCCTCCTGGTCGCTCAGCAGGTCATGCAGATGGTGCTGGTCACTGATGTCCTTGGCAGCCATCAGGACCATGCCCGAGGTATGCAGATGATAGAGCTCCAGCGGCAGGGCGATGGTCAGCACCCCCAGCATGCGCCGCTTGCCGCCAAAGATGGGCGCCGAGATGCAGCACAGGTCTTCTTCCTCCCGGATGAGATGCTCTGCTCCGAACAGCTCCACCACACTCTGTTCGCGCAGGCACAAGGCCGTGCTGGTGGTCCCCTCGTATTCTTCCCCCATCAGCATCCCCAGGGAAAGCAGGGCCGCCGCCGCGCGGCTCTTCGTCCCCACATGCTTGTGCAGCAGCACCCCGTCGCCGCTGGTGAGCAGGACGACGGTGGAGGAACTGCCCAGGATGGTGTTCAGGTATTCGATGACGGGGATGGCACAGGCCAGCAGTTCCCTGTTCTGCTGCATGACATGGGTCAGGGCGCTCTGCTCGAGGCATGTCCTTTTTTTGGCCAGTTTCGTCCCCAGGAAAGGAAGACAGCGTTTCCACGACTCCAGGACAAGAGGACGCACCCGTCCTTCCGCCGCAGCCTGATCCCCTGCCAGGAATGCCTGCTTTGCCTTGACGATATCCTTCCAGTACGCCGCATCACGATAATCGATAGTTTTCCCCACAAAGACCTCGCTCAAGGTTGACGACCGGTTTATATGACCTGAAACAGGACACCACAAACACCGGACATTGTCCACAAAGAAAGCACATGTCCTGTATTTGGACATATCAGCATGTCCTCACGGCCTTTCCGCGCCGCCCGCATGTGCTCCTTTCTTCACAAGCAACAAGCAGACCAAAATATAACAGGCTAAAAACTCTCGTTTTTTTATATTTGGCATGTCCTGTGCATTAAGTGGGACAAATTTCACTTCTATGCAAGGAGATGTGTCATGATGAATTGCTGCTGCTGTGAAAGTCAGCAAGAAGCGTGGATCCGCGAAGCTGCCGAAGGCAAGCCCAACCGGTTCCGCAAGGACAACCCCCGCGTCATCGACATGCTGGAGTCCTTTGACTGCACTCCGCCCTATGTCGACATCGAGCGCGCCCGCTATTTCACCGAATCCATGAAGCAGACGGAAGGCCAGCACCTGACCCTGCGCTGGGCCAAGGCCCTGATGAACGTGGCCCAGAAGATGCCCGTCTATATCGAAGATACCCAGCTCATCGTGGGCCGTCTGGGCACCGACAAGGGGCGCTACGGCATCGTCTATCCCGAGCTGGACGGCGACTTCTATGAAGGTGTCCTGGCTGACTTCGCCACGCGCGAGAACCCGCCGATCCGCATCGACAAGGAAAACATCCCCGTCCTCCTCGGCGAGATCGGTTCCTACTGGAAGGGCAAGACCTACCATCACGCCCTGTTCCAGAACATGCCGGAATTCTGCCGCCACAATGCCTATTCCGATGCCGAGGGCCTCTCGCCCCGCTACATCGTTTCCGAGTCTTCCTCGCTGCGTTCCAGCCTGCAGTGGGTGCTGGACTTCGACAAAGTGCTGAAGCTGGGCTTTGCGGGCGTGAAGGCCGACGCCATGCGCCGCCTGGAGGCCCTGGACCCCGAGAACCCCGCTGACCAGCTGTACAAGCGCCCCTTCCTGGAAGCCGTGGCCCTGGTCTGCGACGCGGTGGTGGTCTTTGCCCACCGCCATGCTGCCCTGGCCCGTGAAAAGGCCGTGGCGGAAAAAGATCCTGTCCGCAAGCAGGAACTGCTGGAGATCGCCGAACGCTGCGAATGGGTGCCCGAACATCCCGCCCGCACCTTCCATGAAGCCGTGCAGTCCCACTGGTTCGCCCAGGCCTTCTCCCGCCTGGAACAGCGCACGGGCTGCATCATCTCCAACGGCCGCATGGACCAGCAGCTCATCTCCTACTACCGTCAGGACATCAAGGCCGGCATCCTGGACGAGAAGAAGGCCCTGGAGATCCTGGGCTGCATGTGGTGCCAGATGGCCCAGTTCATCGAACTGCCCCTGTCCCCCGGCGTCATGGACACCCAGGCCGGTTTTGCCCACTGGGAGGCCGTGACCATCGGCGGCCAGACCACCGAAGGCCTGGATGCCACCAATGAGCTAACCTACCTGCTGCTCAAGTCCAAGCGCGAGTTCCCCACCCACTATCCCGACCTGGCCGTGCGCGTCCACGCGCGTACGCCGCAGCGCCTCCTGTGGGACGTGGCCGAGACCATCAAGCAGGGGCAGGGCTATCCCAAGCTGCTCAATGACGAGGAGCTGATCCCCCGCATGCTGGCCAAGGGCGCCCCGGCCAGCGAAGTGTTCGACTACGTGGTCAGCGGCTGCAACGAGACCCGCCTGATCAACCGCGAATCCTACATGAGCCCCGGCACGCAGGTGAACCTGGGCGCGGCCCTGGAACTCGTGCTGCGCAACGGCCGCCTGAAGAAGTTCGGCGACGAGCTCTTCACCTTTGAAACGGGCGACCCCTGCAGCTTCAAGACCTGGGAAGAGTTCTGGGATGCCTACGTGAAGCAGCAGAACAACCTGATCAAGTCCTCCTTCATGCTGCAGGACACCATCCACCACACGCGCGCCAAGTTCTTCGCCAGCCCCCTGGCCTCCGGCCTGCACTCGCTCTGCATGGATTCCTGCGTGGACCTCAACAGCGACGTGGCCCCCGAAGGCGCCCTCGACATCGCCTTCTTCGACGCCATCGGCTTCGGCACCGTGGTGGACTCCCTGTCCGCCATCAAGACCCTGGTCTTCGAACAGAAGCGCCTGAGCATGAAGGAACTGCTGGAAGCCCTGGACTGCAACTTCGAAGGCAAGGAAGACATCCAGGCCCTGCTGCAGGGCGCGCCGAGCTTCGGCAACGGCGACCTCGAAGTGGACACCCTGGGCCGCATGCTGGAAAAGTCCGCCCTGGACTTCACCGCCCGCTATGCCGGCAAGAACGGTGTGCAGCCCCTGGAGATCCGCACCACCTCCGTTACGGCCAACGTGCCCCACGGCAAGTTCGTCGGCGCTACCCCCAACGGCCGCAAAGCCTGGATGCCGCTCTCTGACGGCAGCTCCCCCTCGCATGGCAGCGACCGCAACGGCCCCACCGCCGTGCTGCTCTCCCAGTACCAGAGCACCAACTGGAACGCCGCCAACCGCGCCTGCCGCCTGCTGAACATGAAGATGGCCCCCAAGACCGTGGAAGGCGAAGAAGGGACCAAGAAGCTGGTCGACCTGATCCGGGCCTTCATCAACCTGCGCGTCTGGCACCTGCAGATGAACATCATCAACCGCGAGACCCTCGTGGCCGCCCAGAAGGATCCGCAGAAGTACAAGAACCTCGTGGTCCGCATCGCGGGCTACAGCGCCTACTTCGTCGACCTTTCTCCTGACCTGCAGAATGACCTGATCGACCGTACCGAACAGGAAAACTGCGATTAACCCCACTCCGGGCAGGGATCCAGCCCCCTGCCCGGGCCTCAACCCTTTATCCAGAGAACATCATGAAATTCATCGATTTTCGTTTCCGTCCCTGCGTCAAGGCCGTTGTCGATTCCATCCTGAACAACCCCGTGTTCGGCGGCTTTGTGGCCGAGACCGGCTTTGGCAGCGGCCCCGCCCCGACCCTGGCCGAAGAAGTGGAACTGTTCAAAAGCCTGGGCGGCGTCAAGTTCGTCATGAACGGCCGTGACTGCGAATCCGTCTCCAAGGCCGCTTCTTCCAACGACGGCGTCCTGGAGACCATGAAGGCCTACCCCAATGAAGTCATCGGCTTCTACGGCATCGATCCCTACAAAGGCATGGACGCCATCTATGCCTTCAAGAAAGCCGTGCTGGAAGACGGTTTTGCCGGCGCCTCCATCGATGGCGACATCTGCCACCTGGACGTGTGCTCGGCCAAGTTCTATCCGCTGTACACCGTCTGCTGCGAGCTCAACGTGCCGGTCATCATGACCACCGGCCCCGCTCCCATGCGCGGCGTCTCCATGGCCCACACCTCCCCCGTGAACGTGGACCGCGTCGCGGCCGATTTCCCGGATCTGCGCATCGTCATGAGCCACGCCGCCTGGAACTACCCCCACGAGGCCCTGGCCACCGTGTTCCGGAACGAGAACGTGTACATGGACATCTCGGACATGACCATGAACATGTGGATGGACCTGTACGTCCCCCACATCAACGACCGCATCGCCGACAAGGTCTTCTTCGGCAGTGCCCATCCCTTCACGCACATCGCTGAAGCGGTCGAGGTCATGCAGGGCTTCGGCCTGACCGAAGAGGCCCGCCGCAAGGTGATGTACGAAAACGCCGCTGCCTTCCTGAACATCGCCTAACCATGACCGGTCCCCGGGGGAAGGCGGCTTCCCCCGGGATTTTTTTTGGATCGCATCCCGTTCCCGTCTCCAGGAGGGCCTGCCTTCTCAAGCATATCATCCCAAAGGACAACCTATGACGCCAACCTATGACAACATGTCCCGTGAAGAACGCAGAACGCTGCATGGCGTCGTCATCTCCGTCATCGCGGGGCAGCTCCTGGCTCCGTTCATGCACTCCGGCGTTGCCGTGATGCTGCCTTCCATAGCGCGGGAACTGCATGCCAGCGGCGCCCAGCTCGGTCTTGTGGGGACCGTTTACTGCCTGGCTCTGGCCATTTTTCATCTCGTCATGGGCAGGGCCGGCGACAAGTGGGGCCGCAAGCGCGTCTGCCTGTGCGGCATGCTGCTGCTCACGTCCGCCGTCACGGCCACTGTTTTTTGCCCCGGCATCGAGACCGTCATCGGCCTGCGCTTTCTGCAGGGCATGGGGACGGCCACTGTCAATACCTGCGCGCTGACCATGATGGTCGCCTGTTCCCCGCCCAACCTGCGGGGGCGCATCTTCGGCCTCACCATGACCAGCGTTTATCTGGGCCTGGCTGTGGGCCCCGTGGTGGGCGGCTATATGGACACGACCTTTGGCTGGAGGAGCCTTTTCGGCGTCCTTGGGGGCGTCGGGGCGTTCTCCTGCATCGTCATGAGCGTCTTTGTCCGCCGCGAATGGAAGGAAAAGCCCGAGGCGCCCTATGACTGGACGGGCCTCTGCCTTTTTGCCGGCGGCATGACGGCCTTCGTCATGGGGACCGTGGGGCCCGTGCCTCCCGCCGTCGCCCCCTTCTGTGCGGGAGCCGGGCTGCTCGGCATCGTGCTGTTCGGCATGCACCAGACGCGGCTCACCTCGACGGAGCCCCTTCTCGACGTCAAACACCTGCTCCACAACAGGGTGTTCGTCCTGAGCAACATCGCCTCCCTGGCCATGTTCAGTTCCCTTTTCGCCATCACCTTCTTTTTCAGCCTGTATCTGCAATACGTCAAAGGCTACAGCGCCCGGGATGCGGGCTTCGTGCTGTTTGCCGAACCGCTGGCCCAGCTGGCGTTCACGGCCATCGCCGGTGTCATGGCCGACAAGCACGGCGCCGAGCGCATCGCCCTGATCGGCGCCGGGGTCGGTGCCGTCAGCCTGGGGCTGGGCACTTTTCTGGATGCCGGATCGGCCCTGTGGCAACTGTACCTGATCCTCTGCCTCAACGGGCTGAGCATCGCCCTGTTCAGCGCCCCGAACACGGTCGTCATCATGGGCTCGGTGGCGCCGCAGCACATGAGCCAGGCATCCGGGCTCGTCGGGACCGTCAGGACCATGGGCATGCTGTGCAGCATGATGATCGCCACGGGCCTCGTCCGCTGGCATATCGGCGACGCCCCCATCAGCAGCGGCAATATCCCCGATCTCCTCGCGGCCATGCATCAGGCTTTCTTCATGTTTGCCGCCATGTGCACGATCAGCATCCTTTGCTCTGTCGGACGAATGAAACGCTAACCGCAACTGGAGAACCAATGATGTTTTCTGAAGATACCCAAGTGACCGGCATCGTTTTCAACATCCAGCACTATTCCGTGCATGACGGCCCCGGCATCCGTTCCAATATCTTCCTGAAAGGCTGTCCCCTGGCCTGCCGCTGGTGCAGCAACCCCGAATCCCAGTCCCCCAGGCCGGAGCTGGCCTTCAAGGAGGGGCGCTGCCTCGGTCTGGACAAGTGCACCCGCTGCCTTGGGGCCTGCCTGTGCGTTCCAGTGTGCCGCGGCCTGTCCGCCGCATGCCGCCATCGTGTATGGTGAGCACCGCACCGTGGATTCCGTGCTCCAGGAAGTGGAAAAGCAGGAGATCTTCTTCAGCACCTCCGGCGGCGGCATCACCCTTTCTGGCGGCGAGCCCCTGTTCCAGGAAAAATTCGCTCTGGCCCTCCTGAGGGAAGCACGCCGCCGTCGTCTGGCCACAGCCGTGGAGACCACGGGCTTCATGCCGTGGGAGCGTCTGGAACAGGCCGTGGAGCTGCTGGATACGGTCATTTTCGACATCAAGCACATCGATCCCTCGGAACACCGGAAAGGCACCGGAGTGGACAACGGCCTCATCCTGGAAAATTTCCAGCGTCTGGTCACGCGCTTCCCCCACAAGGACATCCTGGTGCGGACGCCGGTCATCCCCGGGTTCAATGACACGCAGGACGTGCTGACCGCCATAGCGGAACTGGTGCGTCCCTTCCCCCAGGTCCGCTATGAGCCCCTTCCGTACCATCGCCTCGGGACACAAAAGTACACCTTCATCGGCAAGACCTGTCCCATGGGGGATGTTCGTCTGGATAATGAATTTTTCAAACAGGCCCTGCATAAGCTGCATGACATCCTTGGTGAGCGCCTGATACAGCCAAAAGGAAAGTCTATATAAGTAGCATTTCTTATCGTATGCCGTACCGGCGTCTTTCTTCGAAAGGTAAAAGAAAAGAGGTATTGATTTTTCAATACCTCTTTTTTCTTATCCTGATGCAAATAAATCGCTTTAATAGGTTATGCAGATCCTGCTAGGCTCTTTGGGGACCCTGCAGACCGGCATCCACAAAAGCAACATGTCCTCGACATGTACACATCATGTACATTTCATGTATTCAAAAAGGACACTTGTATAATACTATTTAATAATATATTGAAATAATTTATAAATATTTTTGGCACAATCTTTGCTACTTCTCTTGCCAATGGCGCACTCCGCTCTCCCCCAGCGGTCATACGCACGACGTTCTTTCGGCAAGGTCCTGACAGACAAAAAAGACGCGTACACGTCAGCTATTTTGGTCTGCAAATTTTCAAGAGGATAGTTCCTAGACAAAAAGGAAAACAGAAAATGGCAGAGAAGCGTCCCAACAACTATTTTGACGACATCCCCACGTCCCACCGACAGATAAAAGTCTTCATGATCATTGTTCTGGCCTATATCTTTGACCAGATGGACAATATGGTACTTGGCTATGTGGCGCCTTCCGTCATGCGTTCCTTTGGCATCGGCATGCAGGAATTTGCCCCTGCGCAGTCGCTGTACTTCTTTGGCATGATGCTTGGTGGCATCGTTGCCGGCGTCATCTCCGACAAGTTCGGTCGCCGCAAGGCCTTCATGCTGGGGTGTTTCACCTTCTCCACCGCCACGATCCTGACCGGCATGACGGACAACATCTATACCTTCACCCTGTGGCGGGTGATCACGGGCTTTGCCGTCCTTGGTACCGGTGCCATCTCCTTCACCTATCTGGCCGAGACCATTTCCTCGCAGGACCGTTCCAAGTGGTCAGGCATCGTCGTGGGCGTCGGCCACATCTCCATCCCCTTCATCGGCTTCATCGCCATGGAAGTCGTCCCCATGGGGCCGGAAGCCTGGCGCTGGCTCTTCTACCAGGGCGTCGTCGGCTATATCCCGCTGGTGCTTGCCTACTTCTTCATGAAGGAATCCCCCCGCTGGCTCATCGCCAATGGTCGCCAGGCCGAAGCTGAGGCCGTTGTGGAAGCCTACACCGGTGTGCCTGTCGATCTGACCGCGGTCGCCGAACAGTACCGCAAGACCGTTGCCCAGAAGCTGACCGTTGCCCAGACCTTCAAGAAGATCTTCGGCGACAAGAAGTATCTGTACCGCACCCTCGTGCTGTTCTGCGTGGCCGCCGGCCAGAACATCCCCTCCTTCGTCTTCCTGGGCTGGAACACCACGCTGCTGCAGCAGATCGGCATCTCCCAGGCCGACTCCCTGCTCATCTCCACGGTGGGCGCCCTGGGCATCCCGCTGGGCGTCATCGCTTCCGGTTACGTCGGCCCCCTGGGTGGCCGCAAGATCTCCATCGGTGTCCAGATCCTGCTGGTGGGCGCCCTGATCTCGGCCTACATGAACGTGGGCACCAACGTGACCATGCTCATGATCCTCTACTTCCTCTTCCAGTTCGTCTCCATGTGCTGCGCCATGTGCCTCAACCTGTACATGTCGGAGTCCTATTCCACCGAGATCCGCAATACCGGCACGGGCGTCGTCATCGCCGGCGGCCGCTGCTCCGTGGCCATTTCCCAGCAGATCGTTCCCTACCTCTTCGCCGCCTGGTCCTTCTCCGGTGTGTGCGGCTATATCGTGGCCCTGTGTATCTTCGGCGGCCTGGCCACCCTGCTGCTGGATGAGGAAGTCTGCCGGCAGATGCTGGATGCCCCCACGCCAAC
>OGMF01004038.1_pt1 | contig 10420 bp, 8 predicted proteins | sample 1572921 | NCBI WGS metagenome assembly OGMF01 (sample SAMEA2581919, study PRJEB24529) | metagenome | biome: Human gut stool | place: China | collected 2011
GTCATTCTGGCCGACGAGCCTACCGGCGCACTGGACAGCCACACCGGCCGTGAAGTGCTGGGCATGCTGCAGGACCTGCACCGGCAGGGCAACACCGTGGTGCTTATCACCCACGACAACTCCATTGCCGTGCAGGCCCAGCGCATCATCCGGCTGGAGGACGGCCATGTGGTGTACGACGGCGATGCCCACGCACCCGAAGCCGTGGTGCAGCCCAATTATGCACCCAAGGCAGAACAGGAGGAGAGTGCATCATGATCTATGAGACCTTCCGTGAAGCCATCCAGAACATCTGGAGCAATAAGTTCCGCACCTTCCTCACCATGCTGGGCATTATCATCGGCGTGACGGCGGTCATCGTTATCGTGGGCCTTGGCAACGGCATGACCCAGAGCATCCAGTCCAGCTTTTCAGATCTCGGCACCAACATCATCAGCGTGCAGGTCATGGGTTACGGTTCCCGCTCTGTGAAAGTGGAGGATGTTTACAGCCTCGTGGATGCCCACCCGGATCTGTTCGAGGCGGTGTCGCCTACGGCCAGCATCAACGGGACCGTGAAGGTGGGTACCACCAGCTACAGCAATACCAGCGTCAAGGGCGTGAGCGAGAGCTATCTTGGAATGAGCGGCTGCACCGTCCGCGTCGGGCGCGGCATCAACTACGTGGATCTGACTGACAACAAGAAGATCTGCGTAGTGGGCGATTACATCAGCCGTGTGGCCTATGGCGGTAATGCCGTGGGCCAGACCATCAAAATCGGAGCGGAGAAATATACCATTGTGGGCGTACTGGAAGCCAAGGTGACAGACACCTCGGATCAGGAGGGCAGCAGCGATGATATCGTTCTGCTGCCCTACACCACGGCGCTGCGTGTTTCCCAAACCAGCACCGCCAGCTCCTACGCCGTCACTGTGACCAGTGAGGACAACATTTCCGAAGCGAAGACCGCACTGGAAGACGGCCTGCAGGAGCTGCTCAGCTCCGATAAGGGCTACATGGTCACCAGCATGAGCGAAATGCTGGATATGATGACCTCCATGGTGAACATGGTCGTCACTATCCTCACAGCCATTGCGGCCATCTCGCTGCTGGTGGGCGGCATCGGCATCATGAACATCATGATGGTGTCCGTCACCGAGCGCACCCGCGAGATCGGCATTCGCAAGGCGCTGGGTGCCAAGGAACGGGTCATTCTGGGCCTGTTCGTCACCGAAGCTGCCACCACCTCGGCGCTGGGCGGCATACTGGGCATCGGTCTGGGCTATCTGCTCTCGGCACTGGCAAACAAGATCCTGCCGCTGGTCATGTCCGATATGGAAATGACCGTGGCACCGTCTCTCAGCTCGGTGGCCGTGGCCTTTGGCATCTCGGTGGGCATCGGCGTGCTGTTCGGCTACCTGCCCGCAAAGCGCGCGGCACGGCTCAACCCCATCGAAGCGCTGCGTTACGATTAAGGAGGCAACTATGAAAAAACGATTCCTCGCACTGCTGCTGTCGGTGTGCATCGGCGTGTCCATGCTGGTGCTGCCCGCATCGGCAGCTGGCTCCAACACGGCGGTGCAGACGGCGGTAACGCTGGGCGCTTTCTCCACCGAGGAAGCTGCCGGGCTGAGCACGCCGCTCACCCGTGGGCAGCTGGCAAAGCTGCTGGTGGCCTTTTCCGCCTACCACGATAACGCCAATACGCAGGGCAGCATCGGCACTCTGTATACTGATGTGAACGGCAGCAGCGCTTATGCGCCCTATATCCGCATTGCAGTGCAGCAGGGCTGGATGAGCGGCTATACCGATGGCTCCTTCCGCCCGAATCAAACCGTGACGCTGGAAGAAGCCTGCACCGCCGCTCTGACCCTGCTGGGCTATGATGTGACGACCCTGACCGGCGGCTTCCCCGCAGCACAGCTGAACAAGGCAAACGCCATCGGACTGCGTGCAAATCTGAGCCGCACCCAGGGTCAGGCCATGACCATGGAAGACGGAGCCATCCTGCTGTACAACGCCCTCACCGCAAACACGGCCAGCGGCAGTGTGTACGGTACCACCCTTGGCTTTACGGTGACGAATGGTCAGGTGGATGTTTCGTCCATCCTGCTCAGCAATCTGGAAGGCCCCTTTGCGGCATCGGAAGGCGAAAGCCTGCCCTTTGAGCCGGAGGCCGTTTACTGCAACGACAGCGTGAGCACCAACGCCCAGCTGTCCGCTTATGATGTGTACTATTATAATGCCAGTGCAAAGACCGTGTGGGTCTACACCCGCAAGGCGGCAGGCCGCATCACGGCGGTGTCGCCCAGCGCCAGCGCACCCACATCTGTTACCGTGGCTGGCACCAGCTACACCATTGCAAGCTCCTCGGCAGCAGCCCAGCTGTCCAGCCTGAACGGCGGCGGCGTGGGTCAGGTAGTCACCCTGCTGCTGGGCATGAACAACGAAGCCGTTGCCGTGCTGACCGGTGATGCCGCAGACGAAGTGTTCTACGGCGTAGTGCAAACGGCCACCCGCAGCCTTGTGGAAGAAAACGGCGCGGACGTGCAGCAGAAGGTGGAAGTGAAGTGCACCGACGGCATCACCCGCACAGTGAGCGTGGCCAAGGACCTGAACTACCCGGCCGGCTGGATGGTGAAAATCACCGTGAACGCCGACGGCGAGCAGGTGGATGCCATTGGTAAAAAGGGCACTTCCGGTACGATCAATGCAGACGGTACCGCTCTGGGCGAAACAGCCCTTGCGGACGGCGTGGAAATTCTGGATACGACTTCGGAGGGTGTGGCTGGGACGGTAAGTCCCAGCCGCCTATCGGGGGTAACACTTTCGGATGCCGATGTGCGCTACTATACCACCAATGAGAACGGTCAGATCGATCGCCTGATCCTGAACGATGTCACGGGTGATCTGTGGACTTACGGCGTGCTGGACGACGTGAAAAACCTCATCAACAATGTCACCTCTTCCAGCAGCACCACATCCACCGGCACGACGACCGGTACCACCACAAGCACCTCTTCCAGCACCGATGCAGCTTCCATCGCAGGCGATGTGGCCGAGATCGTGCTGCCCAGCACCGGCGACCTTTTGTGGGGCCTTGTGGACGGAAGCATCGGCAGCAGTGTGTGGGAAAGCGTGACCGGCAGCACCGACAAGCTGGCAAGCTATCTGCTCAAGTTGGGCGCAGCTAACACCAGCGGCGGTCTGAGCACTGTGCTCAACTATCTGGGAAGCGGTGCAGATTACGTGTGCTACGTGAACGGCAAGCAGACGACATACAAGACCAGCACCAAGTACCCGGTGCTGGCGGGCGGCATTGCTGTGGGCATCAGCACTTCCGGCAAGGTCAAGTCCATGCGGCAGCTGATGCCTGCCGTGATCGACAAGGTGGGCGCGGCCTCGGTGATGAGCAGCGGCAAGAAGTACGAGACTGCCGACGATATGCAGGTGTATCTGTGGTATAAGGGTACCTACTATCCCACCACCCTTTCGCAGGTGAACGGCGAGGACTACACCCTCATTGGCTGGTTTGATAACGACGGCCGCGCAGCAGGCAGCAAGATCCGCGTGCTGATCGCGGTCAGGAAAAACTGAATCCGGCCCGGCCCTCCCCCGACGGGAGGGCTTTTTGCTGTCCGCACGACGCATACGGTCAAGTTGAAAAATGAATAAAATTTGCACATGGAATGATATGTTTTTAGGCTGAATGAGCAAAGAATCGAAAGAAGCCCCATAATCATATTGACATAATGGGTAATGGGGTGTAAACTACGTGCATCGGGTCGAGCAAATCCGAAAATTGAGATCATTCAGGGAGGAAACGGCTATGATGTGTTGTTGCGCAATGTGTTGTTGTACCGCAAACGCTTCCCGGACCGGCCGCCCTGCAGTATGGTATGCCGTGTGAGCATATCTGCATATTCTGTGTGGGAACACGCAGAAGGATCTGTCGCTGATCGCCTGGGAGCTTACTTGAAGAGGGAGCTTCCGGGCGTTTTGTTTTGACCCGCAAATCAGGATACAAGGGAGGAATCCGGCAATGGACTGGAATGCGATCCAGCAATATTTGCCGCTCTACCAGAAAGCCGCTGTACTTACCGTGCGGCTGGGCGTTGCAGGCATCATTTTTGCCATCATCATTGGCCTTGCCTGCGCAGTGATCCAGTATGACAAGGTGCCCGTTCTGCGGCAGATCGTGGGTGTTTACATCCAGCTGTCCCGCAACACACCGCTGCTGGTGCAGCTGTTCTTCATTTATTATGGCCTGCCCAAGGTGGGCATCCGCACCAATGCCGAGATCTGCGGCATTGCCGGTCTGGCGTTTCTGGGCGGTAGCTACATGGCCGAAGCGTTCCGCAGCGGTCTGGAAGCCATTGAGCCCATCCAGACCGAGAGTGCCTACAGCCTTGGCATGAACCGCTGGCAGACCATGCGCTACATCATTCTGCCGCAGGCCATGTCCACCAGTATGCCGGCTTTCATGGCAAATGTGATCTTCCTGCTCAAGGAGACCAGCGTGTTCAGCGCCATCAGCCTGATGGACCTGATGTTCACGGCCAAGGATCTCATCGGCATGTATTCCAAGACCATCGAATGCCTGTTCCTGCTGGTGGCGTTCTACCTCGTCATCCTGCTGCCGGTGTCCATCGTGGGCAGCCTGATCGAAAGGAGGCTGCGCTATGCTGGATTTGGGTCTTGACGTCCTGTTCAAGGGCAAAAACATGGCCCGCCTGATGGGGGGCCTCGGCGTAGCTCTCAAGATCAGCGCGGCATCCGTGCTGATCAGCCTGCCGCTCGGCATCCTGCTGGGTGTGCTGATGACCTTCCGCAATCCCATCATCAAGGCGATCCTGCGGCTGTATCTGGAATTTATCCGTATCATGCCGCAGATGGTGCTGCTGTTCCTCGTCTACTTTGGCACAACCCGCGCGTTCGGGTGGAACCTTTCCGGCGAGACGGCATCGATCATCGTGTTTGTGCTGTGGGGCACTGCCGAAATGAGCGACCTTGTGCGCGGTGCACTGATCGCCATTCCGAAGCACCAGTACGAGAGCGCTGAAGCATTGGGCATGAGCCGCATCCAGACCTACTGGTACATCATCATCCCGCAGACGGTGCGCCGCCTGATCCCGCTGTCCATCAACCTGATCACCCGTATGATCAAAACCACCAGTCTGGTGCTGATGATCGGTGTGGTAGAGGTGATCAAGGTGGCCCAGCAGATCATTGAGGCCAACCGTACCGCAAGCCCCAATGCAGCCTTCGGCATCTATCTCACAGTTTTTGTGCTATATTTCCTTGCATGCTGGCCCATCAGCCTGCTGGCAAGCTATCTGGAAAAGAAATGGAAGTGACCGTGTATGGCAGAACCTATTTTGACCGTTGAACATCTGATCAAAGCCTACGGCGAGACCCCGGTGCTGGACGATATCAGCTTTGCTGTCAAGCCCGGTGAGGTCATCGTGGTGGTCGGCCCCTCGGGCTGCGGCAAAAGCACCCTGCTGCGCTGTCTGAATGGTCTGGAGCCCACCCAGAGCGGCCGGGTGCGGCTGGGCAATGAGACCGTTGCCTACGGCGGTAAAAATCTGACCCAGCTGCGCCAGCGCATCGGCATGGTGTTCCAGAGCTACGAGCTGTTCCCGCACATGACGGTGCTGGACAATGTGCTTCTGGCACCCACCAAGGTGCAGAAGCGCCCCAAAGCGGAAGTGCAGCAGGAGGCCGAAGCTCTGCTGGACCGCGTGGGACTGCTTGCCAAGAAAAACAGCTACCCGCGTGAGCTTTCCGGCGGACAGAAGCAGCGCGTTGCCATCGTGCGCGCACTGTGTATGCACCCGGAGATCCTTCTGTTTGATGAAGTGACCGCTGCCCTTGATCCGGAAATGGTGCGCGAGGTGCTGGACGTTATGCTGGACCTTGCCAAGCAGGGCAAGACCATGATCATCGTCACCCACGAAATGCAGTTTGCCCGCGCCATTGCCAACCGCGTCATCTTTCTGGATGGCGGCAAGATCGTGGAAGAAGCTGCACCGGCCGAGTTCTTTGACCGGCCCAAGACCGAGCGCGCGCAGCGCTTCCTGCGCACCTTCACGTTTGATGCTGTGAAATGAGTCACAGATCAAGATAAAGACTGCGGGGGTTCCGCAGCCAATGGGAAAGATTTTGTAAAGGAGAATCCATTATGAAACGGTCTAAAATTTCTCGTCGTTCCTTCCTGCTGGGTCTGGGCGCAGCATCCGCTGCTGCCGTTCTGACCGCATGCGGCGGCTCTTCTTCTGCTTCCACTGCAGCATCTGGCAGCGCAGCATCCGGCAGCAGCGTGGTCTACCGCACGCTGGATCAGATCAAGGAGTCCGGCACCATCAACATCGGTGTCTTCTCCGACAAGAACCCGTTCGGCTACGTGGATGAGAACGGCGAGTATCAGGGCTATGATGTCTACTTTGCCCGCCGTCTGGGCGAGGATCTGGGCGTAGAGATCAACTTTGTTTCTACCGAGGCTGCCAACCGTATCGAGTATCTGCAGACCGGCAAGGTGGATGTGATCCTGGCAAACTTCACCGTCACCCCCGAGCGTGCCGAGGAAGTGGACTTTGCTCTGCCCTACATGAACGTGGCTCTGGGTGTCATTTCTCCGGACAGCAACGTTATCACCACTCTGGACAACTGGAACGCTGACGATCAGATGATCGTCATTTCCGGCACCACTGCTGAGACCTACCTGACCAAGGAGTACCCCAATATTCCGCTGCAGAAGTACGATTCCTATGCAACGGCCAAGAATGCACTGGAGAACGGCAACGGCGTGGCATGGGCCAACGATAACACCGAGGTCATTGCATTTGCAAAGCAGAACACCGGCTACACGGTCGGCATTCCCTCTCTGGGCAGTCAGGACACCATTGCTCCCGCTGTGAGCCAGGGCAACACCACCGTTCTGGATTGGCTGAACGAGGAGATCAAGGCTCTGGGCGAGGAGAACTTCTTCCACAAGGACTATGAGGAGACTCTGGTGGATACCTACGGCCTTGACTATGAGGACGAGCTGGTCGTTGAGGGCGGCGAGACCGCTGCCAGCGAGGCAGCAGCTTCTGAGGCCGCTTCCGAAGTGGCTTCCAGCGCAGCCGCACAGTAAATAAAAAACACCGAACGGGCAGGAGAGGGCTGAACCTTTCCTGCCCGTTTTTGCATTGCACCATCTGCTGGAACGTGCTATACTGGAACAAAACAACGCCTGTCCGAAAAACCTGAAAAAGAGAGGATGTTCCCAATGAAACGTGCCTATACGAACGGGATCCTGCTGGATGGCACCGAGCAGATGCAGCCGGCAGCGCACAAAATCCTACTGACCGAGGATGATAAGATCATTGCCATTGTCGATGAGGGCGTGGATCTGGACGGTTATGAGGTCATCGATCTGCACGGAGGCTATCTGTGCCCGGGCCTGATCAACCTGCATGTGCATCTGGCAGGCAACGGCAAGCCCAGCGCAAAGCCGCGGGATAATGCTGCGCTGGTGCGCAAAATTCTGAGCAATGGCCCGACCCGTGCGGTGGCCTACAGGCTGGTATGCAGCTACGCGAAGCTGGAACTGCTGGGTGGCGTGACTACCATCCGCACCGTGGGCGGCATTGCAGATTTTGACACCCGCTGCCGTGATGATGCCGCTGCAGGCAGACTGCTGGCACCGCGCATCCTTGCTGCCAACGAAGGCATTTCGGTGCCGGGCGGACATATGGCAGGCTCGGTGGCAGTTGCGGCCCATAACAATGCCGAAGCGCTGGCTCAGCTGAGAAAGGCCAGCGGCCAGAAGGTGGATCTTGTCAAGCTGATGATCACCGGCGGCGTGCTGGATGCCACCGAAAAGGGAACCCCCGGCGAGCTGAAAATGAAGCCGGAAATGGTCAAAGCCGTCTGCGACGAGGCCCACAAGCTGGGCTATACCGTGGCGGCACACACCGAGTCGCCAGAAGGCGTAAAGGTGGCGCTGGAAAATGGGGTGGATTCCATCGAGCACGGTGCAAAGATGGACGATGAGACGGTCCGCCTGTATAAGGAGCGGGGAGCCTTCCTGTGCACGACCATCTCCCCGGCGCTGCCCTATGCGCTGTTCGATACAGCGGTTTCCGGTGCTTCGGAAAAGGATCAGTACAACGGCAAGATCGTGTTTGACGGCGTGGTGGAAAGCGCAAAGACCGCCCTTGCCAACGGCATCCCGGTGGCCTTGGGCAACGATGTAGGCTGCCCGTACATCACCCAGTACGATTTCTGGCGGGAGCTGTGCTACTTCCACAAATACTGCGGTGTGAGCAATCGGTTTGCCCTCTACACGGCGACCCTGCGCAATGCACAGCTGGCCGGAGTAGGAGATGTGACCGGTTCCATTGAGCCGGGCAAGAGCGCAGATTTTATTGTGACAAAACACAACCCACTGGAAGACCTGCGTGCGCTGCAGCATCTGGAACTGGTGGTCTGCCGCGGCCATGTGATCAAAAAGCCGAACCCCAAGCGGAACAAAACGGTGGATGCCCTGCTGGACCCGTACCTCGAATAATACTGAAAAAGCAAGGAGAGACGATCGGTCTTTCCTTGCTTTTTCGTTCACATGCCTGCCATCACGGCCATGATGCTTTGCCAGCTCTTGTTGCGGGCAGCGGGCACAGTGGTGCGGCGGCGTGCGGGCGCAGAGCCGGAAGAGACCGTATTCATGGCGGTCATCGGCACCGACGGATGAAAGAACACGGCTGTATCACCGGCCAGCCACTGGGCGGCAAGGCGGGCTGCCTGCGGGTCGGCCTGCAGGGTGCGGCGCTCGGCACCGGCCAGATGATCCGCCAGCCAGTAGAGGATGGCACCCAGCGGCAGGCTGGGCAGAACATCCTGGCTCCAGTAAGTCCAGCGGGCACCGGCCCCTACAAAACTCTCCACGGTAATAACGGCACCGGTGCGGGCGTTCTGCGGGATGCTGCCCTGATAATTGATACCGGCGCACTGGCGAAGCTCGGCGGTGATGCGCTGGGTGCGGGGCATATCCAGCCTGTCCTCACGGCAGTAGGCGCGGAAATCGGTCTCGTCGATCAGGCCGTCGGCGCTGGAAGGGAAGCGGCCCACCAGCTGGCCATCGGCGTTGTGGCACAGCTGCCAGCCCTTGCGGAACAGCTGGAAGTTCAGGCAGCGGCGACCCATGGTGGAGTAGCACAGAATGGAGGTGCTCTCACCGGGCAGCTGCTTCAGCTCCAGGCAGGCATCGTTGCCGCAGGTGTCCTGCAGCTTTACCGTTAACAGCAGCTGCGCACCGGGGTGCTGAGCTGACATAGCGTTGTGCATGGCATCAAAATAACGGTTGGCATCCATGATCGGTTCCCTCCTGAAACTATAACACAGCAGTTCGTTGTATAACGGGTGGGCACTGCGCCAAACGACCCGGTGCACAGCAGGCGGCTTACGCAGGAATGTTTTATTGACTGAACATAGTATAGCATACTTCACAACAAAAAACAACTATAAGTTTGCAGAAAAACAAAATATTTCCGCGCATCCTGCAACAGTGACCCGAAACATGGTTGTTACAAGAGTGAATCAGTTGTGTCCTGTATCAAAAACAGCCCACAGACGGCAAGGCCAAAGCCTCCCATCTGTGGGCTGTTCTGGTAAAATATGGTTCAATCGCCCAGTTCACGAATCTCGTTCTGGATCAGCCGCCCGGCCGCGCGGGCCAGTTGGTCCATGCCGCGGATACGGGCCATGTTTTTGCCGTAGATCTGTGCAGCGGCACCGGCAGAGCTGTCCTCACCCATGAACACAGCCGACACCCGGATGCCCATGCGCTGCAGCGCACGCACCTGCGCGGCAGTGTCAGCCACACCGGCAGCGTCCTCGTAACCGCAGCCCAGCGGGTTTTCTGCACTGGGCGGGATGCGGCGGCTGTCGTTGGGCGAAGCGTCCGTCAGCACGATGAGCAGATGCCGCGGTGCAGGGCCGGGCGCATACTGCAAAAGGTCGCCTGCGGCCCGCAGGGCAAGGCCGTCACGGTTCCAGCCGGAAGCAAAATATCGGTTGATGTTCTGCAGGTTTTTGTCTGCAAAGCCTTTGAGCACACGCAGTACGGTGTAGCCCCGCAGGCTGCTGAAGCTGGACACCCGCACCGGGATACCGCAGGCCGCAAGGCTCTGGGCCAAAATGGACCCTTGAGCCGCGATCACTTCCTGACAGTGCAGGCGGGAAGCGGATGCGTCCAATAAAAGGTCTACCGTAAAAGAGGGCTGGTTCTCTTCCTCGGCACACAAAAACACCCGGTCATCGTTCAAAAGTGGTGCGCGCCAGATGCGCCCAGCGTTCAGGTTGCCACTGCGGGCAACACGGGCGTTGGGCTGCTGGTGCACAAGGATGCAGTTGCGGATCTGCTCGGTGAGCCGCAGCACCACGCTGCGGTGCAGCT
>OGMF01004045.1_pt1 | contig 10402 bp, 14 predicted proteins | sample 1572921 | NCBI WGS metagenome assembly OGMF01 (sample SAMEA2581919, study PRJEB24529) | metagenome | biome: Human gut stool | place: China | collected 2011
CGATGTGTTCGGGTACGGTGCAGAAGCCGTCATACTTGGGAACGCTGCCGATGTAGTCCTTGCCGTAGTCTTGGCGCAGGGTTTCGTTGTTCCATGCTATGCGTTTCCTTACATACCCTCCGTTCAGTTTGGGCTGCTCCACAATCTTGTAAAGCGTAGTCCCCACTCGGATGAATTCCTCCTTTGCCATGCCACCATCCGATGGCGGTCTGTGGCTGTCTTGTTGTTTGTTAGCTGACATAATCAAATGGTTTTAAGTTTGAAAAATACCAGCTACAAAAGTATAAGCATTTATCGGATAAGTTGTTACGCAAAACGCGGCAGAACGGTGACAAATAGCCCCCGAAGAAAAAACTTTCAATGGTTTGGAACGGAAGTCGGGCAGGACAGACGAAAAAACTCCCAAAAAACGAATGTGGGGATTACGCTTTTCGGGAGAAAAAATTGGAGTTCCTGTTGATATGTCGGTCAGATTATATGCTGACACGCTGGCTTGATTACTCTATTCGTGACTGAATGAATGGATTCCGTCAGTCGTGCAACCAATTCAGCTACGAGAAGTATTCGGCTTTGGCTATGCCGTTGGTGTTCAGCGAAAAGAAGATGCTTGTTTTCTCTTTTCGCAAGTACAGTCTTTCAAGAACGGCATTGCGCACCTGCTTCGCACTGTATGTGCCGATACGGAACGCAAGGGCGATTATCGTTTCAAGGCTGTAAACCTCCATGCTGCACTTGTCGGACAGTCGGATGGTATGCCTTATCTCACACTCATTCAGAATGCCGTTCTTGCAGAGTGTCTTTATCCCTGCCCTGATAGTCGGGGCGGTTACATTGAACAACTCGCAAAGCTCCCACTCACTCATGGCGGTTGCCTGTATATCTTTCGGCATAACTACATTGCCGAACTCGTTCATTGTTATGATGTTTCTTTCCTCTTTCATTATCGTTTGATTTAAGGGTTACTGAATGGCATTGCAAATGTTCTTTTCCATATCCTCCAGTTTGTGCGACAATGTTTCCATATCCTGACTAATCTTTTGGGCTGTGATTTTTGCGTAAATTTGGGTCGTTTTTATGTTGGTATGTCCCAAAAGTCGGCTGACGGTTTCAATGGGTACTCCGTTGGATAACAGCACAGTGGTCGCTGCCGAATGTCTTGCTACATGATAGGTCAAGTGGACTTTTATACCGCACAACTTGGCAATGGCTTTCAGCTTCTTGTTGCAAGTCGTGTTACTCGGCATGGGGAATACTTTATTATCTCTTGTCATACCCCTGTACTTCTCTATTATCTTTCGGGGAACATCCAACAATCGGATATTGGATTCCGTGTTAGTTTTCTTTCTTCGGGTGATAATCCACAGATTTCCGTCAAAGAATGTTTGCAGGTTGTCTTCCGTAAGGTTCTTGACATCGGAATATGCCAAACCTGTAAAGGTGGAGAACAGAAATAAATCCCTGACAAGCTCGTGTGTCTTGTCGGGCATATCGGTGTTCATCATTGTGTGTATCTCCTCTCTCGTAATATACCCTCTGTCCACGCTTTCGGGAGAGTTGATGTACCCTGCAAAGGGATTGAACGGCAGACGACCGTCATTCCTCGCTATGGAAATAATGTGTTTCAGCACAATCATGTAGCCCCAAATGGTATTGGTGCGGCATTTTTTCTCAGTACGCAGGAAATACTCGAAGTCGTTGATGAACGAGAGGTTCAACTCTTTTAACGGAATATCTTCACGCTTGTAGGTATGGGGTAGGAACTCACGGATGTGCTTGCAGACGGTAACATAACGTCGGAATGTTCCTTTTGCCCTGCTGTGTCCCACTTTCTTGGCAAATTCGCTGTTGTGTTGTTCAAACAGTTTTAGCAAGGTTTCCTGTTTGATACCGATGCCGAGATAGGCATCTTTCAACTTGGCAGCAGTGACATAACCGTCCGTCTGCATCAACTCTTGATAACGGCGGTTTATCTCCACTCTGATTTTGTCAACGGCACGGTTGATTCTTTGCGCTTCGGCACTCTTACCCGAAGCACGGTTGTTCTTCACGTCCCACAGGCGCAAGGGAACATCCATCTTGCAACTGAACTGCTTAATCTCTCCGTCCACCGTAATGCGACACATCAAAGGCAGGTTGCCGTTGGGTTTCTCACTGCCTTTCTTCACGTAGAACAATACCTTAAATGTACTTCTCATAACTCACTTTTTTTTGGTTACAAAATTAATTCATAGTGAGTTACCGACAGATACGACACATAACGCCAAACGATGCAAAATTTAGGTTTCGCAAGAAATTTGCATCATCGCACGGGTAATGATAAAGTAACTGAACTTTTGCTGCGTTTGTCCATATTCTGTCTCTTCTTGGCTTTTGAACAAGAGAAAAATATAGCGTAACGAACGCTTTTTCAGTCTGTTCGCTACGCTTTACTCAAATTTGCTATTCCGTTAGGTGTTTATTTTAAATCTATATACCGCATATTGTTTTTTATTATAATGTATAATATGGGTTCTTGGGCAATGGATGCCTCCCTAACCATATATTTTTAATAAGACTAGTACTAATAGTACTTTTAATTGGTTGTCTTTTTAAAGACTTACCATATGGCTATTTTAATTTAGTCAGAATAGCATGGACTTACGGTACAGAAACTTCAAGGCCCTCATAAGTCGTTGCCGACTAATCCTCTGATAGCTGATCCGATGTATTGGAAGGGGTATATCGAGAAGGTTGGTACCGGTACGGAGGATATTATTGAGAAATGTCGTGATTATGGATTGAAGACTCCGGAGTTTTATCAAGAGGAAGATTTCAGAGTAGTCATCTGGAGGGCAGCAGAAGAAAGGCAAAGCGATCCAAAGCGATCCAAAGACGATCCAAAAGAAGTAGAAGACCTTATAGGATTGATAAAAAATAATCCTTCGATATCAAGAGCAGAACTTGCAAGACAACTTGATTTGAGTGAACGACAAGTGCGTAAGATGATGGATCAGTTACGAGCAGATGAAAGACTGACCAGAAAAGGAGGTAAAACAGGAGAATGGATAATAATTGATAAATAAGATAAAGTAGCCAAATCCTTGAGCTGTACGGCTTTTTTCTTTTCCTCAGCGAACGGTTATAATTTGTAACGGTTTGAATTGAACACCTTCCCGATGTCAGGAAAGAGATCGAGGCACTTTCGAATGGATTATAATCTATAATATGGAACTAACAACAATCCAAAGCAAAATATACGAGATCAGAGGACAGCGGGTAATGTTGGATTTTGATCTGGCCGAACTATACCAGGTAGAAACGCGAGTACTCAAGCAGGCGGTGCGCCGAAATATAGAACGATTCGAGGGTGATGATTTTATGTTTGAACTTTCGGAGGATGAGTATAACGTGCTGAAAGACAGATTAAGGTCACAAAATGTGATCTTAGAAATTGACGGGCGAGGTAAGTATCCCAAATATCCGCCGTTCGCCTTTACGGAAATGGGAGTAGCTATGCTTTCGAGTGTTTTGCGAAGCGAAACGGCTATACGGGTAAATAGGGCCATTATGCGAGCATTTGTTGCTATGCGCAACTACATTACCACAACAACACAAATAACGGCGGAATTATCCGAAATCCGGGCAAAGCTAGCGCTTATGGAACGAGCCGACGAGGATAATGCCGAAGCGGTAAATGATCTTTCGGAGGATATGCGTCAAGAGTTGGATAATATTTATCAAGCGATTGCAGCTCTATCGGTAAAACCTGTAAAGCCAAGAGAAAAGATAGGATTTAAAAAGTAAATTATCAATACGTCAAAATTCCTATAGATGAAGTCGTTAGATTACATAGGGTCGTCGGTGTGATCAAAAGGAATATTTTGTAATTCATCTAAGATTTGTGATATGAAACGTTTTTTTGTACTACTTTCAACGTGTTTGTTGAGTCAGCAAATATTTGCTCAGTCTGTAGGAACTTTTGAGCAGTGGCAATGCTCTCAGGAGGAAGATTCGACATCGAATCAGAGTTTACAATCAGCTGTTATTGAGTTTAAGGGGATCCCCATTACGGGCCATGTTGATGATTTTGCGGCAAAGTTACGAGCACTGGGATACACTCCATTGACAGTCACAGACAATGGTATTATTGTAATGACAGGCCAGTTTGTTAACAAAGATTGTTTTATTTATTTAAGTTCTACTGCAAAGTCCAAACAGATTTGGAAGGTATCAGCAGTTATTGAGGATCGATATACTTCATGGAGTTCCATAAAAAGTGATTATCATAAATACAAAGATTTATACATTAAAAAATATGGTCAACCAGCATCTGATTTTCATTTTTTCTTATCCCCTTATTCTGAGGGAGATGGTTGCGAAATGTTAGCATTGCAGAATGACAAATGTTCTTATTTTACAGTGTTTAAAGTAGCAGGAGGTCTTATTGGTGTTTCAATGTTTCCTTCTTGTTCGATAGGATTTCAGTATGAGAATGAGGTTAATGCAGATTTACATACTACTGAATCTGAGTCTGATATACTGAATGATATTTAATCATACACGGTAACCAATACTCAAACAAGTAGAATATCAATCTATAAAACTAAATAGCACTATGTTAGGATTTATTATTTGGGTAATCGGTGTTGTCTTGACCATTAAGGCAGGGTTGGAAATCTGGAGAACGAACGGAGACTTCGTTAAAAAGATTCTGTTCATCATTGTGATCATTCTTACGAGTTGGGTCGGGTTGGTTTTTTACTACTTCTATGGAAAGAGCCAAATGACGAAATGGTTAAAGTGAACAATCCCAATTTGAGGTAGTTAGATGGTTATTACGTCGTTGTCTGGGAAATAGTGTAAATTGGATTAGTTATGTCCGGACTGATAAAGTTTAGCGATGTGCGCGACAAGGTTGTGCGGCTACGTGATCAAGATGTGTTATTGGATTTCTCCGTTGCAGAATTGTACGGAGTGGAAACTCGCATTGTCAATCAAGCGGTAAAAAACAACCCAGACAAATTTCCTGATGGGTATGTATTTGAAATTAGTAAACAAGAGTTTAATAATTTGCGATCAAAATTTTTGATCACAAATGAGTCAACGTTATCTAAATCACGTGTTTTACCTAAAGCCTTTACAGAGAAAGGGCTCTACATGCTGGCAACCATCCTGAAAAGTTCACAGGCAACTCAAACAACCATCGCAATAATAGAAGCCTTTGCAAAGTTGCGTGAACTATCCCGTACCATTGGGGAAATGTCAGCCAATCCCGACCAGTTCAAACAAAAAACGTTGATGCAGAAAAGCGGTGAAATCATGGCTGACTTGTTTGGAGAGGATATGCAAACAACAGATACCGAGACAGAAATTGAGTTGAATTTCGCGGTATTAAAACTAAAGCATACAATCAAGCGCAAAAAATAGGCAATGGAATAGACATACTTTCCTGAACATTTGCAAAAAACAAAACAAATTTGTACGTTTGTTACAATAGACAAATAGGGCACTTTATTAGGTGTATTTGTTTCTTCATAGGTGCAAATAATAAATGCTTTTATTTGTTTGGGCTTTACCACCCGAAGGCAGTAAAGGAGTTAGTGATTTAGTAATGATGGGTGGCTGTGTTGCCCAACACAGGCCAGAAGGTTTCACTTTTTACAAAGTAGTCACGTCGCTAAACGTGGCTACTTTTTTTTGCAAAAAAAAACCGTTACAATTTGTAACGGTTTGAAGTGATCGTTTTCCTGACATCAGGAAGATGATATGTATGTTATTTCACTTAAAATATCAAATAGAACTAAATAAGTCTATCACTTTGCGATTTGCTCTATCAATGATTGACCAATCTTTGGCAATATAGATATCCGTTACAGCCATATCCTTATCCACGTGATTTAGGGCGAGATTAATATCGTCCTTGCTTACTCCACAATCGTTTCGGGCAATAGTTGCCCAGGAATGCCGGGCCCAGTACGATGTAATTGGAGCCTCTAATCTGATCGTCTCTGCAAGTTGCTTTAGCCCGATGTTCACGTTTTTTACAAAATCAGTATGGTTGCCATATAGTTTGTGGAAACACAGCGCACGTTCTCCTGTAGGGTCAATGTACTTTTCCATTAGCGATTCCGCTTCCGGTTCCACTTTTATCGAGATGAATGCTTCGTCTTCTCGACGTCCGCTGGTCTTACGTCTGTTGTAGCTTATCCGCCCGCTTTTATAGTCTGTGAGATAATACAGATCGATTAAGTTTATTCCGACAAGATAGAACGACAGCATAAATACGTCACGGGCTAAAATAGCCCGTTTGGTGGCTAATTCCGCATCGGTCGAATCTTTAATCCTCTGTATATCTGAAATGCTAAGATTTCGGTTTTTAGATTGAAACCGGCTTTTAATTTTTAGCTTTCGGAAAGGGTAGTGGGTGATCACTGAGATACCCATATCTTCGTCATTATATCGTTCAATCGCTGCATTAAATAGTGTACGAATGCAGGTCATGTAGTCTGCGACGGTGCGTTCGCTTACTCCTTTGTGTCTAAGTTCAATCCGATCACCGCTTTTACTATGCCGGATCATTTTTTTTATCTGATCGCAAATAGTCAGAAAAATTCTGTAATGATCGGGCAGTAATCTCGCGTATGTAGATTTGTTCCCGGTCAAAATAGTCGATCAAAAGATTTATCGGGGCTTCAAGTTTTTGTGCGTATGCTTCACTACCTCCATTTTGGCGAATTGATGCTATATGTTCTCGCGAAAATTCAATAAAATCTATTGATGTGTCATTGGAAGCCTGTTTCGTTAAGAAGTCTGAAAGTTCACGAGCCGAATATTTTTCGACATTGACACCTAATTTTTGGGTTATCTGTTCTTCATATTCTTGAATCTTGCGGTCTATGGATCTGGCTAGTGCTCGATCTTTGATTGTACTGAAATCTTTGGATACTTGTGATCGATTTGCATACATGCCCGTTTTCAGATAAACGGACTTTCGGTTGTTTGTGAGTCGGATTGAAAAAGGGAATCGTCCATCCTCGCGTTGCTGGTGCTCGAAAACACATATCTTAAAAGTTGCCATCCTGCTCGAATTTCGTAAAACAATCGTAAAACAAATGTACGAAAATAGGGCAAAAAAGTTCGTAATATTCGCAAAAGAAAAAAGGCTTATCGATTGATAAGCCTTTGTAAAGTGTTGAAAATCTTGATTTTCAAGTGGAGCTGTTGACGAGGATTGAACTCGTGACCTCTTCCTTACCAAGGAAGTTGCCCCAAGGCCAACAAAACTACGTTTTGTCGGCTACAACACTGAGCTACAACAGCAAAGCGATAAAGAAACAGCAACTAAACGAACGATAAAAAGAGTCTTGTTGCGTCATGTCCAACATTATGTCCAACAATTAATACCCTTGGCCACTTACAGGTTAATAATTCCATTATTTGTTGACAAGATATTTGCATAGATAAACTTTACCCAAAGGGTTAAATATAGACCCTTTGATAAAGTCTGTCCTTGTGAGACGTCCGCATAAACCTTTCGCCCTCAAAGCCGACTGGCTGCGACTCGATCGTACACATATATTTGTATAAGTATAACTCCATATATAGAGGACAAACATTTACAAGGGGTCTTAAATAAATCCCTTTGCAAATGTCTGTCCTTTATTATTGATCTATTGGTTCAATACCAACCAAAAACGTTCAGGCAAATAAATATTCTCTACTTCTATCGCCTGTTTAAACAAAGGAGCAATCTCTTCTACAGAAAAGCCTGCAATTCCACAACCGATTTCTGTAACTAAGAATTTGAGTTGAGGATGTGTTTTGGCAAATTCGATAAATTCATCCACGTATGGTTTAATGGTATCAACACCACCTTGCATAGTGGGGATTCCATAGCTTTGGCCTTGTAAACCGACTCCTTGGCCCCATATCGCTCCGAATTTTTGATATGCTAAACGTGCGGCCCCTCCACCATGCATGCCTGAGATTTTTCTAAAAATATGGATGTCATTGGGTTGGAGGGTAGTGATATGACTGGATGCAATTCTCATAATAAATCTGTTTCTTCAAAAGTACTGAAAAGGACAGACTGATAAAAGAGTCTAAATAAACTCTTTTTTAATTAACTATTTATCACTATCTTTATATAAAATAGATTATGGATCATAATAATTCAGTAAGTGATCAGTACCCTTATTGCTTGATACGAATATCATCAAAACAGTATATTGAGAACTTATATTATAAAGGAGAAATTTATATGAATACAGTGGATTATTATAGAAAATGTAATAATAATCTACAGGTTGGGGATAGATTAGAGGGACCTTCGTATTATTATGGACCTGGTCAGATTTCATTAGACCTACCCAATGGTGTCTCAATTCCTGTAAACATCAAAAGTTTTGAAACTTGGTTTAATCAGAATATAAATTTATATTGTTTATTTGGAATAACACAATACGAGGTCAATGAGGCTCAATCAATGCCAAATATTAGCTTATATCCATTAAAAGATTTTGGAGATTATATGTGTATAATTCGAGATCCTGAGACATTTATTAAGCGAATATCTGCAAAATTAGAAGAATTAGGATATCATTCATATATATGCCGTAGGGTTGAGTATGTGGATAAGGGTTATCAAGGGGAAATAACTCCTTATATGAAACGAGATATTTATCGCCATCAACATGAGATACGATTTGTGGTAGATAATACTGTTAATGAATCATTGAAATTTGAAATAGGTAGTATTGAGGATATTAGTATGATTATGCCTTTTGATGGCAATGTAAATGTTCAATTCAAGCCTTTATAACTTAGATGCACAGCGTTCAATAACATTCACAGAATCCCGCCAACAGGAATCTCGAGCTTTTTTAACTTCGGTCTATTCATATATATTGTTATATTGTGCAAACAGATAACTAAGGACAGACTTAGGCAGAGCTGTAAGAATAGGCTGCTTACCTAAGTTTGTCCTTTTTAAGTCTGTTATTTATTGAATAAACTCTACGTTATCGAAATCAACGACCTGTTCACCTAACACATAAAAGCCGAAGCCATTAGATTCTAAAGGCAGATAACGCGCCTCAATAGCTAGCATGTCATTAACATAGAATTGCAATTTTTGGTAACTACTTCTAATTTTCAATGCGATACTTGCCTTCTTCTTATCGACTAGTTTTAATCGGTTAGATATTCGACCAATCATTTCGCCATCTTTAAAGCGCATTAAATGGGCATATTCATTATCAATTACAAAAACCATAAAGTTACCATTGTCGATGTAATCCATCATCACGCCGAAACATCCTGCATTATTGATTCTTTTTGCAATGGCATCACATTTAATTTCAAAGTTTTTGGTTACATCCAACGATGAATAACAATGAGTTTCAATAAATGAAGGTTGTTTGTAACCAAAGAATGTTGCTCCACCACTATTTTTACCAGTCAGAGACATAACGCCTTCTTTTATGACGGCTTCACCACTTTTATCAGACACTTCTGTCCAACCAAGTGAATTCGAGTCAAAATTTTCTATTACAGTCTGAGCATTGACCGTGATAGTCCCAAGCAGCAAAAGTGCAATGAAAAGTTTTCTCATAATTTAGGATTGTTTAAAATGAGTAAAAAGGGTTTATAATTTGCCTAGACGAGCCTGAAATTCACTAATCATAGGTTCAAGATCTTTGACAATACGATCGATCTCTTGGAAAGATTCATCTCTTTGAGCTGCAAGAAGAGGAGCTACTTCCGAGGATATTTTGATTTGAAAAGTCAAATCACCCCCTAGGTTGCTTTCTTTAACAGAAACGCGGGTTCGGATTTGTTTGTCCGCTTGAGGAAATGATTTATAGAGCCATGGTGTTTGAATAAACCCTGAGGCAATATCGGTCGTTTGAATTTCATCGAAATAATTAAGAATGACTTGATGGAGCATTTTCCACGCAAGTTCTGTATTGCGATGACCTTCTTCGTCAATAGTGTATAGATCTTTTGATATTCTGACGGAGAAATATTTATTGACTAATCCAGAGGCCACAGAAACATCGAAGAAAGCATCACGACGCAAAGTATAGGAAATAGCTTTTCGTTTGTCAGAGGCAAAAATCTTGGTCTCCAGGGTTACGTAGCCCTCTTTTTCACATTTAACAACAATGAATCCTTCTTTTTTCTTAATGGTTGCCGTAGTAATCCCATCCACAGCATAGTTTCCGTCAATATAAATTTTGGCATCTGATGGGATGACGGTGATTTTGACTTCTCGTGCTGCGTAACTTGTAGTTATTGCAGCCAAGAATGCCATACATAACAATAAGATTTTGTTCATCATAGTAAGATTTATTTGGTTAGACATGAGTCGTAAATCTTACTATCCGCACCTCGATAGTGGATTATCAAAAAAAGAAAGCGT
>OGMF01004051.1_pt1 | contig 10387 bp, 9 predicted proteins | sample 1572921 | NCBI WGS metagenome assembly OGMF01 (sample SAMEA2581919, study PRJEB24529) | metagenome | biome: Human gut stool | place: China | collected 2011
AATCCAGCCGGGTGCCTCGGGCTCTTCGCCAATGATGAAGTCGTCCACGTCCAGGTTGGCGCGGACGCCTGCAAAGTTGCGGATGGACTCGCCAAAGTTGATGCTGGGCACGCTGCGCTGGGCCGTGGTCTTGACGAACTCCAGCCCCTTGCTGGTGCAGGAGGTGTCATCGCCATGGACGGGCACTGCATCCGGGCCCACGATCAGGTTGCCGTGGACGGTGGGGGAGACCAGCACGCCCTTGCCCAGCTCGTTGGGGCACTGGAAGATGACGTGGTTCACGCGGGTGCCCTCGCTTTTGTCCAGCAGGTAGTACTCGCCACGGGTGGGAGTGATGTGGAAGCTGGCGGGCTCCACCATGCAGTGGACTTTCTCGGCCCAGATACCGGCGGCATTGATGACGTAGCGGGCTTCCACAGTGCCCTGGGTGGTGGTCAGGCGGTAGCCGCCGTCGGCCATGGCCTCAGCGTCTTCCACGCGGCAGCTGCGGCGCAGCTCCACGCCGTTGCGCACAGCCACTTCGGTCATGGCCAGGGCGTACTCCCAGGGGCTGACGATGGCGGCGCTGGGGGCCCACAGGGCGCCGCAGACATTCTCGGAGAGGTTGGGCTCCATGGCCAGCGTTTCTTCCTTGGTCAAAATTTTCATATCGGGCACGCCGTTGGCCGTGCCGTTCTCGTACAGGTGCTGCAGGTGGGGCAGCTCGCTCTCGGACAGAGCCAGCACGAGGGAGCCGCACTGCTTGTAGGGAACATCCAGCTTTGCGCAGATCTCCTTGGCCAGCTCCACACCGCGCACGTTCAGCCGTGCCATCTTGGTGCCGGGAGCGGGGTCGTAGCCTGCGTGCAGAATGGCGCTGTTGGCTTTGGTGGTGCAGTCGGCCACGTCGTTTTCTGCCTCCAGAATGACGACTTTGTTCTCGTAGCGCGACAATGCGTAGGCTGTAGCGGCGCCGATCACACCACAGCCGATGATAGCAACATCATACATTACTCTTTTCCTCCTGTCAGTTCCGCCTTGGCCCGTCGGGAGCCGGGGTGCTGTGCTGTTTGTACAAAAAAAGAGCGAACCAAAACAAAGGCATAGCCCCTGCTCGTTTCGCTCATAACTCTTTGAAACAAACAACTTATGTTGGCTCTATCATACCCTCCCGCGGCCCAAATTGCAAGGCGTTTTAGAGGATTTGCACTCGATTTGTAGGAAGCCACAAAAAGCCGCTTTTCTTTTTGCGCATATTGCAGAACATGCGTCTCACATGTTCCAGACTGCCTGATTGGTGGTGGAAATGGCGGTGGCACCGGCATCCAGCGCGGCCATCACATCCTCTTTGTCGGCGATCAGGCCGCCCGTGAGCACCGGCACTTTGGCGTCCGCGCACACCCGGCGCAGAATTTTGGGCATGGTGCCGGGCAGGATGTCCAGACAGTCCGGGAGGTTGGCGGGCATCTTGCCCAGGCTCTCCAGCGAGATGGAGTCCAGCAGGAACACCCGGAGGATGGCAGCCAACCCGAGTTCTTTGGCCCGGCGGATGAACGACTGGCGGGTGGAGATGATGCCGTCGGCCTCGGTCTGGCTGCGGATAAAGTCCACGGCCACCTCTTTGCTGGCAAGGCCCGCAATGAGGTCTACATGGACGATGGCAAATTTGCCCGCCGCGTGGATGTGCTGCACCAGTGTGGAGATATTGCAGATATCGCCATATAGGATAAAGACCACCCGGATATTTTCGTTTTGCAGCGCGTTCTGCAGCCCGTCATCATCCTTGACCGCGGCGATGACGGGCGTTTCCTGAATGGCGTCCATCAGTTCCTGTTTCATGAAATTGAGATTCCTCACTTTCCTGTTTCTAAAATTCTCTCTTCTCCAGAAACATTATGACGGTTTTGCCAAAGAAAAGCAATCTTTTTTGAAAAATTCAACAATGACACTGGTAAAGATGCTTGATTTTTGGAGAACGAATTCGACAAAACATACAAAGATTTTGCATTATGAGAACTTTGTATTGACAAATATGAACATCGTGTGCTACTCTCTGTGCATGGACTTCGGCCTGCGGCAGAACGCGCGCCGGACAGAAAAGAAGATGTGGCACAGCCGCCTGAAAGAGCAACGAGCAGAAGCAGCGGCTTGAGAACGGGAAAGTTTTATCCTCTCAAGCTGTAGGTCTGCTCTTTTTTTGTGTACCGGGGGCGGGAGCGGGGCAGCAGGTCTGCTGATCGCTATGAACCCCGCAGACGGTTGAGGAGGGCTCTGCCATGATGACCACCGTGCAGGAAATGACATCGTTTGAATTCCAGATGGTCTGCGTGGTGCGGCTGCTGCTGGCTTCCGTCTGCGGCTTCGCCATCGGCATCGAGCGCACCAACCGCCTCAAGGATGCGGGGATGCGCACCCACCTCATCGTCTGCATGGGCGCGGCCCTGATGATGCTGGTCTCCAAATATGGCTTTTTTGATGTCTCGCCCCTCACCGAGTTTTTCAAGGCGGATGTCTCCCGCGTGGCGTCCAGCGTGGTCGCGGGCATCGGTTTCCTCGGTGCGGGCATCATCTTTGAGCGCAACCGCTGTGTTACCGGCCTGACCACTGCCGCCGGCATCTGGACCACCGCCGGCATCGGCATGGCCATGGGCGCGGGGATGTATCTCATTGCCGTGGCCGGTACCATTATCCTCATCACGGCCCAGAGCCTGCTCCACAACGAGCACATCATCGGCGGCGGGCTGATGTTCCTGGTCCTGCGGATCGACGGCCGGAACGGCACCGTGAGCCAGACTGTCCAGCAGATCCAGGCACTGGGCGGCGAACTGGTGGACCTGACGGTAACGCAGAAGAAAAACGACATCATCCGTGTGGAAATGCGGATCAAGCCCGGTAAGAATGTGGACCAGCTGACCATCATCGGCGAGCTGGAGAAGCTACCGTGGGTGCTGGAAGTCAACGAGTGACCCGCACCGGGCATCACCGAAAGGGTGGTATAAAGTATGACCGACAAAATGGAACTTCTCAAGCGTACCAAGCTGTTTGTGCTGGATATGGACGGCACCTTTTATCTGGGCAACCAGATCTTGCCCGGAGCGGCTGATTTTTTGAAAGCTGTGGAAAAAGCAGGCAAGCAGTACCTGTTTTTTACCAATAATTCTTCCCGCTCGCCCCGGGACTACATGGCAAAGCTGGAAAAGATGGGCTGCCCCATCACCCGGGATCAGATCATGACCAGCGGCGATGTGACCATCCGCTACCTGCAGACCCATTACCCGGAGAAAACCGTTTATCTGGTGGGCACGCCCCCGCTGGTGGAGAGCTTTCAGGAGGCGGGCATCCATCTGGTCAATGAGAAACCGGACATTGTGGTCATCGGGTTTGATACCACCCTGACCTACGAGAAACTCTCCAACGCCTGCACGTTCATCCGGGAGGGGGCACTGTTTTTAGCCACCCATCTGGATATCAACTGCCCCACCGAGACGGGCTTTATCCCGGACTGCGGCAGCTTTTGTGCCGCCATCAGCCTTTCCACCGGCAAGCAGCCCAAGTACCTGGGCAAGCCCTTTGCCGAAACCGTGGAGATGGTGCTGGACAAGACCGGCTTTGCCGCCCCGGAAGTGGCCTTTGTGGGCGACCGCCTGTATACAGATGTGGCTACCGGCGTGAAAAACGGAGCCACAGGTGTGCTGGTGCTGACTGGAGAGACTAAATTGGAAGATGTGCCGACTTCCGAGGTGCAGCCGGATGCCATCTTTGCCTCACTGGGCGAGATGGGCCAGCAGCTCTGTCAATTGTAAAATCTGCCTATAATTTGCGTTAGATTTAGGCAAAATAGACGAAATTGGTCAAGATAGACAATGAAAATTGTAAAAAATACGTTTTTCCCGTTGAAAAATCCAAGATGATATGATATCATCAAAACCAGAGAATTGCATCACGAACCCTGTATCTAGCTTGCAGAGATGAGAGCGCCAAGCGGACAACCAGAAAGAGACTTGAAGAGCCATTCGAGCCGTTTTGGATTGTTCGCTTTTCTTTTATCCCTGAAAACGGAAGAGCGGGGAATGGGATGCCAATTTACCATGGACCCTGCGCTCTATGGAACGGGCGCTTTTAGAAAAAAAGAACAACCAAAACACGAAGGAAAGAAGGAAGAACTATGAAAAAGATCTCTCGTCGCAGCTTTCTGACCGCTACTGGTATCCTGACGGCTTCTGCAGCATTGACCGCGTGCTCTGGCGGCGGCTCCACCGGCAAGGCCGGCGCGGCGGCTTCTTCCGCACCCGCATCCAGTGCGGCCGCTTCCGAGGCTGCGGACCCCAGCAAGTATGAGGTCACCGAACCCATCACCATTACCTGGTGGCACGCGCTGGAGTCTCAGTACGACGATCTGGTGGCCGACGTGGTCAAAAAGTTCAACGAGACCCAGAGCCTCATCACCGTCGAGGCCCAGTACATCGGCTCTTACAAGGACATCAACGAGGCTCTGGTGGCTGCCCACGCGGCCGGAACCGGCCTGCCCGCGATCGCCGTCGCCAACACCGACTACGTTGCTTCCTACGGCGACAGCGGCCTGTTTGAGAACCTGGACCCCTACATCGAGGGCACCAGTTATGACACCGATGACTTCTCCGCTGGTCTGCTGCTGAGCTCCCAGTTCGAGGGCAAGCAGGTGGCTCTGCCGTTCCTGCACTCCACCCAGGTCATCTACTACAACAAGACCATGGCCGACGCCAACGGCTGGACCATCCCCGAAAAGATCGAGGACTTTACCCCGTTCCTGGCCGAGGTCCACAAGACCGCCGGTGTGTACGGCACCGTGGTTCCGGGCTGGGACCAGTGGTATTTCGAGACCATGTACCTCAATGAGGGCGTGCAGATCATCACCGATGACAACACCTGCGACCTGGGCAGCGACACCGCTCTGGGCGTGACCAGCATGATCAAGGACTGGTGCGACGCGGGCGATGCCTATTTTGCAGCCGGCACCGATGCTTCCGCTACCATGCGTCAGAACTTCTACGATCAGAAGACGTTCTCCGTTATGCACACCTCTTCCCTGTACAACAACTATGTTGACAAGTGCCCGGACTTTGAGGTCGGCATGGCATGGTATCCCGCCGCTTCTACCGGCGATAAGAATTCTGAGGTCGGCGGCTGCGTGCTGGGCATCCCCTCCAAGAACGACCAGGCCACCAAGAACGCTGCATGGCAGTTCCTGCAGTTCCTCTGCGGCAAGGAAGTCAACATGGAGTGGGCCGAGGGCACCGGCTACCTGCCCACCCGTAACTCCGTGCTGGAGACCGATGAGGGCAAGCAGTTCCTGGAGAAGAAGCCTGCATTCCAGTGCATCTTTGATAACCTGAACCTCATCAACCCGCGTATCCAGAACAGCGCCTGGAGCGAGCTGGCCACTACCTGGAAGAACTACATGGAAGTCATCATGAACCAGGGCGGCGACGTGAACTCCAACTCCGAGGACATGGTCACGGAGATCGACGAGATCCTGGCGGACCACGCTTGATAAATAAGTATTCGACACCTCCTGAAAGGACGTGAGATCATGAAACAAGCCGCTGCGGGCGCAGCTTCTGCCACACAGGCCGTGAAAGCCGACAAGAAGCCGTTTTTTTCCCAGCGCACCCTTTCCCATTTTATTGATTTCCTCTTCGTTCTGCCTGCTCTGATCCTGTTGGGCGTGTTTACTTACTACCCCATCGTGAAGCTGGTGCAGATCAGTTTTACCGATTGGAACCTGCTGAATGACACCTGGAAATATGTCGGCCTGAAAAACTGGCAGTGGCTGTTCGCAGGCAGCGGTGCCAAATACCTGTGGAACTCCCTCAAGGTCACGTTCCTCTACTCGATGGGCGAGATCCTCGTCACCATGGTGGGCGGCATGCTGCTGGCACTGCTGTTCAACCGGATGACCCGCTCGTTCGGCCTGATGCGTGCCTTTGTGTTCGTGCCCAAGTATGTGGCCATGTCCTCCGCGGCAGTGGTCTTCCTGTGGATCCTGAACACCGATTCCGGCGTTCTCAACTACCTGCTGCAGTGCATCGGGCTGCCGGCGGTGGACTGGCTCAACCAGCAGTCCACGGCGCTGCCTTCGGTGTTGATGCTGACCGGCTGGCGTGTCATCGGCTACGGCATGATGATCTACCTCTCGGCCATGATGGGCATTTCGCAGGAGTATTACGAGGCGGCTTCTCTGGATGGCGCAAACGGCGTCCAGAAGTTCTTCCGCATCACGCTGCCCCTGCTGTCTCCCACCACGCTGTTCCTGCTGGTCACCACGTTCCTGTCTTCCATGAAAGTTTTCCAGTCGGTGGATATCCTGACGTCCGGCGGCCCCGCCCGTTCGACGGAAGTGTTCGTCTACCTCATCTACCGCTACGCCATGGTGGACTTCCGGATGGATCGCGCGGCCACCGCAGCCGTCATGTTCTTCCTCATCCTGCTGGTCATCACCGTGCTGACCATGAAAGTGTCCGACCGCTCGGTCACTTACGACTCGTAATGCTTTGAAAGGAGAATGCAGACATGGCTACGCAGAATACAGCTATGGACAACGCGGCTCTGATCAAAGAGGTCAACGAGGCGCACAAGCACAAAAAATATTCCGTGGGCTACCATGCACAGACCGTTGTGGCTGTCATCGTTACCTTGATCATGCTCTTCCCGCTGTACTGGATGATCGCAACGTCGTTCAAGTCCGCCGAGGAAGTGCAGCTGGTCATCCCCACGCTCTTCCCGCATGAGTTCCACCCCGAAAACTATCTCAACGTGCTCCAGAAAGCCAACTTCATGAAATACTACTGGAACACCATCGTCATGACGGCGGGCATCCTGCTGCTGCAGGTGGGCACCGGCGTCCTGGCGGCGTATGGTTTCGCGGTGGGCCGCTTCAAGGGCCGCAACGTCCTGTTCTATGTGGTGCTGGGCGCGTTGATGATCCCCCTGCAGGTCACGTTCATCCCCATCTACATCATGTGTGCCAACTGGAACCTGTGCGATACGTTCCTGGGCCTGATTTTGCCGGAAGCAGTTTCCGCTTACTACATCTTCATGCTGCGGAACACGTTCATGTCCATTGACCAGAGCTACATCGACGCAGGCCGCATTGATGGCCTGAGCCGTCTGGGTACCATCTGGTATGTGCTGGTCCCCATGAGCAAGGCCACCATCTTCACCGTGACGCTGGTCACCTTTACCAACGGCTGGAACGCTTACTTCTGGCCCAAGATCATTGCCAAGAACGAAGTCCGCCGCGTGCTGACCGTCGGCTTGGCACAGCTCAAAAACACCTTTGCCGGCCAGGCAGTTTCCAACTATCACGAGATCATGGCGGGCGCCGTGCTGGCCATCATCCCCGTGGTCATCCTGTTCCTCATTTTCCAGAAATATATGATGACGGGCTACTCCAAGGCCGCAATGAAGTAAATTCCTCCACACAACCGGAAAAGGGCAGCCCGCGGTGGCTGCCCTTTTGCCGTTCTGGCACAAAGCAATAAAGGAGGCACATGCCATGTTCTCGTACATTGCCCCGGGCGCGAAGCAGTACCGCGCCAACCTGCACTCCCACACCAACCTTTCGGACGGAACCCTGACGCCGGAACAGATGGTACAAGCCTATCAGGAAAAAGGCTACTCCATCCTGGCCATCACGGACCACGAGGCTCCCTATGACCACACGGCCCTTTCCACAGACGATTTCCTCATGCTGACGGGCTATGAGGCCTATATCCGCCCCTCGCCCACCTGCGAGTTTGACCTGTTCAAGCCGGAAATTCACCTCAACCTGCTGGCAAAGGATCCGCACAACACCGCCATCATCGGCTGGGACCCCAATTTCTGCAAGTATATGCCGCTGGAAGTGGCCGAGCATCAGCGGGAGCACAAGGGCGACCTTGGCCCCCGGAAATACAGCCGGGAATATATCCAGCGGTTTATTGATACGGCCCGGGCCAGCGGATATCTCGTCACCTACAACCACCCCTGCTGGTCCATGGAGGCCGAGGAAGACACCCTGAGCTATGACGGCTGCTTCAGCCTGGAGGTGTTCAACACCGGCTCGGAGAAGATCAGCGGCTACGAGTGCAACATGGCCCTGTACGATAAGTTCCTCCGCAAGGGCAAATTCCTCTATGTCCATGGCGCGGACGACAACCACAACAAAGCGCCGTTCGGGGATCTGATGTGCGATTCGTTCGGGGCATGGACGCAGGTCCTGGCCGAGGAGCTGACCTACCCGGCGGTCATTCGGGCGCTGGAAGAGGGCCGCTTTTATGCCACCACCGGCCCCGAGATCACCGAGCTGACGTTTGACGGCAGCCATGTGCGGATCGGCTGCAGCCCGGCCCAGCGGATCGTCGTCCACGGCAGCCCCAAGCTGGGCAAGAGCTTTTACAACCCGGACGGCAGCCCCATCACCCACGCGGAGCTGGACCTGCCGCCCATCGGCGAGTACGTCTATTTCTCGGTCTACACGGCCGATGGAAAAGCCGCCCATACCCGGGCGTTCCGGCGGGCAGAGCTTGCGGAATAGCCCGGAAAAGATCATACAAAACAGAATAAACACGAACAAAACAACAAAACAGAAAGGATGAAAGCGATGTCCTGTTTCAAAAAAGGGTTATCCCTCTCTGCTGCCCTGCTGGCAGGGGCCCTGCTCCTGACGGCCTGCGGCGGTGCTCCGGCATCCTCGGCTTCTTCCGTGCCTGCATCATCTGTGGCTTCCTCGGAGACGGCAGAGCAGCCGGAAGAGCCTGCCATGAAGTACACCCAGACCCCCACCGTGCCCACGGAGACCTACAAAGAGGAAGCGGATTTTGCGGATTTCCTGAGCAAGGCGGAGCCGGGGCTGGTCATTCCGGGCCTGGCCGAAAACCTCATCCCCCAGGGCATGGACCAGTGCGATGAAACAGGCATCCTGTACATCTCCGGCTATTACACCACCGACGGAAAATCCTCGGCCATTCTGGCCGTGGACACCGCCACCGGGGAGCTGACGGCGGAGTACATCCTGCTCAATGCAGGTGGCACCCCCTTTGACGGCCATGTGGGCGGCGTGGCTGTCAGTGAAGACACCCTCTACGTCTCGGGCCAGAAGCAAAACGGCCTGTACACCATCTGCGCGATTCCCATCAAAGACCTGCCCGCCGAGGGCAGCCACGAGGTGAAGCTGGAGCAGACCATCCCGGTGCCGGTCTCGCCCTCGTTCCTGAGTTGTTCCCACGGCTATTTGTGGGTGGGAAACTTCTACCACCCGGGCGCGGATTACCCCCTCTCGGACGGCATGAAGTACACCACGGCCAGCGCCGACGGCGAGGACTACGGCTGCTACATCATGGGCTATGACCTCAGCAAGGGGAGCCTTTCCGTGGCGGATGGCGACGATTACGCTCAGCCGGATGTGGTACTGGTCGGCCCCAACAAGATCCAGGGCGTCGTGGTAGGGGAAGATGACACCGTGACCCTGAGCCAGTCCTACGGACGGAAGAACAACGCCACCCTGCTCCACTACTCGCTGGCACTGGGAGAGACGCTGGACACCATGCTGACCGTGCAGGGCAGGGATGTGCCGGGTTATATTCTGGACAGCAAGCGCCTCAAGGAGAGCGTGACCGCCATGCCCATGACCGAGGCACTGGCCGACGCCAAGGACGGCGGCATCTATGTGCTGTTTGAGTCCGGTGCCATCCACTACGCCAACGGCACGTTCCGCACCGACCATGTGTGGAAGATCAAATTCTGATACCGGATGCAAAACACCTCTGCGCCCCGTGTGCAGGGGTGTTTTTCTGTCTGCGGGATTGATAAAATCCCACCGGTGCGGTATACTGAAACAGATTCTACGGAAAGGGGGCGGCGGAAATGTCCATCGGGCCAAGCAGGCCGCTGGTGCTGGAAAAACCGGCCAAGATCGATATCCCGCAGGCGGCGCGCTACTTTGGAGCCCGGGGGGAGCCGGACACTGCTACTCGGACACTGCTGGAAAAATGCGCGGTGCCCATTCTGGCAGCCGCCACGCCCCGGGCCGTCTGGCTGGAAGCCGATGTGGACAGCCTGCTGGAAGCAGGGATCCTGCAGGGCGGGGATGTGATGAAGCATCTGGAGGGCTGCCCGCAGGCACTGATGCTGGCGGTCACTCTGGGCCCCGGCGTGGATGCACAGATCCGCCGGGCCGGGGTGGGGGATATTGCTGCCTCCGTGGCGTCGGACGCGCTGGGTTCCGCCTTGGCGGAGCAGGCGGCGGATGCCGCCGAAGCCGAGCTGCGGCAGTGGGCCGCGCGGGAGGAAAAGTACCTCACGGGCCGCTTCTCGCCGGGCTACGGCGATTGGCCCATCACGGTGCAGCCGAAAGTAGCGGCAGTGCTGGACACCGCCCGGCGGGCGGGCA
>OGMF01004057.1_pt1 | contig 10379 bp, 10 predicted proteins | sample 1572921 | NCBI WGS metagenome assembly OGMF01 (sample SAMEA2581919, study PRJEB24529) | metagenome | biome: Human gut stool | place: China | collected 2011
TCGGTAGAGAGCGGACGGCTGAGCTGAGAAAACCGGATATCATGCAAAAAAGACGCGCTCTGTGATGAGCGCGTCTTTTTTGTGTGCAGGGAGAAATTTACTGCTTGCGTGCAAACACGATGCCGATGGTACCGGGGCCGGAATAGCCGCCGATGGTGGTGCCGATGTCGGTCTCGTAGACATTCTCAAAATTACCGTACTGCCGCAGTCCGGCCTTGATGGCCTCCATGCAGCCGGGCTTCGCCTGGGTGGAAGAGATGAACACCATGCTGCGGTCGATGTCCTCCCGGTTCGCCAGCTGGTCGGTGATGTACTTGCCCACGCAGATGGGCAGACTGCCCCGGTACTTCCGCACGACTTTCAGTTCACCATCGATGACGGCCAGGCTGGGCTTGATGCCCAGAATGTTGGCCCCGAAGGCCAGCACGCCGGAGCAGCGGCCGCTTTTGGCCATGTAGTCCAGCTGGTTGAGCACAAAGCTCAACTCGACCCGCTTGGCAAGGCCCTGTAAGCGCATGGAAATGTTCTTGGGCGGCAGGCCGTCAGCGGCCCACTTGGCTGCCTGCAGGACGAGATAGCCCTGCCCAGTGCAGATATTCTCACTGTCCACAACATAGACGTTGCCGAACTCCTGCGCCGCCAGCCGGGCGTTCTGGAAGCAGGAGGAGAATTTGGAGCCGACATTGATGTGGATGACGGCATCGTAGTCTCTGGCAAAGGGGGCGAGGAAGTCGGTGTACTCCACCAGATTGGGGGCGGCAGATTTGGGCATTTTGCCGCCGTTCTGGGCATGGGCGAATACATCGGCGGGGTGGATGGTAACGCCGTCCAGATAGCTTTCCTCCCCCATGAGGATGTGCATGGGGATCAGGCTGATGTTCCACTGCCGGAGCAGCGCTTCGGACAGATCGCAGGTGCTGTCCGCAGTGATCTTGATGTTCAAAATGAGATTCCTCTTTTCCAGCCGCGCGTCCGGCGGCAGCGTGATAGTTCGAAATTTGCAACTATCATACCACAAATACTTCAAAATTGTTAGCTATCAAGCCGATAAAAAATGTAAATCTTTTATGAAGTGTGCAAAAGGGGCGAAAATCCATGGGCTATCTGTACAGTTGTAACAAAAATGTGCCGGAGTTTCTGGTTCTTTCCGAAAATTCGCTCGGAACTGTTTATTTTGTCGGCCAAAAATTATATAATAAGTAGTACCCAAGAATTAAGATGGATTCGGTCTGCCCTGCGGCCGTTTGTTTATTGGAGGTTTGCCTGCTTATGTTCGTTACTGATTATACCATGCATCTGCTGGATCATGTAAAAAAGATCCATTTCATCGGCTGCGGCGGCAGCGGCATGTATCCGCTGATCCAGATCCTCTCTGCCAAGGGATATGATATCTCCGGCAGCGATGTGCTGGACGGCAGCATCATCCGCTCGGAGCGGGAGATGGGCGTGAAGGTCAGCCTGGGTCATGCTGCGGACAACGTGATCGGCGCTGATCTGGTGGTCTACTCTGCCGCCATTGCCAAGGACAACGTGGAGCTGAACGCCGCCGCTTCCTATGGCATCCCCACTGTGGAGCGCAGCGTTCTGCTGGGCTATGTGAGCCGCCTGTACAAGGACAGCATCTGCGTTTCCGGCACCCACGGCAAGACCACCACAACTTCCATGATCACCACCGCACTTGAGCTGGCAGGCCGTGATCCCTCTGCAGTCATCGGCGGCAAGCTGCCCCTCATCGGCGGCTACGGCAAGGCCGGCAAGGGGGATGATATCGTCATCGAGGCCTGCGAGTTCTCCGAGACCTTCCTCAAGCTGACCCCCTATATGTCCGTGGTGCTGAACATCGATAACGACCATCTGGACTATTACGGCAGCATGGGCGAGCTGAAGTTTGCCTTCAAGCGCTTTGCCCTGATGACCCAGTTCATGATCTTTGCCAATGTCGACGACAAGAATACCATGGACGTCATGTATACGCTGGACCGCCGCGTGCGCACATTCGGCATCGAGAACGACGGCGACTATCAGGCTGTCAACGTGCAGGAATATAAGCCTGGCTTCTTCGAGTTCGACCTCAAGGAGTGGAGCAAGATCACCGGCCACATCCGCCTGTCCGTGCCGGGCCGCCACAACATCTACAACGCCCTGGCCATGTGCGCCGTAGGCCGCTTTGTGGGCCTGACCGTGGAGCAGTGTGCCGAGGCCGCCCTGAACTTCAAGGGTGCCGGCCGCCGCTTTGAGGTGTACGGCGAGTGCAACGGTGCACTGGTCATCGACGACTACGCCCACCACCCCACCGAGCTGCGCGCTACCCTGAACACCGCCAAGGAAATGGGCTACAAGCGCCTGATCGCCGTGCACCAGCCGTTTACATACAGCCGCACCAAGATGCTGTTCAACGACTTCGTGGACGTGCTGAAGATCCCCGACATCACCGTGCTGACCCCCATCATGGGCAGCCGTGAACCCAACGACCCCACCATCACCAGCGCCAAGCTGGCCGCCCAGATCCCCGGCTCCGTGCTGGTGGACAGCCTGCAGGCCGCTGCCGACTGGGTCAAGCAGAACGCACAGCCGGGCGACCTTGTCATCACCCTGGGCTGCGGCGACATCTACAAGGCCAGCAAGATGATGGTGGCCGACAACCAGTAAAGAATCTGCTATACAAAAAGAGGAACGACAGCTGTCGTTCCTCTTTTTTCGTTGATCCGGGTCAGTTCCGCGAGCACTTTTCCGCGTCGATGGCCAGCACGAACATCAGCACATAAAGCGCATCCTTCGGGTCGGTGATGTCCAGAACGTAGGTGTCCGTCCAGCGGAACGGTTCCTTGGACACGGCGGCCACCGTGCCGCCGTCCGGGCCGGTGATGGTATAGTCCCACTCGAACACATCGCCCTCCACATGCCAGCCGTTGAAGTCGATGTTGTACTTCGGCTTGAAGAAGGTCAGCTCCTTTTTCAGGGTGCCGATGCAGGTCTCGCCCTCGTACAGCTCAAACTTGGGCAGCCAGGTCAGGATCTCCTCCTTGACGGTGCCCAGCTCCTGCTGTTCTTCCGGGTCGTAGATCTTCAGGCAGTGCCCCCAGGACAGCTGCCCCTTGACCACATACACGGTGTTTTCGTTTTCGTCGTAGATGTCGTAGCTGTCAAACCAGCTGAATGCACGCTGTCTAAAAAGCAGTTTCATCTTCCTCACCTCACTCGGAATACGATTTGGGACGTCCTTTTCGTGCGGTTCTTCCGCTTTTTTCCATCATACCAGATTCTGCCTCATCGTGCAATCCCGAAGCAGCCCCGCCCGGAGAATGTTCCGGGCGGGGCTGCCGTTTGCCGTTCAGTTTTCTACGATTCGGCATGTTTTGTCATTCTTTTTCGTTTTGTATTTCAGTGGTGTCTGCACTTCGGCACGGATCCTGCCCAGATAGGTGCGGGTCTGCTCCACACCGCCCAGAATGGCCTGCACCTGCTCCCGCTGTTCCGGCGTCAGGGCATCCTCTGCCAGCAGCTCCGCGTTGCCCTCCACGATGGTCAACGGTGTTTTCAGCTTGTGGGAAAGCTGCAAAATCTGCTCCCGCTGCTGCTGTTCCATCTGCCACTGCCGCTGCAGGCTGCCGGTCAGTGCATCGCCCATGGTTTGCAGCGCCTGTAAAGCACTCTCGTACTCCCGCACCTTTGCGCCGGAAAACACGGCACTGTCCAGCTCCTTCCGTGCCACCGCCTGCGCGGCGGCAGTCAGCTTTTCGGTCTCCTGGGTCAGAAAACGCCCGGTTCTGTGGGTACTCCACACCACCGCCCCCACCAGCAGCAGAATGCCCAGAATGCAGTGCACGGTCTGCATATCCGGCAGCACGCCCCGCAGCGCAGGGTCGGCATAGGGCACGGCATAGTCAAATTGCAGCAGACAAACCGTTCCGTCCTGCAATTTCGACGTCATGTAATACTGTGTGTAGCCAAAATGCCAGCGGGTTTTCCCCTGCCGGTTCTCCATTGCCCGCTGCAAATGCCCGGCGTCCATGTTGGTCGCCAGCACCTCGTTGCTGTCCGGCGCGGCAAACAGGGCGTACCGGCACAAGGAGTCCAGCTGGGTCTCATCAAAGGTGGCGGCGGTCATGCCCGGTAAAACGTCCTGTGCGGCTTTCTGACAGGCCTGTGCAGCTTGATTCGCGGGAAGAAACAGCCCGCCGTTCTGGATCCACAGCATCAGCACCAGCAGCCACCCCACCGCGACCAGCAGGCAGGCCAGCGCCGTGCGCACCAGATATTGCAGCAGCACGCTGCGCAGAGAGGTCAGTCTTCGCTTTTCCATCGGTATCCCACGCCCCATACGGTATTGAGCAGCTTTTCCGGCTCCGGCACGCCCGCCGCCCGCAGCTTTGCCCGGATATTTTTGATGTGCTGGGTCACGGCGGTGTCGTCCGCTGTGCCATCAATGCCAAAAACCGCTTCGTAAATTTGCTCCTTGGTAAAGGTCTGCCCGGCGTGCAGCGCCAGATACTCGCAGATGGCATATTCCGAGCGGGTCAAGGGCAGCACCGCCCCCTCCACCGCCGCGCTCCGGGCGGTCAGGTCAAAGGCTACGCCGCTGCGCACCATCCGGTGCGCCGGGGTGCGGCTCTGCCGTCGAAGATGTGCCGCCACCCGCGCCCGCAGCTCTGCCACCCGGAAGGGCTTGGATAAAAAGTCATCTGCCCCGATGCCCAGCCCTTCCAGCACAGCGGCCTCGTCGGTGCGGGCGCTCAGAAAGAGGATGGGCACTTCGGTCAGGCTGCGGATGCGGCGGCACACCGCAAAGCCATCCTCTCCGGGCATCATCACGTCCAGCAGGATGCAGTCTGCCCAGCGGCAGAGCGCCTCGGTCAGTTCCCCGCCCGCTTGCCGCGTTTCTACCCGGTGTCCGTCCCGCTCCAAGGCGGTGCGGATCAGCTTGCAGAGCTCCAGATTGTCATCCAATGCCAGAATATTTGCCACAAGATCACCTCAGCACGTTATAAAGCAGGCAGGAAGCACCGTAAAGCAGATACACATGGGCCGGGTAGAACCAATAGAACCACTGCTTGTGCCCGCTGCCGCGCTGGCCGTTGTACAGCGCCATGCCGATAACGGCAAAAACGCCGAGCCACTCATAGTAGACTGTGAACATCTGGGAAAAGGCAAAATCCGGCAGACCGCGAACCTGCAGAAAGACCAGAACAAAATCACACAGGAAGGTCATAGCCGCCCAAACGACCAGCCGCAGGCGCTTGTGGTTATACAGCGCATACAGCGCGATGCCGCCGGCCAGAAAAGACCAGCCGCCGTCGGTGATGGATGTCAACAAAGGCAGCGGCGCGGTGATGACCCACGCCAACACGGCAGAGCCGATCGGTGCGTCCTGAATTTTGGGAAAAAGCGTCAGCAGCGCTACGATGCAAATCGGCCAGAGGATCGGCATGGCAACAGCCAGTGCGCCCCGCACAAACCGGCGCTGGCGCAGCCAGTCGATGCCCTGCCAGATGATGCAGAGCAGCATCAGATCCTGAAAAATGGCATTCAGCGGGTAGAAGCCGTCCCCGCGGCGGAAGGCCCCTGCATAGATCATAAAAAATTCCACAGTGCCCATCGCAGCGCCGATGGCCCAGATACGCAGGAAGTAGCGCCTGCGGTCATGGGTATGGGCGAAGCCCTCCACGGTGCAGAACAGAAACAGCGGCGCAGACAGCCGCGCCAGCATACTGAACCATTCCGGCACAACGCCCGTAAATTCAAAAAAGTAGTGAATGTGATCCATCACCATGAGCACCAGCGCAATGGTTTTAAGCGCTGTGCCGGTCAGGCCGAATTTTTGCTTTGTCATAATAATAACCCCTTTCATTGTTGCTGTAAACAGTGTAACAGGGGTTTGTGTAGAAATTATAAGTGTTTGAAAATCAGCTGTGCCTCAAAGGCAGATTTGCCTTCCCGTTCGCCTTCAAAATAGAAGGTGTCCTCTGCCGGTCTGGCGCGGCGCAGGGTGAAACTCTCGCCGCGGGGTACCTCGCGGTGGTAGCTGATGATGAAATCTGAAATCTGCGCACTGTCCCAGACCTGCCACGGTACGGCGTCGCAGACAATGTCGGCATAGCGGGTGTTGTTGAGGTGGCCGTTCATGTCACAGCGGGAGTAGGCCGCGGTCTGCGTGCCCAGCGTCTCGCAGTCCTCGGGCGCAACGCGGGGCAGGCGCATCGGCAGCTCAAGGGGCACATCCTCGGCCCACTGGTCGGCAAACTGCTCCGGGTGCTTGCGCAGGATCATACGCTTTTCGGTATCAATGAGTACCCAGCGGCTGTCCATTGTGGCGACCTCTGCCCCGTCGGCATCGTAAAAATGGGTGATGCGCTTGTTGACGGCGCGCTTGCAGCGCTCGGGCTGGGTGACAAGGGTCAGTTCCTCGTCCACACGGGGCAGCCGTGTGACGTGCAGGGCCAGCTTGGCCAGCACATAGGCGGTGTGGGTCTTGCGGTACAGGGCATCGTCCAGTCCTACGGCCTCGGCGTGGGCGGTAGCAACCTGCTGGGCATAGCGCAGCAGCGCCCCGAGCTTGACATGGCCGAGGTGGTCGCCGTCCGTGCGGTAGACGGTAAATTTTTGGGTGTAGGTTATGAGCTTTTCGGGCATAAGGAAGCCCTCCTTGATGGATTTTGAATTGATTCGCCAAGGAGAGTATAGCACAAATGTTGGAAAAATGCAAAAGCGGGGGCTTTGGGGCTGGCCGTAGGGGCTGATGCTTGCATCGGCCCGCGGAGGGGTCAAGACCCCTCCCTACAAATCGAACTGTAAAAGGGTGCAGCGGCAAGGCTGCGGGCCGGCAAACAAAAAGGCTGCACACGCAAAACGGTGTGCGGCCTGAAACTGTTTAATAGTTATCGCGGGATTTTTTGCGGAGCTTGCGCCAAATATTGAATGCAGAGATAGCGATGGCCAGAAGCAGCAGGGCAACGACCATCCAGCCGCTGCCGCCATCCTCATAGCTCTTCATCTCGCTCCACTGGGCATCCATGGCGGCGTTGATGTCGTCGGGCAGAGTCTCAAAGACCTCCGCCTTGTCCAGAACCTCCGCGCTCGGGTAGGCAATTTCGCTGTACTTCAAATCGTCGTCCAGCATCTCCCACACGGCGGTGATGGGGGTGGAATAGCCGATGAAGTCCGCGTTGGCAAGGCCGACGTCCGGCTCACACAGGTAGTTGATGAACATTTCGGCGGCCTCCCGGTGCTTGGCGTTGGCCGGAATGCACATGCTGTCGATGAAGAAGTTGACGCCTTCCTCCGGGTGGACGAAAGCAAGGTCTGGGTTTTCGTCGATCATCGTGATGGCATCGCCCGCATAGTAGGGCGCCATGGCGGCCTCGCCACCCTCCATCTTGTCAAAGACCTCGTCCATGACGTAGGCCTGCACGATGTTCTTCTGGGCTTTCAGCGCGTCGGTGATGGCGGTGATCTCGTCAACGGACTGCGGATTCATCGACAGACCAATCGTCTTGGCTGCAATCGCGTAAGCGTCGCGGGAATTGTTGAACATCAGCACATTGTTTGTGTACGCAACATCCCACATGTCCGCCCATTTCGTGGGCGGCTCCTCGACCATCGTCGTGTTGTAGATCAGGCCCGTTGTGCCCCACATGTAGGGCACGCTGTACTTGTTGCCGGGGTCGAAGCTGCGGTCCAGATATGTTTCACCGATGCCGGCAAAGTTCGGAATGTTGTCCATGTTAAGCTCGGACAGCATGCCCTCCTTGGCCATCTTGCCCACCATGTAATCCGACGGGAAGATGACATCATAGGATACGCCGCCGGATTTCAGCTTGGCGTAGAGGCTCTCGTTGGAGTCGTAGGTCGTGTAATTGACCTTGATGCCGGTCAGCTCCTCGAATGCGGACAGAACGTTGATGCTCTCGTCAGAACCGTCGGAGATGTACAGGCCGTTGTTGTAGACATTCAGCGTGATATGGTCGTTGGCAAAGCGCTTCCAATCGTAGTCGCCGGAGACGGAAATATCCTCGTTGACCTCGATGTCATCGGCGGCCAGCACCGGCGCGGCGCTCATCATGGTGACAGTCAGTGCGGCCAGCGCTGCAGCGGAAAACTTTTTCAGCTTCATCTTCAGCGCCCCCCTTCGTCCAGCATGGCTTTGCGGATGGCCTTCTGGTTGCGGCGGTAGGCGCGGGAGTCTGCGGCGTTGGAAATCAGGATGATTGCCAGAATGACGCAGAATATGACTGCAGACAGCGCGTTGATCTCGGGGCTGACCTTCTTGCGGGTCATCGAGTAGATGGCGATAGGCAGTGTCTGCATCGTGCCGGAGTTGAAGTAGGAAATCATGAAGTCATCAATAGAGTAGGTCAGGCAGATGAGGAATGCCGACAAAATGGCCGGGGACAGCTGCGGCATGATGACTTTGGTGAAAGCCTGGCGCGGTGTGCAGCCCAGATCCAGCGCTGCATTGTACAGGCTGGGATCGAGCTGGCGCAGCTTGGGGCCTACATTAAAGATAACATACGGGATATTGAAGGTGATGTGCGCAATCAGCAGCGTCGGCCAGCCGAAGATGCCGCTCTCGCCGCCGATGCCGAAGTTCTGCGCCATGACGAAGAGAAGCATCAGTGAGACACCGGTGATGATCTCCGGATTGACGACAGGCACATAGCTGATGTTATTGATGATGAGCTGGCTTTTGCGGGACATCGAGTTGATGCCAAGGGTTGCCAGCGTGCCCAGCACCGTGGCGATAATGCTGGACACCAGCGCCAGCACAAGGCTCAGACCCAGCGCGGACAAAATCATCTCGTTGTGGAACAGGCTTTTGTACCAGCCGAGGGTGAAGCCCGTAAAATTCGAGCGGGATTTGCTCTCATTGAAGCTGAACGCAATCATGACCGCGATGGGCAGATACATGAAGCAGAACACCAGAATGACGTAGGTGCGCATGAGCAATGCGGAATGTTTTTTTGCCATATCACATCACTCCTTCCATCTCGGACTCGTCAAAGCTCGAAGTGAAGCTCATGCAGAGCAGGACAATGACCATCAGCACCAGGCTCATGGCGGAGCCGAGGTTCAGATTGTAGGAGTTGCCAAGGAACTGCAGCTCGATCAAATCGCCGATCAGCAGGTTGGAGCCGCCGCCCAGCATACGGCTGATAATAAAAGTAGAGACCGCGGGCACAAACACCTGCGTGATGCCGGTGGCAATGCCGGGGCCGGTCAGCGGGACGAGCACCCGAAACAGAATATGCCAGACGTTGCAGCCCAGATCCTGCGCGGCCTCAATGATGGAATCATCGATTTTTGTCATGGCCGTGTAGATGGGCAAAATCATAAACGGCAGGTAGTTGTACACCATGCCCAGCACAACCGCACCTGAGGTGTTGATCATGTTGAAGGGGCCGAGGCCGAACAAACCGAAGAACTTGTTGATAAGGCCGTTTTTCTCCAGCAGTGTCATCCAGGCGTAGGTGCGCAGCAGGAAGTTCATCCACATGGGCAGCATAATGAGCATCAGCATAATGTGCTGCTTGTTGGCGCGCAGGCGGGAGAGAAAATACCCCACCGGAAACGCCATGACCAGGCAGATCACGGTAGAGATCGCGGCCAAAATCAGGCTGCGGGCAAACACGCTGGAATACCGCCCGATCTGGGTGAGGTTGTCGAAGGTGAACTGGCCGTCCGCGTTCGTCATGGCGTACCAGATGACGATGAAAAGCGGTACGACTGTGAAAATGGCCATCCAGACCAGATACGGCCCGGCCAGCCAGCGGGAGGATTTGGATTTGAGCATGGATCACACCTCCGAACGCTTCATGATATGAATTTCGTCCGGGCCGATGTTCATGCCGATAAGCTCGCCGGGCTGGCTGGCCTGGGTGGAATGGATGATCCACTCATAGCCTTCCACATCGACGTGCATTTCAAAGTGAACGCCCTTGAAGATGACTTCGCGCACAAGGCCGGTCAGCATACCGACAGAGGGCGGCACGATCTGCACGTCCTCCGGGCGGATGACGACCTGTACAGGCTCGTTGACTTTAAAGCCGCGGTCCACACAGGTGAAATCATGGCCGCCGAAGTTGACCAGGAAGTCCTTGAGCATGACGCCGTCGACAATGTTGGAGTCACCGATAAAGCGGGCGACAAAGGCATTTTTGGGTTCGTTGTAAATATCCTGCGGGGAGCCGATCTGCTGGATCTTACCGCCGGACATAACAACGACGGTATCCGACATGGTCAGGGCCTCCTCCTGATCGTGGGTGACGTAGACGAAGGTGATGTTCATTTCACGCTGCAGGCGCTTCAGCTCCAGCTGCATCTCCTTGCGCAGCTTGAGGTCGAGCGCGCCGAGCGGCTCGTCAAGCAGCAGGACGCGGGGCTGG